>Ga0097691_1002069_pt1 | contig 13956 bp, 9 predicted proteins | sample NGESurdeep072012_8_FD_72858 | JGI IMG/M metagenome (GOLD analysis project Ga0097691, IMG submission 72858) | Arctic peat soil microbial communities from Barrow, Alaska - NGEE Surface sample 210-1 deep-072012 | ecosystem: Environmental > Terrestrial > Soil > Wetlands > Peat ...
CCTGCTCAATCGCATAGCGCTCTATGCGATGCGCGGGGAATCGCCGTTGGAGAATCCGCGGCGGTTGAAATTCGTACGGGAGTTCAATTCGTAGTGCCAAGTTCCGAGTTCTGAGTGCCGAGTGCTATTTCACATCGCAACTCGAAACTCGGAACTCGGAACTCAGCACTCGTTACCAGACCAGTTTCAGCGCCAGCTGGAACTGGCGGGGATCGTAGGCCGCAGCCGGACGTCCCGCGATGTTCCAGAAGGTGTTGACGTCGGCGACGTTCACGCGGTTCGCCACGTTGAAGATATCCACCATGGCGTCCAGCGCCACCCGTTCGGTGAAGTGAATACGGCGCGCCACGCGGACATCGTTAAATATCGTCCAGGGCTTGACGCCGGTATTCCGGCCCAGGGTTCCGGACAGCGTTCCATTCAGGAAACATGCCGGTTGCACCCATCCGGTGGGCGACCATTGGGTCGCCACGGCCACGTCACCGCACGCATTGGTCCCGGCTCCGGACACCGCCATCGGACGGTCGCTGCTGCCCAGGTCGAAGTTGCGGTCTTCACCGGTAATCACGTTGAACGGCCGTCCCGAGCTGAAGTCGATGATCGGGGCAAACGTCCAATCGCTGAACAGTGTGCGGGTAAATCCGCTACCCACCTTGCCGCTCTGGAAGACGGCGCTGAAGACGAAGCGGTGGCGCTGGTCGAACGACGAGTTGGAGCGCTCCTGCTCGGGATGGTAGTTGTCCTGCGGCGCCAGCGGCGACTGCAAGTCGGTGGAATCGTCGATGGCGTGCGACCACGTGTACGACGCCAGGAACTCGTAGTGGCTGCTGAAGCGCTTCTTCAGGTTCGCGGTCAGGCCGTGGTACACCGAGCTGCCGTTGGAGAAGTTGGCCGGCAGATCGCTGAACGGTATCGTCACCGACTTGCCGAGATGGAACTCGGTCAATGCGCTATTCGCCTCGCCCATGCAGAGGGAGAACGGGAAGTTCGTGGTCAGCGAGGGATTGAGGCCGGAGGGACGGAAGAAGCTGACCAGCGGAGCCGAGGTCCAGTTCCCCGCCGGCGCCGCATTGATCGAACCCAGCAGTGCCGCGGGTACACCCGCCGCCTGGAGTTGACCCTTCAGCAGGGTCGGACAGGCCGTCACGCTCAGCGGACTGGTGTAATTCGGCAGCCCCGCAGCCGCCGCGCCTGCGCCCGCCGCCGTCAAGGCCGCCTTCATCGCATTCACGCCCGCCACCGCGCGCTGGAAGTTGGTCAGCAACAGGTCGCTGCGGGTGGCGTTCACGTTGATGGGACGGTTCAGGTGGTGTCCGCCGTTGAAGTTGTACTCGACGCTGATGGACATGTTATGTCCCAGGTCGTGCTCATAGCCGAGGTTCGCCTGGTTCGAGTAGGCGTAAACGAAGTTCTTGCCGGTCGGAAATCCGAACGGTTGCAGCAGCACCGGAACGTTGTTCGTCAGGTACTGTTGCCCGACGAACACCGACGGCGCATTCGGCGTGGTGTTAAAGCGCTGCTGGTTGGCCAGGTAATTGAACGACGACGGCAGGCAGTTGGACGCGATGCCCTGGAAGAGATTGGTCGCGTTCAGACAGGTCACCAGCAAGCCGCTAGCCGCACTGAAGCCCGGGGTGCTGCCGAACGACAGCACCTGCGGCGCCTGCGACATGTCGGCCACGTCGCTATCGAAGGCGAGCGCCAGCAGCGGATGGTCATAGAACATGCCGAAGCTGGCGCGAAACACCGTCTTGCCGTCGCTCCATGGGTCCCACGCCAATCCGATGCGCGGCGCGATGTTATTGGAGTCGCGCGGAATGCCCTGGGTGATGCCGAACGCGTCCTGCGCCGCCTGCGACATGGCATTCACCGCCGGGAACGTGGGCGTGAACTCGATGTCGTAGCGCACGCCGTAATTCAGCGTCAGGTTCGGTTTCAGCCGCCAGGTATCCTGGAAGAAAACGCCCAGCGTCTTGTTGGAGAACTCGTCGTGCGGATTGCCCACGCCCTGCAGGAAATACTGCGGAATACCAAGGCCGTACGCCTGCACCGGCGAGATATTCGGGATTGGAATGTTCAGCGACGGCACCGCAGACGGGAAGCCGAGCGAGCCCGCCGTCAGGCCGCCGAAGTTGTACACCGCGCCGAAGTTCACGGTGAAATCGGCTTTCACCGGCAGGTAATTGACGTCGGCGCCGAACTTGAAGTTATGCGCGCCGTGGGCAATAGAGAAGTTATCGGTCATCTGGTAGCGCTGCTCGGAGCGGCGCACGAAGGAGAACGGTTCGCGCCCAAAGTAGGCGTAGCCGGGCACGTTGATGCCGGCAAAACTCCCGGTCGGGCGGCCGGCTGCGTCGGTGGCGCTGGCGAAGTTGTAAATGAGTCCGCGCCGCGAGTACTGGAAGCGGAACTCGTTCACCTTGTTATTGCCGATCGTCCACGCGTGCTGCAGCGTTCCGCTGACGTCGCGCGAGGTGTTCTGCGAGGTGCGCGACCACGCATTCAGGCCCAGGCTCTGCGGTCCCTGCGCCTGCACCTGGATTCCGGTTACCGTGCTCGGGCTCACGCTGAAGCGGAACATCAACTGCTGGTTGCCCGACAGACGGTGGTCAAGGCGCAACGACTCAATCGACGTTCCCTCATGCACGGGGAAATTTCCGACCAACTGCTGGAGCGGGACGAAATTGGCGGGCAGCGGGTAGCCGCTACTCGGGAAAATGTTTAGGCACGGCACGCCCGGCGATGAGAAGCATGGCGTTTGTCCGGCGAAGTACGGAGCGGTCAGCAAGCCCTGCGCGACCGCGCCCGCCATCGTCAGCGACGGCATGGTTCCATTCACCGCCACGCCGGCGCCGCCGCCCGCCACGATCATGTACTTGGCAAGCAGCGTTCCCACGCCGCCGCCCAACAGGGCAGCTTGCGTCGCCGGCGGCAGGGCCGCGATGGCGCCCGCGGTGCTGGACAGGAACGTTGCCTGGGCCGGGGTCAACATGATCGTGCCAAAATTCGCGCCCCCGATGAATGGAGCCAGGGCGGCCGCATTGAACGGCACCAGGTCGAAACTGTTGGCGCCAATCGACGAGTAGCCGGACTCGTTGCGACGCGTCGTCTCATACGACAGGAAGTAGAAAGTCTTGTCTTTCTTGAGCGGCCCGCCCAGTGTGAAGCCGGTCTGGTAGCGCGTGTAGGCCGGGTCCTTCAGGGTGCTGAAACGGTTCACGGCCTGGATATTCCGGTTGCGCAGGTATCCGAAAGCGCTGCCGTGCAGGGCGTTGGTGCCGCCGCGGGTAATGATGTTGATCACGCCGCCGGACGCCCGCCCGTACTCCGCGTTGTAGCCGTTGGTGATGATCTGGAATTCCTGCACCGCCTCCTGCGACACGGTCGCGCGGATGCCGTTAGTGGCGTTGTCCACCGCGTCGGCGCCGTCCACGTTGACCAGGTTGGAGCGGGCGCGCTGTCCACCCACGTTCAGGCCCGAGGTGGGCGCCGCGCCGATGGAAGGCGCCGTATCGCGCGCCAGCTTGGAATCCGTGAGCGCGAACTCGATGTAGTTGCGGCCGTTGATCGGCAAGTTGTCGATGCGGATCTGGTTGATCGTGGAGGTGGTCGCGGTCCGCTGCGTCTCTACCAGTTCCGGCTCACTGTTGACGTCCACCACCGATTCCACGGCGGCAACGGTAAGCGTGATCGGAAGCTCGGCGCGTTGGCCGACGGTTATCGTGACGTTCTTGGCCACGCTTCTGCCAAAGCCGGGCGCCTGCACGCTGACCGTGTATTGGCCCGGAGGCAGCGAAAGGAATTGATATTCCCCGGTTTCGGTCAGCGTGAGCGTGTGCTCGATGTTGCGCGCCTGGTTGGTGGCCGTAACCGTAGCGTTCTTGACCAACGCGCCTCCCGGGTCCTTCACGGCCACGTGGAGTTCCGCGGTTGCTGACGACTGCGCCCACGCATTCGCCGAAAACATCGCCAGGGCCGCGCACAACACAAACAGCTTCACGATTCGGCTCATCATTAAAATTTATCCTTCCGCCGGTCGCGCAAAAACGGCGACCATGGCGCTTTCTACCCTTCGTCCCGCCCCTCCGGTATTGCGCCCCGGGATTGTGAAGAGAAGTGGTTCGGGTTTTACATCAGAAGCAGTAAGAATGGCAAGACAAGTCTAAGAAATATGACAACTTCTTCCCGTTGGCAGGGGTCACTTTCGGTCAATGCCGGAGTATTCGCGCTCGCTGGTACGTACGGCCCACGCCATGCGCGGCGTATTGTGCGCGATGCCGTAGCGGCCGCGCACATCCAGCAGGATCATGCCGCCGTGGCCGTTCAGCCGGCGTTTGAGGTACTCGATGGCGTCCGCAGCGACTTGCGCTGGCTCGCCGCCATTCATCACCCGGTCGTTGGCCCACTTGGCCAGCACCAGCTTCATCATGGGCTCGCCCCAACCGGTGGTGGAACAGGCCGCACCCAGGTTATCGGCATAGCAGCCGCAGCCGATGAGCGACGAATCTCCCACCCGCCCCGGCGTCTTGTTCAGCGTTCCTCCAGTCGAGGTCGCCGCCGCGATGTTGCCGCTGGCGTCCAGCGCCGCCGCGCCCACCGTGTCGTGCGACACGGTCGGTGCGAATACCTCGTGGACTTCTCCGGCGGCTACTTTTTCCTGGCAGATCCTCAGGTGCTCGACTTCGCGCGGGACCACCAGTTCCTCGTTGGGAACCAGGTCAATGCCGTGTTTCTGCGCGAATTGCTCCGCTCCCCGCGCGACCAGGTAAACGTGCGGGCTCTCGTCCAGGATCTTGCGGCAGACGTGGATCGGGTTGCGGATGTGCTCCACGCAGCCGACTCCGCCCGCGCGCAGAGTGCGGCCGTCCATCATGAGCGCGTCGAGTTCCACGCGCCCGTCGCGGTTCAGGAAGGCGCCGCGCCCGGCGTCGAAAGTCTCATCGTCTTCCAAAACGGCGACGGCGGCCTCGATCGCATCCAGCGCCGAGCCGCCTTTTTCCAGTACCAGCCAGCCTGCCGCGGTCGCGTTGCGCACGCCGTTGAGGTGCGCGTCGATCATCTCGTCGGGAATGGCCCAGGCGCCGCCATGGACCAGCAAAACAGGCTTATTCGACAAACCGACTCCTCACCCCGGAGGGGAACGCAACATCATAGCAATTTCTGATTTTCGATTTGTGATTATTGATTTCGTTAAGTGTCATTTCGAGCGAGGACGCGCGCGGCAACCAGCCGCCCTGGTTTTGGGCGGTGGGTTCGCGCGTCCGAGTCGAGAAACCTGCATTGTTTCCGATTCGAGACCTGAACCTAACCCCCACGAGCGTTCTTCCGCTGAACTTTGCACTTCGCAAATTACCATGCCCTCATGTACTGCTTCTACATCATGGCAATACGAAGCCCGACTTTTTCCTCTGCTCGGCTCTGGAGCAACATGACGCTGTACTCAAGTAACTAGCGTGAACGTTAGCGCGTGCTACCATCGCGCCTGTGCTGCACGAGAACAACGCCGCACAACATCTGGAGAGTTGCTTTGCGAAACTACCGAGCCTTAATCACTGCTTTGTTAACGTTGGTATTCGCGGTTGGATGTAGCAAGGCTTGGATCGACGACGAGGGCAATTACAGGCGTGCGTACGGATTCGACAAAGCACCCTACATACAGATTGTGCATAGCTATTACTCGACTTCCCGATGGGGCCGTAAAGATCCCCGATATTTCTTTGCCCAGCGCCTTCCCGAGGAACTGGTCCAGAAGCTGGTGGCGGACGGCACGATGCGTTCCGAAACACCCGACAGCCGTGCCCGTTACGGTTGCGGAGGGAAGCCACCAGATTGGTTCGTTCCAAAGTCAGCGGACCACTATGAAATGTGGGTATACAAGGATTTCTCCGGAATACGCATGTTCCGCGATAAAGACAACGGCACGATTTATAACTGCGGTGGCAGGCCGTGACCCTTTCCTCTCTGCACCAATGTGTCCTCTGTGTTCCGTCACCTTTCGGCTCTCCCCATTTTGGGAATCCGCACTCGCACTTTTCGCTCCCAAAATCACGATTTCTCTTGCACACCTCTACACACTTGTTAGCATAGTTGTGTGAGGACGAGGTGAAAGTGTCCTCCGACGCCGCCTAGGAATGCAGACCCACCAGTCAGAATTGCGCGCGCTTCGGCAACCGCACCATTCTTCATTCTGACTTCTTCATTCTTCATTTCCCCGGCGGGCATTTGCTATCTCTGGAGTAGTTGAGTTCTGGGTCGTGAAGTCGCCTTTAAGACCGCCCTTTACCCATCCGTTATCAAAAGCACCCAATTCTGGCCCTCGAAATCCCCAAGTTACTTGGACTTATTTTGTTGATTCCATTACACCGTCAAAAAAACTAGCGGTAATTAACCCGTGGATTACGTAACGTTCAAGTACATAGTCGCCGCTGCCCCGCACACACAAGGTCCCTCGACTCCGCTCGGGATGACAGATCTTGAGGGCAACGTCCTGGGCAGGAGCTTGCGGCAAGGTCAAGCAAGGGCGAGGACCGGCGGGCGGGCCCCAATCACCAAATCGCCAATCGCTAAATCACCAAATGGCTCAGCCGATGATGTTCACGTCGGTCACGATCTCGTGGCTTTCCGCTTCCGTGATAGTCGCCAGGTCGCGCTGGCGGGTCTGCTGGTAGGTGAACCAAATGCGGTGAATCACCGTGATGTTCCCGATCACGGCGATCACCCACAATACCGGCGCCATCCGGTTGAACAAGCCGCCGATAATCACCAGCACGACCCGCTCCGGGCGTTCCATGAAGCCGACCTTGCATTTGGGGATCAACACCTCGGCCCGGGCCCGGGTGTAGCTGATCATCACCGATGTGACCATGACCAGCGCCGTCAGCACGATATAGAAGAAGCGGCTGGCACGGGCGTAGTAGACGAGCACCCCGAAGTAGAGAACGACGTCGCTGTAACGGTCGATCACGGAATCGAAGAAGCCGCCGAATTCGGTGACTTGCCCGGTGGCGCGAGCGACGCGGCCGTCCACCATGTCGAAGACGCCGGCGCCGATGATGGTGAGGGCGGCCCAGCGGAACATCGCCGCCTGGTTGTCGGCGTTCGCGTAACCGAACAGCACCGCCGCCCCGATGTTAATGACCAGCCCGAGAAAGGTGAGGATATTCGGATTGATCCTGGTCAGCGCCAGCCCGTGAACGATGCCGTAAAGCAGCTTGCGGGAGCCGCGACCGACTGCACTGGTCCAGGTCATTGCGCTGCTTCGCTCTCTTCTATCTCGTGGATGGTAGTCAGTTTCAGAACGTCCATTTCGCGATTGCCGGTCGGCGTCACCACCGTGACCGTGTCGCCTTCCTTCTTGCCCATCAGCGCCTTGCCGATCGGAGAACTCGTCGAAATCATGCCTTTGGCGATGTCCGCCTCTTCGCTGGTCACCAAGTTGTATTCGATCTCTTCGTCCTTCGACGAATCGTACACCTTCACCCGCGAGCCGAGCGACGCCCGGTCCCGTGGAATGTTGTTCATGTTGATCAGCGACAGGTCGCCCATGCGCTTCTTGAGCTGTCCCAAGCGGGCGCGGACGATCTCCTGCCGCTGTTTCGCCATGTGGTACTCGGCGTTTTCGCTCAAGTCTCCCATCGCAATCGCCAGCTTCAGTGCCTTCGGCAGCTCGTGGTTGAGCTCGTACTCCAGGACAGCGATTTCGTCGGAAAGCTTCTTCTTTATGTGTTCAGTCATGCACTCTCTACGTCGGCTGCGGTCAGCCCACCCTTCCAAAACCGGTCAGGGTGGGGCACCCAATGAACCCACCCTTCCAAAACCAATCAGACTGCCACCCCGTCGCGCGAAAAAACGGCGCGCGCCGGGGACCCCGGCGGTGGGGCACCCAATGTCGCGGGTCGGTATCGTGGAGGGTTCGCCCGGCTGGGCCGGATTATAAATCTTCGCAACATTCCCGGCCTAGCCAACCCCGGGCTAGACCGGGGCACCCGCCGAACCCTTTCGGAAAGCCCGATTCCCCTTGCATGTACTAGAAAACGCGGACTCTGCACGGGTTTCCGCGAATGCGCTGAGGCGAACCCGCTAGATATGCGGACTAAGTTGACCTACTGGTCGCTTTCCAGTACCATTAAGAATGTCCCCCGGCTCGAAGACACCTCCCCTCTACAAGGTGCCCCTTAAATGAACACCAGCGTAAGCGGAACGTTCTCCATCGGCGACAAGGTTGTTTATCCCAACCATGGAGTCGGCATCATCGAGCAGATCAGCAGCCGCACCATCGGTCTCAGCGTGGAGCGGTTCTACATGCTGAAAATCAAGTCCAGCAGCCTGAAAGTCATGGTTCCCTTCCACAACGTCGCCAGCGTCGGGCTGCGCCGCGTCGTGCGGAACCAGGAAGTTCTGAAGATCGTGGACTTCCTCACCGAAGGGGAATGCTTCAACCACGCCGACTGGAAGTACCGCTTCAAGGAAAACTCCGAGAAGATGCGTACCGGGTCGCTGTTGGAAGTCGCCATCGTCCTCAAAGGTCTTTTGCTGCTCGCCCAGACCAAGCCGTTGTCCTTCCGCGAAAAGAAAATGCTGGAGCGCGCGCGCTACCTGCTGGTCAGTGAGCTCGCCATGTCAAAGAACTGCGAAGAAGTGACGGTCGAGCAAATGCTCTCCAAGGCACTGTCGAAGTCGAAGCTCCGCTTCCCGGAAGCGGCGATCGGCGAAGCATAAGACAGGCGTTAGGTATTAGGCATTGGGCATTAGGGAAATCCGGTAAGACACCGGAATTGCCTAATGCCTGAAGCTTTTTGGGGCTATTCTCCCAGCCAAGCCCCGTAGCCGCGCATCGATTCGATGTGGTCGAAGACAATCTTGATGGCCGCGGTCACCGGCACCGCCAGCACCAATCCCATCCCGCCCCACAGCCAGCCCCATAGCATCAGCGCGACGGTGACGGCGAGCGGATTCAATTGCAGGCGGCTGCCCAGGAACTTCGGATAGAGCACATTCAACGCGAACAGGTGCAAGCCCAATACCGTCGCGAGGACGACGATGACCGTGCCGGAATTCAGCATTCCGATGCCGCCCACCAGCGGAGGCACCACGGCCAGTACCACGCCCAGGTAAGGCACCAGGCTCAGAAATCCGCTGATGAAGCCGATGAAATAAAAATACGGCAGGTGCAGGAGGCCGAATACCGCCGTACTGGTGGCGCCGATAAACAGTCCGACCAGCACATTCCCCACGATAAAGCTGCGAATCATGCTGGAGATCAGGCCCAGGGTCACGTACGCGGTGTTCCGGTTCTTCATGCGGAACAGCATCACGGTTGCCGAGCGCACGTGGTCCTTCCAGCTCAACATGAAGTAAGTAAGGAACGGAATGAAGGAGGCGATGAAAACGATTTCCGCCACCCCTCCCAGGCCACTGGTGAAAAAATCGCTCCAACCATGCTGTTGCTCGATGCGCACCGTCGGCGTCATGCTCACTTCGGCGGGGAGCACCGTTTCCGTCGTCTTCTGGAACTGCTGCGCCCGGAGGCGGACTTTGCCGACCACCTCGCGAATTCTTTCCGAATACTGGGGCAGATCCTGGGCGAAACTGACGGCCTTGCTATAGCTCACCTGCGCCAGCATGTACATGAGCGCCACAAACAGCAGTATGGTCACCAGCGAAGCCAGCGCCCGCGGGACCCTGAGTTTTTGGAACAGTTCCACGATCGGCGCCAGGATGAACGACAGCAGGATCGACACCAGCAGCACGATCAGCGGCAGCTTGGCGTAATACGCGACCGTCAACCCCATAATCACGGCGATGATGATGGCCGCCGTCGAACCGGCGCGGATGTCGCGGTGCAATTCCTCGGCATCCACCATCGCCGGGGGAATGGCAAATGCGGTGCTCAGCAAATCGTCTCGCTGCTCATCCTGGTCTTGCTGGTCTGCCATGGGCTCTCTTCGGAGTGACGCTCCAGTGCCGCCTATAATACGCGCTGTGTCCGGCCCTACGGAACAAACTCGCGCGCTTCACCAAAACAAACCCGGCTTGGGTGGGCCACCCGATGAAAGCGGGGGCGGACGCATCCTGGCCATGGACGTCGGCAGCAAGCGCATCGGCCTCGCCGTTTCCGACCCGCTGCGCATCCTCGCCCGCGGCATCGACACCCTCCAGCGCAAGAGCAAGCGCGCCGATTTCGAGCGGATCGGCGAAATCCTGAAGGAACAGGAAGTCGGGGAAATCGTGGTGGGACATCCGTTAAGGCTGGGTGGCGAGGTGAGCGCGCAAACCGAGAAAGTGCTCGCCTTCGCCGAAGAACTGCGCACCCGCTTCGGCCTTCCCGTACACCTTTGGGACGAGCGCCTGACGTCGGTGGAAGCGACGGAAATTCTCGCCCAAAAGAAGCGCTCGGTGAAGCGGCACATCGCGGACCGCAAGTCGGGCGCGGTCGACCGCATCGCCGCCGTCCTCATCCTGCAAAGCTATTTGGACCAGCGCAGCAAAACGGCGACAGAAGGCTGACGTCGCAAGCGGCACGTCGTGCTGCTGGCGGTAAGGGGATTTCACGCCAGTTCCGAGCGCCAAGGCAGTTGTCCGGTTTGCCGACTAACCGGGCAAGTGGACGCGCCCGGGTTTTGAACCTGCGGTCCAGTTCGCTCCGCGGTCTGAGCGCAAATTGTTACATTGAGCCGAGCAGTATTGAACAGACTGTGGCGGGGAAAGAGCGCAACCTACAGTTATGTCCCTCCTGAATAGAACCAGTCCGGGCCTCCCTGAAATCGGCCAGCAATTCGGGGCAGGCAACTTGCCGCAGATCATCAATTTGGAGAGAAGACAATCGCGCATCAAAATGGTCTTTCCCATCCGCGTCTCGGGGACGGACAGCGCCGGTGAACTCTTCAACATCCTGGCATACACGCTGAACGTGAGCAGTTCGGGGGCGCGCATAGGCGGGGTCAAGATCCCGTTGGGGGTGGGCGATGCGGTCACCATCCAGTACAAGCAGCAGCGCGCATTATTCCAGGTAGCCTGGATCGGGCGGTCCGGCAATCCGACGCAGGAGCAAGTCGGAGTCAGGCTATTGGACAGGAATCTCCTTTTTCAGGTATGAATCCGCCGCAAGAGCGCCGCGTCAATTGGATGATTAGAAAATCATTCAATGACGGGTTGTGAGCCTGCGTCCGAGAGCACGCAATACGAAGCGGATACGATCCGGCCAAGGCAAACGGCCCAAGTTAATGCGCACCACGCCGCGTGTGAAGTAGGTTTTCTGGGAATAGTCGATGGCGACATCGACGACGACCGGATGGCCGGAGCCAGCGACGGCAAGCGCCTGTTTGAGAATCGACTCCACATCGGCGTTGCGATGCAAGGCGAGGCACTCTACCCCAACCCCCCGGCAAATGGCGGCCAAGTCATAGTCAGGAAGCTCACTACAGGACTTCTGTCCCAGAGCGATTTGCTGAAACTGCGCAATCTGGGCCAACTCACGGTCGCGCAAGACCAACACCATTACCGGCAGATTCAGCTGGCGCGCGGTGAGCAGTTCCAAGCCAGTCATCAAGAATGCGCCATCGCCCGCCAGCGCAATCACCCGGCGATCGGGACAGGCGAGTGCAGCTCCGAGTGCGCCCGGCACTGCGTAACCCATGCACGAATAGTCAACCGGAGCCAGGAATGAACGTGGATGTTGCAGCCGTAAGCACTCCATGGCCAGGAAGGTCCCGTTCCCGCTATCGGTGGCATAGACCGCGTTGTCCCCGGCCAGCTTCTGAACTGTTTCCAAAAGGTGAGGTGGGTGCACGCCTTCGGAATTATCGGGCGTGGCCCATCCTTGCCTGACCTCTGCATGGCCGGAACGGATGTCGCGCCGCAATGATTCATCCACTGGGCGTGGCGCCAGGTGAGGAAGCAGGGCAGCGACAAAACTTGCGGCATCCGATATTACGGGCAGGTCCGCAGGGTAGTTCTTTCCCAGGACCGCAGGATCGATATCCACGTGAATCAGTTTGCCGGGTGGCGGCATGCCATAGCTTCCCGTGCCCACCTCGGAGAAGCGGCAACCAATGGCCAAAGTAAGATCGCAAGAGGCTGCGATCTTGCGTACGAACGAAGGTGCGGCCGCACCAAAGCCACACCACAACCAAAGGGCATGCTCTTCGTTGAAAACGCCTTTGCCGGAGATGGTGGTGGCGACCGGAGCATTCAATCGCTCGGCCAAAGCCACCAGGCCGGCGCCGGCCTCGATGGCCCCGAGCCCGAGGTAGAGCAGGGGGCGGCGGCTGGCTTCGATCCACTGCCGGGCCCGCTCGAATTGTTCCCCTGGGGCCGCCGGAGGCGCGGGCCGAGAGTCGGGTGCCTGCAGATGCGCGTCATGACGGAAAAAGTAGTGTTCCGCGGAAATCTCGACCAACACCGGTCCGGCCGGGGCACGGCGCGCGAGTTGGCAAGCGCGGCGGACGGTCGCGTAGATATCCGATCCGTGCTCGGCGCGTAACTGGGCCTTGGTCACGGGTCGCGCGATGGCGAGTTGGTCGACGTCGTGGAGTTGGAAGGCCCTTCCCGTGTCGCGGCGAATCCCACAAGCGAGCACGAGCATGGGGATTCCGTCGAGATAAGCTTCGGCAATCCCGGAGAGCGCGTGGGTCAGTCCTGCTCCGGGAACCAGGTTCACCGCGGCCAGTTGCCCGGAAGCGCGCGCTACGCCATCGGCCATGAACCCAGCGCTCTGTTCATCGGTAACCAGGACCGGGCGCACGGACGTGGAACGGGTGAGTGAATCGTAGAGTTCGATGTTGTGCGTGCCCGGAATGCCGAAAGTGAAACCTACACCTTCATCTTCCAGCGCACGCACGACGATGTCACCGCCCGTCATCTTGCTCATAGCAGCGCACCGATATCCTTGCGGATGGTCTCCGCCACACGATCAGCCAGGGCCATGATGGTCAGGTAAGGATTGATCTCCAGCGAATTCGGAAACAGGCTCGAATCGGCTACATACAGCCACGGAACCCCATGCACCCGGCCATACGGACCGGTCACCGAATTCTCGGGACCGCTCCCCATCGCGCAACCTCCCTGTAAGTGAGCGGCAGAAATCGAAAGCTTCCCGGGTTTAAACTCCGGGTTTTCCGCAATCCGGTCAAGACGTTCCGCGTCAGCGCGTTCAATCGTCGGAGAATGTGAAACTGGCACATGCGCCCGCACCGCCCCGGCCGCGAAGGAGATCTTCGCCGCTGTAATCGCGCCCCGCACCAGGCCGTGAATCACCTCCGGTGTAAAGCGGTAGTGAACCACCGGGCGCCCATCACCATCCAACGCGACGCGATTGTGGTCATCCACCTCGTCACACGCCAGCACCAAGATCATCTGCAGCCGCGGAAAAGCGTGCATCATGCGGCTGTGTTCCGCGCCGAACCCGGCCATCGCCTTGGCCGTGATGAACGGGAAGTACATGCAGGTTTCGAGCAGGAAGTGATCGCTTTCGGCGAACTGGTCGAGGTAGAAACTCTTCGGATGTCCGACGAAGTTTGTGATCGGGCGGTCATGTTCGGCGACCATGATGAAGGCAGGGTGACAAGTGAACCCGTGTCCCAATCGCGGCAGGCTTCGGCCAAATCCAGACCTCAACAGCAGCGCCGGAGAATTCACCGCACCCGCACAAACCACCACCAGTTTGGCGTCAATCTGGTGCTCACCCGGTTCCCACGCTGATGGTTCGCCCTTACCGTCTTTCGGCTTCTCGCTGACGCGCGCGAAGACCTTCTTGTCCTCGATCCGCAGTACGTCACAGCGGGTCACAACCTCCACGCCGTTGCGCTCGGCCCGCGGCAACTGCACGCGATTTGTACCCTGTTTCGCCTGGTTCGGACAGCCCAGGTTGCAGAGGCTCGATCCCCGGCATCCTTTCAGATTCACCGGAAACTGCTGAACGTGATATTGGAGCCGCCGGCATCCCTCGACGAACAGCCG
>Ga0097691_1002071_pt1 | contig 13940 bp, 9 predicted proteins | sample NGESurdeep072012_8_FD_72858 | JGI IMG/M metagenome (GOLD analysis project Ga0097691, IMG submission 72858) | Arctic peat soil microbial communities from Barrow, Alaska - NGEE Surface sample 210-1 deep-072012 | ecosystem: Environmental > Terrestrial > Soil > Wetlands > Peat ...
CGCGTGATTCGTGGACCCGGGTTCGAGGAAAATGAATTAAGAGACGCCACCGGCTCGGCATAGAGGGAGTGGTGGAAGCGTGTGGCGGTCGAAGGCGCGCGCATTCGCGAGATTCCTGAAAGAATCCGCTCACTTTCCCTGAAGTGGCCGCTTGTAGGGGTGCAATGGGAATTGCGGCGGGCGTTGGCGCACGGAGACCAGCGGTTTTGCCCCCACGATCCTTCCGTACGCACACACGTCGACCGACTCCACTCGCTGATCTACGTGACCGCGCTTCAGGCTGGTTTTCGAACGAGTAGTGGCAGGAGCTGTAGGGGCGCAATGGGAATTGAGGCGGGCGCTGGCGCGCACAGACCAGCGCCTCGGCCATCGCGATGCCTCCGTTCGCGCACACCTCGACCGACCCTTTCCTCGGACGACCGCCCTTCAGGCTGCTTTTCGAACCAGAAGTGGCAGTAGCCGTTCCGTATCGAGGTACTCGATGTGAAACGGTGAATCCATCGGGCCTTCGCGCGGCCTGCCGCGCGGAGGCGGGATGGCCGACAGATGCGACGGCGTTCTTCCGAAGTAGACCTCTGCCGGCGTCGCACCGGCGAGACCTTGATGCGGGCGGAAGTGCGCGTAGTGGACGAGGCCCAGCTCGATCTTCTCCATCAGATCCTCCGCCACCAACGGCCGCAGCAGGCGCAGGCCGAGCGTGTCCTTCAGCGTCCTCCACAGGCGTTCGATCAGTGCGATTGAGCCCTTCTTTCCGACGGCCCCGAACCTCTGCTTCACACCGAGCCTTCGCAGCTTCCGGCGGAAGACCTGGCCCGTGAAGCAGCGTCCCTGATCCGAGACGAAGTGCGACGGCCGTCCATGGCGCTTCGCCGTCCCCGACACGAAGCGAGCGATCTCGGCCGACGACGGTTCCTTTATGAACACCCGTGCCGAGAGCGGCATTCGCGAGAACGCATCGAAGACCACCCCGACCTTGAACGTCACGAGAGAAAACAACCCCCTCACGTCGGTTAGATCCACCATCCAGACGTGATTCGGGTGCCGTGCCCTGACGGCTCGCGGGACCCTCGAGGCCGCCTCTGGCAGCCGCGGCGGCGGCCACCGCTCCCCGCGGATCCGCCCCACCGTTCGTGCCGACAGCTTCCAGCCTGCGCGCGCCAGCGTCCGAGCGATCAGGTCGTTTCCACCGAACCCGGCCAGCTCCATCGTCTTGACCACGGCTCTGACCACGTCGGCGAAGCGTCGGACGGGAGGATTCGGCGCAACCAGGGGACGTGGGCCTCTCCGTCGACGCTCGTCGTCTCCATCTCCCCACCTTGCGATCGTTTCAGTCGACACTCGAAACATCTCAGCAGTCTCGCGTTGCGAGAGGCCGAGGAAGCTCCTGATACGGAGGATTCGGAATCGTTGCTCGGGGACGTAATGCGGGCGATGGCGCTCGGGCACCTTGTCCCAGCGCGCTCCAAGAATCGCAGCTGCCTCGCGCGTCATCCTGAGGAGCAGGGCGCTCTCTTCGGCCCTTTCGAATAGTCGCGCTGCGGTCGCCCCCGATTCCCGCAACTTCCCGAGCGCCGAGCCGAGGGCGAGGCCGAAGAGATGTGAGGCGCGCAGGAGGGCGGGCAGCGCCGTTGGAGAACTGCCGCCTCGCGGCGGTCGGGAAGAGTGCATGAAGGGCCCCCGTCCGGCCAGAATGCCCGTCTACGGGGCGGGGTCAAAATACCTCGGCCGCACCCAGAAAGAGACAGGATGGCTCCGGTTTCACGCTCCACAGCCCCCGGCAATTCCCATTGCACCCCTACAGCTCTGTGCTTGGACGGACGTTGACCACGAAATAAGCAGTACTCCGCAAAGCACGGACTTCATCGTCGACCTCCCTGCAGCAACCGGGGCGCGACGGCGCGGAGCCAGTGGGCCGGCCTTCGCCGGCTAACGATATCGTTTCAATGAAGACGAAGAAAGGGCTGGCCTGGAGCAACTGGCCCAGGTCGCCGATCTCCGGTTCCAGGGCGGCGTTCCGCAGGATGCTGACACCTTCGGCCAGGGCCGCGGCCATGAGGATGTTCTCAGTGGCGCCCACGCTCACCTTCTCGAAGGTGTGGTCGATGGCTTTCAGTCGGCCCTTCACAGCACCTTCACCATGGTGCGGATGTCGGCCACCGCAGGGAGGTTGGTCAAGACCAGGGCTCCGGCGTCAGCAGGGTCGCCGCCAGGCAGGGCAGGGCCGCATTCTTCGCACCTGACACCCGAATGCGCCCCCGCAGGGGATGTCCACCTTGGATCACCAGTCGGTCCATCGAAACTCCAGCCCTCCAGCGTAGCCCATCCCCGCAGAGGCGGGACAACTCGGCCTGCCCGGCCAGGAATTCGTGGCGCGTCACGCCTTACCGGGCGGCTGACGGGTGCAGGGGGTACACTCCGGACAGCCTGACCGCTGGCCCAACTTCACAGGCGCTTTCCTGCACCACGAGGCCCCCGATGCCGTCCATCCATCCCCTCATGACGCTCTTCGTGCTTGCGATTCCGATCGCCTGCATCGCCTGGACCGTCACCCATGAAGAAGTCTTTCGCGAGCCCCGGGATTGGTGCCAAGCCAAGTGCCAGAACTGCCCGTCGATCTATCAGCGGAAATTCTTCTACCTGTTCACCTGCGAATACTGCTTCAGCCACTACGTCACCCTGGGCTTCCTGTTCATCACGCGCTACAGGCTTCTCTACGATGACTGGCGCGGCTACGTCATCGCCGGCTTCTCGCTGGTGTGGGTGGCCAACGTGTACATGTCCGCCTTTGGCAGGTTGCGGCTCGACATCAAGCATGAACGGGTGGAGATCGGAGCTGAGGAGGCAGTCCTTGACGGCAAGGCCAAGGCACAGGAGCCAGCACCGCCCGGCACGCCTAGGCCCGGATAGGGCGACCCTTCCCGGAAAGATGGGGTTTCGCTCCGTCTCTGGAAGGCAGCAGTGCTTCCGCCGCTGGGCTCCGGAAAGGAAGCCTGACTTCCTCAGGTAATCATAGCCCGCCCAACGTGGGGTGTGTGCCATCGGCTTTTGCACACGCTAGTACACGGTCGGCGCAGTTCAATGGTGATGGATCTTGACGTGATAAGGCACTGCGCGGCCTCGGTTGGTGTCCGAGAACCTCGGCTGATCCGCGACGCTGCCGGGGCGTGTGTCAGCGACGTTACTGTCACACGGTCCGGAATCGGCTGAGCCGAGCCACAGCCGCCAGACCAGCCGGAACCCTCCGGAAATAAAGCCGGGCCGCTGCTAGGCCATCGGCCCGACGACGGCACGGTCACCCCGGCTCCATAAGGCGAGCGAAGCGAGCCTGAGATCAACCTCCCGGAAGGCTCGTAAACCAGCCCAAAATCGCACGAGGATCGGTTTTGTGGGCACAGTGGATGGCAGAACTACCGTACCCTCTCCCGTCACTTCAAGCAGCGTCAAGTCCGTCAGGGATTCCAAGCATCCCACCCACGTCATTCTGTGGAGCAGGGCGCTCTCTTCGGCCCTTTCGAATAGCCGTGCCACCGTCGCCCCTATTCCCGTAGCCGACCGAAGGGCGACCCGAGAGCGAGACCGAGAAGGTGGGTGGCACGCAACAAGGCGGGTAGTGCCGCCGGAGGACTGCCGCTTCGGGGTGGCCGGAAAGAGCGCATGAAGGGCTCCTGGCCGGCCAGAATGCCCGTTTACGGGCCCGGATTCAGAGGGCGAGACCCTGGTCTCCACGCGCCACAGCCCCCGGCAATTCCCATTGCGCCCCTACACCTAACGATATCGTGGTCAGCGGCGAGCGCAAGCGAGACCGCCGCAACGAGGTTCTGGTCGGAGCGCTCGGTCAGGGAGCGACCTGTCGAATGGGCGCTCGCCCCTTTTCGATCCCAGCTTTAGCCGGAGCAATGACCGCGAGGGCTCCGGATCGTACGCGGTAGTGAAGCGGGCTCTCCATCACGGTCAGCTCCCCGTCCATCGCGATACGCACGCGCCGGCGCCGCGTCTCGATCGAGACCTCCTTTGTGCAAAGGACGTCGAGATCCTCGGTGGTCCGGAGCCGGCCGAGGAGCGTCCGGATCGCGAGCAAAAGCATCCGCCTCGGGCCAAGCGGGTGGGTGATGTAGAGGGCGAAGGCGCCGTTTTCGAGGCACGGTGCCCCGCGCAGGCGGAAGGCCTCGATCTGGTAGGCGTTGTTGGCGACAAACAGCAGCGGCGTACGCCGGAAGATCTCTCGCCCATCGGCGACAAGACGCAGCGTGAGGAACCGACTTGGCCGCGAGATCGCGAACGCGGCAGACGCGTACGCCGCCAGCCGACTTCGCCCGAAGCGGGCGTAGATCTGCTCCCTGTCTTTCAGGATATCCGGATAGAGGCCGAGGCTCGAGTTGTTGAGGAAGAAGCGGCCATTGACCTCACCGACATTGATGCGAACGATATTTCCCTCAAGCACGGTCCGGGCCGCCGCTTCCAGATCGAGAGGGATGCCGAGGCTGCGCGCGAAATAGTTGAAAGTGCCCATGGGCAGGACGCCAAGCGACCTATGTGAGTCGACGAGCACGGAAGCCACCGTTCTGACCGTCCCGTCGCCTCCTCCCGCCACGATCGTGTCGCCGCTCTCCGCCAGAGCCTGACGGGTCAGCCGTGCCACCGCGTCGCCGCCGCCCACGGCCCGCAGGATTCGGGCGTTCGCGCCCGAGCGAGCAAAGATTTCGGCCAACCGCTTCGAATCGGCTTCCTTGCCCGTCGCGCCAGACTCCTCGTTGAGGATTACATGCAGCGTCGGTCTTTCTGGCATGAGAAACTGAGCCTTCTGAAAACGATACTCCATCTCTCCGATCTGCACTTCGGCCGGATCGATTCGGCGACTCTCGATCCTCTTCTCCAGGCCGCCCGGGAGATCCGTCCCGACGTCGTCGCGATTTCGGGCGACCTGACGCAGCGCGCCCGCCGCGGCCAGTTTCGGCAGGCGCGCGAGTTCCTCCAGCGACTCCCTGGCGCGTTGATCGTCGTCCCCGGCAACCACGACGTGCCGCTTTACAATGTTTTCGCCCGTTTCGTGTTTCCGCTGGCCAACTACTGCCGCTACATCAGCGGCGACCTCGAGCCTTTCTACGCCGACGACGAGATCGCCGTCGTGGGGATCAACACGGCGCATTCGCGTACTTTCAAGGGGGGACGCGTGACGCGGCGCCAGATCGCGCATCTTCGCGAGCGGCTCTGCCATGTCCCTCCGCAGATCACGCGGATCGTGGTCACGCACCACCCGCTCGACCTTCCCGAGGCCTATGAGGACAAGGAACTCGCGGGGCGCGCGCGCGATACGATGGAGGCGCTTGTCGCCTGCGAAGCGGACGTGCTGCTCTCGGGGCACCTGCACGCGTCCCACGCCTGTGGCGCGACCGGGCGGCACCAGATCCGCGGCCACTCCGCGCTGATTGTCCAGGCGGGCACGGCGACCTCGACACGTGGGCGCAAGGAGCCCAATTCCTTCAATGTCATCCGCGTGAACCGGCCTCGCATGGACGTTGCGCGCTACTCATGGGTGTCCGAGCGAGCCGCGTTCCTGCTCGCCGAGAACCTAGGTTTTGCCCACGCGCCGTCGGGCTGGCAACCGGTGTCACCTGAGGCTTCGGAGCCCGAGATACCGGCTTCGTGACGTTGAGGAGTAGCGTCGGACGAAATGGTCAACGAACCGATTGCTTCTGCATCATCCGGCCCCGAGAGTCTTCCTGACCGACGCTCGCAGGTGGTAGCGATCGCAATTCTGAGCATGGGGATCGCAGTCATCGCTGCGGCTAGCGATGCGTTCTTCGACTTCGCCGCGCAAATTAAGGCGAACAACCCCCTGATCCGGCAGCTCGATCAAGGGGTTCATGACTGGTGCGTAACGCACCGGAACGGCGCGGGGAACACCTTCTTCGTCATCATCACGACTCTTGGAAGCCCCCTGATTCTTAGCGTCCTCGCGGCGATCGTCGTGGTCGTGACCTGGCGAAGACGCCAGCAGGGAACAGCGCTCTTTCTCGCCCTAGCCACCGCCGGAGGATATGGGATCGAGCCCGCCCTCAAGCAACACTACGCGCGCGCCCGGCCGCTGCTGACGCAGGCACTCCAGGGGGCGCACGGGTACTCTTTTCCAAGCGGCCATGCCGTGGGTTCGGCCGTCGTTCTAGGTGCGTTCGCGTACCTGATCGTCCGCGGCAAACACGTGCTGTACATCAAGGTGCTTTCGGTCATTCTCGCCGGCTTGCTGCTCGTCGCGGTCTGTTGGTCGCGCGTTTACCTCGGCGTGCACTGGCTGACAGATGTGATCGCCGGGGCCGGCCTCGGTGCGGTCTGGTTGCTCGCCACCATACTCGCCCAGGAGATCGGTCAATACATGCGCCGCCTTCGCGGTCACGGACTGGCGCGGTAGTTGCTGGCTCGATACCCCCGCGGAAAAACGCGAGAAATCGACAGCTCCCCGAAAGCTGAGCCAGGTGTTTACAGCTGTCTCGCCGCGAGCATCATGAGCGTGCGAGGGCCGCGCACGCGCACGCGCAAAGCATGCAACGAGGAGCCTTTAACATCCTCCAGCGCGATGCGCCTCGACCAGCGAATGTCCTTGACGCGAACCTCCCGGTCGATATCGCGCGCAAGCTCCTCGCTCTCGATGAGAACGCAAGCCTCGAAATCCTTGTCGTCCTCGAGGCTCCTGAAGTTGAGATTCGCAGATCCAACGATGACCCACCGCATGTCGAACGTAGCCAGCTTCAGATGGTTGAAGTGGTTCTGGTACTCGAAGACCTCCAACCCGGCTTCGATGTACGCGGAGTAGTGGTGCTGCTGAGCATCGTAGGTCACCTTGTTTGGGGTCCACGTGCCCGCAGGGACGATGAGAGTCACGTGGAGGAGTGGGCGCTCCCGCTTGGCCGCGAGGAGGGCTTCCACGATCGCGGGGTGATAGAGGAAGGGGTTTTCGATGAAGATCGAACGTTCCGCAGTAAGAATGCGGTCAAGGAAAATCTCCCGAATCTCATTGGTCCGTGAACTCGGTTCGCTCTTGATCACCCGCGCGGACGAGACGCGTATGCCGCGCGGCGCTGCCGGGGTCACGGCGTCGAGGGACCGGAAGTCCGTACCGCCGTCGAGCCGCCAGCGCTCGCGGAAGACCCGGTCGAGGTCGCAGACGATCGGTCCCTCGAACCGAGCGAGGCCGTCGTGCCACTTCCACCAGGGTTCCGGTTGACCCGCTTTCCGCGCGGCGGTCGCCTCGTCGTGCGCGTCCTTCCCTCGGTCGAAGGGTACGCGATACTGGTATTGGGCTCCGAAGTTCGCGGAGCCGCAGTACGCGACGCGGCCATCAATGGTCACGATCTTCCGGTGATCAACGTGAAGCGCTTCGACCTTCACGGTCCCCTTGATAGCGCGCGCAAGCGTGTCGAGCTCGGGCTCTCCCGTCTCGACCATCTTGTCGTAGTCGAGCTCCGTATCGACTACGGCGACGCCGGCGTCCAAGAGGCGTTGGCGCATCTTCGAGACATCGGTCGGATCACGGGCGAAGCCGGGATCCTCCTTCATCATCTCTTTCTCGCCGGTCCCAAAAGGGTCTCCCATATCGGTCTTCTCTACGTTCAGGAGTACACGGACGGTTACGCCTGCGCGCGCTTTCGCCTCGAGGACGCTCGAGATCTCCTCGCCGATAGGGTCGTCGAAAAAGATAAAAATGCTGATGTGGATGGATCTCGTCGCGGAGTTGAGATCCTGGAGAAGCACGGGGAGGAGTCGATTTCCGTCCACGAGGTTTTCGACGAAGTTCAAGCGCAAAGAATAGCCTACCTGAGACGGAGAGCGCTCCCTCGAGTCGCGGGTACAGACACGAGGACTAGAACCATGAAACTGCTCAGGGCTGCCGTCCCTGAGGTGCTCGCCCATTGCGCGGGCGGCGGTCCATTACCCGCGGCCGAGAAACTCGGCGACGAAGCTGCTGAGCTTGATATCGTTAGGTCAGCTTGAAGAGGATTCCGGCCCGGTTCGATCCCGTCAAAGAGAGGCTGGCTTTCGGGAAAAGCCGTCGCCGCGCGCTGCCTCGCGGCGACCAGGGCAAATGGAAGACGTGGGACAGACGACCGGACATACTGGCGACGCTGCTGAAGGCGAGCCGCAGGCGTCTTCCCGAGCTCCTGCCGATCAAGTGGGGAAGGATGGCGGCCTCTCCCTTCGGCTTCTTTCGCGGCGCCGTGCCGGTCATGGCGCTCGATCTCGCGCGGTCGAGGGTGACGGGCGTGCACGTCCAGATGTGCGGCGACGCGCACGTGCGCAATCTCGGCGCCTTCGCCGCGCCGGACGGCCACCTCGTCTTCGACATCAACGACTTCGACGAAACGATGCCCGGGCCCTGGGAGTGGGACGTCAAGCGCCTCGCGGCCAGCCTCGTTCTGGCCGGCCGCGAGGCGGGAGACGGCGATCCGCTCTGTACCGAAGCGGTCGGGGAGCTCGTGTCCTCCTATCGCGTGGCCCTGAAGGGATTCACCGTGATGTCGGCGCTGGACCTCGCGCGCTTCGAGATCCGCCGCTACCGCCGCGGTCCCGTGAGGGGGATCCTGGAAAAGGCCGAGCGCGCGACGCCCCTGCATTCGCTCGAGAAGCTCACGGTCCTAGCGCGCGGGGGTTTCCGCCGGTTCCCGAAACGCCCGCCCCTGCTTCAGCCTCTCGAACCGGGCAGGGCGGGGCGCGTCATCGGCTCGTTGAAGGCATATCGCGACACCGTGAGCGACGACCGGCAGCTCGTCCTCGACGCGTATCGGCTCGTCGACGTCGCCTTCAAGGTGGTCGGGACCGGAAGCGTGGGGACACGCGACTACGCCGTCCTTGCGTTCGGGGACGGGGCGGACCATCCCCTGTTTCTCCAGGTCAAGGAGGAACCGCCCTCGAGCTACGCAGCCGTCCTTCCCCGTGTGGTCAGCCCTCCCCACGAGGGGCGGCGCGTCGCGCAGGGGCAGCACCGGATGCAGACTGTGTCCGACCCGTTCCTCGGCTGGACGACGTTTGCGGGCCGCCACTACCTCGTGCGTCAGCTCGCGGATCACAAAGCCTCGATCGACCCGGACGAGCTGAGCGGCCTCGCGCTGAAGGAATACGCGCGGGTGTGCGGAGAGGTGCTCGCGAAGGCGCACGCCCGCACGGGCGATGCCGCGATCCTGTATGGCTATTGCGGCGACACCGACCGCCTCGATCGCGCGATGGGAAGGTTCGCGATCGCCTATGCCGACCAGACCGAATCCGACCACACCGCCTTCGTGAAGGCGATCAGGGCCGGGAAGATCCGGGCACGAAGGGGAATCTGACCGGATCAGCGCGGGTTTCCGGGGCCCCAGGCGCCCGTCGAGAGGCGTTCCGCCCCGGGGGAGCTTGTTCCCGGTAGTCATTTGATTCAACTGAATCAAAGCGTTACGCGTGACAAGCTACTACCTTTGAGGCTAGACGAAAATGGCCACTTCTCTCGAACCCCCGTTCGGCGTCGGTTCTCAGATTCTTTTTCGGCAAGGAGGCTGACGATGTCCCTGGTAACACGTACGGCTCTTACGCTCCTCGCTGGTCTCGTCGCGGTTCCCATGACGCCCGTGACGCACACCAGCCCCAACGCCCCGGCAGCTGCCGATGTCCCGGCGGCATACGCGGCGACCCAGAAGGAGGCGTACCTCGCCCCCGAGGTGCTCACGTACATCCGCCCCGGCCTGAACATCAAGATCGCCTCGGTCACGAACGTGGCGGCCGGCCAGAAGCCGGTGATCGAGTTCTTCATCACCGACAATCTCGGCGGCCCGCTCGACCGGCTCGGCCTGGTGACCCCGGGACCGCTCAACCCGGGAATCATCATGGGGGCCTGGGACACGGCGACGCGGTACTACACGGCATACACGGGGACCCCGGCGGCCGGTCCGGTCACGTCGGCCGGCCGAGACCAGGGCGGGACGTTCACGGACCTCGAGACGGGGCACTTCAAGTACAACTTCGGGCAGGCGATCCCCGCGACGCACGACGTGAACAAGACGATCACGATCGGTGTCTACGGGACGCGGACGATGAGCGACATCGTCGGCAAGGACTATTACGCCCCGAACGTCTTCTATGACTTTCGGACGGACGGGAAGCCGGCGGCCGCGAACTCGGTCTGGAACAACATGGACGTCGCCAAGAGCTGCAACCTCTGTCACGACCCGCTCGGCGGCGCCTTCGGAGCGACGCAGTTCCACGGCGGGACGCGGCAGACGGTCAAGATGTGCGTCCTCTGCCACAACGCCACGAAGGGGACGAACGGCCAGGCCGACGCCAAGCTCTTCTTCCACAAGCTCCACATGGGGAAGTACCTCCCGAGCGTCCTCGCAGGGACCCCCTACGTCATGGACGGCGACTGGTCGACGGTCGGCTGGCCCGGCAACAACAACAAGGCCCCCTTCGACTGCACGACCTGCCACGAGACGAGCGCGCCCGAGAAGGACGTCTGGTATACGCGTCCCTCGCGTCTGGTCTGCGGCTCCTGCCACGACAACATCAACTGGACGACGGGCGCCAATCACGCTGCCGGCCAGCAGATCAATGACGCATCCTGCTCGAACTGTCACGATTCGGTGCAAGACGCCGAGTTCGACGCCTCAGTCATTGGAGCCCACACGATTCCGCTCCGGTCGACCCAGCTGAAGGGGTTGAAGGCCTCGATCGTCAGCGTCACGAACCTCGCCGCCGGCAAGAAGCCGACGGTCGTCGTCAAGATCACGAACAACGACGGCACGGCCGTCGACGGCTCCAAGCTGGGTACGTTCGCCCCCATCTTCGCGGGCCCGACCACGAGCTACACGACGTACGTCCGTGAGAGCGCCGTCGGCAAGGCGATCTTCGACACCACCGCCGGCACGAGCACCTACACTTTCACCGCCGCCCTGCCCGCCAAGGCGGCCGGGACCTGGGCGGTCTCGTGCGACATCGAGCGCGCTTACTCGCTCGCCCGCGGCGACGGAAAGCCGGACATCACGGGGAACGAGTCGCCCCTGAATCCGATGATGTACGTCGCGCTGACCGACGCCGTCGCCGCCCCCCGGCGCATCTCCGTCACGATGGCTCAGTGCAACAAGTGCCACGGAGCGCTCGGTCTCCACGGCGGGCAGCGCCTTGTCATCGAGGAGTGCGTGATGTGCCACAACCCGACCGCGGATGACTCGCCGGTGCGTCCGGCAGACCAGATGCCGGTCGAGTCGATCTCCCTCCAGCGGATGATCCACCGGATCCACTCCGGCGACGCGCTCACCCAGGACTTCACGATCTACGGGAACCGTGCCAGCCTCCACAACTACAACGAGGTTCGGTTCCCCGGCGACCGCCGGAACTGCGCGAAGTGCCATACGTCGACTGGCTATCTGATCCCGCTCGCCAACAAGATCGATTCGGTGACGACCAACCGCGACTACTTCACGCCCCAGGGCCCCGGTACGGCGGCCTGCCTTGGCTGCCACGACGGCCGTGACGCCGCCGCCCATGCCTTGATCAACACGGCACACTTCCCCGGTTCCACTGTACCCGCCGAGGCTTGCGCCGCCTGCCACGGGGCGGGTCATGACCTCGGCGTTGATAAGGTCCACGCGCGCTGACGAGTAAAGACCGTAGAGCACCTCTCACGGGGCCTTCGCCGCCGCTGCCGTCGCCGTACTCACGGCGGGGGCAGCGGCGGCCCAGGCTCCAGCCAGTCCGGCTCCTGCGAAGGTGGAGGCCGGTTCGTCGGGCGGCACTCGTGAGACATCCAAGGGGAAAACATTGAGATTATGACTCCGAGCCTCACGGGCCCGTGGCTCGGCGGGAGGAGAGCGAAACGGGAAACTCGTCATCCCGCGACGGTTAGAACGAGGCACTCGGGGAGGCGGATGTTCATCGGGTGAGTCTGGGGCCGGCGTTGGATTGCGCGCGGCCGCGCTATCCTCACCCACCCTACCTCACTGCCGGAGACCGTCATGAAGAAGCTGCCCCGTAACAAGGAAAACGATCACACGCGGGAGATGGCCGAGACCCGCCGCGGCGTCGTGACCGAAGCGACTGGAGTCCCACTCGGCCATATCGGGGCCTTCTCCTTCGACCCCGCGATACTGCGGGGCAACATGGAGAGCTTCTGCGGTGTCGCGCAGGTTCCTCTTGGCTTCGCCGGCCCCCTGCTCGTCGACGGGGAGCACGCCCATGGCGAGTTCTACGTGCCGATGGCGACGACCGAGGGCACGCTGATCGCCAGCTACAACCGCGGCATGAGGCTGACGCGCGAGGCCGGCGGCGTCCGCACGACGGTGATCGACGACGCCATGCAGCGCGCACCGCTATTTGTCCTGCGCGACGCGCGCGCCGCACGCTCGTTCGGTCAATGGGTCGAGAGGAGCTTCCCCGCGATCAAGGCCAAGGCCGAGGAGACGTCTCATTACGGAAAGCTCCGCGACATCGAACAGTACGCCGTCGGGAAGCTTCGCTGGCTGCGCTTCAACTTCACCACCGGCGACGCCGCTGGTCAGAACATGGTCACCAAGGCCACCCGGCATGCCTGCGAGTGGATGATCGCGCAGGGGATCGACGGGCTCGAGCACTTCACGCTGGCCGCCAACCTCGACACGGACAAGAAGCACTCGACCCTCAACAACCTACACACGCGCGGCAAGCGTGTCGTGGCGGAGGCGACCCTGCCGGCGCGACTGATCGAGTCGATCATGCACACAAGCGCCCGGGCTCTGTACCGGCAGCGCCAGCTGTCCAACATGGGCACGCTGCTCTCGGGTGCGGTCAACAACGCGGCGCACTCCGCCAACGGCATCGCCGCGATGTTCATCGCCTGTGGCCAGGACGTTGCGAACGTGGCGGAGTCCTCGGCGGGCTTCAGCTACACCGAGCTGAGGGACGACGGCGACTACTACGTCTCGTTCACCATCCCTTCCCTCGTCGTCGCGACGTATGGCGGTGGAACGGGCCTCCCCTCTCAACGGGAATGCCTCGAGGTGCTCGGCTGCTACGGCGAGGGCAGGGTGCTGCGCTTCGCCGAGATCGTCGCAGCCACCGTCCTGTGTGGCGAGCTCTCCCTCGGCTCCGCGATCGTGTCCGATCAGTGGGTGGCGAGCCATGACGCGTACGGGAGGAACCGCCCCTGATTTTCTATACGGGCTCTGCCGTTCCCTTCCTCAGCCGGTCCCTTGATGAGTGGCCACGCGCTCCTGGATCCACGGCTCGAGCCCGGGGCGAGGTAGAAGCGCGGGTTGAGGCGAGGGAGCGGGGGATCAGGGGGGCGGGGCGCGGCCGTCGGAAGCGCGACGAGCGAGATGATTGAGAATGTGGCGGATGACCGAGCGAAAGGAAGCGTTTCGAGGCGTCTTTGAAGACGCCCAGCGGTACCGGGCGCGTGGGGTAGCGTTCTCCAGTCGCGCACCACTCCCCGCGTAACTGGAAGAATGTCCGGGAGTTCCCCCTGAGAACGAATTGAATCTTCGCGGCCAATCTGAGAACGCGGTTCGTGTAGCCGACCGAATGCGGAGCCACTCGGTTCAATCCTGGCACATGGGTTACAGAACAGTCCAGACACATGGGTGACAGAGGGCGGCGTTCGGGCGGGAGGAGAAACGCCCGATGCCTTGGAAGGAGACGACACCCGTGGCCGAGGGGATGCCGTTCCTGGTGGACTACCGAAGCGGACTCTTTACATCGTTCACGTGCTCTCGGGGCGGGACGAAAAGACGAGCTGGCCGGCTCGAAGCACGGTGGCGCGCGAGGCCATCCGAAGCGACAACGGAGTTCCGTTCGCTTCGACGGGACTTGGGCGGCTCTCGCGCTTGTCGGTATGGTGGATCGAGCTCGGGATCAGGCCCGAGCTGACGCAGCCGGCCCGTCCCGAGCAGAACGGCTCGCACGAGAGGATGCATCGCACACTCAAGCGGGCGACGACCCGGCCTGCG
>Ga0097691_1002072_pt1 | contig 13939 bp, 14 predicted proteins | sample NGESurdeep072012_8_FD_72858 | JGI IMG/M metagenome (GOLD analysis project Ga0097691, IMG submission 72858) | Arctic peat soil microbial communities from Barrow, Alaska - NGEE Surface sample 210-1 deep-072012 | ecosystem: Environmental > Terrestrial > Soil > Wetlands > Peat ...
CGTCTCTTGTTCGAGCATGTCGGCAATGAGGTAAACCGGGATTCTCGTTCCCCGAAACACCGGTGTACCTCCCATGATCTCTGGGTCGGAATGAATCATACTGGCGGTCCGTTCGAGCTCTTCAAGCTTGCTGCTCAGTTTCATTCTGGCACCTCCAACATCGATAATCAGCGCATCTGTGTACCTAAGCTGCTTTTCTCGTGGCTCCCGCAACACCCGACGAAACACGTCTCTGCGCACCCGCAGCGGTAGCTGGTTCAGACCCTCGGCATGGAGCTGCAAGCAGACCAAGCTCTCATAAGGAACGTAGCGTCGACGCCGTCTCCCCGCACGGACCGTTCGTACCGGTACAGCAGCATCTTCAATCGCCTTATTGACTGCTTTTACCGACAAACCGGTCACCCAGGATGCTTCCGCGGCTGTGAATTCTGTAGCATGCATAGTCGTAAAGATACCCTGAATAGGGACTAATTTCAATAAAGGTCGGCCGTGCCGTTCTGCGCCCTTATCGAGAAAGCTGTCCCTTTTTTTCGTATACGAAGCTCTGTCTGGTTCATCTAATTGAACAAGTGCGCGGCCCACTCGGGCAACCGTTAGGGGCGCCCAGACCAGTACTGACAATGCCGGAGCGACTCGAGAACTCATGAAGATAACTTGGAATTCATCTGCACCCCTGCTGTTTGTCCTTCTGTTTTCAACTTCCCCTGCGTGCGCTCAAGGCGGCAAGAGTGCGCAATCGGCGGCTCCGCCGCAAGGGCCGTTCACCGACTACCGTTACGAAAAACCTGGCACCATCCACAAGATCACCGCAAAGGACCTGCCTGCGCCCTACGCAACGAAATCCGCGTCGAGCTGGGCGCGCATTGTGGACCGCCCAAAGAATGCGTGGCCGCAGGCGCCGGCGGGCTTCAAAGTCGATTTGTTTGCCACTGGCCTCGATGAGCCGCGCAAGATCATCGCCGCGCCCAACGGCGATATCTTTCTCGCCCAAACTCACAAGGGTGAGATCACGATTTTCCGCGGCATCACCGCCGATGGAAAGCCGGGACAGACGGCGACATTCGCGACGGGCCTCGACGAGCCGTACGGCATCGCCTTTTATCCGCCAGGACCGAACCCGGAATATGTTTACGTTGGCGACACCGGGGCCGTGCTGCGCTTCCCTTATCACAGCGGCGACCTGAAGGCGGCGGGAAAGCCGGAGCACGTCGCCGACCTGCCCAGCGGCGGCGGACACTCGACTCGCGACATCGTTTTCTCGCCAGACGGCAAGCAGATGTTCGTCGCTGTCGGCTCTGCCTCAAATGTCGATGACCCCGACACGCACCCCGAGGAGAAAAACCGCGCCGATATTTTGGTCATGGATCCCAATGGTTCCAACCAGCGCGTGTATGCCTATGGCATCCGCAACGCGGGCGGGGGGCTGGCAATCGATCCCAAAACCGGCGAGCTGTGGTGTTCGGTGAACGAGCGTGACGGCCTGGGCGACAATCTCGTGCCCGACTACATTACCCACGTGCAGGCTGGCGGTTTTTATGGGTGGCCGTACTACTATACCGGCGGCAACCCGGACCCCCGTTTGAAGGGCAAGCATCCCGAACTGAAGGACAAAACGATTGTGCCCGATGTGTTGCTGCAGCCTCACAATGCGTCACTCGAGATGACGTTCTACGAGGGTAAGCAATTTTCCGCGGAATACCAGGGCGACATCTTCGCTGCGCAGCATGGCTCGTGGAACAAGAGCGTGCGCGTGGGATACGAAGTCATCCGCGTGCCACGGCATCAGACCGGAAAGGCGAGCGGCGAATACGAGGACTTCCTCACCGGCTTCGTGCTTCCCAATGGGCAAGTTTGGGGACGTCCGGTCGGGGTGACGGTGGCTCTGGACGGATCGTTGCTGGTAACTGACGATGGGTCGAATTCGATCTGGCGAGTGCGCTATGCCGGGAAATAGGGGAATCTTACTCGTTGCGACTCAGGTTTTTCGGAGAATATAAGGAGGCACCATGGGTACGATTGACGATACCCGCAAGCTGCTGCAGGACCTGGTGACGCCGGACCTGAAAGCCCTGAGTGTGCGCGTCGAGGCGCTGGAGAAAAGAGTCGATTCGGGTTTCGCTGACCTTAAGCAGGCGATCGGCGACGTGGACGTCCGGGCTGAGCGCCGGCACACGTCCTTGCTCGTAGCCCTGCATCTGGAAGAGCGGGTGAAGCGGCTGGAGGAACGCGCCGCCCCCACGAACAACGAACCTAGAACAGCCCCCGCCAGCCGAAACGGCGAACCACGAGCAAAAGATATCCGCCTGCATCCCTGGAGGTCCGTAGCTTAGGTTTTCTCGCGGATTGCCTCTCCGCCCTCCGGGCCGTAGAAGAATACCCATGTCGCGAAATCGTCGGTGAACTCCACGAAGCGATGTTGCTCGCCGGCGGCCACGAACAACACGTCGCCCGGTCCGAACGAAAACTCTTCGGCCCCACGCTGAAAGCGTCCCGTGCCCGACGCGATCACGTAGATCTCGTCGCGGCTGTGCGGATGCTGTTTATCGGTGCCGCGCGGCGCGTACAGCTTCACTGTTAGCGTACCGTGCCGAAACAACTCTACGGAGCGCTCGCCGTTAGGGCCGGGTAGTTGGTCCAGGCCGCTTAGCGCCTTCAGGTAACCCGGAACGATTTCTCCCTCGATCTTCATCGTGAAGCCGGCGCCGAACTCAGTTCGGCCTTTGCTTTTGGTTTCCAGACGCCTACGATCACTCCCATCAAAATGCAGCCGAGCAGCGGGTAGGCGGCGGAGATCATAATGAAGGACACCGTGCGAATTTCAAAGACCATTTCGGTGATCATAGCAATTGCGGCCGCCAAGCCCACTAGGATGCCGATGCTGATCCCGCGTAACAGACTGTGCGTTAGGTAGCCAGTTAAGATCCGGGCGATGACGTAGGCGATCAAGAGGCTGCAGACTAGTGAGACGATATAGGGCCAGAAGTCCGGATGGGCCATGTACGCCTGCAATTCCTCCGGCGGGATGCGCGTGCCCGCCTGCCACGGCGCTCGGAAGGCCGTGAACCACACCGCCCCAAGTATCCAGTCCACAATGCCTGCCAACACCACGGCACCCCAATTCAATCGCATCGCTTCGCCCCTCCTGAGTGTGCGCGGAGACAATATCCTGTTCTGGGGGTTTGACGCAACTGGAGGATTGTGATTTGTAGACGCTCCAAAACAATGTCCGATCAGAACGCGCAAGCTTTCCACTCGGCATCACCGTCTGGAAGATATTCGCGGCAGCCTTCTGCCGGAAACGGCTGCCGAAACTTGGCCGGCGTGACGACTAAGCTACGGCGGGCCCGACGCGTATCGCGCGAGTGGTGCCAAGTAGCATCCTGTAATACAGCGTTCCTTGACACTGCGTCCTGCATTCTCTACGGTACTTACGCCGATGCAATGTCAGCGATAACTCATGCCAAAGCGTGTCAAATTCGCCCTGCTGGTTGTGCTGCTGTTAGCTTGGTGTTCCTTCGCAGGGGCAGAGAAGATCGCGGATATTCGTCCACAGGGCTACGTCACCGATCTCGCGCACGTCGTTGATCCCGCGACCAAGGCCAAGCTGGAGACGCTGTGCGCCGAGGTCGAGCAAAAGACAGCCGCTCAAATTGCGGTGGTGACCGTAAACTCCCTCGATGGCCGCAGCAAGGAAGACTACGCGGCCGATCTGTTTAAGCAGCTCGGTCTCGGATCGAAGAAGGAGAACCGTGGCGTTCTGCTTTTGGTTGCGCCTAAGGAGCGCCAGTACAAGATTGAGGTTGGCTACGGGTTAGAGCCGGTGATCAACGATGCTCGCGCAGGGGACATCGGGCGAGAGATGGTGCCCGATCTGCGCAGTGCAGACTACAACGCCGCTGTGCTCCTGGGTACGACGCGTGTGGCCCAACTGATAGCAGCGGACAAGGGTGTGCAGTTGAATGGCGTGCCGGCCTCCCAGCCGAGCGCGCCCGCAGGGGAAACGTCGTGGTGGATCCCGCTGCTGATCATCGTGATCATTTTCGTTGTCGTCCGCGTTCTTTCGCGCTCGGTGCGAGGCAACGGTCGCGGTCCACGATCGGGTGGAGGCGGTGGATCCGCTCTTCCCTGGTTTTTGTTGGGGAGCGCCTTGGGGGGCCGTGGAGGTAGCTGGGGCGGCGGGTTTGGCGGCAGTTCCGGAGGCTACTCGGGCGGCGGCGGTGGATTTGGCGGCTTTGGCGGCTTTGGCGGCGGCCTGAGCGGCGGAGGCGGCGCGGGCGGCAGTTGGTGAACTAACACCCCGGGAGTGACGATCAATGAAGAAACCGGAAAGCAAACTACAGGAACTGGTTACCCGATTGCAGCAGGCGTGCGGCGAGAATCTGGTGTCCGTTGTTCTGTATGGTTCCGCGGCCCGCGCAGACTTTCATGAAGAGTTCTCCGACGTGAACGTGCTGGTTGTGTTGCAGCACTTGCAGGCGGCGTCGTTTGCGGCGATCTCAGCGGTCCTGCAGTGGTGGAGTCGGGAAGAGAAGCTGCGCCCGCCGATGATCATGACGCTCGACGAACTGCGCGAATCCGCCGATGTTTTCGCGATCGAGCTGCTCGACATGCAGCGCTCGCACAAGACGCTGTTCGGCCAGGATGTAGTGACAGCACTCGATGTACCGATGAACCTGCACCGCATCGAGGTGGAACACGAACTGCGGACCACACTGTTGCGATTGCGCCACCACTTGCTGCTGAGTCCTGACAACGAAGACGAACTCCGGGCCGTGCTGGCGAAATCGATCACATCCGTTCTAACGCTGTTCCGCCATGCCTTGATCGCGTTGGGAGAAAATCCTCCGGCAGCGAAGCCGCAGTTGCTGGAAAGTGCCGGGGAGGTCTTCGGATTTGAAGTGCAGCCTCTGCGGTCAATCCTGGAGTTGCGGAACGAAGACTCGCATCCGGAGAACTTGCACGAGCTGTACCATGCGTACATGAGCGCAATTCAGCGGGTCGTTCACGAACTGGATGCGCGGGTGCCCAAGCATCAGTTGCAGAAATTGCCGTAGGAGGGCTCTGAAAAAGTCAGCATTCTGTGTTCCCGGGACTTATGAGGGTTGTGTGAACCAAACTTGGCATTTGCCGGTGGACTAGATGGGCGAAAATCCAGCGCCGTAGCCGGGGTCCCCAGTTCGCACCGCCTTTGCGCGAAATGGGGTGGAAGTAGGCGCGGCACAGTTTAGCCCAGCACGGAGCCGCAGGCGGAGTGCTGGGTGGAGTGGGAAATAGATCCCAGTCCCTTCAGGGACGGCACAGTCCTGAAAGCCGGAACTACCCGAACATGGCTTGCGCGGTGCTTCTCCAGTGAGATGTCCATTTATCTAACAAGGATCGGCGGGGAGAGATTGGCATGAAAAAAGGAATCATCGTATTGGTCGTGATTGTGTTGCTGGTGCTCTGGATCGGCGGCACCTTCGTTGGCCATCGTAACGAGATGGTCCGCAAACGCGAAACCGTGAATGCAGCCTGGGCGCAGGTGGATGTCGTTCTGCAGCGCCGGGCCGACCTCATCCCGAACCTGGTGGAGACGGTGAAAGCGTTTGCCACCCACGAGGAAAAGGTTTTCGGCGACATTGCGGCAGCGCGCGCCGCGATGGCGGGAGCGAAGACGCCGCAGGAGAAGATCGCCGCCAATGGTCAGCTCGATTCCGCTCTTAGCCGCCTGTTGGTCGTCGTGGAGAATTATCCGCAACTGCGCTCCAATGAAAACTTTCTGCGCTTGCAGGACGAGCTAGCGGGGACGGAAAACCGGATCGCCATCGAACGCCGCCGTTACAACGAGACCGTGCAGGACTACAACACGTATATCAGCTTGTTCCCGAACAATATTGTCGCAAGTCTTTCGGGGTTCACCCGCAACGATGCCTACTTCAAGACAGAAGAGGGAGCACGGCAGGCGCCAAAAGTGAATTTTGGCGGGGCGCCTACGCAGCAACCCGCTCCAGCACCGGCGAAATAGAGTCACTGTAATTCAGGAAGGGCGGGCGTTTCAGGTCCGCGTTCAGCTCCTCAATGTTGTCATCACGAGTGGGCTTCAGCCCGCGAGGGATCTGCTTGTGCGTGGTTATGGAAAAAGCAGATTCCTCGCGCCAAAATCGGGCGCTCGTAATGACAATTCATCAATCACGCCTTTCGCCCACCAATGTGTCACCTTAATTCGCGATCCTCAATCACGGGCGTTAAATAACTTGCTGCTCGCGGACCGCCGCGCCATTGTCCGCGGCGGCGGCAACTCCGCAGGCGGCACGTTCGAACGCACGCTCCAGATCAGCGAGCAGGTCGTCCACGTCTTCAATTCCCACGGACAGGCGAACCAGGTCCGTCGCCAACGAGCGCGCCTGACGAACCTCCACCGGAATACTCGCGTGCGACATGCACCCCGGCAGGCTGATTGAGGAATTCACGCTGCCAAAGCTCACGCTGATGCGGAACAACTGCGTCGCCTCCACGACTTGCTTCGACACTTCAAACGAGCCCGTCTCAAAGCTGATGACTGCCCCTGCTCCACGCGTCTGCTTGGTATGCACTTCGTGACCGGGGTGGCTGGCCAGCCCTGGGTAATGCACGCGCTGCACCGCAGGATGCGTGCACAGGAAGTTCGCCACTTTGAGCGCATTCGCCTGCTGGCAGTCGAGGCGCAATTTCAGCGTCTTCACGCCTCGCAGCAGCAGATAACAGTCGAAGGGCCCGAGCGCGGAACCCTCCCCGTTCTGAATAAAGTAGATTTGCTCCGCCAGTTCGGGCCGCTTTACTGCAACTACTCCCGCCGTGACGTCGCTATGGCCGCAGAGATACTTGGTTGCCGAGTGCACGACGATGTCGGCCCCCAGATCAAGTGGATTCTGCAAGTACGGCGACATCGCGCTGCTATCCACGCACAACAACGAGCCGTGCTGGTGCGCCAGGTCGGCTAGCTTCCGGATGTCAACGATCCGCAGCAGTGGGTTCGTCGGGGTCTCGATGTAAAGCAGTCGAGTTTTTGGAGTGATCTGCGCCGCAAAGGTCTCGATGTCGCACGCATCCGCATAGCGGACCGTCACGCCGGTGCGGTCCAGTATCCTGGAGAACAGCCGGTAGGTTCCGCCATACAAGTCATCTCCGGCGAGAATTTCGTCTCCCACCGAAAGTAGTCGCGCGACCGCACTGATCGCCGCCAAACCACTGGAGAAACAGAAGGCGCGATCGGCATTCTCCAAGCGGGCCAAGAGGTCCTCGAGCACGGTGCGGGTTGGATTCCCGCTGCGCGAGTAATCGTAGCGACCGAAGGTGTCCGCTTCCTCCTGTTCGAAAGTTGCGGTCTGGTAGATCGGCGTAGCGATTGGCCGGAACGGATCTTCCGGACAGGCGTTGAAAGTAAGAAGTCGGCTGGCGAATTTCATGAGGCCTTCCCGGCAACCAAAAGTTCATCGGCAACACCCAGTTGCTGGGCGCGGTAGATATCGCAGACATCGGCCATCACCGACACCGCAGTGGGCCATCGTCCGGCACCTTTGCCTCGCACCTTCACCACGTCGCCGTTCTGCGATTCGATTTCCAGACAGTTCTCTTCGTTGATGGTTTGAGCGAAGGCATGAGTGTGCTCGAACAATTGGGGAGCGATGCGAGCTCGCAACCCGAATTTATCCAGGGTCAACGACGCCACCAAGCGAACGGAGCGCCCCGAGCGCGCAGCATCTTGAACAGCCTCGCAGTCGAACTGCTCAATGCCGGTGCGCTCGATGTCGGCCGGATTAAGCCACGCGCCAAAGGCGGTCTGCGCCAGCAGCGCGAGTTTGTGCGCTGCATCGCTGCCATCGAGGTCGGAAGTTGGATCCTGCTCGGCGAAACCCAGTCGCTGCGCCTCACCGAGTGCATCTTCGCGACTCAGACCCTCAGCGAGACGGTCGAGGATGAAATTGGTGGTCCCATTCACCACGCCATGCAGCGTACGGATGCCGCTGGTTTCAGCAATGCGGCTCACTTGCTCGAGCATCGGCACCCCACCTCCGACGGCTGCTGAGTACAACAATTGCACGCCAGCGAGATCAGCAATTCGGCGAAGCTGCTTGCCGTATCGGCTTACCACCAGTTTGTTTGCGGTAATGACGTGCTTGCCCGACTTCAGCGCCGCCTCAATCAAATCCCTCGCCGGCGACAGTCCGCCGATCAACTCGATGATTACGTCACAGTCGGAGCTAACAACCTCCCACGGGTCATGCGAAAGCAATGCCGAGGGAATTTCGTCCTCGCGCTCCATGCGGCGAACTGCGACCCGCCTGACGTCGAACGTCTCCGGATGAGCTGCCAGTGTGCGATAGACGCCCAGCCCCACTGTGCCCGCCCCAAGCAGCCCGACGCGTAATGGCGCCGCAGACGGGTATTGGTCAGCGAACGATATGGGAAGGCCGCAGATGAGAGTTGGTGAGTCGGAATTCAGGGTTGCCACTTCGATGGTCAGTCCGTGCTGCTCGGCAAACTCGATCGCTCTCGGCTGCACCACGCCATTACCGGCGCGCACCGCCTGCGCCCAACTGACCGTGCTATAGCGGCGCGGGACGTTGACGGTGTCGGCGGGATCGTGTTCGAAGATGCCGTTCACATCTTTGACCAGCCGACAGCGCTCGGCCCCCAAGTGATGGGCAACGAAGACGGCAGTCAAATCGGAGCCGCCACGGCCCAAGAGGGAAAGGGTTCCATCTTCCTGGCGTCCGACGAACCCGGGCACCACGGCTACCGATGCATCTTCCAAAACGCTCAGCACCCGGGGAACGTCGATGCCACAAGGCTGCGCGTTCAATACCGGGCCACGGGTCCGTAGGCCGAGCCGGACTTCATCTACGACCACGGAGTGAACTCCCGCGCGTTCGAGCGCCAGCGTTAGCAGTGCTGCTGAAGTAGCTTCGCCGGTCGCGACCAGCGTTGCCACGGCTTCATCGCTTAGACCGGGGCCGTACGTCCGCGCGCGCGCCAGTAGAGCATCGGTCGTCGATCCGATCGCCGAAACTACCGCAACAACCCGGTGCCCATCGCGTGTCCAGCGATAAATCTCCTGTACGGCCTTGGAAAGATCGGCTTCGCAACACAGCACTGAGCTGCCAAACTTCAGAACAGTTATCGGGTAACGATGCATGACGCCCTCCCAGCTTTTTCGGTTGCGACTGCCAGGGCCTGCTCCAGATCGGCAATGATGTCTTCCGGGGATTCGAGGCCAACCGAGAGCCTGATCAGCCCATCGGTAATGCCAATCTTGTTGCGCGTTTCCACTGGCACATCGGCGTGCGTCATGGAGGCCGGATGGGTGATAAGCGTCTCGACCGCGCCTAGGTTCTCGGCGAGCGAACAGAGCCGCACGGAGTTCATCAGCTCCACGGCGGCCTCGGCGCCGGCTGTGATCTCGAAGGCAAGCATGCCCCCGTGTGCCACATGCTGGCGCTCTGCTAGCGCCTTCTGCGGAAACGAGGCGAGTCCGGGATAATGCACGCGCTCAACCGCGGGATGCGATTCCAGCCATTGAGCGACGATGGCCGCGTTCTCGGAATGCAGCTTGAGACGCACGGGCAAGGTCTTGATCCCGCGCAGCGTCAGCCAGGCATCTTGCGGCGACTGAATGCAACCCGTGGTTTTGCGTATCAAACGGAAGCGTTCCAGCAGTTGTTCATCATGCGTCGCCAGCGAACCGCCTACGGTCGCGTTGTGGCCTTCGATGTACTTCGTAGTCGACAGCACGCTGATGTCGGCGCCAAGCTGGAACACAGGTTGCAGCACCGGCGTCAGGAAAGTGTTGTCCACCGCGAGAAGCACACCGTGCCGGCGTGCAACCGCTGCAATAGCTGGAATGTCGCACAGCTTGAGCGTCGGATTTCCCGGCGTCTCGACGAAGATCAACTTCGTTTGCGCTGTGATGGCTTGCTCGACCAACTCGGCTCGGGATGCATCCACCAGCGTGTGCTCGATGCCCAGTCCACTTAGGAGTTGTTGGCACAGGCGCACCGTGCCGCCATAAACCACTTCGGAAATCACCACGTGGTCCCCGGACTTGAGCAGGGACAGGAACAGGGTTGTGATTGCCGCCATGCCGGTGGCAAAGCACACCGTCGCAGGTGTCCCTTCGAGCGCAGCCAAGGCGCGTTCCAGCGCGTCCACGGTTGGGTTGGCTGCGCGCGAATAGGTAAATCCCTTGTGAACACCAACCGCCTGCTGCACGAAAGTTGTGGATTGATAGATAGGCTGGAGAATGGCGCCGGTAGTCGGATCAGGTCCCAGTCCGCCATGAATAGCGATGGTAGGTATGTCGTAATTGCCGTGAGCCACGGTGAATCTCCCTTCGATGTCTGAGCGAAAAGTAGGCTAAAAACAAAATCGCCGCCGGTGTAAGCCCCAGGCGGCCGCTCAGTGTAGGGAGATTGTTAGGTGCGTGATCGCACTCCCGACGCAGGCACGGCGCCACCTGGGGCGCACATGGCCATAAACATTCGGGAATCGATCAGTAAATGCATAGTCAAAATCTGATCACAGCGATCAGTGGCAAGAGCATAACATAAGCGAAGTTCCTGTCAAGCAAAACATGACAGCATGGGATACCAGATTAGGGGTGTTCCCCGTTTTTTCCAAGATTCTCCCTGCCCCTGTACGCGGGCCTGAGGTTGATTTATTCATGAGTATGCATAATTACTTGAGGTGTCATCCCAAGTGTCACATGGGCCTGCGGCCCACCCATGCGATGAAAAACTCTCTTAAGCTGTCATCCTGAGCGACGAGTCCGGTCGCCTTGGCGACTGGACGAGGAGTCGAAGGACCCCTATGCTGCCACTCAGACTTGTTGCCGTGCGAGACGGCCGTACTGTGATTCTTGCAGCAATAAGGGTCCTTCGACGCGCTGCGCTCGCTCAGGATGACAGCTTGAGCCTGAAACTCTCTAGAGTCTCCCCACAGCTCCGCTACTGCCGAATCCTCGGGTTAAACGCCGAATACAGCAGATCGGTAATGAAGTTCACCAGCACGTAGGTCAGCCCGATCATCAATATGCAGCCTTGCACCAGGTAGTAGTCGCGGTTGGAGATGGCCGTGACAGTGAGCCGCCCAATGCCTGGCCACGAGAAGATCGTCTCGGTCACGATGGCTCCGGCAAGCAGCGCTCCAAATTGCAATCCGACGACGGTGAGAATCGGGATCATGGCATTGCGCAGTGCGTGCCGATAAACCACCGTGCGCTCGGGCAAACCTTTGGCGCGGGCGGTGCGAATGTAATCCTGTCCCAACTCTTCCAGCATGGAGGTGCGTATCATCCGCGTAAGAATGGCCGCCAGTGCTCCTCCCATCGTGATCGCGGGAAGCACCAGGTGGGCCAGCGAGCCCGAGCCTGAGACCGGCAGCCAGCCCAATTCAATGGCGAAAAACAAGATGAGGATCGGCCCCAGCGCGAAGTTCGGGAAGGACAATCCCAGCAGCGAGACGAAGCTGAGCGCGCGATCGTCCCAATGATTGCGATGCAGCGCCGAACGTACCCCGGCGGGAATCGCCAGGGCGAGTGCCACCAGCAATGCCGCGAGAGTGAGTTCCATGGTGGCGGGATAGGCTTGTGCGATCACGTGGCCGACATTCTGATTGAGGCGCAGCGAGCGTCCCATGTCGCCGTGCACCAGGCCGCGCCAGTAGTTCACGTACTGTTGCCCCAGCGGAACATCCAGCCCGTAGGCATGGCGCGCCGCGGCGACGTCGGTGGCGGCCGCTCCTTCGCCCAGCATCTGCTGGATGGGATCGCCCGGCACCAGGTGAATCAGCAGGAAGACCACCGACACCACCAGCCAGATCACCGGCAGCATGTACAGCGATCGCGAGAGCAGGTAGCGCGGCATCATCCTTGGGCCAGAGGCGTTGCCGGGGACGATTGTACCGGGGACTGCGGCTCCGCCCCTTCGATGTTCACGCTGACCACGCGCAGTCCGTCCATGGCCGCGACGGTGTAGCGGCGGCCCTGGTATTCAAAGCTGTCGCCTACCTCGGGAATCTTCTGCAGTTGCGCCAGCATGAAGCCGGCGAGGGTTTCGAAGCCTTCGTCGCGCGGCAACGCAATCCGATATTGCGATTCCAGATCGCGAATGTTGACCGAGCCATCGAGGGTCATCGAGGCAGCACCCGGCGCAAGCCGGGGCTCGGTAATATCGAACTCGTCCTCGATTTCGCCTACCAGTTGTTCCAGCACATCTTCCACCGTCACCAGGCCCGCAGTCGAGCCGAACTCGTCGACTACCACCGCCAGGTGCCGCTTGCGAACTTTGAACTCGATTAGCAGATCGGGAAGCGGCTTGGTTTCGGGCACCACCAGCACCTCGCGCATGATGTGGCGAACTTGCAGGCCACTGGGCCGGGTGACCGGTTTGCCGGAAGCGGTGCGATTCACCCGGTAGCGCAACCAGCGCATCAGGTCCTTGGCGTACAACACCCCGATGATGTGCTCGGGGCCGCGCTGTACATCGTAAACTGGCACGCGTGAGTGTTGCTCCTCCACCACGCGCTGCAACGCTTCCTCCAGCGATATGTCACCGGGCAACGAAAAGATGTCGCGCCGCGGCACCATGATTTCGCGCACCGAAATGTTTTCCAGCTCGAGCGCGCGATGGATCAATTCCTCCTGCGTGGGCGCCAGCATTCCCAACCGGCGGCTGGCGGAAACCATCAGCTTCAACTCCTCGGACGAGTGCACTCCACCTTCGCGCACCTGTCGCATGCCAAACGCTCTCAAAGCGATCCGGGTGGAAGCGGTCATGAAAGCGAGAAACGGCGCGGCGACGGTCATGAAGAAATCCATCGGTCCGGCAACCGCCAGCGCCACCCGCTCGGTACGCTGCAAGGCAATCGACTTGGGAACCACCTCACCGAGGATGACAACCAGATAGGTGATCAACACGAAGGCAACCACGACGGAAACTCCGTGCGCGTAGAGCCGAGAGTGCGGCAACGGGAGGAACAGCGGTTCCAGAATGCGGGCCATAGAGGCCTCGCCGATCCAGCCCAAGGCCAGGCTGGCCACGGTGACGCCGAACTGCACGGTGTTGAGGACGTGGTCGAGCTTCTGATGGAGCTTCTGGACGGTGCGCGCGCCAATGCGGTGCGCCGCGATCATTTGTTGCAGTCGCGTTTCGCGCACGTTCACCAGAGCGAATTCGGCAGCCACGAAAAACGCGTTTGCCGCGACGAGCAAAACTACCACCACGATGCGCAGCACAACGAAAGTAACCATGAAGCTGAAATCTTATCATCGGCGGGAGGACGGGAGCGGCTTGCAACCGCCGCCGGAGAAGCTGGCGCGAGCGTTCACAATGCGCAATCTTGTTTGCGGAAGAGAGTCTACTGCCGCGCTTTCTTCGACACTTTCTTGGCGGCCTTTTTTGCCGCTTTCTTGGGAGCTTTCTTGGAGGCCGACTGGGCCGTGCTCTTTCCGGTAGGCTTTGCCGCCGAACGCTTGGTGCGGCGCGTGGGGTGCAACAGCCATGGATTTGGTACCGCTTTGTCGGTGGGTGGCTTCTCTAGCTGCTCGGAGTTCTTTCCAGCGGCTGCTTGCTTCAGCCTGCGAATGTCTTCTGCCTGCTCTTCCGCCATCATGCCGAAGTAGTCCTTGATGGTAGGCAGGTTGGGAGGGTCGGCGATTTGCACAAGCTTTCGTGGTGACATGCTCAGCTAAGATACCGCGATTGCATATAGGATGTCACTGCTTCGCAAGGGGGGCATTGCGGAACCAGCGTCCGAGTGGGAGGCCAAGGCCCCAACGGGAGGGTATATCCGAGTGGCGGTGCGTCACCCAAGTCGCGCAACCGTGTAGATGCAACGAGAAAATGTCGTATTAACTGCAACGAGACTTTGTCACCCCTTGGCATTTAAGTAACGGCCGCTAAAACGGGGCGGCCGGAGAGGTTGT
>Ga0097691_1002074_pt1 | contig 13929 bp, 17 predicted proteins | sample NGESurdeep072012_8_FD_72858 | JGI IMG/M metagenome (GOLD analysis project Ga0097691, IMG submission 72858) | Arctic peat soil microbial communities from Barrow, Alaska - NGEE Surface sample 210-1 deep-072012 | ecosystem: Environmental > Terrestrial > Soil > Wetlands > Peat ...
TCGACGACGAGGAGCTCGAGGAGCCGACGGCGGAGGAGCTCACTGTGCCGGCCGCCGAGGAGCTCGAGACGCTCGCGGCCGACGTGCTCGGCATGGACGACCCTGTCCGGCTGTACCTCCGGGAGATCGCCAGGGTCGCTCTCCTGACCGCCGAGGAGGAGGTCGTCCTGGCCAAGGCGATCGAGCTCGGCGAGCAGCTCGTCGAGGCACCCTGGAAGGGGATCGTCTCGCTCCACGAGTGGAGGCTCCACGACACCGAACGAGAGACCCGAACGGCCAAGCCGCAGCACCGGCTGCCATTCGGCCCCGAAGCGTCGCGGATGGTTCGCGACGCGATCGCGGACGCGGCGGCCCGTGATCTGCTCGTGGCCTCGCCCGCCTTCTACCTGGTCAAGGCCGCCAGGGACGCCCAGTCCGATCGGACCAAGGCGCTCCTGCGTGAGGCGCGCCACCTCGTCGCGGCGTACACCCTGTCACGCACGCCGGATGCCTTCCTGACTCTGCTCGACTTCGCCTACCTCGCGGTCCACACCGGGGATCTCGACGCGCGCGACAACGTCGGCCTGCGGGCCCTCTACGACTGGACCCGCGAAGGGGTGGCATTCCCGGCGCTCGAACGCTGGATCAGGGCGGGCCACGATGCTGCGCTGCTGCAGGAGATGGGGTGGGACCCCGCCGTACCGCCCGGCACCAAACTCCGGGACCGCCACGGCGTGCTGGTGGACATGGGCCGGGACGCACGAGAGCAGCTGACGACGGCGAACCTGCGCCTCGTCGTCTCGGTCGCCAAGAAGTACATCGGCCGCGGGATGAATCTCCTCGACCTCCTGCAGGAAGGCAACATCGGCCTTATTCGGGCGGTCGAGAAGTTCGACTACGAGCGAGGCTTCAAGTTCTCGACGTATGCCCACTGGTGGATCCGCCAGGCGGTGACCCGCGCGATCGCCGACCAGGCCCGCACGATCCGCATCCCGGTCCACATGATCGAGACGATCAACCGGCTGCTCCGTCTCTCGCGCACCCTCCTCGCAGAGCTGGGTCGCGAACCGACCGTCGAGGAGATCGCCGAGGCGATGTCGCGGGGCCAGGAGGTCGTGGTCACGCCCGACAAGGTCCGCGAGATCACCAAGGTCACCCAGCAGGCGATCTCCCTCGACACGCCGATCGGCGAGGAGGAGGACTCCCATCTCGGCGACATCATCGAGGACCGCGGCGCGCTGGCGCCGGCCGAGGCCGCGGCGAACCAGTTGCTCAAGGAGCAGGTGGCGGCCGTGCTCAACTCGCTGACGGGACGTGAGCGACGCGTCCTGCAGCTCCGCTTCGGGCTGGAAGACGGCCGTGCCCGGACGCTCGAGGAGGTCGGCACAGAGTTCCACGTGAGCCGCGAGCGCATCCGCCAGATCGAGGCGAAGGCGCTGCGGAAGCTGCGCCACCCAAGCCGTTCGCGCAAGCTGCGGGGCTATTTGGTGGAGTAAGCCGGCAGCCGGGCCGGTGACCATGATCCCGCCGACCTCGTCTGCGTTCGCGTCGCCGGTGCCGCCGGGCGAAGGTATGGGGGTGCCATCAGGCCCGATAGAACACGGCCGACGGCCCCTGCGGAGCCCGTCTCGAGTGCCGAGCATCCGGCCATACAGCCGCGGACGCCTCAGTCCACGGCCTCACGCTATTGGAGGCCTGCGTGGCGGTCCGACTCCCGGGTGACACGCTTAGCCGGTCAACGACCGCCCTGTCCGGACCTGCCCCTGACGAGATCGTCCACTTCCGTCTCGAGACGCCGACGCGCGTGGAGCTCGGACGGGTCGCCGCGGTGCTGGGCAGCGAGGACGCCCCCTGGCTCGGCGATCGGGCACCCAGCGAGCGGCCGAACGTTCGGCGCTTCTACTGCGACCTCGAGCTCCATGCCGGCGGCGTCGAGCGCGCGATCTTCCGCAAGTCGGCCATCGTCGGGTTCGGCGAGCCCAAGCACGATGATGCCGGCTGGCTCGTACCGATCGAGTGGCACGCCGCAACGCTCGCTCCGCTCTTCCCCGTCTTCGCCGGTCACCTCCGCGTCCGCGCCGACCGGATCGAGCTCGACGGCAGCTACGCCCCGCCCGGTGGCAAGGTGGGTCACGCTCTCGATGCCGCCCTCCTCGGCATCGCCGCTCGGGCGACGGCGCGATGGTTCGTCCATAAGCTCGGTGCCGCCCTCGCCTGAGACCGCGGTACGAACGGCCGGTCTCTTGTGGGTCTTGACGTTATCGAGGATGACGTGGAGCTCCCACGCGGGCTCGCCGCGCTTCCGCGACGAACCCGCTCCTTCCCTGGGCGGTTCAACACGTCACGTGGAGGATGGGGCAGTCTCAGCGGGATCGAACCTGGAGAGAGGCCGGCACGCCTCCTCGGTCGGCACGACGCCGGCCTGAGCGATGGACGGCGCCCACCGCCGTATCATTGCATCGTCAACTACCTGTCCCGAGGCGATTGCCGTGAGCACCTGGAAGATCGACCCCGCCCACACTGACATCCTCTTCTCGGCCAAGCACATGATGGTCACCACGGTGCGGGGCAAATTCGACGTTGTCGAAGGCGAGCTCGAGCTCGACGAGGCCGAGCCGACCAACTCTCGGGGTGAGATCCGGGCGTCTGCCGCCAGCGTCTCGACCGGCCAGGAGAGGCGCAACGACCACCTCCGTTCGGCCGATTTCCTTGATGCGGAGCACCACCCCTGGGTCGTGGCCAAGGCGACGGGGATCGAGCGGCTCGGCGACCGCTACCGTGTTCAGGTCGACCTCACCATCCGGGATCAGACGCGACCGGTGGCCTTCGACGGCGAGTTCCTCGGCTTCTACCCCGCGATGTCCGGCTCTGGCCGGCGCGCGGGCTTCCACTTCGAGGCCGCGCTCAGCCGCAATGACTGGGGCCTTACCTGGAACATGGCCCTCGAAGCGGGCGGCTGGCTGGTCGGAGACGAAATCCACCTTGAGATCGACATTGCCGCGGATGAGGCGGCGGCCGTCGTGGCCGGCGCGTAGGTGCAGGCGACCAACGCCCGCTGCCTCGTCGGTGCCACGGAGGGCCCAAGGGGTCCGGTACAGGGCGGCTGGCGGCCCATACGGGCCACGCTCGCCAGTGACGCAACATCCACACCGTCCTGGGGTGCCCGGCACGACCGCCACCCAGTATCAGGCGTGGTCTCGGAAGGCGGATCAGCCGGCATGCCGGCTGAGGTTCACGTGACGGGCCCCGCCCGCTCGAGCGCCCCGGCCGCGCGACGACCGAGCGCGTCTGGGGTCTGGCGGGCATAGCGGCGGGTGACATCGGTCGAGGAATGGCCGAGGTAGCGACTCACCTCTGCCAGCCACCAGCCGTAGATCGCCTGGTCGTAGTTCAAGTCACAACCAGTGGGCAGACGACCCGCTGCCTACGAAACAGCTTCCACTGTGAAGGTGCTCACGCCCAATCCGTGCGTAGGGGGGTGAATCGTGTGGGGGATGGATCGGGGGGTGAATGCTCGACGATGGCTCAAGTAGCTTGAAGGAAGGAGACCGCCCGCTGCCACGCGTCCCTGCCTGCGATGTGGTCGGCCGGGGCATTTCCTCCGAAGTCGTATTGCGGGCCGGTTCCCGGACCCGGCGGAGGCATGAAATCCTGCAGGAGAAAGACATGGCCAGCACCGGAGTAGACAACGTTGGTCACGTCGTCGACCCGCCCGTGGTTCTCCATCCGTCGCACGATCTCCTCGGACATCGACGCCGCAGGCCACATGTGATCATCGTCGCCGGAGAGCAGAAGGATGGGGCCCGTCGACCGCTCGACCGCGATCCGCGCGGCGTCCACCTCCCACCGTTCATGCCGCGATGCGTCGCAGAACACGTCGGTGCGTAGGCCGTGCTCAGAGATCAGCGGGACGACGTCGGGCGGGCAGGGCAGGAAGGGTAGTGGCACTCCGCCCAGACTCCAGCTTGACCGAGTGGTGCGGCGATCGGGGTCAGGCCCAGGCGCTGACACCCCGAACCAGACGACATGCGACGGCGCCACGGCCACGATCCGGTTGATGCTGTCACCCATCTGCGCCCCGAGGACGAGGGACAGCTCGGCTCCCTTCGAGATCCCCATCAATCCGACGGCCTTTCCCCCGGCATATGTCTGGGAGAACCATTCGATGCCTTGCTGGAGCGACTCGATCGGGATCTCGACCAGTTCGGAAGGAAGCCCGGGCGCACCGAAGTAGCCCAAGGCGAACGCGCACACTCCGTTCTCGGCCAGCCGCCTCGCGGGAGCCTCGGGGATTCCCCCGGAGGAGCCGCCGAGCATCACGGCGAAATGCTCCGACCGACCCGCCGGCTCGAAGACGACACCGACGGTGCCGCCGGCTTTGATCTCGCTCCGTCGCACGGCGATCACGATGCGAGCCAGTCGGGGACCGGGCAGACGCCCGAGCAGCTCCGAATCGTCACCATATCCCCGGTTGCCGAGGGATCGATGCTGGTCGTCATCCGCAGCCCTGTGCCCATCTGCCACCTCATCGTCGAGACGTGGACTCTACTCAATAGAGACACCCACTACTCGATAGGATGTTACCCTGACGTCCATGGCAACGGTTGTCAAGCGCAAGCGCACCTACAACGCTTCGTTGCGCCAGGAGCAGGCGCAGATGACCCGGTCGCGCATCATCGATGCGGCTCGGCGCTTGCTGACAAGGGGCACGTACAGCAGCGTGACGATGGAGGAGATCGCGAAGGAGGCGGGGGTCTCGTACCAGACCGTCTATGCGGTATTCGGGACGAAGCTCCAACTGGCCCAGGAGATCATCCGAGTCGGCTTCCATTTCGAAAGCGCGGAGGAACTGGCCGCGCAAATGCGCCAGTCGTCGGACCCGGAGGTGTGGCTTCGAGGAGCGGCCCGGATCTCGCGGCACATCCAGGAGACCTGCGCCGATCTCTTCCGCTTCATGAGGGAGTCCGGCGACCCGGGGCTCCTTGCCCGTCTTCGCGAGAACCAGGAACTACGCCTCACCGAGGAAAGCTTCTTGCCGGCGGCGTTGGACAAGACGGGCAAGCTGCGGGCCGGCATGTCGCCGGCGGAGGTCTTGGCCGTGATCTGGGCGATGACGGGCGCTGACCTCTACTCGATGCTGGTCTTCGAGAGAGGCTGGACACCATCACGCTATGAGGAATGGCTTGGGACCGCGCTGATCGATCTGCTTCTCGTTCCGCGCGGGGACGGAAGTGCACGTGGCAGCCCGTGACGCCTGAGTCATCTCCCCGGAGCGCGAGGCGGGACTCGGGTGCCATGGCGCAGTCGGGGACCGTCGACCGCTACGACCGGATCGCCGTCGGCTACCAGCGGTGGTGGGCCCCGGTGATCGCGCCCGCCGCGCTCCGCCTACTCGATCTCGTTGCGTCGACCGTCGTCGGCCGCCCGGGAGCCCACGTCGTCGACGTGGGCTCCCGGGCACGGGGACCCTCGCCCGCGCCGCGGTCGCGCGCTGGCCGTCGATCCGGGCACCGCGGTCGAACCCGCGCCGGGGATGCTCGCGGTGGGGGAGCGGGAGGCGGCCCGCACCCTCGCGTCGTCGGATGTTCGGCGCCTCGACTGGCGGACGGGCACGGCCGAGCGCCTGCCGCTCGCCGACGGCGGCGCGGACGCCGTTGTCTCCTCGTTCGCCTTCCACCACGTGCGTGGCCGGAGCGCCGCGCTGCGCGAAGCCCGTCGGGTTCTCCGTCCGGGCGGGATGATCGCGGTTGTCACGTGGCTTGCGGCAGACTGGCCGTTCGAGCCGTGGGACCTCACGGACGCTCGGCCCTTCTTGGAACCCACGGGCGAGCTGGTCAGGAGGTGCGAGCCGTCGTAGTCCACCCACATGGGAAAGGGGACGATCTGGCCGGCATCGGTCGTGTGGGAGACCTCGCCAAGCGCGGGTTCTTCGAAGAGGTCGAGCATATCGACGGGAACGGAAGTGGTCATCGTGGAACTGACCCCCAAGAGGGTGTGTCGTTGACGGCTCCACTGTAGAAGGAGAGGGGGCCGCTGGTGTCGTCCTCCACGTCGTCCCAGCCCTAGGATGTGGGCTGGCTGCCGCGCTGGCACCCCGCGTCATCGGCTCGGCCGCGTTCCGCCTCGCTGACCCTGGGCATCGTCAACGCGGAAGACGACCGGGCGCGATCGCCGTGGCTTTCACGCCGGCGCCTGACGCGTGCGCTGCGGGAAGTCGGGCTCGGCCGGTTCTCTGTGCGGGCGATCGCCGCCTCAGCTTGGGCGAGCCAGTCAGCGGATGACTGACCGTCATGACGACGAGCAGGACGGCGCGCACCGTGAAGTTCGTCCCTGGGGGCACACGCGGCGGCGAGACGCGCCCGCCTGGATGGGTGCGCCATCGGGGGCCTTCATGAAAGGTGGCAGTTCCATGGATATCGTCACGATCGTCGTCGTCGTGCTGATCGTGCTCTTCGTGCTCGGCTACTTCGGGCGCGCTCGGCTCCGCGGGTAGGTGCGGCGGGTCCGCCAACCCAGCAGGCGGGAACGGACCCACGTAGGCGGTCGAGGACCGCTCCGACGTCTGGGAGATGCCACGAGATGGGCTTCCTGCGACGCTTCTCTCGGCAGCCGCATGAGCAGGTCCACGGGGACGCAGCAACGCCTACTCCGCCGCGGACCCCGGATCGGGCCGAAGAGCTACTCCCGGAAGTGACCGTCGCGCCCGTGACGGTCCCGATCGGCGACGGCCTGGCGCCGATGCGAGCCAAGATCTACGCGCTCCTGCCCGGCGACTGGATGCTCTTCGGCCCCGCCAGGCGGGGCAACGGAGAGTGGGCGGTCGGGGTATGGACCCTCGCGCCGCGTCAAGCGGGTGAGATCAGCCGGATCGAGGCGACCAATGCGAACCTCGTCATGGCGTTCTGGGAGCTCGCCGACCGCATCCGCGAGGCTCGTCTGACGCCCGGCGCGCCGAGATCCGCCCCACCCGACGCGACCGAGGCCCCGGCCGGACCGTGAGGGGCGCTCAGGTTCCAGACGGCGAGTCGAAAGCCGACGCTCCAGCCATTCTCGCGTCGGTAGCGCCTTCACCTCACCGACGATAGCAACGCGAGCTCACCTGCTTGCCGACTCCTCTCCACCCGCGTTGCGTTCGTCCCCGTTTGAGATGAGGCGGGCGCCCTTGTCCTCCGCCCGCGATCTGTCCGCGGCGGCGTCATCGACGCGCGCGCCAGCGGCGACGCCCTCCCAGAACTCGACAGCAGCCCGCTCGTAGAGGACGCCCATCGGGAGGGTCATCCCTCGCCAATGCTCGACGGTCCGCACCGTCGAATCCGAGCCGTTGCGCCCGCCCTCGCCGCGCCGGTCATCCTCGTAGCGGGCGAGGGCCGCTCGATGGTTCGCGAGCTGGGCAGCCGCAAGGTCCCGGCGGTCGTCGGCAGATCCCAGGTCCGCGAAGAAGAGCTGGAGCAGACCCGCATCGCGCAGCTCGGTCGGTTCCTCCGATGGCGCCGCGAGCCAGTCCCGGATCGCGGCCCGGCCGCGGTCGGTGATCGTAAAGAGCCGCCGCCGCCGTCCGTCGGCCTCGCGCTCTTCGGTCAGCAGACCCAGCTCGACCAGACGCGCCGGCTCCGTATACAGGAGGGCGTGGGGGAACGACCAGAAGTGGCCGATGGTGGCCGCCACGTGGCGTTTGAGTTCGTAGGGCGTGGACGGACCTTCCCGCTCGATCAGGCCAAGCACGAGATAGGACGTCGAGGTCAGGTGGGCGGCGGGAGCCTGTCGAGTGTCGATTGACATATAGTCCAGACAATACCATACTGAAGCAACGGTTCCGCAGAGATGATATCGCGTAGAGCGCCGCCTGCTCGGCCGTGCCGCGCCGGCTGAGTCCGGTCCGGCCGCTGACCGTCAGGAGGAACCATCCATGGCCACCGCCATCAGGGCCAAACCCGCCCGCCCCGCCAAGTCGACCGCGCGCGCCGTCGCAACGCCAACGACGAAGAAGCTCCGCCCCCTGAGCGACCGCGTGGTCATCCAGCCGAGTCCACACGAAGAGACGACGAAGAGCGGCATCGTCATCCCGGACACAGCCAAGGAGAAGCCCCAGGAAGGGAAGGTCCTCGCTGTCGGTCCCGGTCGCTTCCTCGACGACGGCAAGCGCGAACAGATGGACCTCAAGCGCGGCGACACGGTCCTTTACGCGAAGTACGCCGGCTCCGAATTCAAGCTTGACGGCGAGGACCTCTTGATCATCAGCGCAAAGGACGTCCTCGCTGTGGTCGAGAGCCGACCGTAGGTTCGGCGTCGACTTTGGCCCCCTCCGGCGCCTGCCGACGAGGGCCCCACGCACCCTGGAAGGACGGCTCAGGCCATGGCCAAGCAACTCCTCTTCGATGAACAGGCCCGGCGAGGCCTCAAGCACGGCGTCGACCGTCTGGCCGACGCCGTCCGCGTCACGCTCGGGCCGAAGGGCCGCAACGTCGTCCTCGACAAGAAGTACGGCTCGCCCACCATCACCAACGACGGGGTGACGATCGCCAAGGACATCGAGCTCGAGGACCCCTTCGAGAACATGGGTGCGCAGCTCCTGAAGGAAGTCGCCACCAAGACCGACGACGTGGCCGGTGACGGCACCACGACCGCGATCGTCCTCGGCCAGGCGATCGTCGCCGAGGGACTCCAGAACGTCAGCGCTGGGGCCAACCCGATCGCGATCAGGCGCGGGATCGAGAAGGGCGTGGAGGCGATCGTCGCCGAGCTCAAGCGCCAGTCGCGCCCGGTCGACAACCGTGAGCAGATCGCGGCCGTGGCCTCGATCAGTGCCGCCGATCCCGAGGTTGGCACGATCATCGCCGAGGTGATGGACAAGGTCGGCAAGGACGGCGTCATCACCGTGGAAGAGGGCCAGACACTCGGCCTCGAGACCGAGTACACGGAGGGCATGCAGTTCGACCGGGGCTACCTCTCGCTGTACTTCGTGACCAACGCCGAGCGCATGGAAGCGGTCCTCGAGACCCCGCTCATCCTCATCACCGACAGGAAGATCTCGAGCGTCAAGGACATGCTCCCGGCGCTCGAGTTGGCCGTCGGGCAGAGCAAGCCGCTGGCCATCATCGCCGAGGACATCGACGGCGAGGCCCTCGCGACCCTGGTCGTGAACAAGCTCCGCGGCACCGTGTCGGTCCTCGCCGCAAAGGCGCCGGGCTTCGGCGATCGGCGCAAGGAGATGCTCCGCGACATCGCGATTCTCACCGGCGGCACGGTCATCAGCGAGGAGATCGGGCGCAAGCTCGACTCGGTCACCGCCGAAGACTTCGGCCACGCCCGCCGCGTGGTGGCCACCAAGGACGACACGACGATCGTGGACGGCGCGGGAGCGCCCGAGCAGATCAAGGCCCGGATGAGCCAGATCAAGGCCCAGATCGAGGACACCACCAGCGATTACGACAAGGAGAAGCTCCAGGAGCGCCTGGCCAAGCTGGCCGGCGGCGTCGCGATCATCAAGGTCGGCGCGGCCACCGAGGTCGAGCTCAAGGAGAAGAAGCACCGCATCGAAGACGCCCTCTCGACGACCCGTGCAGCGGTCGAAGAGGGTCTGGTCGCGGGCGGCGGCGTCGCCCTGCTCCAGGCAATCCCGGCGCTCGAGCTCGTCGAGCTCGTGGGCGACGAGGCGGTGGGCCTCGGCATCCTGCGCCGCGCGCTCGAAGCGCCCCTCCGCCAGATCGCCGACAACGCCGGCGCGCACGGCGAGGTCATCGTCGAGCGCGTCAAGACGTTGCCCCAGGGTCACGGCTTCGACGCCCTCAAGGGCGAGTACGGCGACATGTTCGAGAAGGGCATCGTCGACGCCGCCAAGGTCACGCGGTCCGCACTCCAGAACGCGGCGTCCATCGCCGCCATGGTCCTCACGACGGAGACGCTCATCACCGACCTGCCGGAGAAGACGCAGGCCGTGCCCGCCGGCGGCGGCGGGTATGGCGGGGACATGGACTATTAGAGGACCCCCTCCACGTCCGCTTGGGGTCAGCCCTTGAACCCCTAGCGGATCTCAGGCTTCCGAGGCACAGAGAGCCGGGCCATCTGTCCGCGGATGCCCGGCTCTAATCCTCCATGCTTACTGGCACGGCGGAGCAGGGCGCACCGGCCGAGAGACCTGCGCTCGATGCCATTAGCCGATCGCCACGAGTCCGGCCCGCTCAAGTGCCTCGGCCGCGCGACGGCCCAGCGCGTCCGGCGTCTGGCGGGCATAGCGGCGGGTAACGTCGGTCGAGGAATGGCCGAGGTACCGGCTCACCTCTTCGAGCGGCATCCCGTTGTTGACGAGGAGCGTCGCAGTCGCATGCCGGATCCGGTGCGAGCCGAACGTCCGCAGGCTTCCACCCCCTGCGTGATAGCGGCGTGTGAGCATGAGCGAGACCGCGTTCATCGAGAGCGGCTGCACGCCGTCGCTCTGACAGGCGGAGACGAAGAGCCAGCCCAGGTCCGCCTCGCCGTCAGCACGGGCTTGCTCCACGAGGGGTGGCCGTCCGAGCTCGAGGTAGGCGAGAAGGGCGGCCCGGGTCTCGGGTTGAAGGGCCACGTCGAGGGTCTTACCCCCCTTGCCGCGGCGGAAGCGGACGAGCTCCCGCAGACGCTATGGGTTGTCGTACGCTTGGACACCATGACCATCGTCCGCCTCCGCCCTACTTCGGCCGCAGGGCCATCGCCAGCGACCGGGTGATCGCCTCGGCCGAGGCCTCGTCGAGGGCCGCATCCCGAGTCAGGAGCAGCTTGATCGAGCGGTGGCTCTCGAGCCGGACGCCGTGGAACTCGCCGGGCGCCCCGAAGAGCGGCCACTCGGCCTCGAGGAAGCACAGGACGGGCGTGATGATGGCGATGGGGTTCCCGGAGTGGGTCTCGCGCGGGTTCATCGAGCTGTCGGAAGGCTTCAGCGAAGGGTTCGCCAGCCAGATCACGGGCAACGTGGCAGCGCTGACGGGCCACCCAGCCCGCTCGTTCGAGCAGTTCGCCCGCGACTTCGCGGGCGTCTTCAGGCGCGCAGCGGTCGCCTGACGTCGTGCGGCAGGTTCGTTCCGACCTTCGCCGACCCGGTGCGGACCGTTCGGCCCCGGCAGGGGTTCGCGAGGGTCAGCGTGAAGCTGACAGAGACGCCCCGATGAGCGATGCAACGAGCTCGGCGAGAGTCCAGGCGCTCGCCGAAGCGCCGCGCGCGCACGAGGCGGGCAGCGCCGGCCCGGGCCGGCCGGCGACCCGCCCGTGAGCGCTGACCTTGCCGCCGGGACGTGGGCTGCAGTGCAGGATCGTCCGGACGGCCCGTCGTCGAGCTCCAGCCTCGTGATGGAGAACCTGGCGGCATTCCAGGCCGAGCCCTGCGCGTCGACCTGGTACGGCTTCGTCGTTCGGCTGGGCCTCCCCGTTCATGCCTGGGAGGTTCACGGTCTGCTCGGGGATCGGGACCCATTTCCGGTCGTCACGGCGCTCGCCCTGGCCGATGTACGGCTGGCAAGGGGCCTCACCGCCGAACAGGGTGCCGGCTGATCGGGAGGCCGTCGGTTCGGCCGGCCCGTAACGTCCGCCGACGTCCCTCGACGCAGGCAGAGTTGTCGTCGTGAGATCAGAGTGGGGAAGTGGGGCGGGGGACGGGATTCGAACCCGCGACGCTTCGTAGCCCCGTGATCGCGACCGTCACGCCCCTAGGACTCCATGGCCGCCACCCATACGGCGACGTGGGGTTCGATGCACGTCGCGATGGTGACAACCTCCAGCGTCAGGTCGAGAACGGCCGTTGCGGATCAGCGGTCAGCCCAGTGGCGCTTCGTGCGTGGCCACTGTCGGCCGTGCGATCCCGGGTGGTGACAGCCTGCTTGGCGCTACCGCGCCTGACTCCGTGCCGCCGACGCGCCCCCGTGATCTCGAATCGGGCGATATTCTGCCGGCGAATTGGGAAGCAGACGCTCTGCCAGCTGAGTTACTCCCGCTCGGGAGCGCCCGGATTCTATCGGACCGCCGTCGTGGCGCAATCGGGTGGTTCGAGCGGTGGCGCTCTCGCGCCCGCGTGACCGGGGGCCTCCCACACCGTCCCACACCTCTACCTCGGGACCGCCGACGTTGCGGCCTGTTCGGCCAGGATCAGCGTGCCCAATGGCCCCGCCATGTTGCCGAGCGCCGCGGGCTCGAGGAACGCCGGCTCGCCGTGTTCGGGCAGACCTGGGTAACCTGCGAGTTGGATGACCAGTTCGGCGCGCGCCGCGGCGGCGAGCCCGGGCATCGCGGAGAGCCCGCCGCCGACGACGATGCGCTCGGGGGCCAACGCGTAGACCAGCGAGCGGACACCAACCGCCAGGTAGAAGGCGATGATCGAGATTGCTGCGTCCCGATCGGCCCCTTCGAGTGCCTCAGCCGGGCGACCGAATCGGGCTGCGACTGCAGTCCCACTCGCCATCCCCTCGAAACAATCGCCGTGGAACGGGCAGACGCCCGCGAACACGTCGCCGGCGCGGCGCTGGACGGAGATGTGGCCCATCTCCGGGTGACCGAGGCCATGGACAAGCCTGCCGTCTACCACTGCCCCGCCGCCGACACCGGTGCCGAGAGTCAGGTAGATGAAGGACCTGAGCCCGCGGGCTGCGCCCCACCGACCCTCCGCCAGGGCGGCCGCGTTCACGTCGGTGTCGAATTCGATGGGCACGCCAAGGCCAGACGCGAAGGGGCCCACCATGTCGGTCCCCGACCAGCCCGCCTTCGGCGTGGTCGTTATGTAGCCGTACCGAGGATGCCCATGCCGTAGCTCGACCGGCCCGAAGGAACCGATTCCAATGGCATCGAGCTGCATCCCCTCGTCGAGCGCCTCGATGAAGAAGTTGCGGGTCGCGCTGATGGTCCGAGCAGGGTCTGCGACCTCGATCCGCTTCGTCGCGACAATCGCAGCAGGTCCGGTACCAATCACACAGACGAACTTGGTGCCGCCAGCCTCGATCCCGCCGAACATTCTCAAGCCGTCCATTCCGAGTCACCGCCAGGGCCGCGAAGCGCACTCTGCTCGGGTCCGAGTGGAGGCGCGTCGAACAGGAAATCGAAGCCGTGCCGCTCGGGCTTCCGAGTCAATCGAGTCACGCGACGGCCACGCCGTCGACCTCCACCGCATCGTCGTGTGAAACCCGGCTGCTGATCCTCGGGCCCCGGCATTTCGATCGCGTCCTTCGGATCTATGTGCACCACTACAACCGGCGACGCCCGCATCGAGGACTGGCGCTTCCGGTACCCGAGAGTCTCGGTCCCGTCGAAGCGGTCGACACTGTGCCCGACATCGAACGGCGAGATCTCCCCGGTGGGCTCGTGCACGAGTACAGGAGGGCGGCATGATCGAGTTTTCGCACCCGACGGGCGTGATCGAATCCGAGATTCCGATCTCCCTGGGCCATCGCGCTACGTCCCGGGCCGTCCCCTGAGGTCGGCACCACGGCGAAGGAGAGCAGTCTCGATCCACTCGCGATTGGCCGCCTCCTGCCCTGCGACGTCTGCGAAGGCGGCCGCCGCCGTCGGAGCCCGGTCCTGTTCAATCACGATCCAGCCCTTGTAGCGTTGGGCAACCAGCACATCGAGGAACGCCTCGAGATTGACGTCTCCCTGCCCGAGCGGGCAGGAGACGTCCGCCCACCACGTCTCGAAGTCGGCGCGGCGCTCCTTCTTGGCGCGTCGCAGGACCTCGAGTCGGACGTCCTTCGCGTGGATGTGGTTCACCCGGTCGCCGAGGCGCTCCAGTGCTGCCGCCGGATCGGCGCCGGCGAGCGCGAAGTGCCCCGTGTCGAGGGTCAGCCGGATGTCCGAGAGCTCGAGCAAACGGTCCACCTCCCAAGGCGACTCGACGAAGGTCCCGATGTGCGGGTGGAAGCTGGTGCGAACGCCGAACGCGGTGGCCATGGCCACCGCCTGGCCCAGCCGCTGGCCGAGCAGGCGCCAGCCGGCGTC
>Ga0097691_1002075_pt1 | contig 13925 bp, 21 predicted proteins | sample NGESurdeep072012_8_FD_72858 | JGI IMG/M metagenome (GOLD analysis project Ga0097691, IMG submission 72858) | Arctic peat soil microbial communities from Barrow, Alaska - NGEE Surface sample 210-1 deep-072012 | ecosystem: Environmental > Terrestrial > Soil > Wetlands > Peat ...
GTCGATAGATGTCAGACTCTTTTATCATTTATCATCCCTTGAATGACCATTGCGACTGTCTCGGCTTTCGTATCATTTGGCGAACCTCGCCTATCGCTGGTTCTGCAAGCTCGGCATCGAAGACGCTATCCCGGATCATTCAGCATTTTCGCGCGCCCGCAACGAGCGCTTCCGCGAGGGCGATGTTTGGTGTCACCCTTCAAGGAAGTGGCCGAATAAAAGGCGAAATACTCACCGCGAGCAGATATTTTCCGGTTTGCCCCTGAAACCGGACATGGCTGGAAGCCGCTGTCATGTCCGAAAAGTGCCAATGGACTAAACCGCTCGCGCGGTAGGGCGCTACGGCCGGCGGCACAGCCAATACGATAGCGCGGCGGGGCGTCCTGTCCTGAGATGAGGGGTTCGCAACCTTCACTCAAGACAGGAGCCTCCCCATGACCAACGAGGCCATGAGCCCATTGCGGCGGCGCATGATCGAAGACATGACGATCCGCAAGTTAGCGCCAAAGACCCAACAAGGCTACATCCGCACCATCAAGGATTTCGCTGCGTTCCTCGGCCGATCTCCCGACACGGCGAGCTTCGAGGACGTCCGACGCTTTCAACTGCATTCGGCGGCGAGCGGCGCGCACATCCCCATTCTCAATCACACCGTGGCTGCGTTGCGGTTTTTCTTCAGGGTCACGCTCCTCAGGCGCTCCGACATCATCGGGCACACGACGTTCGTCCACGAGCCCCGCAAGCTGCCGGTCGTGCTCAGTCCGGAGAAGGTGGCGCGCCTGCTGGATGCAGCGCCGGGGCTCAAGTACATTGCGGCGCGAGTGTGGCCTACGGGGCAGGTCTGCGCGCCGCCGAGGTGATCTCGCTCAAGATCAGCGACATCGACAGCAAACGCATGCTCATTCGCGTCGAGCAAGGCAAAGGTCGCAAAGACCGCTACGTGATGCTGTCTGCGCATCTGCTCGAACTACTGCGCGCCTGGTGGAGGGCCGCACGACCGCAAGGCTGGCTGTTTCCAGGGCGCGACCGTGTGCAGCCGATGACGATGCGCCAACTCAATCGCGCCTGTCATGCCGCAGCCCAGATGGCCCAGATCAACAGGCGCGTATCGCTCCACACCTTGCGGCACAGCTTCGCCACCCATCTGCTCGAGCAGAACATCGATATCAGAGTGATCCAGGTGCTGCTCGGGCACACCAAGCTCGATACCACGGCGCTCTATACGCGCGTCGCTACCAAGACCATCCGGGAGGTCATAAGCCCGCTGGAGCATATCGCCCGTAAGGTCGAGAGGGCCGAGCCGCCCGCCTGACGCGAGGCTGCTCGTGTCGCGTCCATCGCTGGAGGTCGCGGACATCTTCCGCGGCCACGGCCCGGCATGGCGCCGGGCCAATGCCGGCCATGTCAGCCTCGGCCAGTTGAAGGTGATGTCGGCGATCGAGAACTGCCGCACCGCGGCGCTCGGCGGACATGTCGCGCGCTGCGAGAAGTGCGCGCACAGCCAGATCTCGTACAACTCTTGCCTTATGGGCAAAATTTGTAATGGGGAGTTGGCCGACGCTGATAGTGCCAATGTGGGCTATCGAAAACAGATTCCTGGGGATGATTGTCTTTTCTTGTCTCCATAAGTTCGAAGCCTTCCCGCCTGATGCAACTGGCCACCAAGGGCCAGTCACAAAGGGGAAGAAAGATGCTGGAGACATATTTTTCGGCGCCAAAGATGCTTACGCACCTACGCAATGGGCCAAGCGGACTGCACATGGACGGTTTTGCCGCGTCGCTCGAGCGGAGCGGCTATCGTCCGGCCATCGCCGTGCGCTATCTGCGCGCGGCGGCCCACCTCGGCCATTTTGTGCACGAGCAAGGCGGAACGATTGCCGACATCGATCTTGCGGCTTTCCGTGAGCATCTGCGAAGCTGCCGTTGTCCACGATCAAAGGGGGGACGGCGTAACCACCACACGACTTTCGGCGCCAAGCATTTCCGCGACTTTCTTCGACTAATTGGCGTTCACTGCGCCGACGCGATCTTGGATATTCAAAGCGCAGAGCCAGCTCTCGTGGTCAGCTTCCAGCATTGGCTGCGCAAGCATCGCGGCGCCGCCGAACCGACCGTCAGGCAGTACGCTCGTGGCGCTACCAGCCTGATGACGGCGCTTGGCGAGGATCCCGCAGGATGGAATCCGACAGGCGTGCGCCAGTATTTTCTGGAACGCACACGTCAATGCGGAAAAGGCTCTGTTGAAAAGCTGATCACTAGTTTGCGGGTGTTCTTGCGCTATCTAGCCGTCCAAGGCAGCTGCCAGGCAGATCTGGACAAGGCCGTACCAGCATACGCTTCGTGGCGCTTGGCCGAACTGCCAAGGTATTTGACATCGGAGCAGGTGGACCTCCTGCTCGGTGCGTGTGATGGCGATTCACCGAGCCAGCGCCGCGATCGCGCAATTCTCTTGCTGTTGGCGCGTCTCGGACTTCGAGCTGGCGATGTGGCGCAGCTTCGCCTCGCCGATGTCGAGTGGGAAACCGGTACGCTGTTGGTCTGCGGGAAGTCCGGCTATCAAGTTCGCCTCCCGCTCCCGCAAGAGGTTGGAGACGCAATCATCGCCTATATGGAATGCCGGCCTTCTACCTGTCGGAGCGATCGTGTCTTCCTTCGAAACATCGCTCCTTTCCGGCCATTCCTCGATGGTGACGGTGTGTCATCGCTGGCAAAACGCGCCATGAAGCGGGCCGGCGTGTTGACGCCAGTCAAAGGCGCGCACGCCCTGCGGCATACGGCGGCAACTCAGATGCTGCACCATGGCATCCCTCTCGAGCAAATTGGCTTGGTCCTCCGGCATCGGGGGGTCGATACGACGGCGTACTACGCCAAAGCCGACGTCTGCCTGTTGAAAGAAATCGCGCAGCCCTGGCCGGAGGCACTCTGATGTTAAACACCGTTGAGGCGTACCTCGGCCTGCGCCGCGCTGCAGGATTTGAGATGAAGAATGCGGAATGCCTATTGAAGAGCTTTGCTGGCTTTGCGACTGAGCGTGGAGAAATGCATGTGCACACGCAAACGGCGATCGACTGGGCGGCCCTCGGCCCGTCTGTGGCACAGCGTGATGCGCGGTTGAAAGCCGTCTGCCGCTTCGCGCGGTTCATCAGGGTTGAAGATGGTCGGCACAACGCGCCGCCGGCCAATCATTTTGGCGCCCGCAAGAAGCGCCGACCGCCATACATCTACTCGACAGACGAGATCAATCGCCTCATTGAAGCTGCTCTTTGCCTTCGTCCTAAAAGCGCACTGAGATCTCAAACCTACGCCACTTTGATCGCCTTGCTGGCGGTCACCGGGTTGCGGATCTCCGAAGCGCTGAGGCTACAAATTGCCGATATTACGACTGATGGGCTGCTGATCCGGGAGACCAAATTCCAGAAAACTCGTTTAGCACCGCTGCATGATACCGCGGCGGCAGGCTTGGAACGATACTTGAGGCGCCGCTGTCCCCGTTCAAGCGATGACCACGTGTTCGTCTGCGACCATGGCCAACCCCTCCCTTATCACACGGTCAAGGACACGTTTGATCAACTGTTGCGGAAAGCTAATGTTGGGCCAGCGCCTGGCGGTCGCCGTCTGCGTCTGCACGATCTTCGGCATACATTCGCGGTGCGCGCGTTGCAGGCCAGTCCAGTGGGCAGGACCCGTAGCGGCAAGCATATGGTCGCCCTGGCGACATACATGGGTCACGTCAACATCTACGCGACCTACTGGTATCTCGAAGCCACCGCCGATCTCATGCGCGACGTCGCCGCCGTTGGGGAAGCATTCATGTGTGGGGGCATGCACCCATGACGCCGATTGCGCCCCATATCGAATCGTTCCTCCATGAGACCCTCACCCGGCACCGAGGCGCCAGCCAGCACACATGCGATTCCTATGCGTACAGCTTCCAGCTACTCTTCGAGTTCGCTGCGGCAAAGCACAAGGTTACGCCATCGTCGCTGGTGCTGGAGCAGATTGACGCGGGATTGGTCAGTGCCTTCCTCGAATATCTGGAGGACACGCGCAAAAACGCTCCGGAAACCCGCAACGTCCGGTTGGCGGCAGTCAAGTCCTTCTTCCACTTTCTCGAATACCGGCATCCGGCGGCGCTTGAGCAAATCCGCCGTGTTCTGGCGATCCCCTTCAAGAAAACCAACTCTCGTCTGGTCCCTTATCTCCTGCGAGAGGAGTTCCAAGCCTTGCTTGACGCCCCCAACCCGGCGACTCGCGATGGGGTTCGCGATCGAGCCATGCTGCATCTGGCGGTTTGCGCCGGTCTGCGCGTATCCGAGCTGACCGGATTGCGGATCGAGAATGTCGACCTGCCGTCGATGAGCATTCGTGTTCTCGGTAAAGGACGGCGAGAACGGACGCTCCCCTTATGGAAAATCACGGCCGCAGCACTGCGCGCTTGGCTAGCGGTGCGCGGGACGGTCGCGGTGCCGGAGGTATTTGTCAGTGCCCGGGGAGAACCGTTAACCCGCTGGGGTTTTGCTTATCTGCTCAAGCAGCATGTCGCAACCGCCGCGCAGCAATGTCCTGGCTTACTGAAAAAGCGCATCTCGCCCCATGTGCTGAGGCATACATGCGCAATGATCGTGCTGCAGGCGACGCAAGACATCCGGAAGGTGTCCTTGTGGCTGGGACATGCCAACCTGACTTCCACTGAAGTCTACACTCGCGGCGACCCAACTGAAAAGCTTGAGGCGATCGAGGCCATCGTCCCGCCGCACCTGCGCAAAGGCTACTTCAGGCCACCAGATAGGCTGATCGCCCTACTCAAGGGTGCCACGTAATGGTGAGCGGGGGTTGGCAGAAACTCACGGCAGCGCGGCAGAGTGGTTAGCCAACTCCCCATTACAAATTTTGCCCATAAGGCAAGTAATGGGAAATGCCCATTATTTGCCGCAACCGGCATTGCCCGAAGTGCCAGGGTGCGGCGGCAAAGGACTGGCTGGCGGCGCGCGAGGCCGATCTGCTGCCGGTGCCGTATTATCATGTGGTGTTCACACTGCCGGCGGCCATCGGCGACATCGCCTACGAGAACAAGGACGTCATCTATGACCTGCTGTTCAAGGCGGCGGCCGAGACCCTGACCACCATCGCGGCCGACCCAAAACACCTCGGCGCCCGCGTCGGCATCACCTCCGTGCTGCACAGCTGGGGCTCGGCCATGACCCATCACCCGCACGTCCACATGATCGTGCCGGGCGGCGGCATCTCGCTCGACGGCGAGCGTTGGGTGGCGTGCCGGCCCGGCTTCTTCCTGCCGGTGCGCGTGCTCTCGCGCCTGTTCCGCCGGCTATTCCTGGAGAGGCTGCTCGCCGCATACCAGGCCAACCGCCTGAAGTTCTTCGGCGATCATACAGCTCTCGCCGACGCGCGGGCGTTCGCGGCCTATCTGGCTCCGCTACGCCGAGCCGAATGGGTGGTCTATGCCAAGCGCCCGTTCGGCGGGCCACAGGCCGTGCTGGCCTATCTGTCGCGCTATACCCACCGCGTCGCCATCGCCAACAGCCGGCTGATTACCTGCGACCGCAACGGCGTGACCTTCCGATGGAAGGACTATCGCGCCGAAGGTCGTGATCGCCAGAAGGTCATGAGACTCGCCACCGCCGAGTTCATCCGCAGATTCCTGATCCACGTCCTGCCGTCTGGCTTCCACCGCATCCACTACGGCCTGCTCGCCAGCGGCACGCGCGCCGATAACATCGCTCAAGCACGCCGCCTGCTCGACGTGCCTGCGGCACAGCTTGAGGCCGGGGATACCAACGACGCCGAGGCCAATCAGCCCAAGCCGCTCTCGCACCCGTGTCCGTGCTGCGGCGCTCGCATGATCATCATCGAGACATTCCAGCGCGGCTCCTCGCCGCGCTACCGGCCGGCGACTTCCACCGCCGTGATCAGGATCGACACATCATGATCAAGGTCGGCGCGCGGCAAAATTGTAAGACTGCCCGTCTGCTTCGCCGGCTCTCGACCGGCAATGATGGTCTTGAAATCCTCATTTATCCGTGCACACCCATCACACTTTGTATGATTTTGCCTGATTTTGTTGGGTTTCTGACCCCTCTGCCTAAGGCTTTTTCCTGCCGCATACCGTCCTGTACTTGTCCGTCCGGTGGCAATCGCGGTGGCAGATATTCAGTCTGCCATTTACTTCTGTTCACGCAATTAGTCCCGAGGTTGCGTTGGTCTGGAACTGGTTTCGGGGTTTGCGAGTGGGGCGGAGACCAAAGCCACGGGGGTCCGGATTACCCTCTCCGTGTCTCGCCTCCCGTTGGCGGCCTCTTGCCGGATGACCTCATTGACACCCCCGTAAGTGTGTCCTCTGCGGCGTGCCGTAACGCCTCGGTGCTGGCGTCCAAACCATCGACGGTCTCATTGGCCTGACTGCCGGAGTACAGGTACCGGTTCGCCTGTTTCGACTGTACCGGGTTTTCTGCTGTGCCATTGTCATCTCCCTAAAGGCTCGCCTGCCGTTGCGCCCCAATTGTCGACTGAGACCCCGCCAGAGCGGCGTCGGAAGTTCACGGTAATTCAGGGTGGAAAGGATGGATAAGCCCAATCAGCGCACATCGCGGCGTCTTGATCTACAGCTATACGTCGCTCCACGCCAAGGTTTACGCCTTCGACGGCTTTGCTTTCGTCGGATCGGCCAATGCGTCCAACCGCTCGGCCGGCACGCTTACGGAAGCAGTGGTGAAGACGTCCGACCAAGCGGTCGTCCGATCGGCGAGAGCGTTTGTCCGAGATCTCTGTCGGGATGAATTGAGCCCAGGACGGCTCGACCGAATGCAGAAAATGTACCGGCCACCGCGCATCCCCGGCGGGAGCAAGGAGACCCAAAAGGCCAGGTCACGAAAAGCGGCGAGCGGATTGCCCCGGCTGTTTCTCGCGCAACTTAAACTCAAGGATCTCCCTGAAGGATCAGAGGCCGCCAGTGAAAAGGGAATGAGAATTGCCAAGGCCAGACGAAATCATGGCCGGTCCTATGTTTTGGCAGACTACTTCAGAATCGGGAAAAACATCGTTCAGAAGGGCGATAAGGTCATCCAGATCGTTGAACAGCCAGACGGTCGCCGCCTGATCGATGCACCCGCCGACGTCCTGTACACGCGACTCTGGAAAGGTAAGAGGTGGCCGGTGACATTCATTTATCTCGAACATCCCGATGTGCGCCGAACCAGATTGGATAAGTTGGCGCGCCGTCTTGGCTACGGCGCCAAAAAGAAGCTCCACCGGGACGGCTTGGTACGGGATCGTGGATTTGCGGAGAAGCTGTTAGCAAACTGGAGCCAGGTTTAAGGTGGGATCACCGATATAGCTTCTACGTTCCGAGGGACACATGAAATTACGGAGGGAAGCTCGTAGTCTAAAGGCAAAGGCAGTGTCCTCTCTTCGCATCGGACTAGTCGCCAGCTTCAATTAATTTGAAAGGATAAGGATTTTGTGATTCGATGTAATCGCGCTTCAATCACCTGTATTTCGGAATAACAGGAAAGTGCCTGCGCCATCCTGTAGGCGCTGCGAAACGCAATATCAGGCATCGGCAACCTGCGAACTGGTGACATCACGCAGAGAATCGCTACAAGGGTCGGCGGCACCATCGCGTGACCCACCCTGACCTGATTCGCCCTGACCTGACTCGCCCCGACCTGACCCGCCCTGACCTGGCCCGCCCTGACCTGGCCCGCCCTGAACTGGCACGCCCTGACCTGGCCCGCCCTGAACTGGCACGCCCTGACCTGGCCTGACTCGAGCTTCTTTGCATTTTCGAGCTGAAGCGGCGCAGACCTGCGCCGGTCAATCATTTTGGCGAGGTCCCAGTATGAACAAAATATCTTCGGCAGAATCGTCGCGGCTGACCGTCACCTACCGGCCGTTGGGCGATCTCATTCCCGATCCGCGCAATGCACGCACCCATCCCAAGCGCCAGATCGATCAGATCCGCGCATCAATCGAAGCGTTCGGCTTTACCAATCCAATTCTCGCTGATCCCGAAGGCCACATTATCGCGGGTCACGGCCGGCTTCAGGCCGCCCGGGTGATGGGCCTTACGGAACTGCCGGTCATCACCCTGTCCGGTCTTTCCGAGGCCCAGAAGCGAGCACTGCCGATCGCCGACAACAAGATTGCGCTCAATGCCGGCTGGGACCTGGAAATCCTGCATTTGGAACTCGGCGAACTCGGTTCGATCGATGTTGATATTGATCTCGCGCTGACCGGCTTCTCGACCGGCGAGATCGACGTGATCCTGACGTCAGCTGTCGACCCGGATGATGAGGTCATCCCTCCGGTTCCAGCAACACCCCACGAACGAAGCCAGGCGATATCTGGATTCTCGGAGAACACCGGGTGGGGTGTGGCGATGGCCGGGATGCCGAATTCCTGCAGCGGGTCATCGGCCACGGAGCGGGTGTCGATGCGGCTTTCCGCGACCCTCCCTACAATGTGCGGATTGGGGGGCATGCGGTATCCGCCGGAAGCCACCGCGAGTTCGTTATGGCCTCGGGCGAGATGAGTGAGGCGGAGTTTCGTTCCTTCCTTGCCGATACACTGGGCGCCGCGGCGCGTGTTTCGCGCGACGGCGCCGTCCACTTCGTCTGCATGGACTGGCGACACATGGACGACCTCTCGGCCGTCGGCCGCACGGTCTATGGTGAGCGGCTAAACCTGTGCATCTGGAACAAATCGAATGCGGGAATGGGATCGTTACCGATCCAAGCATGAACTGGTCTTTGTATACCGGGTAGGAACGGCACCCCACCTCAATATGGTCGAGCTTGGCAGGCATGGTCGCAACCGCACCAATGTCTGGGACTATGCCTCGGTAAATTCCCTGCAGGGCGGCCGGCGCGAGGATCTGGCCTTGCATCCCACGGTCAAGCCGACGGGGCTTGTCGCCGACGCTATCCTGGATGTGACGCGACGCGGCGATCTCGTGCTCGATCTCTTCCTGGGGTCCGGAACGACGCTCCTGGCAGCCGACCGGACTGGGCGGCGCTTCCGTGGGCTCGACATCGATCCGGCCTATGTCGATGTGGCGATCGAACGCTGGTCGGCGAGGACGGGGCTCGAGCCGCGCCTGGAGGGGCCGGCGTCATGAGCGGCAAGTCCGGATCCGGAAAGAAAACACCGAACCCCGGCTGGTTCAGCAAGGGCCGCAGCGGCAATCCCGGGGGCCGCCCGACCGCCTCGCCCGCCCCGGAGGCCTCCGCATTCCAGGTATTGGTGGAAAAAACCCTCACCGTCACTGACCATGCCGGCACGCGCGAGATAACGATGGAGGAAGCGCTTCAGCAGCAGACCTATCAACGTGCCCTGGCAGGCGTTCGCATGGCCGTGCGCGAGGTCCTGAAATGGATCATGAAGCGCGACGCCTGGCTGGCGAAGAACGCACCAAAAGCATCCCTGCCGGCGATCACGCGTCACATCTCGCCCGATCCCGACAACGCGGATGCCGCTCTCCTGCTGCTCGGGGTCGCGGCGCCCAATCCGGCGCGCGCGGAATTTAGCAACGACCGGGCGCAGCTCCTGCTTGAGCCCTGGGCGGTTCAGGCGGCCCTCCGCCGCAGACGGGGCGGCCAACGCCTAACCGACGGCGAGCGTGATGAGATCCGGCGCTGCACGCGCCATCCAGACAGTCTGCGCTGGCCACGGGGGACTGACGAATGATCTCGCAAGGCAGCCCGCCCGACGATGATGAGAAGGATGGCGGCGGATATCGCCAGTCGCCACGGGCGATGCGCTTTAAGAAGGGTCAGAGCGGCAATCTAGGCGGTCGTCCTCGCGGGCGTCATCAGGAAGCACCCTATAGGCCGTCCTCGGGCAGATGGTGACCATCCGCGAACACGGAGTCGAGCGCCAAGTCACGGCGGACGAGGCGTTCCTGCTGCAGCACAGCAAACGCGCACTTGAAGGCGATGGCGCCGCAACCCGCACCACTCTGGCGGTGATCGAGCAGGCGAAGGAGCGCACCAGCACACACCGGGGCTTTATCAGCCGCATCATCCGGGTGATCGTGACCCCCGGAAGCGTCACATCTGCACTCGTGCCGCTGCGAATGGCTAGGAAACTTGATCCCTACCGCGAGACCGCACGGATGGTCCTCGAACCGTGGCTCGTCGATGCCGCGTTGGCCCGCCTCGATCAGAGACTTAGTCCAGCCGATCAGCGGATCGTCGTGAAGGCCAGTCGCACCCCCCACCAGGTCAGGTGGCCGGAGTGGTGGAGCGAACACCCCTAGGTTGGCTAACTTGCCCTAGCCCCGCAAGTCGCGGCACAGTCAGTACCGCAACACCGCTTACAGTGTGCCGTACGTCAGGATCGTCGCGAAGATTGCCAGCGCGAGGCGCGGTCTATGCCAAGAAGCGCTCGCGCACGAATGCGGAATGAACCGGACCCTTGGAATGACCGGAGCGGAATTGCGGAATGTCTCCATCGACAATATTTCTCGCATTGCGAGGGGGCTGCAGGTCGAGCCCTGGAAGCTGCTTAGGAGCGATTGAGGTGTCCTTTAGGAGACTTAGGGGCGCAGCGGCCAAATCAATCAGCGAGATCAAACTCTAGGGCTAGAGCATCATACCTATTGCGGACACTTTTCTCGTATCGATCCGATACCGCAATTGTGCCCGGCGAAAACGCATGCGGATGTGGACGAACTCAGCCGCCATTGGAATGAACTTCATAGTTTTTGGCAGATCGATGAAGACTAGCGGCCTCGGAACCGATAGCCCCGCGGAAGCCGCTTGCCACGAAAGCACCTCCGATGGACCGCCAAACAGCAACTGCTCGCTCCGCAGCAACAGATAGTAGATCGTCAACTGCTCCAATTGACGGTGGGACGTCTTGAAGCGGCTTGCGGTGATTTCATTCGAACTCGCGCATTCCCGATCGAACCCGGTCTCTGCGCGAGTTCCCTCGAATTTGGGAATATTGCCCGAAGCAACAGGGTCGCGTGGTCGGTAGGAACTGTCACGATCGCCACGTGCGGCTTCGATGTTGGACATCTGATTCATGTGCTGCGAGGCAACACAGCGCTGCTCCGGCTTTCGCATCGCATTATTCGATTGGTCTCAATCGCATCACGCTTCGGCTTGCGCGGCCCAGCCGCCGAACTAATCTGGGCGCGCCCGGTTTATACGGAGGACTCGCTTAACGGGACCCGTCCGTGTCGGCACAAGCCGCGTCGCAGCGTGCACCGTCCGGCGGACAGCTTCGGGGATGAATCAACGAAGCCAGCGTGGTCAACGCGCCGCCCGTTATGGGTGACGAGGATCACGCCCTCAACCCAACCCTTGCTGTTGTGACACCAGCCGCGGATGCTAGCGCCACCCCCAGACCAAGCGCAGCTACCCGCGAAATGCCTTTGGAAAAGGTGTGAGGCCAATCAAGGAATCCCCAAGTTTCGCGTCCCCTACAGCCTGTCACTTTATTCGATTGCGTCGCATTCGCAAATGAGCGGCAGGGTCCAGCTTCTTGCCGAATTGCGATGTCCATTCCGTCTCCCCGAATTTAGTTCAAGCCGACGGCGGCATTCGCAATGACAAACCAAGACTGCTTCGACCGATCGATCGCAATCCGGCGCAACAACCCGGCTTGCTCAAATTGGCGTAGCGCGTTGCAAACGGCGGACCTGGAAACAGGGCAACTTGCTTCACGCGCTTCGTCGTAGAGGATTTCAGCATTGACGCGCCGATTCGCGTCCCTGAGCAGCAGCCTTGCGACGGCGACCCGCTGCCTGGTCGAACACAGCCCAGTCTTTCGCAGGAAGCCCTGAAGATCGTCGGGCAATGAAGCGTCCCGGCAAAATCTACCTGCGGCAAAACGCTTGTTCATGACGCCGGCAACCCCGGAATCGGTACGCCGAGTGTTTGCAGGATCAGAATTGCATTAAGCAGTAACACCGTCGCTGTCGCAACAATCGCTGCAATAGTGGTCAGTCGGCTATTGACGAATTGACCCATGATGTCGGCGCGTCGAGTGAACATCAGGAGCGCGATCATCGGGAGTGGTAGGGCGATACTGAGCACCACCTGACTGATGACCAGCGCATTTGTCGCATTCACGCCAAGAGCGACGACAATAAAAGCTGGTGTCATCGTTACCAGTCGCCGAACCAGAATCGGGATCCGGAACCTGATGAATCCCTGCATGATCATTTGGCCGGCCATTGTTCCGACCGCCGAACTCGAAATTCCCGATGCAATGAGGGAGACCAAAAACACACCCGCCGCACCGATGCCTAACAACGGTGCCAACGTGTGATAGGCGGTTTCGATTTCCGCAACATCGCTATGTCCGGCATGGAAAGCGCTCGATGCCATCATCACCATCGCCATATTGACCAGGCCGGCAATAACCAGTGCGGCGATGACTTCTTGATTTGAGAAGCGCAATATCTTGCGCCGCTCGTTGTCGTCATAGACCGGCGTGCGTGTCTGGGTCAGGCTTGAATGCAGATAGATGGCGTGCGGCATCACGGTTGCGCCGATGATACCGACGGCGAGCAGCAGCGCGTCCCCATCGGCCAGCTGCGGCAGTACCGTATGTAACGCTGCCGCGCTCCAATCAACGGGAGCGATGAACATCTCGATGAGGTAGCAAAGCCCGATAATGCCAACCAAACTACCGATGATCAGCTCTATGGGCCGGAACCCGGAGCTCTCGAACATCAAGATGCCATAGGTAACGACCGCCGTGACGACCATGCCTGCAAGCAGAGGCATTTGGAACAACAAGGAAAGCCCTATGGCACCGCCAAGAAACTCGGCCAGATCGGTCGCCATGGCGGCAACCTCGCTAATCCCCCACATCGCCCAGACGACCGGCTGGGGAAATTGCTCGCGACACATCTCCGCCAGGTTCCGACCGGTGACAATACCGAGCTTGGCGGAGAGCGCCTGGAACAGCATCGCGATCAAATTGGCGAGCAGCACCACCCACAGCAGTCCATAGCCGTACTTCGCCCCCGCCTGGATGTTCGTCGCGAAATTACCGGGGTCCATGTAGGCGATCGAGACAATCACGGCCGGACCAACGAATGCCAGATAGCCACGCAATCCGCTGCGCCGGCCAGCCAATAGGTGGCGAGCCTCGGAGACGGTCCGTTCGGTCAGTGTCTCTTTTTTCGGCAGAACTTCGGAGATCGCCGGGGGCATCAAGCACCTACGCCAGTTTGTAGTCGAGGCTACATCTGAAGATAGTGAAGCCTCCTCGAATGTCAACGTACATAATGTAGGTAAGGCGACAAGTTCATATGAGGATTGAAAATTGCGTTGGTTCGGCGCAAGGTGCGTTTCAATCGTGAAAGGGTTCGGGAGGGGCGATGTCGCGAAACGCTAGGGATAAGCGGAATACCACCGAGCTTCCGCCTGAACTCACGCAGGCGCGTCGATTCGGGAAGACTCGTTCAGCGCAATCGAGAGCGCTGCTCGAAGACTACGTGGAACTCATTGCGGATCTGCTGGCCACTGGTGGCGAGGCGCGGCCCACCGATATTGCCCGCCGTCTGGGCGTCTCCCATGCAACCGCTATCAACACGATCTCCCGGTTGAAGCGTGAAGGGTTGGCCAAGGGATTACCCTATCGCGGCGTGTTTCTCACGGACACGGGGCAAGCGCTGGCCGAAAGGACGCGAGCCCGTCACCGGATCGTCGTGGATCTTCTTGTTGCGCTAGGCGTCCCTACCGAGATTGCCGAGGCCGACGCCGAGGGGATTGAGCATCACGTTTCCGAAGCGACGCTGAAAGCGTTCGCTCATTATCTACAAACGCCGGGGACCAGCATGCGGCCTGGAAAGCGTTAAAAACCCAACCGTATGGCCAAAAAATTGAATCTATAAGAAAGTCGGGTAATTATCTCATCCCAGCGTAGCCTCACCGCGTGTCGTCCGCTAG
>Ga0097691_1002077_pt1 | contig 13919 bp, 10 predicted proteins | sample NGESurdeep072012_8_FD_72858 | JGI IMG/M metagenome (GOLD analysis project Ga0097691, IMG submission 72858) | Arctic peat soil microbial communities from Barrow, Alaska - NGEE Surface sample 210-1 deep-072012 | ecosystem: Environmental > Terrestrial > Soil > Wetlands > Peat ...
CTGTACGCCGCCGGGCTGTCCCACCGGGAACTTGCCGAGGCGCTCGGCGTCTCGCCCACCGTCATTGCCCAGGTGCTGGCGCGGTCGCGCACCCCAACGAGACGGTCGGCTGGCGCTGCAACTGACTGAGCGGGGCGGCTCGCTAGGAGCCCCACCGGTTGCGTCTCGATCGGCTGGTCTGGAGCCCCTCCTCGTCGTCGAGCCGGCCGGATTGCGGTGGCTCTCCCCCGCTGGTGGTGACGACGGGGTAGTGGTGCAGCAGCCGGTCGACCAGGGAGCCGGCAGTCCGCAGAACAGAGACCGGCCCCAGGACCCGAACGGCCGACTGCGAGCCGACACCGAGGCGGTCGTTCGTAGGCGACGGCCACGGACCGAACAGCAGCTGGGCGCCGGTGTCGTCGAGCGGCGAATCCCGCGGCTTGCCAACCCACTGCGGCGCCGGCCATCAGGCGGAGGAAGCGAGCTCGTGAACCGGTCCGCCGGCGACGTCGGCACGTACAGCGGCGATGAGCCGTCGGCGCGCGCGGCTGCACCGCTTCCGCAGCGCGGTGTGGCTGAGCCCGAGTTCTCTCGCCAGGTCCGTCCCACACCGTCCGCCACCGACGTCAGGCAGGTAGAGCGTGACCAGGAGGGTCTCCTCCTCGGCGGTGATGACCCCGGCGCCCACCCCCCAGGCGATGACGTCCAGCAGGTCGGCGTCAGCGGTCAGGCTGTCAACCACGTCCCCGAGATCCTCCAGCGTGTCCGTCGAGAGCCGGTCCGCGACTTCCTCGGGGTCCAGTGGGATGTCGCGCGGTGGCTTGCGACGGCCGCTCGTGAGCTGGTGCAGCGTGTCCAGGGCGAGGTTGCCGGCGACCGTGGTCCGCCGCCGCTCCGCTGGGTAGGCGTGAAGCACCTCCCAGAAGGTCGCGACGGCGATGTGCCGACGGTCCTCCACCGAGCAGTCGTCGCTGCTGGTGGGCCCCAGCCGGCCGACCATCCGCGCGAGCTTGGGCAGCATCGCCTGCAGCAGCACCCGACCGGCGAGCTGCTGGCCGCCTTGGGCGAGCCGCACCAGCGCCAGCAGCAGCCGGTCCTCCTCCATGCCCCGGCTGCTGTCGATCCGGTCGAGCAGCCCGCCCAGCGAGATGATCCCCAGCAGAGCCGGTTCGGCCTGTGCCCACCGCCGCAGCGTCGAGGTCACGGACGGGAGGCCCACCAGCCGGACCCACTCCCGGCTGAGCTGGACGAAGATGCCGCCCGCCTGCCCAGGCAGCAGCTTCTCCAGGTCGCCGACGACGTGCGCCCGGAACAGTCCGGGGCCGGAAGCGGGGTGGGCAACAGCCGAGGGCGACACGAGCGACTCGATTCCACGCAGTGACGAGGACACGCGTCTGATCGTGGTCACCCGCCCTTGCCCGGTTGCTTGCCCAACAACCTGGCCCAAGGCGGCGAAGCCGCTTTCCTCGAAAGAGGCTCTTGCCCAAAGCTGCCGGTCCGGTCGCCCGGCCCTCCTCGCTGAAGGCACCCGCGGACCCCACGGACGCAGAAAGTCCCTGCCGCCTGGTCACACCGGCCCCCGATGCGCACCTTCTCTCGAGTGACGGAGCACATCGGTGGAGGTGACCGAGGATGGACGAGGACTCACTCGGGGTGCGGCAGCTGGCGGACGCCGCGGTCGTGTGCGCGGCCCGGCGACGGATCGACGAGGCCATCGCCGACCTGGCCGCCCGGCCCTTCGAGCCCACGGCCGCCGCCGGGATGCGCCAGGCCCTGGCGTCCACCCGGACCGCTCGGGCCGCGCTGCACCGGCTGCGCTCCTCCGAGTCCGCCGAGAACGGACCGCCGCCTCGCCGCCGCCTCGCCGTTGTCGAGCGCGCCCCCCATCGTGCCGGTATAGACACCGCCGGAGCCGCCGGTGCTGGCCTCGACGACCGACCACTCGGCGCGGCATGAGAACGGCCCTGTTTCGTCGCCGTCCCTCCGACCAGCCCGAGGCGCACGCCGGCGACGAGCCGGACCAGCCGGCCGAGCCGGACCTGCGTCTCCAGTCCCGCTGGACCGGCGGTTCGCGGTTGGCGACCAGGACGGCCACCGCGCTGCTGTGGACCGCCCTGCTGGCCGGGCCGGCCGGCCTGGCCCTGACCGTGCTGCAGGGCGGCGGCTCCGGCCAGCGCACGGCGCCCCCGGCCCCGCCGGTGGCTATAGACCGCGCCGGCGAGCAGGCCGCGGTCAGCGAGTTTGCCCAGCGCTACGTCGTCACCTGGCTGCAGAGCCCCCGCGGGCAGGAGAAGCAGCTGGCGCCCTACGTCAACGTCGCCAGCCTGACGCTGCCCGAGGTGGCCTGGGTGGCCACCCAGCCGGCGGCCGCGGACATCCGTCGACTCGACGGGGGAGCGTGGACGGTCCTGGTCGGGGTCACCGTCACCGCGCCCCAGCCCCCAGGGGCGACCGCCGCCGCCCCGCGCCGGTACTTCGAAGTCCCGGTCCGCTACCAGGCCGGCGCTCTGGTGGCCCTGGCGCTGCCCACTCCGGTCGCCGCCCCGGCGGCCGCGGCGGCCCCGCCGCTGGCCTACCGCTACCGGGCCATCGGTGACGAACTCCTCGCCCGTTCGGTCCAGGAGTTCCTGTCCGCGCTGCTGACCGGCGTCGGCGACGTCACCCGCTACGTCTCACCGGGCACCCAGATCACCCCGGTGCTCCCGCCGCCCTACCGCACGGTCGAGGTCAGCGACGTCATGGTCGACCGGGACCCGATGACCGGCGCCGGCTCGCCCACCCCCGGCGCCCAGCTGCGCGTTCTGGTCAGCGCCTCGGCCGCCGCCGAGGCGAACCAGCAGATCGGCGTCCAGTACGCGCTGACGCTGGCCGCCCGGGCCGGCCGGTGGGAGGTCAGGGCGCTCGACCCGACGCCCGCCGTCGCCTCCGCACCGCCCGCGGCGGCCGGTGCACCCGGCCCGAGCGCCGGCGAGCCTGCGCTGCCGCCCGGCTCCATCCCCACCGGACAGCCCAGCCGCTGACCGCCCACCCGGAGAGGTTCACCATGTCCACCCTGCAGCTCGCCCACCACGGCCTGGCCGTGCTGGCCGCCGGCGACGGCATCCTCGACTGGGGCAACACCAAGGTCGCCGAACTCGGCACCTTCTTCCGGGGCTTCTCCGTCGTCGCCGGCATCGGGTTCGTCATCTTCCAGGCGCTGGCCTCCCGCGGCGCGTTCGCCCGGATCATCATCTCGGGCCTGGCCGCCGGCGTGTTCATCTGGATCGTCTGGAACGTCACCGACCTGCGGGACCGGGTGGACCGCGAGGTCCGCACGCCGGCCGCGATCCGGCTGCAGCCGGACCCCGGTGGCGGCGCCCGCGTGCTGGCCCTGGCCGGCGCACCGGACGCGGCCGGCCCCCGGCGCAGCAGCGGCGACGGTCGTCGGCCGTGACCGCCCCGGCTCCCGAGGTCGTGAAGTACTACACCCGGGCCCGCAAGTTCCCGCAGCTGATCGGCCGCACCCCGGACGGCGCGAAGATCTGGGGCGGCCCCTACACCTTCACCCAGGCGATCAGCGCCGGGGTGGTGCTGTTCGTCGGGGTCAACACGATGGGGCTGTGGGCGCACCACGGGCTCATCGGCAACGCCCTGATCCTGCTCGGCCTCGCCTACGGCGTGGTGTTGGTGCTGGGGCGCATCCCGCCCGGCGCCCGCAACCCGCTCGCGGTCCTCGCCGGCGTCGTGCACGCCCTGGCCGCGCCGCGCACCGGCCGGGTCGCCGGCCGGGCGGTGCGGGTGCGCCGACCGCACCGGGTCCGGCACCGCATCACCGTGCTGCGCCCGCCGGTCCCGGAGCCACCGGCACCCGTCGCGGTTGCGGGGGCACCCGCCCGCCAGGCCAAACCTGCCCCGGTCCCCGTGCGCACCCGCCGACCGACCCCCGCCGCATGGCCACTGCCGAAGGCTGCCGTGCCCGCCCCGCGGCAACCCGCCCTGTCGGGGGTGCAGGCGCTGCTCGCCCGGTCGGGCTCGGCCCCCGCGGCGAGGACCTGATGCGCTCACCGACCCGCAACCTGGCCGGCAACCTGCGCTGGACCCGGTCCGGCACGGTGTGGGCGGACTGGCTGCTGCGTCCGCTGCCCTACGGCTTTCGCCCGGACAAGGACAAACACGCCGTGCGGGGCGTGCACCAGGCGCTGTTCCGGGCGCTGCCCGGGGAGTCGCTGCTGCTCGGGGTGTGCTCCACGCTCGACCCCGCCGCCGTGGTCGAGCGGATGATCGAGGGCGTCGACCTGGAGGACTGCCCGGACTGGGCCGCCGAGTGCGAGGCGACCCTGGACACCCTGGACGCGGTCGCCCCGGGGGAGCGGGTCTACTGGCTATCGGTGCCACTGGGCGCGGCCCGGGGCAGCGACCGTTACGTCGAGCCCATGCGCTCGGCCGCCGCGGGCCTGCGCGACACGCTGGCGCTGCCCCGCTCGGGCATTGGTGCCGGCGAGCTGACCCGCCGGCGGGAGCAGGCCGACAAGGTCGCCGCAGCGATGCCGGGGCCGCTGCAGCCTCGCGCCGTCACCCCGGCGCAGATGGTCTGGCTGCACGCCCACACCCAGCAGCGCGGGCTGGGCACCGACCTGGATCTGCCGACGACCACCGGCGCCGCCGACGTCGCCACCGGGCTGCTCACCGCCCGCACCGGGGTGGCGCTGGCCGAGCCGCTGCTGGACGAGGGCGGCCAGAGTGACCTGGACCGCCGGGCGCTGCGCAGCTGGAACCCGCTGCAGCGCCGCTACCTCAAGGTCAGCCAGCCCGGCGCCGCCGGTGCGGTCCCCGCCTCCTATCAGTGCCTGCTGGTGCTCACCGACACCCCGGCCGAGGGGATGGCCTTCCCCGGCTCGGAGTTCGTCGGCCGGATCGACGAGTCCGGCCTCGACGTCGACTGGGCGATGCGCCTGCAGGTGCGCTCCTCCGCCCAGGTGGCTGCTCAGAACCGCAAGGCGCTGGTCAACCTCAACGAGCAGTACGGCCAGCGCGAAGGCGAGCTCTCCCACGGCCTGGGCGCGCTGGACCGGGCGGCGGCCGAGCTGGCCGAGTACGCCGCGATCCTGGACACCGACAAGCTCGAGGTCGAGGTGCAGGCCACCACGGTGTTCGCCCTCGCCGGTCTCGACCCGGACACCGCCACCGCCCAGGCCGCCGCCCTCGCCGACTACCTCGGCGCCGCCGGCTTCAAGCTGGTCCAGCCGCTGGGCTACCAGGAAGACCTGTGGTGGGCGATGCAGCCCGGCGCCCCGGCGAACAAGGCGGTGCGGGAGTTCGCCCAGATCACCACCAGCCGGGCGCTGGCCGCCGCCGTCCCGCTGGCCAGCTCCGCCCTCGGCGACGCCCGCGGCAGCCTGCTCGGCCTGAACATCACCACCGGTCGACCGGGGGTGGTGCTGCACGACATCGCCGGTGCTGCGGACCGGGACGTGTCCGGTTCGCTGGCCATCGCCGGCGAGTTAGGTGGGGGAAAGAGTGTCGCCTTGAAGACCCTGGGCGGGGCGGTGGTGGACCGCCGGGGACGGCTGATCTGCCCGGACCGCACGCCGCTGGGGGAGTACGCCAGCTGGGCGTCCTCGGTGACGGACGCCATGGTGGTGGACGTCAACGACCCCGCGGTCAGCCTGGACCCGCTGCGGCTGTTCGGGCTGGTCGTCGGCTCCCGGGTGACCCAGTCCTTCCTCACGCCGTTGCTCAACATCGCGCCTACCTCGGAGCGCGGCGTACTGCTGTCCGACGTGCTCGACCCGGGCTACCTGCGGGCGCACGGGATCACCGGCCTGGGCGGCCTGCTGGCGCACTTACAGCAGGAAGAGGGCGGCTGCGAGCTGCCCGGCGCGCGGGAGTTGGCCCGCACGGTCAACGTGTTCGCCCGCCGGGACTTCGGCCGGGTGGTCTTCGACGAGTCGCTGCCGGTGCTGGCGCTGGACACGCCCGCGGTGGTGATCCGCACCCACACCCTGGAGCTCCCCAGCCGCGAGGAGCTGGTGCACAAGCACCTGTTCGACCAGCTGGGGCTGGAGAAGCTGTTCGGGCGGGCGCTGTATGCGCTGATCGCCGCGCTGGCCCGGCAGATCTGCTTCGCCGATCCCGGCGTGCTCGGGGTGTTCCTCGTCGACGAGGCGCACCACGTCACCGCCAGCCCGGAGGGGGAGCGGGAGCTGGTCGAGTTCGTCCGGGACGGGCGCAAGCACCAGGCGGCCGTGCTGCTGGGCTCGCACGACCCGGAGGCCGACTTCGGCAGCCCCACCCTGCGGGGCCTGATCCCGACCCGGATCCTGATGCGGCACCGGGACAAGACCCTGGCCCGGCGCGGGCTGGCCTGGCTGGGCCTGGACCCCGACGACGACGAGCTGGTGACGCTGCTCACCGAGCAGACCTCCCCGGTCGGCCCGGACGGGGTCGAGGAGCACCGCCGCGGGGAGGCGTTCCTGCGGGACTCCTCCGCCAACATCGGCCGGTGCAAGGTGCTGGCGCCGTCCCGGCCCGGCCGTAACGCCGCGGTGCGCACCTCGCCACCGCGGACCAGCTCGGTGGCCGGCGGCCCGCCGTCGTGACCGGCGGCACCTGCCTCCGGGCCCGCCGGTGGCTCGCCCGGCTGTGCGCCGCCGCCTCCGCAGTGCTGGTGGCGCTGGTGGGCTGGCCGGCCCGGGCGCTCGCCGACGACGGCGCCAGGTTGGGCCAGACGCCGGCGGCGCTGATTTGGATCCACCTCACCGACTCACACGGCATCAGTGTGTGGAACTACGAGATGAGCCTGGACCGCGGCGGCATGTTCTCGGCCGGCAAGGTCATCTGGTCCACCCTGATCGACTTCTTCTGGCAGCTCTACCGGGCCGGCGTCGTGATCGCGATCTGGCTGATCGACTGGGTGCTGTCCTTCGGCTGGCTGACCACGCTGGCCACCCCGGTGTCTACCCTGTCCCGCAGCGTCACCACCATGGTTGACCGGTTCGGCCTACCCCCGGTGCTGCTCACCATCGCCGCCACCGTCGCCGTGGTCGCGATGGCCCGGGGGCGGTGGGCACTGGGCATCACTGAGCTGTTCACCAGCCTGATCATCTCCAGCCTGGCCCTCGGCGTGTTGGCCAACCCGGTCGCCCTGGTCGCCGGCAACAACGGCATGATCATGGCCAGCCGGAACTTCGGACTGGCGATCGCGGGCGGCCTGGCGCACGACGGCCAGACCGGGATCGCCGCCGACCAGATGCGCAAAGACACCACTGCGCTGCTCGCGGACACCTTCGTGCGGCTGCCCGCCGAAACCCTCAACTTCGGCACGGTGCTCGACGGCGGCAAGTGCCAGGGCGCCTACGACACCGCGGTCAAGGGCGGTCCCTACGGCGACGGCTCGCAGATCCGCGACGCGGTGGCCGGCTGCGACTCCGCCCTCGGCGACGTCGCCGCCAACCCGGGATCGGGCCAGGCCATCAGTGCGGCCATCATCAGCCCGGCGGCCGCGCTGGTGCTGGTCTTCGCCATCGTGCTGGCCGGGGCGGTGCTGATGGCCGGCCTCTCCGCCCTCTACCAGTCGCTGAAGGCGATCGTCACCCTGGTCAGCGGGCTGCTGCCCGGACCGGCCCGCGGGCCGCTGTGGCACACCGTCGCCGACCTGGTGATGTCCCTGGTCACCCTGGTCTTCGCGATCGTCTTCCTGACCGGCTACCTGTTGCTCATCCAGGCGGTCTTCCGAGCCGGCCAGCCCGGCGACGGGGTGATGGCGACGTTCTTCTTCGTCGACATCCTGCTGGTGGCCGGGACCGTGCTGTTCTGGCGCGGGCGCAAGTCCCTGCGCCGCGGGGCCGACCGGCTGGCCCAGGTGCTGGCGACCCGCCCCGGCGGTGGAGCCCAGCTGCCCCAGCGCCGGCCGTTCGACCCGGCTGCCGTCTACTACCGGACGCGGATGGCCGCGGGGGCCTATCGCGGCGCCCGGCGCGTCGGCGCGGCCGTGGGGACTCGCTACGGCGCGACGGTATTCGGCTTGGCCGGTGGGGTGGGGGTGGCCGGGCGGGTCGTCACCGCGGCGGCCCGGTACGCCGGCGGGCGAGCCGGACGTTGGCGAACCGGACCGGGCGGAGGCCCCGGCGGCGGACCGGGCCGCGGCTCCGGCGGCCGGCCGGCCGGCGCCGGTGGCGCCGTCGGTGGCGGTGCGGCGCAGCGGCTCACCGCGATCGTGCAGGGTCGGCAGGCCGGCGCCGGTACGGGCGGCAGACTGCTGCGCCTCGGCACCCGGACCGCGCTGGCCGTCGCCAGCGGCGGTGCCACCACGGCGGCGACCGCCGTACTGACCGCCGGCAAGGCCGCCACTGCGACCCCGGTCCTGCGGGCCGCCCGCCGCGCGGCCCTGGCTGGCCAACTCAGCGCCGGGCAACGCGCGCTACCTCCCGGGCCGCCCCGCCCGCGGACGGCGGCTCCGAGCCGACCCCCGGACGCAGGCCCGACCCCGGGTCCGCGGGTCCGGTCCACCCGGCCGCTGTCTGTAGGCCGGACCGCCGCGGCCGCGCCGGCGGACAGCTCGCAGCGGCTGCGGGCCGCGCTCGAGGCGCGTCGGTCCCGCCCGCTGGCGTTGCCGCCGGTCCCGGCCCTGAAGCCGCCGGACTGATGCGTCGGCTGCTCGCCGCCGCGGCCGCGGCCGGTTCGCTCGGGCTGGCCGGGGCGCTGGCGGTGCCGCTGCTCGTGGTGGTCGCCCTGCTGCACCCCAGCTCGTGCAGTGCCGGCGGTCGCGCCGGGGTGATGCCCGGTTCGGTCACCGCGGCCGGCCTGGACGCCTACCTGGCGGGCAAGGGTTCCCCGCTGTCCGAGCAAGGGCCGGCGCTGATCGAGGCCGGCACCCGGCACCAGGTGGATCCGCGGTTCGTGGTCGCGGTCGCCGGCGCGGAGAGCAGCTTCGGGGTGATCGTGTGCGCCCCGTTCAACGCCTGGGGCTACGGCTGCCCGGACCACCCGGCCCGGTTCGGCTCGTGGGCGCAGGCCATCGACCAGGTCAGCCAGGGCATCTCCGACGGCTACCTGGCCCAGGGCCGCACCTCGGTGGCGGCGATCGGAGCCAAGTGGGCGCCGGTGGGCGCCCACAACGACCCGGGCAACCTCAACAGCGAGTGGTCCCGCAACGTCACGACCTATCTGGGCGAGCTCGGGGGCGACCCGGGCAACGTGGCGCTCGCGGCCGAGTCCAACCCCTCAAGCCCACCGACCACCGCGCCGCTCGAGCGGCCGGCCGCCGCTACGGCCACCGCTGACAGTCCAGTGGAGCCCGAGGAGCTGGGCCTTGACCCCCGCTTCGCCGGGCTGTGGGAGAGCTACCGGGCGGCGGTGCACGCCGAGCTCGGGGTCGACCTGACCATCGTCTCCGGCTTCCGGTCGGCGGCCGAGCAGCAGGCGATCTGGGACTCGACGCCGGCGGAGCGGCGCGGCACGTGGGTCGCCCCGCCCGGCACGTCGAACCACAACAAGGGCCTGGCCATCGACCACGCGCCCAACTCGACCCCGCAGATGCGCGCGATCGCCGCCCGGCTGGGACTGAACTACCCGATGGACTACGAGCCCTGGCACGTCGAGCCGGCCGACGCCCGGGCGGGCGGGTCGGCCACCGCGACTGCGGCCGGGTCGGCGACCGGGGCGACGGACCCGCCGGCGGCCACCGGGTGCTCGGGTGCCGGCGTGGTGCCCGACCCGGGGACCGGGGGAGCAGCTGGTGGCGCCGACCCGGCCGGCAACCCGGGCCCTGCTGTGCTGGCTGCGGCGCTGAGCCAACTCGGCCGGCCCTACGTCTGGGGCGGAGGCGACCGCAACGGCCCGACCGGCGGGGGATTCGACTGCTCCGGGCTGGCCCTCTATGCCTGGTGGCAGGGCGCCCACGTGCCGCTCGACCACCTGACCACCAGTCAGCTCGGCGTCGGGCACCGGATACCGCCCGCGCAGCTGCGGGCCGGGGACCTGCTGTTCTTCAACACCACCGGCCCGCTGGGGCACGTCGGGATCTCCGACGGCCACGGCGGCATGGTGCACGCCCCGGACAGCGGTGCCGTCGTCCAGCTGGTCCCGAACGTGCTCGCCAACGGCTACTTCGGGTCGCGGTTCGCGGGTGCCAACCGGCCGGCCGGCTGATCCGGGTTGGTGTTGGCGTGCCGATTGCTGTCCCTGGCAGGTGTCGAGCAGTGGCGCCACTTAGACACACTTGCCTCTCAGTCGCTGCTCCGGCTGGCGGGCTACCACCGTCCGCCGATGTCCGGGTCGGAAGGGACGCTGGCCGGAGCAGCTACGCCAGCCACTGCGAAACGCAGGGTGGCCGCGGCCGGCCCTGAGGTGTGAAGTCCGCGTGGCTTCAGCTTTGGCTCGGGCAAGGCGGCGGCGACCGGACGCGAAATCGGCCGCAGTCGGAACCTCGGGAGAACCGCGCCTGCGGCCGATTTTACGGAGATCGTCAAGACGGCCGGTCGGGGTCCAACAGGACCCCATTAGGCCCCAACCATTTGCCTGGCCGGCCGCCCCGCCGACATGCCCGGGGTTGCCGACAGTTGGGTCGCTGCGCCTCAATGAGAGCAATGCGCGGTCACACCACACCCCTCCAGCGCACCTTCTCCGTGATGAAGAGGTGCATTGAAGGGAGACCACCGTGGCCGTTACCGCCGTCCGCCGACCGCCGGCCCGTTCTCCCGGGTCGGCGTTGCCCCCGCCTCCGGCCCAGCAGCTCCCGCCGCGAGCCTCCAGCTGGGGCCGACAGGCCACCGCCTGGGTGGCGACCGGGGTGGCCGGGTTCGGGGCCGCACCGCTGTGCGACCACCCGGGCCTGGCCGTCCCGGTGCTGGGTGCCGGGGTGCTCGCCGGCACGGCCCACGGGGTGTGCGGGGTGCGCACCCGGACCCGCAACCAGCTGGCCGACCGGCTGGTGGAGGCGCTGTCGCCGGCCCTGGGCCTGCGGGTTCCGGATCGCCGCGCGGTCCGGCTGTACTGCTGGCGGCGGGGCTGGCCGGGAGTGCCGCGGCGGGTCGAGCTGCACTACGCCCCGGGGATTGACGACACCGACCCGCTGTGGGTGCCGGCGGTAGTGGCCGCGGTCGGCCGCCGGCTGCTCGCCGACTACGAGGTCCGCGCGCACGACCGCCGCCGGTGCCGGATCTCACTGCGCTGGGTGCCGCCCGGGCCGGAGGCCGAGCCGCCGCCAGCAGCGCGGGTTCGGGCCGAACGCACGATCGGCGAGCTGCTCGGCCCGACCGCGGCCGTGACCGGCGTGCGGTGGGAACACGGGGAGCTGGCCGCCGTAGACGTCCGGCACGAGGCCGCCACCAAGCTCTCGGCCGCCGGCTACCGGCACCGGGTGGAGCGGGTGGTGTCCACGATGCTGCCCGGCCGGTGGCGGGCGCAGTGGGACCTCGAGGGCGACACCGTCCGCTTCGAGTTGCGCCCGACGCTGCCCCAGCAGGTGCCGCACCCGCCGCCGGTGGTGACCGCCGAGAACCGGTGGAACGTCCCGCTGGCCGTGGACGAGGACGGCGAGACGGTGACCTGGCACCTGCGTGGGACCGGACCGCACCTGCTCGTGATCGGAAAGACGGGTCAGGGCAAGACCGTGTTGATGAACGGCGTGGTGATGGAACTGGCGTTCCGGGGCTGGCCGGTGTGGATCTGCGACCCCAAGCGGATCGAGTTCCTCGGCACGCGTGGCTGGCCCAACGTGCAGGTGGTGGCGACCACGGTGCCCGACCAGGTGGTGGTGATCTACCAGGCCTGGGCGGAGATGGAACGCCGGTACGCGCGGATCGAGTCCGGCGCGGCCTCCGAGGACGACTTCGAGCCGCTGATCCTGGTGCTGGACGAGTACCGCGACTTCTACGCCATCGTGGCCGAGTGGTACGCCGGCATCAAGGTCACCGGCATGCCAACGCGGTGCCCGGTGCTGGAGAAGCTCGGTTCCCTGGTGCGCAAGGGCCGGTCCGCGCGGGTGCACGTGATCCTGGGACTGCAGCGCCCGGATGCCGACGTGCTCGGCGGGGAGATGCGCGACAACTTCGGCACCCGGATCTCGCTCGGCCCGCTGTCCCCGCAGGGCGCGATGATGATGTGGGAGTCCCCGCACCTCGGGGTGGCGCTGCCCCGGGGGATCGCCGGGCGGGCCACCGCCGTTTCGGATGACGCCCGGCCGCTGGAGGTCCAGGCCTACTGGACGCCGGACCCGCGCCGGGCCGCCGCCGCGCGCCACCCGGCCGACCTGGCGCTGCTCGAGCGGCTCAAGCCGGCCGCCGCCCGCCACCCGCGGCTGCGGGTGCGCCTCGACGAGGAGCTGCTGACCACCCCGGATGCGAAAGGTCGCTCGCAGGAGTGGGCGGCGGTGGCCGGCGGGCAGCTGGTGCCCGCCGCGGAGCAGCAAGCCGACAGCGCGACGGCCGACACCGGGCCGCTGCCCCGGCTGGTCCTCGCCGGCGAGCCGGCCGCCGCCCCGACCACTGAGCCCGCGGCGGTGCCAGTGGGAGCCGGCGACGAGGACGACGAGGAACTCGACGTCGACGAGCAGATCTGCGTCGATGAACTGGCACCCGGCGACCTGGTGTGCGTCGAGGAGCGCCCACCCACTTGGGCGCTGGTGGAGTCCGTCGAGCCCGACGTCACCGACGAAGACCTGGTCTGCATCGACTGGCGCGGCGACGACGACGCCGCCGGCTCGTTGGTGGTCCACGAGGACGCCATGCTCACCGTGCGGCGCTGGCCGACTGAGAGCGCCCCGACGTCGCACCCGTTCGGACCGGGGCGATGACCAGCTCCACCGGTTCCGGGCGCACTGCGGATGACGACCTGTTCGTCCTGGTCATGGTCGGCTTCCTGGCGCTCGGCGGGGTAGTGGCGTCCGCGGGCGTCTGGTGGGCTGAGGCGGTGCGCTGGCTGCTCGCCCACCGGGTGCTCGTCACTGCCGGCGACCACCCGCTGCTGCGGCTGCCGGGAAGCGGCGGCGCCGGGCTGGACCTGCCGCGGCTGGCGCTCGCGACTGCCGCGCTGCTGCTGTTGACCGCCGCCGCCGTGGGTGCGCTGCGCCGGCACCCACGGCGGCGGCGGGGTGAACCGCGGTGAGGCCGATGTCAAGAGCGCACCTGGCGCGCCAGCTCACGGCCGCGATCACACAGGCGGCCTGCAAGGGGCAGAGCCGGTGGTGGACCGAGTGCGAAAATGCGCACGCTGCTGCCACTACCCCCGCCCAAGCGCAGGCGGCCGCGGCCCCGGCGCTGGCAGTCTGCGCCGGCTGTCCGGAGGTCACCCGGTGCTCGGCCCGCGCCGAGCTCGACAGCTACACGGGCCTGGCCGCGGGCACCGCCTGGGTCAACGGCGTGCGACGGCCGCCCGCCGCCGTCGTGCTCAAATCGGAACCATCGCGGCGACGAGCGGGGTGAGCCTCCACACAGGGCCGGGTCGACGGCTCGTCCGCTTCCCCGCCGCTTACGGACCGACGACGGTCGCCCAAGACAGCAGTATGTGAGAGGCCTTCCGTGGGCGCGGCGGTTCAACTGCAGGGGCAGCGGGTTGCTCGGTGACAGGCATAACGGCCAGTGTCCGTCCTCCCACTGACTACGCTGAGTGCCGATGTCGGCACCTCTCGCAAATGGCCGCCAGCGTCAGAGAGGGGAACCGCGAATGTCCGAGCTCTGTGCGGGTGGGCAGCTCCCACTGTCGACGTTGCCTCGGAGGCGGCGGAGCAGCTTCGATCGGGCCGAGCCGCCGCCCTACGACAGCCGTGGGCCAGGCCGGCTGCGCTCGTCCCACTCGGGGCTGCGTCGCGATGTCGCCACCCACCGGACCGGCGGTCACCGGCTACCCGACCTCCGCCGCCCGCGGCGCGGCGGCCGGGCCTGGTCGCAGCGAGCCGGGCTCGTCGTCGTAGGCCAGCCAACCGGCGGCGCGCAACCGCGGCATCAGGTTGTCGGTGACCTCCC
>Ga0097691_1002078_pt1 | contig 13919 bp, 15 predicted proteins | sample NGESurdeep072012_8_FD_72858 | JGI IMG/M metagenome (GOLD analysis project Ga0097691, IMG submission 72858) | Arctic peat soil microbial communities from Barrow, Alaska - NGEE Surface sample 210-1 deep-072012 | ecosystem: Environmental > Terrestrial > Soil > Wetlands > Peat ...
GTGTTGCCGGCGGTGCGGTCGTCGCCGTGGAGGGCTCCGTGGAGCAGGCCGTGCCAGAACGGCGCGGCGTGGGGGTGCTCGCGCAGGATCTCGGTGGGGTCGGTGGTGCTCATGGGGTTCGCGACCCAGCGCAGCACCTCCTGCAGGCTTCGCCCGGTCAGGGCTGCGGCGTGGAAGTAGGCCTGGATGACCTTGGCGGCCTCGGCTGCGTAGAAGCGGGCCGCGTCGTCGCCGTGCCCTCCGTGGACGGCGCCTTTGACGGTGCCGGCGGTGAAGGCCTTGGCGCGCCGTTCGGCGACCATCGGGTCCACGCATCCGTCGATCGGGTCCCAGATCAGCTCGGGGATTCCCGTCGCGAGCCCGAAGGGGTCCAGGACAACGCAGGGCCGGTCCGCGGTGGAGCGGCCGGTCACGCTGAGCAGCAGGTCGTCGAGTTTGGTGAGGGTGACCAGCGCGGCGCCGGGCGCGGCGAGTAGCGCGGGGGTGAGCAGGTCGAGGGTCTTGCCGCTGCCCTGGGGTCCGATGACGCCGGTGGTGCGGTCCCACGGCACCCAGAGCTGTCCGCCTCGGGGTTCGCGTGCCTGGCCGATCCGCCAGCCGACGCCCTTGGGGTCGAAGACTCGCGGTTTCATGGCCGGTTCCGCTGTTTGCCGTAGAGGTCGGGTCGTACGACGGCGCTGGCCTTGCGCAGCCGGGTCCGGCCGAGCATCTGTTCGGCCTGCGCCCGGGTGGCCATCCCCTGGACGCGCTGCGGTCCCCAGCGGTCCAGGCCGATCTTGAACCCCCAGGCGAGCAGGATCAGCAGGAGCAGCTCGCAGGCACCGATCGACGTCCACAGGGCGCCCTGTCCGGCACCTCCGTGGAGTGCGCGGGGCAGGCCGGCGCCGCCGTCACCGCCGAGGATGGCCGGCAGGCTGCGGAACAGCTCCTCCCGATCCGGCCAGCCCCAGCCCGCACCGGCGAGCAGGTTGGCCGCGGCTCGCCCGATGTGGACGCCGAAGACCAGTACCAGCAGGACTCCGGCGATGATCGCGGCGGGGATCTCCCAGGTGAAGGGGTAGGGGTCGCCCCGTCGTGAGCGTTGCATTCGGTCTCCTTGTCTCTGCCCGCCCTAAGGGCGGTGGGATGCGGTGGGCGGTCACTCACGCGGTCTTGCTGGGTGTGTCGGCGACGTTGCCGACGCGCCAGATCTCGAAGATGTGGTGGCTGGAGCCGCCTCTGTAGCTGAAGTGGCCGACGCCCTGGGCGGTGTCGAGGGCCTCGATGGTGCTGCGGCTGGCCGGGTCCCACACCATCGCCACGTGACCGATGGCGTTCGGTCCGAGGTAAGAGTCGGTGAAGATGAGGTCGCCGGGTCTCTCCGCTCCGAGCTGGACCCGGAATCCGTTGCCGGCGGCGAGCCAGTCGCGTTGCGCGCCGGCGGTGCGGGGCATGGTGATGTTGATGCGGGCGTAGGCAGCCTGGGTGAAGCTGGAGCAGTCCCAGGCGTTCGGGCCGGCTGCGCCGAAGACGTAGGGGTCGCCGACGTGGCTTTGCGCCCAGGTCAGGACGGTTTTGACGCGCTGGTTGGTCAGGGGTGGCAGGTTGGGGTTGCCGTTCCCGGCGCCAGTTTGGATGTGACAGTCGGTGGGGTCGCCCAGGACGGTGCCTCCGCCGTAGGCCTTGGCGTAGTAGAGGACGTCGCCCACGTACCAGTCGGTGTGGTTGTAGGTGAAGATCGCCGCTCGGACGCCCGCCGGGCCTTTGGTGACGCCGGACTTGGTGAGGTAGTTCGCGGCGGAGTAGATGCTGTCGGCGTCGTTTTGGATGTCGGCGCGGCCGTCGCCGTTGCCGTCGACGCCCATGCTCGCCCAGGTCGCGGGCAGGAACTGCATCAGGCCGAGTGCTCCGGCCGAGCTGGGGTTGTTGTTCCGTCCGTGCCCGCTTTCCTCCATGCCGATCCCGGCGAGCAGGGTCCAGGGCATCTGGTACCGGCTGGCTGCTGCGACGTAGAGGGTTTTGATCTGGGCTGGGATGGGCAGTGGCGGGTTGGTCAGGCTGGCGCCGCGCGGCGTTCCAGGGCCGGGGAGCGGGAACCCGATCCCGCCTTCCACGCCGGGGTCGCGGGGGTGGTTCCCGGGGGTGGGGTCGCGGCGATCGGCTTGCCGTTCAGCGGTGCCCCGTGGTTCAGCATGAACGGCACCGGGTCGGTGGGCTTTGCGCCCACGATCACCTCGAAGTGGAGATGGTTGCCGGTGCTGGCACCGGTGGAGCCCTCGACCCCCAGGACCTGCCCGGTCGCCACGACCGCGCCCGACACGACCTTGGGGTCGATGCTGGCAAGGTGCCCGTACAGGGTCCGGACTCCGCCGGAGTGTTCCAGGACAACGGCGTTCCCGTAACCAGACATGGTGCCGGCGCTGACGACCTTCCCGCCGGCTGCAGCGACCACGGGGCCGGGGCCGGGCTGGGAGGCCAGGTCCTGGCCGGTGTGCAGCTTCCACTGGTGGCTGATGGGGTCGAAGCGCATCCCGAAGCCCGAGGTGAGCAGGTAGCCCTGCTGGAACGGTGGCCGCCAGGACCCGCTGGCCGCCGTCGACCCGGCGCAGGCGATCGCTTTCAGCTCCTGCCCTGCGGCGGGGCCGGCGATCGCGGTGACCATCAGGGCGGCCAGGAAGGGCACCATCATGATCACCGCCACGAGGGGGCCGAGGACGGCGGCGATCTTCTTCATCGGCGCGGCCCTATCCGGCGAAAGACGTCAGTATTCATGCGAACTTCTAACTGGCGCTCTGGATCGCGTCGTTGGTGTAGGTGAGGTCGAGCTCGAGCGGGTGGAGCACGGTCTGGACCTTGTACATCTGCTCGCCGACGCACCACAGTGCCCGGCCCTTGCCTTGCATCCCCCAACCGGTGACGAGGTTCTGGGCGATCGGGCCGAGCCCGAGCAGGCGTTCCAGCTCGCTGGCCACGGCCAGGTCCTGGCCGTGCAGGATTCTGATGTCGGCCAGGTGCAGGAGGTCCTTGGCGATGGCCACGGCCTGTGAGCCGGCGTCCCCGGCCGAGAGGAGGTCGCTGGGTTTGTGGGCGACGGCGAACTGGATGTCTCCGTCGCGCCGGGACAGGCGCAGGTCGGCGTCGAAGCTCTTGACCGCCTCCGGTCCGAGGCGTAGCTGCTTCCAGGATTCGTCGCGCACCACGATGCGCAGGTCTCCGGGCTGGGCCATCTCGCGCATACCGCGCCCCCAGGAGTTCAGGCAGGTCAGGGCGATCCCGACCGCTTCCTCGCCCAGCGGCTCGAGACGGGACAGGCTCAGGGACTGGATGGGCGCGCCCCAGTCGACGTCGATGCTGGTGTGGTCGTCGAACAGGCCGGCCAGGGCTCCGCTGACCAGCTGGCCGAGGGCGTCGCGCAGCAGCCGGGTCTCGTCCAGGAAGTGCCGGGTCGACTCGTACCTGCACTGGGCGACCAGCTCGTCGGTGGGGTTGTCCAGCAGCTGCCACAGCTGGGGGATGGTGACCTCTTTCAGGCGTGAGTGTCCGTGGGTGTACCCGGTCAGGTACTGCAGGGCGCTCTTGACGACGACCTCGTCGGTGGGTCCGAACGGAACCCGGCGCTCTCCGATGCGCTGGCTGCCGACGAGGCCGCGCACCAGGGTCAGCCAGCGACCGAACACGATGGCGGCGCGGCGCTGGGCCTCGGCTGCGGGCAGGTTCTCCCAGCCCGCTCCGAGCGGGCCGAAGGCCAGTGGGTTGATCCGGGTGGACAGTCCGTGGCCGATGGCGAACGGTTCCACACCCAGGGCTCGGCATAGCTTTTCGTACTCGTCCTTGGGGTCACCGACGATGAGGGTGCGGTAGCCGAAGTCCATCATCCGCAAGATGAACGCCTTGAGGGTTGCGCTCTTGCCGCGGCCGGGTTTGCCGAACGCGAAGATGTTGGGGTTGGTGACGGGGACGTCGTCGCGCAGCACCCAGCCGAGCGGATCGGCGTAGAACGATCCGCCGCTGAGCTGGTCGATGCCCATCTGGGCGCCGGTGGGAGGCAGTCCGGGGGGGCTGATGAACGGCCACAGCACCGGTGCCTGGTCCGAGGTCATTCGCCAGGTCGAGACCGGCGCCTTCGCCGGTGACCATCCTCGCCCGGGCCGGCGCGCGCCGGCCCGGGCGGCATGCCTGAACAGCCGCGGCTCCTTCACCGCGGGAGCCGGCTGCGGCACGGTGGGCAGGTCGTGGCCGAAGTCGGCCAGCAGCCGGGCCATGTCCCGGCCGCCGCGGCCGTTCACGGTGCGGGCCATGTCGACACCACCTCGGCGGGGCTCTGGAGTCCTCGACCCAACTCGGCGTTCATGCGTCACCCTTGCGGCTCAGGCTGATGCCCAGCGGGATGGTGGAGGCGGCGAAGGCCGCGTCCTGGCTCAGGTCCAGGCGCAGCGGCGCGAACCCTGCGCGGCGTACCGCCGCGTCCAGGCGGCGGGCGTACTCGGCGACTCGTGCGGTCTTGGGCACGGTGACGGTGCACACGGCATACGGGCGGGTCATCGAGTTGCCGCGGGCGAGCTTGTCGTCCATGCCGTGGGCCTTGGCGGCCTCGGCCCGCTGTTTGGCGCGCTGCTTGACTCCGGCTTTGGTGCGCAGGTGTGCCCCGACGTCGGCGGCCCACTCCGAGTTGGCGCTCTGCCGGTCGGCTTTGCTCTGGCGCAGAATGGGGTAGGCCACCATGAACGATCGCCGCTCCCCCGGCTCGCTGGGGGTGAGCACGGGTGCCAGCGCCCCCATCGCCGCGCCCTTGACGGGCAGCTTGATGGTGGCGGAGGCGGAGTTCCACGCGTCGTGGCTGTAGTGCCGCACGACCGGGTCCGCGCCGGACGGGCCGGCCATGGCCCAGGGCACGTCGGCGTTGACGCCTGGGTCGTGTTCCCGCTGGGCGATCGCGTCGATGATGCCCGCGCGGTCTCCTGGTGCGAACCCGGTGCGGCACGCCAGGGCCAGCTCTGGTGAGGTCAGCCAGGTCACAGCGGTCATCGCCATCGCGCCGCGTAGTTGGGACTCGACCTCGCCCATGAGCCCGTACAGCACCCGAGCGCGGCCTTGGAGTCCGCCGCCGCATTCCTTGGCCTCACGACCGATCCGGGTCTCTGGGATCACGATCGTCACGAACGCCTCGGTGCGCACCGAGGCGCGGGCCAGTCCGGCCTTGAGCTCGTCGTTGACCTGTCTGGACAGCGCCGGCCCGTTAGCGCGCTGGTGGCGGCTCATCCACAGGTCCCGCTCGGCGCCGTCCTCGGGCACGGTGCGGACGGTGAACAGGATCTCGTCGATGAGCTCGGTCCGTGAGGCGAGGTCGAGCAGCTCGGACAGCCCGGCGTCCTGCCGGTGCCGGTCCGCGGCTGCGCTCATGCCGATGCCGGGGTGGACCACGGCGGCGGTGACCGCCCAGGTCTTGGCGCCGTGGTCCTGGATGATCGCGACCCGCGACAGGGAGGGTCCCTGCGGTGGGCCGTCGTGGATCTGGACGCCTTGGAGTACGCCGGGCAGATCAGCCTGGGCGAGGGTGCCGGCCTCACCGGTCGAGGCCCGGCTTCGAAACCGCGTCCACCCCGCGAGGCCACCGATGGCGAACGCGGCCGAGGCCGCTAGCCACCCGGTCGCGGACCGGCCCCGGACGGGGGCGACGGTCACGACGAACACGAGACCCCACAGCCCCGCGAATAGCACAACGGACAGCCACGCGCCGTGTTGGATGGCCCAGAACACGGGCATCACGGTCGCGGCCAGGGTGGCCAGCTGCCACCCCGACAGTCCGAAGAACCAGCCGATCTTGTCCCGGCTGTAGTCACCGTAGATCGTTGCCATTGCTCGCTTCCTCTCTAGATGGCCGCGACGGCCGCAGCTTCGGCGCCGCCACCAGCGGCGGCGCCCGCTCCCTCGGCGCCACCGCCTGCCCCGCCCGCGGGGCCTGCGGGTCCCCCGCCGCCGGAGCCGGATCCGAACTGGCCCGACCCGGGAGTCGGTGGCGTGGGCAGGGGTGTCTGCGGGCCGGAAGCGGCTTGGTTGGGACTCGTGGCCCCGGTGGTCGGGTTGGCCACCTGGTCGGGTGTCCCGCCGGCATCCGGGGGGGTTCCGTTCGGGTCGCCGTTGCCTTGGCCCTCTTGCTCGCCCTGCTGCGTGCGGCCTGCGTTGTTGGTCTTCTTCTTGTCACCGCCGAAGTCAGGCTGGTAGGTGTGGTGCCCGACGCTCATCTGGTTGGTCAGGTCGGCGCCGATGGACGCGCCCTTCGCGCCGACGGATGCCATCGCGCCCAGGCCTGCGGAGGCGGCGGATCCCACCGCCCCGAGCCCGCCGAGCAGGCCGCCCTCGGCGTTGGTGAATCGGTTGCTGGTGGAGTCTTCACCGGCCGATTCGCCTTGGGAGCGGCCGTTCGCGTCGGTGCTCGAAGCGGCGCCGGATGACTCTCCCGCGCCGGACATCCCGCCGAGCAGCCCTTGCAGTCCGCCCTGGGCGGCGAGCCCTTGCCTGACTGCGGCACCGGAGGAGGTGCCGGGGTCGACGAAGGCGAGCAGCTTGAACAGGGCCAGCGGGGCGAAGCAGCTGATGAGGATGAGGATGACGCCGGGCAGGGCGGTGCCGATCGCGGCCTGGGTCTTGTCGGCCAGCCCGTTGGCCACACCTGTGGTCATCTGGATCCCGATGCCCAGCACCAGGATCATCAGGACCGGGGTGAACGCGGCAGCGTGGAACCAGCGCAGGCTCTTCCAGAACCAGGAGCGTCCGGCATCGGCCACGAGCCCGGCGGCCGAGATCGGGGTCGTCGCGGACAGAACCATCAGCGCCCCGCCGCGGGTGAGCATCACGAGCAGGTGCCCGATCGCGGCCAGCCACAACAGCAGGCCCATCAGGCCCAGAACGGTCGCAACGGTCCCGTCGACGATGTCGCCGGTGGTGAACGGTGCCCACGGCTGCCACGCGGACCAGGAGCTGACCTTGAGCAGGCTTCCCATGAGGGCGCGGGTCAGTCCCCCGCAGGCGGCGATGACTGCCACACCGTAGGCGACCCAGGCCGCCCACACGATGGTGAACTGTGCGCCGCCAACCAACAGCGTCGCCAGGGGTTTGCCGTCGCGGCGGATCGCGGCGACGCCGAACTGGATCATGACCATGACCAGCACCAGGGTCCCGGCGATCCAGAACGTGGTGCGGTAGATGTCGGCGCCGGGGCCGTTCTCGCTCAGGTCGGGGGTCAGGAAGGCGTCCATGATGTTCAGGACCAGGCGCATCGCCCACAGGCCGGCGTTCCACAGCCCGAGCATCGCGGCGGTCCAGCCGTCGGCGACGACCTTGCCGGCGGCACCGGCGAGGTAACCGAAGGGGTTGAGCTGGTCGTACCAGCTGCCGGCGGGAAGCATGCTCACTCCTGCCCCGCGGTGGCCCAGGTGCGCCAGCCGGCCTTGATGCTCAGGTCGCTGCCGGGCCAGGTCGACGGCGCCCGGGCTGGTGGCGTGCCGGGCGCGATCATCCAGCGGCCTGCGCGCCAGGCCATCCGCTCGCAGTACCCGTAGCCCATCGCCGCGTCGGCGGTGATCGTGGCACGCATGTCCAGCAGCACGCAGGCCAGGACCCAGCCGGGGCCGTCGGTGCCCTTCACCTGGGCTGCGGCTGGTGTGGCCACCACCGAGCTCGTCATGTCCTTCTCGGAGCCCATCTGGGCGGTCGTCAGGAACGCCTGCACGTCCTGGGTGATCTCCCAGCCCGCGACCCCGACGCCCCCCGGTAGCGCCCACTGCTCGTAGACCTGGTTGGCCGCGGCGATGCTCATCCCTTGCAGCACGGTCGTCTCGATCGCGGCGAGCTGGGCGACTGCCCCTTGCGGAGTGCGCGGGAAACCAGCCGGCACGGAGGCCAGGCCTTGCCGGGTGGATGCCGGAATGGTGATCGTGGGCCCGGCGACGGCGGCCGGGGTGGCGGCCCGGCTGTCGGCTGGCCCGGCCGCCAGCATGGGCGTGGACGCAATCTGGTCCCGGCGGGCGGCGCCTCGTGCGATCTGGGGGACGGGGGCGGGCCGGGCCGCGGGGGTGGCCGGGACCGGTTTGGCCGTCCCGGTGGCAGAAGTGAGCGCGAAGTAGACGGCGTACCCGAGTCCGAGCAGCAGGAGCATGGCCGCAGCGACCACGCAGGCCAGGACCACCAGCAGCCGTCGCCGGTCCCATCCGCCGGCGTTGACCTGCCCGACCCCGCCCATCAGATGCAGCCCGAGCCGGTGATCCCGGTGATCATCGAGGGCACGATCATGTAGCCGATTGCGGCCAGGAAGACGACCACGATGCTGATGACGCCGACCTTGGAGGCGTGCGGCATCGAGAATACCCGGCCCGCGACGATCGAACCCACCCCGGTAACGCCACCGATGACGAACAGGACCAGCACGCCCCACAACACGTAACCGGTCAGCTGGTCGGCGAAAACCTGCGCCCCGGCCGGAGCCTTGGGACAGACCTTGCCTGCCAGCGAGGCGACGTTAGCGAGGTGGTGAGCCATCATGGCGTGTCTCCTTTCATGGTGGTGCCTGCGGGCGGAAGCAGGCGGAGCAGCGTCGCCGCCGCTTGTAGCAGCGAGGCAGGCAGGGGCGTGGGGTCCAGTCCTGCGATCGCCAGCGCCCGGTCTGCTGGCACGGCGATCAAGCGCCCGGCGGCCTCGAGGGCGCGGGTGCGGGGTCCGGCGCTGCAGGCGACCGGCCGCGGCCACTTCTTAGGCCTGGGGCCAATCACGGCAGCGCAGGTGCTGGGCCCGGCGAGCAGGTCCAGGGCGCTCTCGAGGCGCCGCAGGCCCGGGACCGTGGCGGTGGCGGCCAGGACCACGAGGTCGGCGCCGCGGACCTGCCCGCCCAGCCAAGCTGGCGTGGCCAGGACCTGCCCGATCTCCCATCCGATGTCCAGGACGGTCAGGGCGATGGGCCGGTCCGGGACCGACGGGGTCGGGACCTCCTGGATGCTCACCAGGACATTGCTGGCGCGCTCGAGCAGGACGCTGTCGCGGATGCCACGCGTCCAGCCGGACTCGTGCAGGCCGATCTCGGCGGTGCTGGCAGCAGCCAGCCCGGAGGCGCCCGCCGTGCTGCACTCCACCACGCGTGCCGACAACGCGGCGGCGCCAGCCAAGGCCAGGGAGATGGTGGAGGCTCCGCATGAGCCGGCGCACCCGATGACGGGCAGCACCCGCTCCCCCGGGCCTGGCTCCCACGCCTTGCCTGCGGGCGGGGATGGGGGCTGGCGCAGGTCGCGGGTCGCGCCGGTGCCGGTACGGAACCGACCTGCCTGAACGGCAATCCAGGCTGCCTTAAGCTCATCAACCGACACCGCCACCCTGCGCGCGTGGGAAGTCTGCGTCACGCGGGCTCACCCCCCAACTCCTGGTACCGGAACTCCAGGGCTTCCCTCAGCTCGCGGGCGGTCAGCCCCTTGAGTGCGGCCTTGGCCAGCTGCACCTCGTACAGGCCCGTCATGCAGCCGTCGAGCAGCCGGATCGTTTCGTCCTCGCGGCCGGCGACATCGAACAGCCGCGCGATCTCCGCGGTTGGCCGATCGGTCTCATCGCCTGGCCTGTGGCCGGTCTGGGTCACGTTCATCACCTCGATCGACCTAAGGTGCGAGTGGCGTCCCCGGCGGTCACCGTTCATGCCGAGACCCGCCCGCAAGCTACGGTGCAGGCACTGGAGAGGGCGTCCATGCTGCGGCGGGCGCGGCGGCGCACGGTCTTCGGTGCGATGCCCCATTGCTGGGCGACCGCCTCGGAGACGTTGTTGGCCATGAGCCCGCCGGTGCCCCGGCCCAACCGCCGGGTTGCGGCGCTGTCGGCGGCCTCCACGAGGCACAGCAGCAGCGCGCGGTCGTCGCCGGTGATGACCTTGTTCTGACAGGCCCACTCCAAGAGCTCGAGCAGCTCCTCTGCCGGGTGGGTCGGGCGTTCGCGGTGGGTGGCGGCGTAGCCACCCCAGAAGGTGCCGTAGGGGTCGACGGGGCTTGTCCTGCTCCACGTCGGGTCCGTGCGCTCGAGCTGGGACTTCGCGGCGCAGTCTCGAAGAACACCCGCGCGGGTGTTCATCAGCACGTTGGCGGCGACTTTTCTCAGTCGCCGCCACGGAAACGTCCTGACCTCGAGCCACAGCTGGGCGGCGACGGTCTCGTCGATGTGCCAGGTCAGGGTCCGCAGCCGGTTGGCCAGGGTGCACGCCCCCGGCATCAGCGCCCAGGCCAGGGCGGCCGCGGCGGCGATATCGTCGCCGCCGTCGGCCGCGGCCAAGGTGGCCAGAGCGTGCAGGGTCTCGTCTGCGTCGGCCTTGGCAGCGCCGGGCAGCCATGACCTCAGCTCGCGAACCCCGCAGCAGTGGGTCAGTGCCGGATGAATGGTGGCCCAGTGGCCCCAGCGCTGGTCGGCCATGGCCAACAGCCCGCTGGTCTCATCGCACAGGCCCAGTTGGTCAGCAACGCTCATCACGAGTTCCTTTCGCCGTGTCGAACACGGCAGAAAACTCGCGGGCGGGCGTCCCCTGATTCGTTCCCCCTGGGGCGTCAATCCGGGGGGGTGCGTGCTAGGGGTGCGCACGTTTGCGCAGGTCAACGCACGTTCCCCAACTCGTGCAAGATTTCTTGCTGGAACCCTTGTCAGCGGCTCCCTCCTATCGAGAGGCACCAGGTTGGATCAAGCAGGACTCGTGGCCGACGACGTCTGACCGCATTGGCGTGTGGACCATCCCGGCCCCGGATGACGGTGCTTGCGCAGTCCGCAAGAGTCACGTCGCTCGGCCGTCATCCAAGCCGATCCTGACATCCGAACACCTGTTCGATACTCTGGAGCATGACCGAACGTCCACGCCTCGCCCAACGCGAGCCCCGGAGCCTGTTGCCGGAGCAAATGGGACAGTTGATGGTCAGCACCCCGGCCATCCCGCAGCAGGTGCAGGCCTGGGTCCTATGGGAGGACGGCGTCGAGGAACTGGTGCAGGCCCATGCGATTGCCTGGACGAAGCGAGCGGTCCGGGTCAGGTTCGGAGCTCCACCCCACCAGCACGAGGTATGGGTCTGGGCTGGCGCCGTCGAGCGGGCCTGATCCCCAATGCGGCGATGGCCGCGTTACGAGGAATCCCGCCAAGGTGGCCGCAGCAGGATTCGGCGGGTTCCTATTCTTAGTCCCCCAAGTCACTAGGCCCTCGGTAGTCGAACTCCACGGCGCCCTTGATGCGTCGTGCCCGAATCACACCTTGTCTCCCAGGATTGAGTTCAGCGTTCACGCTCCCCAGGAACTGGAAGCCGCCGGTCCACAGAAGAGTCGTTCCGTCCTCCCCATCGGTCACCCGCATCCAGTCGCGTCGCCGTGGCCGCTTCCCTGACCATCGAACGTCCGCAGCGGTCCGAGTTTCGTGGACCCATCGGCGTCGCCCGGGACGGCGGGCACGCTGCACGAAGTGCGTCCACACCTCGCGCAACTCGGGGGTGGGCCACGAGGGGTCGTTGAGGAAGGTTCTGTCGAGGGATCGAAGCCAACTTCGGACCTCGCTCGCCGTGATGAAGGCGGCACCTGTCGACTCGACTGCCTCGATGGCCGCCGACCGGAAGTCGAAGCCTGCGCGAATGAGTGCCGATGCCGCCCTGTTGAAGGTGCCCGTCTCCACGACTGCTAGTGCCGCGCCGGTCAGTCCCTCGGCGCGCGGGTCGCCCTGGGCCACCTGGTAGACACGAACGGCCTCCATTCCCCATGACAGCCGGTAGATGATGCCGCTCTCGATGAACTGCGCGGTCGTCATTTGCCCGTCCGCGAGGTCGGCGAGAGACCCGCCGGCCACCCACCGTCTGAGGACTTCTTCCCAGTTCTCGGGCTTGTTCTCCACGGCGAACGGCGCGAGGCCGAAGATCGCCGAGGCCATCTCAAGGATCAGATCTGTGGCTTCCTCGAACTCGTCCTCAGCCAGAGTCGCCTCGATCTGGATGAGCAGACCGACCACGTCAGCGGCGACATGGTCGAGCTGGCGACCAGCGTTCATTCCCAGGCCCGAGAGGTACCAGCCGCGCCTCTGCGCAGGGGTCGACTGGTTCCACATGTCTTCGCTGCGGCGGAGGACAACCTCGCGGAGCATCACCTTCCTCGCTTCGTCGAAGTGTTCCAGTTGGCGTTCCCACAGTGACTTGTGGAGAACCCCCGCGAGGATGTCAGCGACTAGCGCGCCGTCCGCGTCCTCGTCTCCGACGGTGCTGAGGATCGAGGTGTCGAGGCGGGCAAGGTCCTCCTCCCAGGCGCCGCGTGCTTCTTCTGTGGCGTCTGGGTCTTCTCCGACGATGACCGGAAGCTCCCAGCCCTGTCGGCTGGTGAGATATTCGACGAATGGCTCAATCCCGCTGCTGCCGACGTGTTGGAGCATGCGCCGGATGAGGCTGTTGGTCACGCCGATCAGGCCCGATTGGAGTGCCTTTCCCGCGCTGCCCGCGACCAAGCCGAGCCACGCCGCACGCTTGGCGTTTCGCTTGGCCTTGGTCGGTTCACACGGGGTAGAGGACCAGTCCCTCCGTGTCGACGAACGCACGTCCAGCGCGGCCGATGACGTTACTGAACTGCGAACCGCGGATCACGGAGCGGCCACGTCGCACGCCGTGGAACAGCACCGCGGATGCAGACAGGTTGAGTCCCTGAGCGAGGGTTGGAGACGCGACCGTTACCTTCATCACGTTCGTCCTAAGGAGGCGCTCGACCTCACGCCTGTATGGCGCTGGGAGCGCCCCATGATGGATAACGACGCCGAGTTTCAGGCTCTGAAGGACGGGGTGCTCCTCCCCGAACCACTCGGCGCCAATAGCCAAGGCCGTTGTCAGGTCGGCACCGTCTGGCAACAGCGACGGGAAGAGACCCTGGCGGTGAAGTGTCACGACTTCGCGTGCGTACGGCTCCACCGAGTTCCGTTGCGGGCAGAAGATCAGCACCGTCTGCTGTTCCTCGACGAGCTTCGAAGCCGTAGCGAGGACCAGTTCCTGCTGGCTGGACGGGAACTGCTTCTTCCGCTGTTTCCCTGGTGGCTGGCGAGCTTCTACGGACCTCCGGGATGAATGGACGATCGTTACCCACCGTTATGACCATCCGCGCGTGGTCGTTGCTCCATTCCACGAGGCCGAACCGCTGCTGAGTCGGCCGCCACCCCTCTGTGATCAGACCACTATCTCCGGCATCGTCGGTGATCCAATTGACGAAGTCCTTCAATTCTTCCCCGGCTGGGAGAACGGCTGACAGGCAAACCAGTCTGCGCTGGTCGGCGTCACTTCGGTGAAGCAAACGTTGGATTTGAGCCTCGTAGCGGACCTCCCGGTCCGAGGTCCCGATCATGTGGCCCTCGTCGAGGACAACAAGGCCAACATCGTCCAGGAGCGACGGGTCACTGCGCAGGCCGAAGTCCAGTTTCTCCGGCGTAGCTACTACGATCTCGCTCGTGCGGAGGACGTCCTCGTCGAAGTCGCTTGTCCCCATGCTGCCGTAGAGGCTGGAGACACGTGCTCCGAGCGGACTGAAGGTCGCCTCCAGGATGAGCTCGGTCTGCGCAGACAGCGCACACAACGGAGTTACATACATAACTCGCTTTCCGCGCCCTAGACACGCGAGGATGCACAGTTCCGCCAATCGCGTCTTGGCCGAGCTCGTCGGCAGTGAGATCACTAAGAGAGTGCGCCAATAGGTGAGCTTTGACGGGGTTCGGCGCGCCGTCAACGTAAGAGGCACGGGCCGCTTGATCATCGAAGGACTTCTGACGGTTCGACGATGAGGAGCAACCCGTGCCTGCCCTGCCATCATGCCTGATTGAGCCCATCTGGGAACAGTTCTCCGCCCTGCTTCCTGAGCGCCACGACCGGCATCCGTTGGGCTGTCACCGGCCCCGGATCGGTGACCGGATGGTCTTCGAACTGCTG
>Ga0097691_1002080_pt1 | contig 13912 bp, 14 predicted proteins | sample NGESurdeep072012_8_FD_72858 | JGI IMG/M metagenome (GOLD analysis project Ga0097691, IMG submission 72858) | Arctic peat soil microbial communities from Barrow, Alaska - NGEE Surface sample 210-1 deep-072012 | ecosystem: Environmental > Terrestrial > Soil > Wetlands > Peat ...
ACGTGCCGCCGCCGGATGAGGCCAACCAGGAGCAGACCTACTCGGTGCACTTCGTCCGCTTCGACATCACCGAAGAGCAGCGGGAGGCGCTGGCGAACCTGACTGTGCCGGCGAGCCTGTCCGTCGAGCACCGGAAGTTCCAGGCCGCTGTCCCGGTACCCGCCGAGTTGCGCGCCCAGCTGATCGTGGATCTCGCTGCGCCTGCCTGACGACCGCCGCCGGCGAAGGCCGTCAGGCAGGCGCTCGCAGCCATCGCGCTCAGACTGCCGCCGCCGGACAGGACGAACGCGGTGGTCATCGGTCCTTCTCCCTGTCAGCTGGCTGGCTCATTGCCCGCGGGTGACCCAGAGCAGTGGGCGCGGGTTGTACTTGGTGGCGAGCCGGGCCAGGGCCAGGGCAGCCAGGAAGAGCCCGAAGTCCCGCAAGGCCACGTCGTAGAACCCTGGGATGAGCAGGAGGTTCACGATGATGCCGACGAGCCACGCGGCGACGACTGGCCCGCCGAGGCGTGGGTGGATGGCGACGACCACGCCGGCGATGGTCTCGATGACTCCGACGGCGTACATGAGCTGGTGTGGGGTGAAGGGCAGTGGGTCGGACAACACCGGGGCCAGATACTGGTCCCAGTTGACCATCAGGTGGAAGAACTTGTCGAGGCCGAACAGGATGGGCGCGACCGTGAAGGCGGTCCTCAGGATCATGAACGCCTGTTCTGCTGGGTCGGCATCCCGGATGCGGGCGGCGAGGCCCTGCTCAGCTGTGGATGCGACCGAGGGGGTACGGGTGCTGGTCATGGCGATGGTGCCTTTCTGTAGGTATGGGACGAGATTCAGTGGAAGCGGGATGGGAACTGGGCGATGATGCCGGCGCTGAGCTGGTCGGCCATCATGAGGATGTGGGCGTGGATGCCCTCATAGTCGGAGACGTTCGCGGCATACTCGCCGTGGAGCTCGTGGGCGGCCTCCGCCAGCGACTGGTCGAGGTGTTCCTTCATGTCGGCGCGCATCACGGCGTCCGGCCAGGAGCGCGGGTTCGCCGCGGCCAGGAAGTCGGCGATGTCGTTGCCGTTGGCGTACCACCGGGTGTTGGCGGCGTTGAAAGCATCGGTGTCGCCGGCCTTGGCGGCCTGCAGGAGCTCGACGGCGATGGTGATGTGGTCGTGCAGCAGGGCTGTCAGCTTGTTGCCCGCGGCGGGGCCGTAGAACGGTTTGATCGCGTCGCCGATATCGCGCTGGTTCTGCAACAACCGCCCTGAGGTTGCGTCAAAGCTGGGCGACCCGTCCGCGAAGGTCACGATCGCCAGCCTCGTCCACGTGACGTGGTCCTCCCAGAGCTTGCGCATCTGGTCGTGGAAGGCCTTGCGAGCAGCGGTCGGTGGCGCCACAGCAGTGGCGTGCGCATGGCCCCCAGCTGAGGTCTCGTCGGCATAAGCGGGTGCGAGCCGGGAGACGAGCACGAAGCCCAAGAGGGCGCTCAAATGAGCACTACCAATGGAATCGAGTGTCGCCGTTGAACTCTGGTCTGGTTCATTGTGGTTCCTTTCGTGGAATCAGCAGGGTTGCTGCAAGCGCGGCAACCACCTCCGTGGCGGAGGTGGCAAGGCCGAGGGCGTCGAGGTGTTCGGGTGCGGGATCAGCCGCGGGATTCCCGTGGTTCGGGACATCGCGTAGGTCAGGGCGGCGAGGCCCAGCAGGATCCCGGCTGTTCTTGGTGCCCAAGAGTCGTGGTGCGGCTGTCAAAGGACGAGGGCCGCCAACGCCAGGAAGCCGGCGGACAGGGCAAATGCCAGTCCGAGTGCTCGTGACTCTCTCAGGTGTTCGGGAACCAGTGCGGCGTGGACGCCCGCACTGGCTGCGCACACCAGGACGACGTAGTCGCGGATGGCGACATTGACCCGGTCCCGGGCCGGGACGAGACTTCGTGTCGTCGAAAGGGTCACGACATGTTTGCGTCACCGCAGCGGAAGTTCTTACCGGATATCGCCGAAGTCGGTAAGACCCGACCCATCCCACGACACCAACAAGGTATGACGATCAAGCACCTCGAGCCTTGCGGCCCCTGTTCCGCCGATGGTCCGCCGGTCGACGTCATCGACTGGCGACTGTGCCGGCTGCTGGAGTCCGGCTTCGCCCGCGAGCTCGCCCACGACTTGCGTCGGCGCGCGCCGTCGACATCCACGCCCTGCTCCAACTCGTCGACCACGAGTGTCCCCCCGAGCTCGCAGCCAGGATCCTGTCGCCCATCGCAAACTCGGACGCCTGACCATGGGCCGGGTCAGCGCGAACGACCGCGTCCCGCCGGGCCTCGACCTGGTCGAAGCCGAACCGGAGAACTGGGTCGAGGCCCTCAGCGCCCCCGGACCGGGCCAGGACCGCGCCATGGACCGGCTCCACCAGATGCTGCTCCGGGCCTCGCGTCACCAGGTCCGGCGGATGCGATCGACCCTCGCCGGGGTCGGCGACGAGCGCCTCGAAGAGATCGCCAACCAAGCGGCCGACGAAGCGATGATGGCGGTGCTGGCCAAGCTCTCTACCTTTGAGGGGCGGAGCCGATTCACCACCTGGGCCTACAAGTTCGCCATCCTCCAGTCCGCCACGGAAGTACGCCGATTCGCCTGGCAACACCGCGAAGTCGAGCTCGACGACAACGCTCAACTCCAAGCACACGGCCCGTCCCCGGCCAGCTATGCCGAAGCCGCGGACCTGGCTTCGGCGGTCCGCAACGCGATCGACGTGGCACCCCGCACCAGCGTCGGGTCACCATCGCCCTGCTCGTCGGCGACATCCCAATCGACGTTCTCGCCCAACGGCTCGGCACGAACCGCAACGCCCTGTACAAGACCGTCCACGACGCGCGAACCCGCTTGCGCGCCAACCTGATCGCCTCCGGCCACCTGGCCACACCACACCCACAGACAGGCACATCATGAGCCAAGCCCACACCCCACTGAGCCCCCAAGCCACACAACGGCTGACCCTGGACACCGAACCGTTCCTGTCGTGCGACGACTGCTTCGATCTGGTCGACAGCTACGTCGAAGCCCTGCTGGCCGACCCCAACCACGACCAGCCCGCGATGCGCGCCCACCTGACTGGCTGTGCAGCATGCGCCGAGGAAGCACGGTCCCTACTCGCCTTGGTCGCCAAGCAGGACGGCCTCGATCCCGCACCCGCCCTGCGGCGACTCGAAAACGACCCGACCTGAGCTGAGCCGACTTCAGCAGCGACCTGGCCAGTCTCGACTTGGCCAGCCTCACTGGCGACCCTGTCAGGAACGCCACCTTAGCCTCGATCCACGTGCGCCGTGGCAGACCAGGTGCATTCGATGGTGGTCGTCTTGCCTGCCCCGTTGGGTCCGAGGACAGAGGCCAACTGCCCGTGGCTAGTAGCCCACGTCATACCCCGCGGCGGTGGTCCTGGCGGCAGCTTGATGGATCAGATCATGCACGGCCACGCTTACGGTCACTGGCGGAGTGCGACTCGCGCTGGGTGATCGGCATGACGTCAGGTCGGGTCTGAAGTTGGGTAGGCCTTGCAGAGTTGTGAGACACAATTAGGTCGCTGGGGTCGAATTAAGTCACAATGTCCTTGTGTTAATCACCGCGTCCCCCTTTTCCGACCGTGCGACCGGGCTCCGTCCCGCATCGAACGTTGTCGATGCGCGCACCAGGGACCGGGTCCGACGGGTGATCTCCGAGGATGGTCCGCTCACCGCGACCTCCCTCGCCTACCGCTTGGGGCTGACTCCCGCCGCAGTCCGTCGACACCTCAACCTGCTCGTCGAGAGGTGCGCCATCAAGGAGCACCAGCCCACCAGCGCCGCGAGTCGCGGACGCGGACGACCCGCGCGAGCCTACGTACCCGTGAGTGCCGGCCCTTTGCTAAGCCCGTCTGATCCACAGGGACCACCCGCTCGTGGCCACCTTGCCCCCGCTGGAGCACTGATTGACGCACTGCCTGACACCGACTGATATGGAGACGAAGATGAGTGCACCCGTAACCACGACTGGTATCTCTGATGAGGTCCGTGATCTGGCGAACCAGGAGTACCGGTACGGGTTTGTCACCGACCTCGATACTGATGTCGCGCCCAAGGGGCTCAACGAGGACATCATCGCGCTGATTTCGGCCAAGAAGAATGAGCCGGATTGGCTGTTGGAGTCCCGACTTCGTGCCTACCGGCACTGGATTACTCTTGCTGAGCCCACCTGGCAGCACGTTGCCTACGCTCCGATCGACTATCAGGACATCATCTACTACGCCGCGCCCAAGCCGAAGAAGCAAGTGGCGAGCATGGACGAGGTGGACCCCGAGTTGCGGGAGATGTTCGACAAGCTTGGGATCTCTTTGGGTGAGCAGGAGCGTCTCAGCGGCGTGGCGGTGGACGCGATCGTCGATTCGGTTTCGGTTGCTACGACTTTCAAGAAGAAGCTGGCCGATGTCGGTGTCATCTTCTGTTCCTTCTCCGAGGCTGTTCAGAACCACCCGGACCTGGTGCGTCGATACCTCGGCTCGGTGGTCCCGTACAAGGACAACTTCTTCGCGTGCCTGAACGCGGCGGTGTTCACCGACGGCTCGTTCTGCTACATCCCCAAGGGCGTGCACTGCCCGATGGAGCTGTCCACCTATTTCCGGATCAACGCCGCGGACACCGGTCAGTTTGAGCGAACCCTGATCATCGCTGAGGAGGGTGCGTATGTGAGCTACCTGGAGGGTTGCACCGCACCAGTGCGTGACAAGAACCAGCTGCACGCCGCGGTGGTCGAGCTGGTGGCCCTGCAGGACGCGCAGATCAAGTACTCGACCGTGCAGAACTGGTATCCGGGTGACGCGGACGGTAATGGTGGCGTCTACAACTTCGTCACCAAGCGGGGCATGGCCGCCGGCCGGAACTCGAAGATCTCCTGGACTCAGGTCGAGACCGGCTCGGCGATCACGTGGAAGTACCCCGGCGTCATTCTCAAGGGTGACAACTCGGTAGGAGAGTTCTACTCGGTTGCTCTGACCTCTCGGCATCAGCAGGCGGATACGGGCAGCAAGATGGTGCACCTCGGTAAGAACACCAGGAGCACCATCATCTCGAAGGCGATTTCGGCTGGTCACGGCCAGAACACCTACCGCGGGCTGGTAGGGATCCGTCATTCGGCTGCGGGTGCCCGGAACTTCACCCAGTGCGACTCGCTGTTGATCGGCAAGGACTGCGGTGCGCACACCTTCCCCTACGTCGAGGTGAAGAACCCGACCGGGCAGGTTGAGCACGAGGCTTCCACCTCCAAGATCGGCGAGGAGCAACTCCTGTACTGCCGACAGCGGGGTATCCCGGAGGAGGAGGCGGTCTCGATGATCGTGAACGGCTTCTGCCGCGAGGTATTCAAGAAGCTACCGATGGAGTTTGCCGTTGAGGCGCAAAAACTGTTGACCGTGAGCCTAGAAGGAGCCGTGGGATGATGCTGAAGATTGAGGACCTGCATGCCAGTATCGAGGACAACGAGGTGCTGCGGGGGTTGAATCTCGAGCTGAACGCGGGTGAGGTCCACGCGATCATGGGGCCGAACGGGTCGGGTAAGAGCACCCTGGCCAATGTGCTGATCGGCCGCGAAGGCTATGACGTCTCCGGCAGTGTCCGCTTCCAGGGCCAGGATCTGCTGGCCCTCTCGCCCGAGGACCGCGCTGCGGCTGGTGTGTTCCTGGCCTTTCAGCATCCGGTCGAGATTCCGGGGGTCGGGAACCTGTACTTCATGCGCACGGCCCTGAACTCGCTGCGCCGCCAGCGCGGGCAGGACGAGCTGGATCCGGTGGACTTCCTCGCGCTGGCCCAAGAGCGGATGGAGCTCGTCGAGATGGACCAGTCCTTCATGAGCCGGTCGGTCAACGAGGGATTCTCGGGCGGTGAGAAGAAGCGCAACGAGATTCTGCAGATGGCGATCCTGGAGCCCAAGCTCGCGATCCTGGACGAGACCGACTCGGGTCTGGACATCGACGCCCTCCGGGTGGTCGCGAACGGCGTGAACGCCCTGCGCAGTGAGGGTCGCGGCATGCTGGTCATCACCCACCATCAGCGGCTACTGGACTACATCGTTCCCGATCGCGTCCATGTGATGGCTGCAGGCCAGATCGTCCGCTCCGGGGACAAAGACCTGGCCCTCGAGCTCGAGAAGCATGGCTACGCGGGCATGACTCAGCAACACAGCCAGGCGAGTCGGGTGCCGGTCGGGGCGACCCGGTGACCACGGCGACGGCAGCCGGGGGTGTGCTTTCCCGCTTCGACCCCCAGCTCAACGGTCGCGATCCGTTATGGCGCGCCGAGGCACGGCTGGCCGCCCTGGAGTGGGTGGGTAAGCACGGCTTCCCGACCCGCAAGGACGAGGACTGGAAGTACACCGGGCTGGAGTCGATCCTGGCGGTGTCCTTCGAGGCGGCCACGGTGGGGTCGAGCCGCTGGGTAACCGCAGACATGATCGAGGCGGCAGCTGTCGATCTCGGTGGCGCCCGGCTGGTCTTCGTCAACGGACACTTCGCCTCCGAGCTCTCACGGTTGACCGGGCTGCCCGCCGGAGCCGAGGTGACCAGCCTCGCCGCGGTGCTGGCCGCCGGACCCGAGCGCCTCGAACGCTTCTTCTCGCACGCGCCGGGACAGCATCATGCCTTCGCCGCGTTCAACGACGCGCTCACCGAGGACGGAGCCTTTGTCCACCTCACACCCAACACCTGTGTGAACGAGCCGATCCAGCTCGTGTTCTTCTCTGACACCGGCGGGTTCCGGCTCATGTCCAGCCCGCGGTCGGTGATCCTGGCCGAGCCCGGCAGCAGCGCAACGATCATCGAGACCTATGCCGGCATCGACGGTGACGTGTACTGCACCAATGCCGTCACCGAGGTCGTCCTGGCCGAAGACGCCCAGATCGAGCACTACAAGGTGCAAGACGAGCCGGTGACGGCATTCCATCTGGCGCTGCTGGACGTCCGGCAAGGACGGGGCAGCGGGTTCTCCTCGCGCTCGGTCATGCTCGGCTCCAGCATCGCCCGCCACGAGGTGCGGGTGCTGCTTGAAGATGTGGGAGCCGAGGTCAGCCTCGACGGCGTCTACCTGCCGCAAGGTGATCAACTACACGACAACACGATCTTCGTCGATCACGCCGCGGCCAACTGCACCAGTCACCAGCTCTACAAGGGTGTGCTGGACGGACGCGGGCACGGGGTGTTCAACGGGCACATCATGGTGCGTCCGGGTGCGGACGGAACCGATGCGAACCAGAAGAACAAGAACTTGATTCTCTCCGACCGCGCTGAGGCCGACACCCGGCCGCGACTGGAGATCTACACCGACGACGTGAAGTGCACGCACGGTGCCGCGGTCGGCCAGCTGGAGGAGGACGCGTTGCTCTATATGCGTGCGCGCGGGATACCGCTCAAGGCGGCCCGCGGCCTGCTCATCAACGCGTTCGTGCACGAGATGGTGGACCGGATCGCGTTGTTGCCGCTCCGGGTGCAGGTGGAGGCACTGGTCGCTGGCCGGTTCCGCAACGGCTACCGTTCGGTCGAGCCATGAGCGCGCTAGCACAGGGTGAGCTCGGGGGTGGGCAAGGGAGTGCACCAGTGAGTGATGACATCACAAGCCTCTACCAGGAAGTAGTCATCGATCATGCCCGCAGCCCACGGAACTTCCATGAGATCGAGGGAGCCAGCCGGACGGTAGAGGCCGTCAACCCGCTGTGCGGCGACCAGCTGACGCTCTACGTTCAAATGGTCGAGGGTGCCATCGCCGACATCGCCTTCAAGGGCAACGGATGCGCCATCTCCCAAGCCTCCGCCTCGCTGATGACCATGGCGATGAAGGGTCTGCGACACGACGAGGCCCTCGCCCTGTTCACCCGGGTCCACACCATGCTCACCACCGAGTCCGAGGGGGATGGGCCGCCAGCCGAGGTCGGGAAGCTTGCAGTGCTTTCGGGCGTTTGGGAATACCCGACACGGGTCAAATGCGCGACCATGGCCTGGCAGGCGTTGCGCAGCGCCCTCGAAGATCCTGGCAGCCGGAAAGGGACGGAGTAGACAACCATGAATTCAGGCCGATACATGACAGTCGAACTCGAGCAGAGCTGCCAGGCGACGGTGATCCCCGGCGGGCAACCGATGCTCCTCCAGCGCGGCGAGCAGGTCGTCGTCACGCAGACCCTGGGCGGCAGCGTTACCGTACAGACCGAAATGGGATACCTCGTCCGGATCAATGCCGAGGACTCAGCAGCGCTCGGACTGAGCGCCCGCGTCGACGAAGCGACATTCGCAGACGAGGGGTCGTTCGAACTGGATCAGGTGATCGCGCAGCTCAAGAACGTCTTCGACCCAGAAATCCCCATCAACGTTGTGGATCTGGGGTTGATCTACCTCTGCCAGGCGGAGCCGCTCGCCGATGGCACACACCGGGTCGAGATCGAGATGTCCATGACCGCTCCCGGTTGTGGCATGGGCGACGTGCTCAAGGAAGACGCCCGCACCGCGGTCCAGTCGGTTCCCGGCGTTAGCGCCGTCGACATCGCGCTTGTCTGGGACCCACCCTGGGGCCAGGACAGGATGTCGGACGCCGCCCGGCTCCAACTCGGAATGTTCTGATCGCGCCAGACCCGAACCCCACGGAACGATCGCCGGTCCCGCCTTGCCTCACCAGCGAACAGAGTGTGATGTTGTGACAGACAACGGCGTCCCCGAATCCACACCTCACTATTTCCGTGACCTGTCGGATATCCCGGTTGACCTCGAACCGCCGACCGGTACGGCAGGCGATACCCGGAACCGCCCGCTGCGGGACCTGCGTATTTCTGTCACGGATCGGTGCAACTTCCGCTGCGTCTACTGCATGCCGAAGGAGATCTTCGGCAAGGACTTCACTTTCATGCAGCGAGACGAGCTGCTCACCTTCGAGGAGATAACCCGGGTCGCCAGGATCGCCGTGGCACACGGGGTCGAGAAGATCCGTCTCACGGGCGGCGAGCCGCTGCTGCGGAAGGGACTTGAGGAGCTCGTGGGAATGCTCGCTGCACTGAAGAGGCCGGATGGGGACGATATCGACATTGCGCTGACCACCAACGGGTCGGCGCTTGCCACCAAGGCGCAGTCGCTGAAAGACGCTGGTCTCAGGCGGGTGAGCGTGTCCCTCGACTCGCTGGACGATGCGACCTTCAAGGCCATGAACGGCGTGAGCTTCCCGGTTGCGAGGGTATTGCGGGGCATCGAGGTGGCGCACGAGGTCGGGCTGGGTCCGATCAAGGTCAACATGGTGGTGAAGCGAGGTCGCAATGATGAGGACGTTGTGGCGATGGCACGACACTTCAAGGGCTCGCCGTACATCCTGCGTTTCATCGAGTTCATGGATGTCGGCTCCACCAACGGCTGGAAGATGGGGGAGGTGGTGCCATCGGCTGAGGTCATCAGCGCTATCGACGCCGAGTTGCCTCTGGAAGAGGTCGCACCGAACTATGACGGTGAGACCTCCGTCAGATGGTGTTACCGAGATGGCAGCGGCGAGATCGGGGTGATCTCCAGTGTCACCCAGTCGTTCTGCCAATCCTGCACCCGGGTGCGGGTCTCGACGGAAGGCAAACTGTTCACCTGCCTGTTTGCGACCGGCGGCCATGACCTGCGTGCCCTGATGCGTGGCGGATGCTCGGACGAACAGCTCTCCACCGTCATGGCCCACATTTGGCGAGAGCGCACGGACCGCTATTCGGACTTGCGCAGTGCGGCAACTAACGATCTTCGCGGGACAGGAAAGAAGAAGATCGAGATGTCCTACATTGGCGGATGAGCGCACGAAGCTTTCCTCCTGAGCACACGCGCTTACACCATCAGGACGAGCATTTCGATCTGGCGTCGATGGATGCGTATTCCCAGTCGTGCATCTCTGGATCTCGTCCCAACGTCAGCGAAAGGGTCCAGCGAGTCATGGGGTAGGTGCAGCAGCATCAACAGCTCGCTGCGCTCCACCAGGGTTCCGATCGCCGTTGGCCGACGCACCATGCTCAGCGAGTTCTTGCCTGGATGAAGACGCTTTGCCACACATGTCGCGTCATGGCGACAAACACGATTGCCCAGGCCGCAAAGGCCACCCAAAGTTCAACGCTGCCGATCATGCCGACCACCGGCAGCCGGTCTGCTTGGCCTAGGTAGATTCCGGCGACGGCGTACATGCCGAGCGGGAAGATGATGCTCCACAGCGTCGCTTCGTAGCGAAGTGGCACTCGCCGCACGATGTGGCGCCACCATCCAGCGGCGACCAGAACCGGGATCAACCACGTCGCGAATGCCCAGAACACCACCGCCAGGCCCGCGATGAGTTCTCGTGTCGCATGGACCACCGGCGCATCCGCCATCTCGACGATGCGTGCTCCCGCCAGGACCGTGATCGCCAGGGCCCCCATCGACACCCAGTAGGGCGGAGTGAGCTCCTCAGGCCCGAACTGGTAGAGCATGAGCCGCAGCGAGACGAATACGCCCGTGGCCGCGTACAGGAACACTCCGACCGACCAGGACATGACGGCGAGAAGAGCGAGCTCGCGGCGTCCGGTCTCGAAGACGGGTTCGATCACCGCGGCCGCGATGGCGACCGATTGGCTCGCGACGACCCAGATGAACCAGGTCCCGTTCGCCGTCGCCACGATCGGCCGCTCCGCTCGTCCCAGCACAGCGGTCCACGGCACGACATAACCGAGCACAAGCCATGCGATCCCGGAAAGAACAAGCATGGCTGCGGTCGCCCCGTAGTAGCCCTCGATCCCAAGACGCACGCCCAACACGTTCGTGCCGGCGACGAACGTGAAGAAGCCGAAGCCCCGCCGCGGGTCGTTGAAGTCGTCGTTGGTCGCTTGGCGGTAGGCGATGAATCGCCAAGCGGTGAGGTAGAAGAGTATGGCGAAAGCACTCGCTGAGATCACCAACAAGACCCAGGAGATCGCAGCAAACCCCTCGAACTTCATGCCAACAGAGATGATGCCGGTGGCCATGACGAGGGCGAAGTAGCCTGGTGTGAGGCTCTCGAGGGCTCGGTGCACTCGTCCTCTCAGTTCTGTTGCCACACGTCGCAGGCTACTGGTGTAGCCACCGGTTCGGACGTCGGCGGCGCCTTGATGGCGTCGCCCACTGAGCGACTGAGAGCGTCCCGGTTTCTCAGGAGCGGTCTCCGACCCGCTGTTGCATCAGGAAATAGGCGTTCTCGTGGTTATCGTCGTTCGCCGAGGATGGTCCGGATCATCGGCGCGTTGACCTTCACTCAGACCAATGGATCTTCTTGACCTGGCAGGTGTGCCTCGGATTTAGCCTGACGGTGGCCAAACAACTCTAGGAACTTGCCCGGCTCGGGGTGCAGTCCGGCCTCGTTCATCAAGTCATGGATGACGTTGCCGACCCGATGTGACGAATAAGCTCGGTCCGCCCTATGCCAATGGACGGTGAGTCTCCTCGAAGTCTCTTTGGTTCCCGTCAAGGGAGATGATGTTCGGTCGCGCTTCTGGTTTGACTTCCTGCGATTGGTCATGTCCCGCACGGCCGCAATGACCCTAGGCCGTCCTCGGTGCCAATGTGGGACAAGGTGACGTTCACCGGGAACTGGCGTCGTCCGTTGCCGCCCGCGCAGGCACGCTGGGGACACCACTCGGTTCTGGTCTATAACTTCGTCCCCATCGAGTCCCGGGCGCCGACCCCCGGGGTGCGAAGTAGCCCTCTCGGTGCGCCGCGTGGACCGACCGGACAGACTCCGGACCAGCATCTCGATGGGCTGGCCGAGTAGGTCGTCGCGGGCACAGCGGAACAGCGACTCCGCCTGGCCATTGACAAACCGGATCACGCCAGCGCGGTCCACCCCCACCAAGGCGTTCGGAACAGCCGCCAACAGGCCTCGAACCAGGCCGCCGCGAAGACATTTGGTTCCCCTCGAGTTGTGGGAAAAGCTCAAGAACCCCTGCGACGCAACCTACCGCCGTAACCTGAAACCAAGACCGGTGAGCGTTCACCCCTACCTGGCCAGGCACTCGGTGGCGGACAATCTTGGCTGCATCCCGATATGAGAGAGCCCCCGACAAGGGTTCCATCAAAGAATCTTGGACGAGTTGGGGAACGCGCGTTGACCTGCGCAAACGTGCGTACCCCCGCCACGCACCCCCCGGATTGACGCCCGAGGGGAAACGAATCAGGGGACATCTCCCCGCGAGATTTCTGCCGTGTTTGACACGGCGGAAGGAACTCGCGATGAGCGTTGCTGATCAACTGGGCCTGCGGGATGAGACCAGCGAGCTGTTGGCCCTGGCCGACCAGCGCTGGGGGCGCTGGGCCATCGCCTATCCGGCTCTGACGCACTGCTGCGGGGTGCTGGAGCTGAGGTCATGGCTGCGCGGCGCTGCCAAGGCTGAGGCAGACGAAGCCCTGCACGCTTTGGCCTCCTTGGCTGCGGTCAACGGGGGCGACGATATCGCCGCCGCGGCCGCGCTGGCCTGGGCGCTGATGCCCGGGGCGTGCACCCTGGCCAACCGACTGCGGACCCTCGGCTGGCGCATCGACGAGATCGTCGCCGCCCAGCTGTGGGTCGAGGTCAGGACGTTCCCGTGGCGGCGCATGAGAAAGGTCGCTGCCAACGTGCTGCTCAACACCCGCACAGGTGTTCTTCGAGACTGCAACGCGAAGTCCCAGCTCGAGCGCACGGACCCGACGTGGAGCAGGACAAGCCCCGTCGACCCTTACGGCACCTTCTGGGGTGGGTACGCCTCCACCCACTGCGAACGCCCGACCCACCCTGGTCAGGAACTGCTCGAGCTCTTGCAGTGGGCTTGCGAGAACAAGGTCATCACCGGCGCCGACCGCGCCCTGCTGCTGCGCCTCGTGGAGGCCGCCGCCGGCGCCGCGACCCGGAAGGTCGGCCGGGGCACCGGCGGGCTCCTGGCCAACGACATCTCCAAGGTGGTTGCGCAGCAGTGGGGCATCGCGCCGAGCACGGTGCGCCGCCGCGCCCGCCGCAGCGTGGACGCCCTCTCCAGTGCCTGCACCGGAAACGACTGGCGGGTTTCGGCATGAACGGTGACCGCCAGGGACGCCGATCGCACCTTAGGTCGATCGAGGTGATGAGCGTGGCTCAGGCCGGCCAAGGCCAGGCGATAGGAGCGACCGGCCCACCGCCGAGATCGCGCCGCTGTTCGATGTCGCCGGCCGCGAGGACGAAACGATCCGGCTGCTCGGCGGCTGTATGTCGCGGCTGCACGAGGTTCACCAGGCAAAGACAGCGCTCGAGGGGCTGACCGCCTGCGAGCTGAGGGCAACCCTGGAGTTGCGGCTCCAGGCGTTGGGGGGTGAACCCGCGTGACGCAGACTCTCCACGCGCGCCGGGCAGCGGTGTCGGTCGACGAGCTCAAGCGGGCCTGGAGCGCTGTTCAGGCTGGGCGGTTCCGCACCGGCACCGGCGCGACCCGCGACCTGCGCGAGCCCGCATCCCCACCCGACGGCAAGGGGTGGGAGCCAGGCCAGGGGGAGCGGGTGCTGCCCGTCCTCGGGTGCGCCGGCTCATGCGGAGCCTCCACGATTTCCCTGGCCTTGGCTGGCGCCGCCGCGCTCCCGGCCCGCGTGGTGGAGTGCAGTTCGGTGACCGCCTCCGGTTTGGTTGCTGCCAGCACCGCTGAGCTCGGCCTGCACGAGTCCGGCTGGACACGTGGCACCCGCGACGGCGTCTTGCTCGAGCGCGCCAGCAATGTCCTGGTGAGCCGCGAAGAGGATCCGGGCCGCGCAGTCCCATGTCGAAGTGGACTGAGGCGCGCGATTTCTCATTTGTTCCCTCCGCGTTCCTCTTTGCCGATCCCGCGGAGGGTCGGAAAGAACGTTTCCACTGGTCGGGGTGACAGGATTTGAACCTGCGGCCTCTTCGTCCCGAACTTCGCGCA
>Ga0097691_1002081_pt1 | contig 13911 bp, 13 predicted proteins | sample NGESurdeep072012_8_FD_72858 | JGI IMG/M metagenome (GOLD analysis project Ga0097691, IMG submission 72858) | Arctic peat soil microbial communities from Barrow, Alaska - NGEE Surface sample 210-1 deep-072012 | ecosystem: Environmental > Terrestrial > Soil > Wetlands > Peat ...
CGGCTGCAACGATCTCCTGAGCCTGGTAGCTGCTGAGAGCCTGTAGCGAGCGAGTCAACGAACTCCGAGGTGGCGCCGATGGCCGAAGAACCCGCCACGCTCGCAGCGCTCATCGAAGCACCGGCGCAAGCGCTGAGCGACACCGGGTCCCCTCAGAGCACGAGCGGTGGCGCAGAAGCAGCAACCCGCCCTTGTTCACGATCGAGAGGCCGACAGCCGAAGATCGCGACTGCGCACATGAGTACCATCGCGAAAAAGGACGCAATCGCGATTCCATAGCTGCCGGTCGCGTCGAAGATTCTTCCGGTGGCGATAGGACCAACCGCAGCGCCGAAGGTAAAGAAAATTCCGGTGATTCCCATTATCGAGCCCAGGCGTTTTAGGCCGAGGGATTCAATCATCAGCAGCGGCATCTGCACCGCTAGGGCGCCTGCCGCAAAACCTCCGGCGAGAATGTTTATTGCGAGCGCGATCGGATGCGACGCTCCCATGAGCCCGAGCATCCCGAGCGAAGAAAGAATGTACGTAGTCACCATACCCCACCGCGCGCTGAAGCGATCTGCCAACGGACCGCCGAGGAGTGTCCCGGCAGTTGTCATGATGAAAAACAGGCTCACCACGGTCGCGGCAAGTGTCGGGGTGTATCCGATGCCGGTCAGGTACGCCACGAAATGCGGGCCCATGCCGAGGGTGAGCCCTCCCAGAAGTTGCGCCGAGCAGATCAACCAAAAGGAGCGGGTTCTCGTGGCTTGGGAGACTTCCAGTCCGGGCAGGTCGAATGTACGTGCGACACTCTGCGCGCCCGGCTGGGCTTCCTCCCGTCCTTCAACCCCGTCACCGATCTCGGCAGCATTCCTAGTGCGGACGAAGAACAAGATCAGCGGAACCACCACGAATATAATCGGCACGGCGAGCGTCGCGTAACCCACCCGCCAGCCCCCCAGCTCGATCGCGTAGTTGGCGACGATCGTCATTGCGGCGCCGCCGAGCGTGCCGCCAGAGAAGGCGATCCCCATCGCAAGTCCGCGCCGTTGCTCGAACCAGTTCGCGATCACCAGCGAGCATGGGATGGTCGTGGAGGCTCCCACGCAAATCCCGAACAGGCCGTTTATCGCGAGGAATTCCGTGAAGCTGGTGGCGCGGCTCAGTGCAAACCATGCCAGACCGGTAACAGCCGCACCGGTCACCATCATCTTCTTCGGGTTGATTCGGTCAGCGAGCCATCCGATCAGCGGTCCGGCCGCGCCTCCCGTGATCCATCCGGCCGAGAGCACGACTGAGAGCCGCGCGCGCGTCCAGCCGAAGTGGTTGAGGACTGGCACGAAGAAAACCGCGCCGCAGTTGATGCCGCCCCAGATGAAGAACATCGTCGCGAAAATCGCGCCCACGATGATCCATCCGTGCCGTTCTTGCGCCGTCATACTGCTCTTGCCAGGCTCGAATTCGTCGGGCGGGCGAATAGTACCCAATGCCGCCACATGACCGCCAGTGCCGTACTAGACCCTGACGGCGATCGAACCGGCTCGGCAAATCGCGCTGCTTTGGGCTGTTTCCCCTCAGCACAAGTTGGACAACCACGATTCGGGAAAGCCGTGGACCATCAGAACGAACGGACCCTTGCCCGCCTCGGCAAGGTGGATGCGAATACCGTTGGCCATTACGACGCGGTGCTTGAGTTCAGCCATCTGTGCAGACGCCAGAGCGAAAAGGTCGCCGGCGAATTCGTGTCTCATGACACGTCCAGTCTCAGACGCTTTCGAAGACCCGCGCCCAGTCTTCCAGCGCGGACTCATGTCCCGGCACGAGTTGAACGACGAATTGATCATAGCCACCTTCGGCGAGCGCGCGGATCCGATCGCGCAGTTCGGGCGCGGTCGCGGTAAACGTAGTTGCCGCGATAAATTCCGGGGAAAGGAATTTCTCCTCTTCCGGCCGCACGCCGAGTAAATGCATAGTGTGCATCTGCAGGTAGCGCGCATCGGCCGGCTGATAGGTAGCGTGCTGCTTGCGATAACTCTCGAGCACCGGCTGAATTTCGGGCGGCAGATTCAGGCCGAGCGTGGCTTCGACCAATCCATGCAGGAAAACCACGGACATCGGACCCGCCTGAGCTTTGGCTCGCGCGCTCGCCGCAGATTCTTTTTCGCCCAGCACGCATCCAAGCGCAAACACCGTTCGGTAGAGACTCCTGGGAGCACGCCCAAGAGCCTCGCACGATTTCGCGAGCTCGCCAGCTTCATGGATCGCACGCGGTACCGAGGGGGAAAACGTCATCCATCCGTCTGCGATCTCGGCGGTGAGTTTGCGCGCCTTGGGCGCGAAAGCCGAAATATGCAGCGGAATCCTGTCAGTAATATTGATAAAACCCTCGGGATTCAGAAAACGGATCTTGCGGCGCGCACCCTCACACTCCCATTCGACCGTGTTGCCGGACAACAACTCGCGAACGACGCGGATATACTCACGCATCTCTGTAAGCCGCATCGGCCCCAGCCCCATCGTATTGCGCGCAGTGAAACCGGTACCTACACCGAAAATAATCCGGCCGGGTGCGAGCTTGTTGAGCGACGCGAGTCCATTGGCAGCGACCGGCGCGATGCGGTTGGTTGGCACCATGACTCCCATGCCGAGCTTGATTCGGGAGGTTTTGTCCGCTGCGAGAGCCATCGCGACGAAAATGTCCGGCGACAACATCTGGGTATCGTAGAACCATGCGTGTGAGAGACCAAGCTCCTCGGCGCGCTTGACGGTTTTCCACGAATCGAGCATCGAGGGTAACGCAATTCCAAAATCCATGGTCATTCTCTTGGATCCGCTGACTTGTGACTTATGGCCTGCAACGTAAACAGATTGCTTCAACTATCATCATTACCGCTCGAGGAAAATCCGCAGATGGTCAGCTGTGGTTCCTCAAAACCTGATCCGCGGGCGCGGAAACGCCGGAGCTCGCGAGGACGGCTATTGTTCGCGGCCGCGAAGAATCGCAGCCATGGTGGTGGCGTTCATGATTCCAAAGTTCTGGTAGCAGTTGTTGAAGATCACATACGCACGCTTGACGCCTCTTTCTTCCAGATTTTGCAGACCTCGCGCGAGCGACTGAAGCTCGCGTTCCGAGTACAAATATTTAAACCGCTCGGCGGGCGTGATGTTGCGTTTGAACCAGTTGTCGCGGTTCCTGCCGTGAAAGCGCATGTACACCTGGTCGCCGGTCGCTTCGACAAATGAGGGTACGATCGAATTGTCTTCGGGCGCGTCGATCGAAGTGTAGTAGAGACCGTGCGATCGCAGGAAGTTCATCGTCTCGGCACGCCGCGCTTCGCCGCGAACCCAGCTCGGATGGCGGAACTCGATCGCGATCGACGCTCCGGGCAGGCGCTCCGGAAGGCTCGCGAGGTAATCGAAGTTCAGAGGCTTGGCGATGAAGTACGGTGGAAACTGGAAAGCGACCATTCCAAGTTTGCCCGCTTCGCGCAGCGGCGCCAGCGCGCTCCAGAACATCCGGAACGCCATATCGACGACCTCGCGGGAGGGCCTTGTGAGCTGGCGTTCCGTGCGTTGCACAGCCGGCAACATCTCGCGCAGCTCTTTTGGAAGCCGCGAAATTTCCGCCGCATGCTGGGTCATCAGCGCGAACGTCTTGATGTTGAAGAGGAAGCCCTCGGGGGTGCGCTCCGCCCAGAGCTTCGCGTTGCGCTCGGCGGGCAGCGCGTAATACGTCGAATCAACCTCGACCGTGTTGAAATACTCCGCATAGAATCGCAGACGCTCCTCGGCGCTTCGAATAGAAGCCGGATAGAAGAGGTCTGAATTGACCAGCGACGGGTCCGTCCAGGACGCCGTGCCAATCCGAAATTCAACCGCGGCGCTCATGCACGACAGTCTAGCAAATCATTCCGCCTGTTGGGCCGTCGACTCGATACCGCGTCGTCTTCGGCACGCTCGCTCGCAAGCTTCGGAACTCCTGATCAGCCGCTACGCCGGCCGCGCCGCGCTCGACTGGGCGGCGAAGCGTGCGGTTGAGATAATCAACGCGAGGTCCGCACCTGTGCCGAAGGAAATCGTAAGACTTGCCGACTCGCAGATCGTCACGGCCGCTGCGGTGTTCGCGCGCGCGTTTCGCGAGGATCCGCTCATGGTCTACACCATTCCCGACCGGGCCGAGCGCGCCCGGCTGCTGCCCGAGGTCTACGTGAGGATGATCCGATTCGGACATCTCGCCGGCGAGGTCCACGCGACCGTCGGCGCGATCGAGGGCGTCGCGGTGTGGCTGCCGCCGGACGCGAAGTGGACACGCGAGAATATCGAGGCGTCGGGGATGCACCAGCTCGCGACGCTGATCGGCGACGACGCGTATCAGCGCTATCGCGAAGTAGTCGGACGCGAGTGGCAAGCGCGCCAGCGCGATATGCTAGCGCCTTGCTGGTACCTGTTCCTGCTCGGCGTCGAGCCTGCGCGCCAGCGGCGCGGACTGGGGGGCGAGTTGATGCGCCCCATACTTGAGCGCGCGGACCGTGACAATCTCGCGTGCTATCTTGAGACCGAGAACCAGCGCAACGTCCCCTTCTATCTGAAGCAGGGTTTCGAAGTGATCGTGGACGGCGAAGAAGCGGGGCCAAGCGGCGTCAGGTTCTGGACGTTCCGCCGAATCCCGAAACGGAGTCTCGAATGAGCACGCGCAAATGGAATTACACCAAGGGCCTGCATGACCTTGGCAACGGCTGCTACGCGTACCTGCAGCCCGATGGCGGCTGGGGCTGGAGCAACGCGGGCCTCGTCGCCGACGGCAGCAAGTCGCTGCTGGTCGACACGCTGTTCGATCTAAAGCTCACCCGTGAGATGCTCTCCACGATGCGTCGGGCAGAGCCGAACGCCGCCGCTCGCATAGGCACGGTGGTAAACACGCACTCCAATGGCGATCACTGTTTCGGCAACGAGCTGGTCAACGGTGCTGAGATCATCGCGTCGAAGGCGTGCGCCGAGGAGATGGCTCACGACGGCGGTGCCGGCCGGCTCGCCGAGATGAAGCGCAACGCGAGCTCGATCGGAGAGGCGGGAAAGTTCTTTGCCGAGATCTTCGCGCCGTTCGACTTCGAGGGCATCAACGTCGCGATGCCGACGCGGACCTTCGAGCGCCGTTTGGACCTGAGCGTCGGCAGCAAGACGCTGCGTCTCATCGAAGTCGGTCCGGCGCACACGCGCGGCGACGTGCTGGTGCAGGTCGTCGAGGATCGGGTCATGTACACCGGCGATATCCTGTTCATCGAGGGCCATCCGATCATATGGGCCGGGCCGGTGCGCAACTGGATCTCGGCGTGCCAGCTCATCGTCGACTCCGACGTCGACGTCATCGTTCCGGGCCACGGCCCGATCACCGACAAAAAGGGCGTCGCTGCGCTGCGGGGCTATTTCGAATACATCGAGCGAGAGGCTCGACGCCGCTATGAAGCGGGCATGACGGTGTTGGAGGCGGCGCAAGACATCTCGCTGGCCGACTACTCGTCCTGGGGCGACAGCGAACGCATCGTCGTGAACGTCGCGTCGCTGTACCGGGAGTTCTCCGCCGGCAAAGTCGCGTCGAGCATCGTCGAGCTGTTCGCAATGATGGCGCAACTCCGGCGCGAGCGCCGGAAGTGACGTTTTATCCGGCGAACGCAGGATCGTCCGGGTTTGCGGCAACGACGCCTCCCCGCCTTGAAGGAGCGAATGAACGGGGATCGAGAAGATCGCGCGCTATCGCCGGACCGGTGCCGATAGATTTTCACCAGGGACAGGCGAATAATCAACGCGTGGTGGATCACCATCATCCGCAGGACTGGATCTCGGGCTTTGCGGGCTGATCGATAAACGATCATGAAGGACGAAACCATAGCGGTTACTGCCGGATCCGGGTTGAGCCGCTTGTGGTTCGGATCGCAGCCCCTCTCATTTGAGCGCATCAATTCGATAGCAATTCTCGCAGCCACTAAAATTCCGGTTCAGATGAAATTTTTAGCTCGCGCGAGGTCTACAAGATCTGGAAGAACGAGGCGTCAAGCGCGCATATGCGATCTTCAACAACTGCTACCAGAATTTCGGAATCATGAACGCCACCACGATGGCTGTGATTCTTCGTGGCCGCGAACAATAAGCGTGAGCCGGAAAAGTGGCTGTGACGTCTGAGAAGGGACTGGCAAAGGAGGCGGCTCGATTCGTTGAACTGATGAAATGCCTTCCGGTTGCAAAGCTGCCGGAAGGTTCCGATTGGAAATACGAGCTCAAATTTGACGGTTATCGCGCGCTCGGAATCAAGAGCGCTGGCCAGGCTGTTCTCGCAACGGGAACGAACTTGCGGCGCGTTTTTCGAGCGTGACGCGAGCGCTGGCGAAGCTCTCCGACGAAACGATCATCGATGGTGAGATCGTGACGCCCGACGAAACCGGCGGCCATCGTTCAACTCGTCATGGCCAGATGGAGCATCGACAAGGACGGGGCGACACCCATCAAAGCGCATCCGGCACTCGATTTCTCAGGGCTAGGAGGGCCGCACCGGTGCCGGCCGGTCGTTCCATAGGGGTCTAGACTTTTCAACGCTTTCGGAGTTTTTGGTAGGCAAGGTGCTGAGGTGATTGCAACGCTGACAGGAACGCTCGCGGTGCGCGACCCCAACCGGATCGTCGTCGAGACCGTCGGCGTCGGCTACGAAGTGCTAATCCCGCTGAGCACCTACTATCGCCTGCCGCCCACCGGCGAACGCGTCGCCCTCGAGATTCGGCAAGTCGTGCGCGAGGACGCGCTCACACTCTACGGATTTTCCACTGGCACAGAAAAACGCGCCTTCGATCTGCTGATGAGCGTGCAGCATGTCGGACCGAAACTTGCGCTCGCGATTCTCTCGGTCCTTGCGCCCGAGGAACTGGTTGCGGCGATCGCCAAGGGCGATGTCGAGCGAATCGACGCCGTGCCCGGCGTTGGGCCAAAGGTCGCGGAGCGTGTCGTGCGTGAACTCCGCGACAGGGTCGGCGACTTGAAACTCGTTGCGCCGTCAACGACTCAAGTTAACGGCCCGATGCCGGCGCAGCCAGGTAATGGGATTCCGGCCGGCTCGCTGGATGAAGCAATCTCCGCGCTCGTGAATCTTGGGATGAAACCCGTCGAGGCGAACCGCACTGTGCAGGCCGTCGTCGCGGAGGACAGTTCTGCGGCGGAGAGTTCGGAAGTGATTATTCGCAGGTCATTGGCGATATTGCGTAGCGAAAAATAAGCATCGCGAAGACGCCGAAACTCGTCTCGACGATCCTCGTCAGACTGTTCTAAAGCGATACCGGAACTTCGAATCCACTGCGCTCCGCCAGCCAGTCCTCATCTCGACGATTGCGCCCGCACCAACCATTGAGATAAGTCGATTCACGTCGCCTTCCGTTTCAATAGCCGCGCGGCCCTAAGCCGATTCAAGGGCTCTTGAGATATTTCAAAACGGATCATCGTTCAAAGGCCAGCCAATCAGCCTGCGAATGCGGTGAGTATAGGCTGGACCATAAGCTCCGTCGCGATCACGAATCAGGCGACGCGGAGCTTCGTCCCAGGGGAAGGCGTCGGTAACTTGACCTGCAATCCATTCTGCAGTCGGATTGCTCGTCACGCTAATGGTCACCAGGCGCCTTCGGGCGTGGCGAAGAACGACCAAGCCATAGAGCAGCTTGAACGAGATCGTTCGCACCACGAACAGATCGATGGACGCAATCCCAGCGGCGTGATTGCGCAGGAATGTCTTCCAACCTTGGGAAGGTGGACTCTGACGCCTGGTCATGTACCTCGCCACGGTTGATTCGGCGACCTCGATGCCGAGCATCAGCAGCTCGCCGTGTATCCGCGGTGCGCCCCACAGTGGGTTCTCCTTGCTCATCCGTCGGATGAGGTCGCGGATCTCGCGGTCGATTCTGGGGCGGCCACCACGGTGGCGGGACTTCCACGCCAATAGGCCCGAAAGCCGCGCCGATGCCACCGGATCACGGTCTCCGGCTTGACCACTGTGATCGCATCCAGAATCGAGGGGAACCGTCGGTACATCCAGACGAAGATCAGCCGGTCGACGTTTCTCAGCCACACCCGAGACCCCGACTTGCGGCTCAGGACGATCACCTCCTGCCGCAGAACCAGAATTTCAGCCTCGAGTCTCGCCCGTGATTTCAATCGGGATCGTACAACGAGCAGGAGCTTGGTCAGGAACGCAAGCATTGCGCCCCCCACTAGCACAGCTATCGCACTCCGTCACCCCGGACGAGGTTTCGGTAGCGACACCCAAGCCCAAACCGGCGAAGCGGAACAAAGATCGATTCCGCGCGCCGAGTGATGGTCGTGTTCGTCAGCTTCGTGCGATGCGATCGAGCGGAAGCACTTCGCACGCGGGCGTCGCGGCAGCTTCCGCCATCAGCCAGCGAAAGAGGACAAAGCCGTCGCGATGGCCCGCGGTCCACAGCCAATTGGGCACTCCGGGATCGCTTTCCGAGATCACCACGCGACACGAGCCGTCCGAATCGAGGACCGCATTCGCGTCGTTCACGCTCCGGCGCGCGAGCCGATCGTCGAGCGACTCGAACCAGCGGTTCATCAGGTGGATCGACCAGTAGCGGCCCCGCGGCGGCTGAACCCGGATGACCAGAGCTTCGCTCGGCGCCAGCCGGAACCATCCGCATGGGTAGGCGGCGTCTGGAGTCGGGTAGTAGAACTTGATCGACTCGTTGGGAGCCTCGGCAGGGTACGAGACCGATGCCTGCGGAGGCGGCGCGAACAGCGCGTTGGTGTTCGCACTGAAGATTCGGACGAGCCGCTCCGGGCCCTCGAGGATCGAGCGCATGAAGCGCGCCGCCGCGCGCAGCCGCTCGGCCAGAGTGTGCGCCGCCAGCGGAGCGTACTCCGGCCGCGGGCCTTCATACTCGATGCTCACCTCGCCCGTGTCGGCCGAGTGGCGGTCGCGGAAATAGCGCCGCACGATGACGAGTGCGGGCTCGGCCGGGATTAGCACGTCCGGCTTGCTCTCGCGATTGCCGCTGACCACCAACTGGTAGCGGCCCCCTGCGTCGAAGGTCATGTCGGCATCGGTGAGGTTTGCGAAAACCCATCTCGGCATCTCGCCGGGCGTCGTCGAGGCATAGAAGCAGAAGGACAGAAAGATGGCATCACCGCGGCGCCCGCGAATCCGGTAGGTATGCTCTGCCGCCAGCGGCGCGATCTCGTAGAGCACGTCGGGATTGTCGCCGAGCCCCTTACGGGTGGGTGCGATCAGCGGGATGAAGTGGATGTCCCGCTCGGGCGAGTTTTCGACGAACAGCTCCAGGGCCGTGCGGAGGATGCGGGTAGCGAACCGGTAACCCTCGGCCTGATCGAGATCGCCGGCGCCCTCGCACGCACTCAGAACCAACTGCTCCGCATCGTCCACCGCCTGGCGCAGCTCGCTCCATGCCTTTCGCAGGTCGGCGCTCAACGTCAGGTCATTCCGCATCGTCCTTGCTCCTTCCGACCGCCCTGCGCATTTTATCCGTTTGGCGATCCGGGCCTTGCGCGGGTTCTTGCCTGGCCGGATGCCGTCCGTACAGGCCATCGAAGAACGCCGCTCCCAATATCTCCCGCGCGGCGGCCTCGGTGCTTGGACCTTGCGGCACGCTCAGGCCGCCGTCAACGCCCAGGATTTGACCCGTGATCCAGCTTGCCGCAGGGCTGGACAGGAAGACGACCGCGTCGCCAATCTCGTCGGCGCCGCCGTGGAGCCGGAGCGGGGCCATCGCCTCCAGGCGCTCCATGATCTCGCGGCGCTGCATGAGTACGGTGGCCATCTCCGTGGCAACCAACCCCGCGCGGATCGCATTGACGCGCACGCCCATGGGCCCGAACTCGAGCGCGGCCGCCTGAACAAGTGCGTCGAGGGCCGCCTTGCTGGGCCCGTATGGCCCGCCGAAGGCGAACAGGTTGACGGCAGTCGGAGAGGAGATCGCGACGATCGAGCCGCCGCCCCCGTCTCGCATCGCCGGGGCCGCGTGCTTCATCAGAATCATCGCGCCCACCACGTGGACGTTGAAAACGCGGGTCCATTCCGAGGGGTCGCTGGCCAGGATCGGACCGCCGCCGAGCGTGCCGGCATTGGCCACCGCGATGTCGAGGCGGCCGCGGCCCCCGATCGCGGCCGCTACCGCCGCGGCGACCTCCGGCTCGACCGTCGTGTCGCAACGCACCGGGCGGACGATCGCACCAGGAATCTCCTTGCGCAGAGTCGCGGCGGCTTCTTCCAGCACGTCGAGCCGGCGCGCTGCGATCGTGACTTCGGCCCCGGAGGCGAGCAGCCGGCGGGTGATGCCGAGCCCGATGCCGGTACCGCCGCCGGTTACCAGCGCGGTGCGTCCGGCCAGCGGAAGCGCGTCGATCATGGCCATGGTCTCCTCGTTATCCGCCGAATCCGGTTCGGCGCTTGACTTCGAAGCGCCGGCAATAGCCGGCGAACCGGTCGAATGCTTCAGCAGCGTCGATCCCGAACATCTCCAGCGTGTAACGGTGGACGCCATGTTTCTCACGCCTGTTTTCCACCATAAAGTTGCACATCCGTGCCTCCGCCTCGTCCGTGAGGTTCATCCTGAAGTGCGAGTAGATGCGCCGGACGCATCCCAGCGGATCCGAGAGCAGGTCCTCGTATTGGACGTCGAAAAACCGGCTCGCCTGGTCGGCGCTGCGGTCCCTGACCGCGATCGCACGGTCCAGAAGACGCGACCAGAGCTCGAGTTGGTCTCGCCCCACGGCGTGCGGGTCGATGCCATCGGACGAGGCGGAGCGCAGCGTGCAATGGAGACTGGCGGCCGAGCCGATGACCTCAAGCGGGTCGCGGTGGGTCTGCACGATGATCGCGTCGGGATACACCTCGAGCAGCGCGTCGAGCGCCATCAGATGGGCCGGCGACTTGAGCACCCATCGCTCCCCCGGACAGCGCGACTGCAGGTGCTGAAGGAAATCGCGTTGGAAGCGATAAGTCGGCCGCATGTCCTGAAGCTCGAGCCAGCGCTGGTACGACGGAACATTGTATGTCGCCTCGAACAGAACGCTGTGGAAGTCCATCGCGTGGATCAGGAGGCACTCCTGGGGAAGTCGTGCGCCCACTGGATGGATGGCCTCGAAACCAGGGATGGCGCGCTTCATCGCTTCGAAGCGCCGCTCGGCCTCCTCGATGCGCGGATCGCTATCGTAGGTGGCCGTCTCGGGCGGCGGACAGGGACTCGATACCTCCCAGGTCAGGGGCGAGCGATGCGCCGGGTCTTGGGCGAGCAGCCCGAAGAGGAGCGTGGTCCCCGTGCGCGCCATCCCGATAACGAACAGTGGCCTGCGGATCTCTTCTGCCGCAACTTCCGGATGGCGTTTGCGATGCTCGAGGACGCGCAGCCGGTTGGCCAGATGCCCCACGAACTCGCGTCGGGCCGCGGCGCGTCCGAGCGGGCTGAGGCGACTCTCGTGTTCCAGAGACTCGATCAGTGTGCGGAGACCGCTACGGAAGCGGTCGGGACCGAAGTCTTCGAGCCCTGTCTCCTCATGTGCGGCCTCGATCAGCGACGCCTCATCGAGCGTCGGGCGCCCGAAGCCCAATCTCTGCACAGTGCGGCCGGCCGCGTTGAGCAAGCGGAGCTGCAAAGGCGGATGAGGTCGCCACTGCGGCGTTGCTCTGATCGTCTTCGTGGATTGAGCCGGGATTTCCGTATATGAACTCCGATTCCAACTCGCCACATAGACCAAACGGCCTCGCTCTGCAAGGTTTTAGCCGGTCTTGGTCCGTTCTTCTTGCTCATGCGCCGTATAAGTCTGAGTTCAGAGAAGGGTTAAAACAGCTTTCCTTTCGAGACGACCAGCTTCTTGGCGCGTGTGATCCCCGTGTAAACCAGGTTACGCCGCAGCATCAAGTAGTGATGCGTCGAAAAGGGAATAACTACTGCTGGATATTCCGACCTATCATTACCGAAAATTCGATCTGTGTGACAGGTCGCATAAAATTGGGTACGTTGGCGCCGCATGGCTGAGTGGCTTAAGCTGCTGGCGTACGCGCTGCGCTCACTTTTCAAGTCTCGCGCGAGGCTCGAAGCCGAGAATCTGGTCCTCCGCCAACAGCTTGATGGCGAGCTTCGTGATCTAATCCGACAGATGAGCATGGCCAACCCGCTCTGGGGGCGCGCCGCGCATTCATGGCGAACTGCTCATGCTCGGAATCGAGATTGCCGAGTCGACCGTCGCGAAATACATGGTTGTCGCTACCGAAAACCTCGTCCGGGGTGACGGGCGGGTCGGGCTGTGATACTGGAACGCCGATGGTCGAGTTCCTGACCAAGCTCCTGCTCGTTGTACGATCCCGATTGAAATCACGGGCGAGACTCGAAGCTGAAATTCTGGTTCTGCGGCAGCAGGTGATCGTCCTGAGCCGCAAGTCGGGGTCTCGGGTGTGGCTGAGAAACATCGACCGGCTGATCTTCATTTGGATATACCGACGGTTCCCCTCGATTCTGGATGCGATCACTGTGGTCAAGCCGGAGACCGTGATCCGCTCGGCCAGCCGGATCGCGGCGCCGGCTACCGGACACCGAAGGGCATATCTGGACACGAGCGCGTCGCTAGAGTATCGGGGAGGTACAAAGATTTGCTTCGGGAGTTACACACTAGCGAGGAGGAGACAATGCCAAAACGCGGACCCGGCACCGTGAAGGGGCCAGTGAAGAAGCCTGGTAAAAAGAAGTAGTACGCATCAGTGAGCGTGCTGGCATAGCAGCACCGCCAACCAGATCGCAGCACCTGCTACGGGAGCCCAGACAGCTATGATCGCGCCGCTTTTGAACAAGGCGGCGTTGTGCTTTAGCACTTTATCGTTCGCCGCGATCTTGCCATCATAATTCTCCGCCTGTTCGCCGAGCGCACAGCGCAAAGAGCGTCCGTTCTCGATGTCAGCCTTCCAACTTTCTGCCACGTTTCCCGGAACTTGGAAACCGACTGGCAGTGCGGCGTATACGCAGCGAATCGCCGCCACCAGAAAGAGCAACGAAGCAAATCCTCCGCCAAGGTAGATGCCGAGCGCGCTCGGGTCGCGGGCATCGTTGGTAGACGCCAGCGCGATCAGGCCAACGATCAGACCGGCGCCCGCCGCGGTGAAGATGCTCGCCATCGACGACGACCGCTGGTCAGCCGCGACGGCGAGGGTCAGTTGCGCGCCCAGAAAAGCCTCCGTTTCACGAACGACCTCTCGTGCCGCCTCCTCACTGTTCTTGGTCCAATCGATAGGCATCGGAATACTCCCTGCACATACTTTTTTGTCGAGACTTCGACGCAGCTCTCCTTGTAGACTACCCGACGAGATACACCAGTCCGCCATGAGAGTCGCCCGCGAGGCTGTCCAGGGGCTCGAACCCGGCTCACCTGCGGAGGCCGGAGCCGGTCGTGATCGCCAGTCGGATCGCGACTTGACGCTGGGTTGGGTACGGGAGTACGAATCGGCTGTGTGCAAAGTCAAAACGGAAATTCCCGATAAGAAATTCAATGAGAAACATTGCTCAGTACTAATTCAAAATCGGAACTCCGGTTAAGATGGAAATTCGAAAAGAAAGCGAACCTAACGGACGACTGATGACAATCAGGAGCCCGTATTCGATTAGTAGGCGGGGGCTGTTACGGCTCGGCGCACTAACCGTTCTGACTACTGCAGTCTCGCCAATGATCCGGCGGAACGAGGCGCTAGCGGAGGTCTGCAACCCTGAGGCCCCTACGACTCCCGCCACAGCGCTGACAGCTTTGATGGCTGGCAACGCCCGTTGGGCGGCGGAAGAACAAGAGCACCCGGGCGAAGATACGGGGCGCCGCGTGTGTCTTGCGAACCCGGACAACAAACAGACTCCGTTCGCATCGATCATTTCCTGCTCGGAC
>Ga0097691_1002082_pt1 | contig 13906 bp, 13 predicted proteins | sample NGESurdeep072012_8_FD_72858 | JGI IMG/M metagenome (GOLD analysis project Ga0097691, IMG submission 72858) | Arctic peat soil microbial communities from Barrow, Alaska - NGEE Surface sample 210-1 deep-072012 | ecosystem: Environmental > Terrestrial > Soil > Wetlands > Peat ...
GATGGCGGCCATGGCTCTCTCATCGTCCTGCTGAAGCCGGGCGGCCGCGGTGCGGCGCCGGGCTGAGCCGCGCGGTCGGGGCTAGCCCGCCATGCGCGTCGCGATCGCGACCAGCGCGCGCGCCGCCGGCGAGCCCGGCGCGGTTTCGAGCAGCAGGCTGCGCTTCTGCACCGCCGCGCGCACGGCGGGATCGGTCGGAATCTCGCCCTGCAGCTCGAGCGCGACGGCGGCGCTGTTGCCGCCGTTCAGGTGCGGGCAGACGAAGCGGTCGACGACGAGCTGAAGCTGGTTCCTGATCGTGCGCCCTTCGCCGGTCGCGCTCACCTGGTTGACGACGAGGCGGATCGCACGCCGGCCTTGCTGGATCGCCAGCAGCTTGATCGTCGCGTAGGCGTCGGTCATCGAGGTCGGCTCGGGCGTGGCGATGACGAGCACGTCGTCGGCGAGCGAGATCGCGTGCAGGACGACGTCGGAGATGCCGGCGCCGGTGTCGAGCAGGATGCGGTCGAAGCGCGGCGCGAGCTTGTCGATGATCTCGACCAGTTGCTCACGCACCTGCGGCGTCAGGCGCGAATACTCGACCAGGCCCGAGCCGGCGAGCAGCACCGAGAAGCCGCCCGGCGCGGGCAGGATCGCCTCCTCGAGCGTCGCCTTGCCGGTGAAGACGTCGTGCAGCGTGATCTTGGGATGCAGGTTGAGGACGACGTCGAGATTGGCCAGACCGAGGTCGGCATCGAGCACGAGCACGCGCTCGCCGCGGCGCGCCAGCGCCGCCGCCAGGTTGGCCGAGAAGAAGGTCTTGCCGACACCGCCCTTGCCGCTGGTCACCGCCAGGATGCTGGCCCTCATGATGAAGCCCGATGGCGCCTTGCGGCTATCGCCGCGGCGCTGCCCCCCGAGGGGGCGGCGCAAGACTTGGGGCGGCCCGGCGTCTCGCGCGAGCTCATTCGAGCTCCTGGAACTGCGAGGTGCCGAACAGCAGGCCCTTTTCCTCGGCGCTGACGTGCGAGACCATCGGCTGCTCGAGGCAGACGCGGTTGCGGCCCGCCGACTTGGCGCGATACAGCTGCTGGTCGGCGCGCTCGACCCAGAGCAGCGACGACGAGCGCACCCACTGCGGCGCGAAAGCGCCGCCGATCGACACCGTCACCGAAACCTCTTGGCCGGCGCCGATGGCGATGCTGCGCGAGCCGACGTGCGCGCGGATGCGCTCGGCGACCTGCCGGGCGAAGAAAGGCGCGCAGTTGGGCAGGATCATCGCGAACTCTTCACCGCCGAAACGCGCCACCGTGTCCATCGGCCGGATGCATTCGCCCAGCGCCGCGGCCACTTCCTTCAGGACGATGTCGCCCGCCTGGTGACCATGGGCGTCGTTGACGCGCTTGAAGTGATCGATGTCGATCATCAGCACCAGCGCCGGCTCGCCGGCGCGGGCGACGCGATCGACCTCGCTGGCGAGCGTCAGCTCGAAGTGGCGCCGGTTGGCCAGGCCGGTGAGCGGATCGCGGCTGGATAGCTGGCACAGGCCATCGATCACCGCCTGCAGCCAGGCATCGCCGTGGGTCTTGCGATCCGGCAGCGCGTGGCCGGATTGCTGCAAAAGCTGCAACGCACCGTCGAGGCTGAGTGCTGCAGGGTCGCCGAGCGTAGGGTCGATCTTTGAGGGCACGAAGCGGAGGTGAGCTTCAGGGCAGTCTAGCAGCGGGTGTCGCGGCGACGACACGGATGACGCATGCGGCCGGCGCAAATGCGTCGAATGCACGCGCAGCGGCGTGCTCGCGCAACGCTCGCCGCGCCAGCGGCGCCAAACAACCGCTAGCCAGCGGCGCGCAGGAACAGCGCCTGCAGGTCGTTCAGGAAGTCGAAGCCGAGCGGCGTCGGCTGGATGCGCTGCAGATCGCGGCTCACCAGGCCACGCCGCTCGGCCTCGGCCAGCGGCCGCTCGATCGCCGAGAGCGGCAGCCCGGTGCGCTCGCCGAACCGCGCGATCTCGAAGCCTTCCTTCAGGCGCAGCGCGTTGAGCATGAATTCGAACGGCAGGTCGGCACGCGCGACTTCGATCTCGGACGCGACCGCCGCGCCCGCTTCCGCACCGGCCATGTAAGCCGCCGGATCGCGCAGGCGGACCTGGCGCGCGATGCGATGGGGAAAGCTGAGCTTGCCGTGGGCGCCGGCGCCGATGCCGAGGTAGTCGCCGAACTCCCAGTAGTTGAGGTTGTGACGGGCGCGGTGCGCCGGCCGGGCGAACGCCGAGACCTCGTAACGCTCGAGCCCGGCGCCCTCGGCGAGCGCGACGACGCGGTCGAGCATTGCGGCGGCGAGATCGTCGTCGGGCACGCTCGGCGGGAAGCGCGCGAAGTAGGTGTTCGGCTCGATCGTCAGGTGATAGAGCGAGAGGTGCGGCGGCGCGAAGGCGAGCGCGGCAGCGACGTCGGCCTCGCACTCGGCGAGCGTCTGGCCGGGCAAGGCGTACATCAGGTCGAGGTTGAAGGTCGCGAAGGCGGCCTGCGCCTCGGCGACCGCGACACGCGCCTGGGCCGCGTCGTGAACCCGGCCGAGCGCAGCCAGCTTGGCGTCGTCGAAGCTCTGCACGCCGATCGACAGGCGCGTCACGCCGGCGGCGGCGTAGGCGTGGAAGCGCTCGCGCTCGAAGGTGCCGGGATTGGCCTCGAGCGTGATCTCGCAGCCGGGCTCGAGCGGCAACCGGGCACGGATCGCCGCGATCAGCCGCTCGATCGATGCCGGCGCGAACAGGCTCGGCGTGCCGCCGCCGATGAAGACGGTGTGGACGCGGCGCCCCCACACGAAGGGCAACGAGGCTTCCAGATCGGCGACCAGCGCGTCGACATAGCGTGCCTCCGGCGGCGCCTCGGTCGTGCCGGGCAAGGCATGCGAATTGAAGTCGCAGTACGGGCACTTCTTCAGGCACCAGGGCAGGTGCACGTAGAGCGACAGCGGCGGCAACGCAGCAAGCGTCAGCGGCCCGGCCCGCATCAGACGCGCCAGCCGCGCGGCGACGTCGCCGGAGGCATCGGCCGACGGCGCGGCGGCGACGATCGGAATGCTCGTCACGAGGCTCAGCGACCGCTGGCGCTGAGCGGCCGTCGCTCCTCGAGGCCCCACGCTTCGCGCATCAGCGCGAGCATGCGCCGCGCCGCTTCGCCGCGATGGCTGAGGCGGTTCTTGGTGGCCGGATCGAGCTCGGCGACGGTGCGGCCGAAGATCGCCAACCAGAGCAGCGGGTCGTAGCCGAAGCCGCCCGCGCCGCGCGGCGCCTCGAGCGCTTCGCCCGGCCAGCGGCCGACCGCGACGAGCGGCTCGGGGTCGTCGGCGTGGCGCAGCGCGACCAGCGTGGAGACGAAGCGCGCCTGCCGGTCGCGATGGCCGCGCAGGCGCTCGAGCAGCTGCCGGTTGTTGGCGGCGTCCTGGCGCCGGCGAAACGCCTCGCGCTCCTCGCCGTCTTCACGCTCGATGTCCGCGTAGTGCGCCGACGCGACGCCGGGCGCGCCGCCGAGCGAGTCGACGCAGAGGCCGGAGTCGTCGGCGATCGCCGCGCCGCCGACGGCCCGTGCCGCGTGGCGCGCCTTGCGGAGCGCGTTCTCGACGAAGGTCGCATGCGGCTCGTCGGTCTCGCCGATCGCGAGCGCGCCCTGGGCGACGAGGTCGATGCCGAGCGGCGCGAACAGCGCGCCCAGCTCGGCGAGCTTGCCGGGATTGTTGGAGGCGAGGACCAGCCTCACGCCGCGACCGGCAATGGCGCGGCGAGCGCCGCGCGCTGGGCCGCGACCAGCTCGCCGATGCCCTTGCCGGCGAGCGCGAGCAAGGCGTCCATTTCGGCGCGCGAGAAGGTCGCGCCCTCGGCCGTGCCCTGCAGCTCGACGAAGCCGCCGGCGGCGGTCATGACCACGTTCATGTCGGTGTCGCAGGCGGCATCCTCGACGTATTCGAGATCGAGCAGCGGCGTGGCGTCGACGATGCCGACCGAGATCGCGGCGACGAAGTCGCGGATCGGCGAGCGCGCGAGGCGCCCTTGCGCCATCAGCCACGACACCGCGTCGTGGGCGGCGACGAAGGCGCCGGTGATCGCCGCCGTGCGCGTGCCGCCGTCGGCCTGCAGCACGTCGCAGTCGAGCGAGATCGTGCGCTCGCCGAGCGCGGACAAGTCGAACACGCAGCGCAGCGACCGGCCGATCAGGCGCTGGATCTCCTGCGTGCGCCCGCTCTGCTTGCCGCGCGCCGCCTCGCGGTCGCCGCGCGTGTGCGTCGCCCGCGGCAGCATGCCGTACTCGGCCGTCAGCCAGCCCTCGCCGCTGCCCCGCTTGTGCGGCGGCACCTTCTCCTCGACCGACGCGGTGCACAGCACCCGCGTATCGCCGAAAGAAATAAGCACCGAGCCCTCGGCATGGCGCGTGAACCCACGGACGATGGAAACCGGCCGCAACGCATCGTGCGCCCTACCCTTGGATCGTTGAAATGTCATACCCCGATTGTCGCCGCCGAAAAGGGGCGCCGGAGGCGCCCGCCCCTCCCTCTCGGAGGGAGGGGAGCGAAGCAGGGAGGGAGCAGCCCTGAAAAGCGAAGCGGTAAAGAGCGAGTTCCAGCGCGAGAAGGGCTTCAGCCCTTCTTGTGCTGGGACGACCTCTTTATCGCTTCGTTGATTTCTTTGATCGAGCGCTCGATCTCGGCATCGTCGAGCTCGTCGGGCGAGACGTCGGTGCCGAGCACGCTGGCCTGGATCGTCGACGCGAACACCGCCTCGCCGAGCGAGGTGGTCTGGATGCCCGAGCCGCTGTCGTTCTCGATGCCTTCCCACTCCATCGCCAGCACCGAGACGTTGTCGCACTTCGGGCCGCCGTTGCGCAAGGCCTGCTCGACCAGTTCGGGCACCGAATCCGACAGCGGCAGCGAGGTCAGCTGGTCGGTGATTTCGCTGTCGCTGACCGTGCCCCAGAGACCATCGGAGCAGAGCAGAAGGCGGTCGCCGGCCTGCATCAGCAGCGGGCCGACGGTGTCGACGACCGGCTTGCCGGGGCTGCCGAGGCACGTGAAGAGGACGTTGCGGTTGAAGCGGTCGCCCATCGGCACGACCTGGCTCATCGTCTGCTGCAGCTCGGAGTACGAGTGGTCGCGCGTGCGGGCGATGAGCTTGTCGCCGCGGACCATGTAGAGGCGCGAATCGCCGCAGTGCGCCCAGTAGGCGGCGTTGCCCTGCATCAGGCAGGCGACGATCGTCGTGCGCGGCGTGTCGATGAGCGCCTTCTGGGTCGCGTAGCGCAGCAGCTGGTGATGGCCGGCGACGATCGCCTCGTGCAGGAAGCGCAGCGGATCGGGCAGCGTCGGCTTGCAGTCGCGCTGGAACATCGCCGCGAGCGTCTGCAGCGCGAGCTGCGAGGCGACCTCGCCTTCCGGATGGCCGCCCATGCCGTCGGCGAGGGCGAACAGGCCCGCGTCGCGCGTGTAGCAATAGCCCATGCGGTCTTCGTTCTTTTCGCGGCCGCCCTTGCGGCTGACCTGGTAGACGGAGAAGCGCATCTGATTAGCGACGCATCGTGGCAGACCGCGCCCGAGCGCCGGGCCGCCCCAAGCCGGGCGCCGCCCCCGCGGGGGGCAGCGAACGCAGTGAGGGCGCCATCGGGCTCATGTCAGGCCTTCGCGCTCGCCGTCAGGTTCTCGAGCTGCAGCTTCAGCCGTTCGCTGAAGCTGAGCTTGGTGTACTGGCGCTCGGTCTCGCGCGAGAGCTCTTTCTGGAGCGCGAACACGCTTTGCGGCCGCGAAAGCGGATCGAGCGACATGCACCACTCGGTCACTTCGATCAGGTTGTCGCTGTAGACGTTTCTCAGGCGCGAGAGCGAGAGCGCGAGGCGGTCCTTCTCGATCCGCTGCGGCGCGTCGTTGGGCGGATAGCCCTGCATGCAGGCGTAGATGCAGGCGCCGATGGCGTAGATGTCGGTCCAGGGCCCGAGCGTGCCGTCGCGCCGGTACATCTCGGGCGCGGCGAAGCCCGGCGTGTACATCGGCCGGATGAAGTTGCCTTCCTTGCTCAGCACCTCGCGCGCGGCGCCGAAGTCGAGCAGGACGGCCTTGTTCTCGTTGGTGATGAAGATGTTCGCCGGCTTGATGTCCAGGTGCAGCATCTTGTGCTGATGGACGATGCGCAGGCCGCGCAATATCTCGTCGAAAAGGGAACGAATCGTCGATTCCCGAAATACTTTGTCACGTTTGAGATCGCGCGCGGTGACGATGAAATCCTGCAGGGTATCGCCCTGCAGGTAATTCATCACCATGTAGACGGTTTCGTTCTCGCGGAAGAAATTCAGCACCGAGACGACGCTCGTGTGCGATATCTGAGCGAGCGAGCGGCCCTCTTCGAAGAAGCTCTTCAGGCCGAGCCGGTAGAGCGGCTGCTTTTCGGGCTTGACGCGGGGCGTCAGCTCGCCCGGCGAGCGCTCGGCGAGCGACGACGGAAGGTATTCCTTCAGGGCGACGAGCTTGCGGTCGCCGTCTTCGCAGAGATAGACGACTCCGAATCCGCCGGCCGCCAGTTTCTTGATGACCTGATAGCCGCCCACGACCGTGCCCGAGGGCAATGGCGCGGGTTTTGGCTTTGACATAATCGATGGAAATACGAGGGAAAAACGCGTGGCAGTTTACAGCATGACCGGCTACGCGAATGCCTCGGAAGGCGCTTCCGGCGCGCCCGCGGCAGCATTGCACGAAGCGTCGTCCGGTGGCGCGAAAAGAGCTCGGGAAACAGCGCCGATCGGCGTCGAAGCGCGTTCGGTCAACGGCCGCTTCCTCGACATCGCGCTGCGCCTTCCCGACGAGCTGCGCGGGCTCGAGCCGGCGTTGCGGACGCTGCTCACGGCGCGTTTCAAGCGCGGCAAGATCGAGCTGCGAGTGACCGGCGCGGCCGGCGCCGAGGGCGCGGTGCCGGAGCCGACGCCCGAGCAGCTCGCCCATCTCGGCCTCATCGAAAGCCGCATCCGCGACCAGCTGCCGCAGGCGCGTTCGCTCTCGGTCCATGAAGCGCTGCAATGGTGTCGCGGCGCGACCGAATCGACGGTCCCGGAAGACGCCGTGCTCGCGCTCGCGACGCGCTGCATCGAGCGGCTGAGCGATGCGCGGGCACGCGAAGGCGAGCGCCTGGCGGTCGTATTGAGCGAGCGAGTCGCGCATCTGCACACGCTTGCCGGCGCCGCCGAGCCGCTCGTGCCGGCCGCCGTCGCGCGCGCGCAGCAGCGCTTTCTCGACCGCTGGAAGGAAGCGCTCGACAAGGCCGGCGGCCCGCAATCGGTGACGCGCGAGGCGATCGAGGAGCGCGCCCTCAACGAAGCGGCCGCCTACGCGATCCGCATCGACGTCGCCGAAGAGCTGGCGCGGCTGCGCTCGCACCTCGACGAGGTCGCGCGCCTGCTCGCCAAGGGCGGCGAGATCGGCAAGCGGCTCGAGTTCCTGATCCAGGAGCTGCTGCGCGAGGCCAATACGCTCGGCTCGAAATCGACCTCGATCGAGATGACCGCGATCTCGGTCGACATGAAGGTCGCGATCGAGCAGCTGCGCGAGCAAGTCCAGAACATCGAATAGGCGAACGGGGAAACCCCGGCTCCAGGCCGGTTTGTAGATCGGTACAGTAAACCGATACACAGCGGGCAAGCCGCGGTGACTACAAGCCAAGGGAGACAGCCATGACATCGATCTCGCGCCGCCGCCTCGTGCAGGCCGGCACGGCCGCCTCGTTCAGCGCGCTCGCCGGCTTTCCGGCCATCGGCCGCGCCCAGACGGCGCTCGCGCTGCGCTTCTCGTCGTCGATGACCGCCGACGAGAACGCCGCCCACTACGTCTGGTACCAGCGCTTCCAGACCAGCCTCAAGGCCGGCGTCGGCGAGGCGATCAAGATCGACTACTTCCCGAACAACCAGCTCGGCAAGGAAAGCGACATCGTCCAGCAGGTCAAGGTCGGCTCGGTCGACATGATGGTGAGCGGCTCGTCGATCTGGGCGACGGTGCTGCCCGAGATGGGCATGCTCGACCTCGGCTACCTGTTCGACAGCTACGCGCACGTCGCCAAGGCGCTCGAAGGCCCTGCGGGCGCCGGCCTGGCCGGCATGCTGCAGCAGCGCTCGGGCTGCACCGTCCTCACCTGGGCCTCGCACTTCGGCCCGCGCAGCGTCTACACCAAGCTGCCGGTGCATTCGCTCGCCGAGATCAAGGGCGTGAAGCTGCGCGTGCTGCCGACGCCGGCGTTCATCGAGACCTTCAAGATCATGGGCGCGATCCCGACGCCGATCCCGATCGGCGAGCTCTACATGGCCGCGCAGACCGGCGTCGTCGACGGCTTCGAGCACGACGCGGCGACCGTGCTGGCGAGCAAGTTCGACGAGGTCGTGAAGTACTGCTGGACCACCGAGCACCTGTTCAGCCCGATGACGGTGGTGATGGGCAAGCGCAGCCTCGACCGCATCCCGGCCGAGCTGCGGCCCGCGTTCCTGAAGGCGGTCGCCGACGCGACCGCACAGCAACGCACGATCGCCGGCGAGAAGGGCCTGGCCGCGGTCGCCGAGCTGAAACGCAAGGGCATGATCTATTCGCCCATGTCGGCCGCCGACCGCGCCACGGTGCGGAAGGAAATGGAAGCGCGCCTCTGGAGCGACTTCGCCAAGCAGTACCCGGCGACGGCGCCGCTTTTCGCCTCGATCGCCAGCAGCCGGACCTGAGCCGTGGAGGCGCTGCTGGCGCACCTGTTCAAGGCGGTCGACGCGCTGCTTGCCGCGCTCCTGCTGGCGATGGTACTGATGGTGTTCGGCAACGTCGTCCTGCGCTACGTCTTCAACTCGGGGATCGTCGTCTCCGAAGAGCTGTCGCGCTTCTGCTTCGTCTGGCTCACCTTCATCGGCGCCATCGCCGCGGTGCGCGACAACGCCCACCTCGGCATGGACAACGTCGTCGCCAGGCTCTCGCGCAGAGGCAAGCTCGCCTGCCTGGCGGCCAGCCAGCTGCTCATCCTGATGTGCTGCGTGATCCTCTTCTGGGGCACCTGGCGCCAGCACGAGATCAACGCTTCGACCGCGGCGCCGGTCACCGGCATGTCGATGATCTGGATCTTCGGTCTCGGCTATCTGTGCAGCGTCTGCATCGGCGTGCACGCGCTCGACACGCTGCGGCGCATCGCCACCGGCCGCATCGCCGACCGCGAGCTGCTGCAGGTGCGCGAGAGCGAAGAAGATCTCGGCGGCGCGACATGACCGTCGCCGTCTTCACCCTCTCGCTCCTCGGCGCCATGGCGCTGGGCACGCCGATCGCGTTCGCCCTGCTCGTCTGCGCGGTCGCGCTGATGGTCGCGCAAGGGCAGATGGACGCGACCATCCTGTCGCAGAAGCTGCTCGAGGGCGCCGACAGCTTTCCGCTGCTGGCGATCCCGTTCTTCATGCTCGCCGGCGAGCTGATGAACGCCGGCGGCATCTCCAAGCGCATCGTCGCCTTCGCGCTCGCCTGGGTCGGCCACATCCGCGGCGGCCTCGGCATCGTCGTGATCTTCGCTTCGGTGCTGATGGCGGCGATCTCGGGCAGCGCCGCCGCCGATACCGCGGCGATCGGCACCCTGCTCATTCCGTTGATGCGCAAGGCGGGCTACGACGTGCCGCGCTCGGCCGGACTGATCGCCGCCGGCGGCGTGATCGCGCCGGTGATCCCGCCCTCGATCGGCTTCATCATGTTCGGCGTCATCGCCAACGTCTCGATCGGCAAGCTCTTCCTCGCCGGCATCTTCCCCGGGCTGATGATGGGAGCGTCGCTGCTGGTCGCCTGGCAATGGGTGGCGCGGCGCGACGACGTCGCCGTGCTGCCACGCCAGGGCTGGGCCACGCGCGCGCAGGCCGGCTTCGACGGCATCTGGGCCCTGCTCATGCCGCTCGGCATCGTCGGCGTGCTCAAGTTCGGCATCTTCACGCCCACCGAGGCCGGCGTCGCCGCCTGCGTCTACGCCTTCGTCGTCGGCGCACTGATCTACCGCGAGCTGGCGCTGGCGAAGATCTACGGCCTGCTCGTCTCGGCGGCGAAGAGCACCTCGATCGTCGTCTTCCTGATCGCCGCGGCGCTGGTCTCGGCCTGGCTCATCACCACCTCCGACGTGCCGGCGCAGATCGTCGCGATGCTCGAGCCGTTCATGGGCAACAAGATCGTCCTGATGTTCGTGATCCAGGTGATCGTCGTGATCGTCGGCACCGCGCTCGACTTCGCGCCGACGGTGATGATCCTGACGCCGGTGCTGATGCCGGTGATCAAGATCGCCGGCATCGACCCGGTCTACTTCGGCGTGCTGTTCATCATGAACAACGCCATCGGCCTGATCACGCCACCGGTCGGCATCGTCCTGAACGTGATCTGCGGCATCGCCAAGATTTCGATGAGCGAGCTGATGAAGGGCTTGTGGCCCTTCCTGTGGGCCGAGCTCATCGTGCTGTTCCTGCTCGTCCTGTTCCCGTTCCTGGTCATGCTGCCGCTGAAGTGGCTGACCTGAAAACCGCCACCGACCCGAAAGCCAGAAGGAGACACTCATGAAGACCGATCCTCGCCCCGCCTTGTTCCGGCCGATCGTTCTGTCCCTCGCCGCAGCCGGCTGGCTGGCCGCGCTGCCCGCGCAGGCGCAATTCCAGGAGCGAACGCTGCGCCTGTCGGTGCCCATCCCCAAGGAGCATCCGCAGGGCAACGGCGTGGCCAAGATGTCGGCCTGCACACTGGAGAAAAGCGGCGGCAAGCTGAAGCTGCAGCCCTTTTTCGACGGCTCGCTCGGCAACGACATCGCGGCCACGTCGAGCGTGCGCACCGGCTCGCTCGACATGGTCATCACGTCCACCGCGCCGCTGGTCGGCATCCTGCCGTCGATCGGCGTGTTCGACTTGCCGTTCCTGTTCGGCAACGAGCGCGAGGCCGACCAGGTGCTCGACGGCAAGGCGGGCGACTATTTCACGACCAAGCTGATGGGCGTCGGCCTCGTCAACCTGGCCTGGTGGGAAAACGGCTTTCGCAACACCACCAATTCGAAGCGGGCGATCACCCGGGTGGAAGACTTCGACGGCGTGAAGATGCGTGTCATGCAGAACACCGTCTTCATCGACACCTTCAAGGCGCTCGGCAGCAATGCCGTGCCGATGGCGTACTCGGAGGTCTATTCGGCGCTGGAAACGAAGACCGTCGATGGCCAGGAGAACCCGTTCGCCAACATCGAGAACTCCAAGTTCTACGAAGTGCAGAAGTACCTGACGCTCACCCGGCATGCGTACAGCCCGCTGGTGGTGCTGCTGTCGAAGAAGATCTGGGACGGCATGTCGGCGCCCGAGCAGGCAACACTGAAGGAGTGCGCTGCGCTCGGCCGGGACGAAGAGCGGCGCGTCAACCGCGAGCAGGCCGTCTCCAGCGTCGCCAACCTGAAAGCCAAGGGCATGGTGATCAACGAGATCAGTCCGGCCGAGATGCAGCGCATCCGTGAACGGACCAAACCGGTCTACGAGCAGCACGGCAAGGCGATCGGCGACGAGGCGCTCAACCTGGTCTTCGGCGAGCTCAAGCGCATTCGTGGCAATTGAGGCGGCCCGGCCACCGATCCGACCCGGAGGTCTCGCGTGTCCAACGAGCTCGCCGCCGCCATTCCGAACGCCCTGGTGCTGCCCGCCTGTGGCTTTCGCCTGGACAACGCGACCGGCCGCTGGCTGGTCGCGCTGACGCGCTGGATCGAATATCTCTCGGCGGCGGTTCTGGCCAGCGACGTGATCGTCGTCTTCACATCGGTGATCTACCGCTACGTCCTGCACGATCCGTTCGACTGGGCCGAGGAGATCGCGCGCGCGCTCATGCTCGTGCTCGTCTTCTTCGGCGCGGCGACGGTGCTGGCGCGGAGCCGCCACGTCGGCGTCGACATCTTTCGCCACCTTTTCCCGGCGGCGTGGCAGGCGACGCTCATGCAAGCCGCGCACTGGATCGTCGCTGTCGTCTCGGCGAGTCTCTTCGTTTCGTCCATGCAGTTGCTGGTCGACACCTGGACGCAAACGACCTCGATCGGCCTGCCGCAGTGGCTTTACGTGTTTCCAGTCGCGATCGGCAGCTGCTTCATGACGCTCTTCGGCGTCGCCAACGCCGTGAACGCGCCGCGCCGCATCGTCGTCGCCAGCCTGCTCGCCTGCGCCGGCACGGCGCTCGCCGTCTTCGCCTGGAACGGCCTCGTCCCCGGCCATGCGATCGGCCACGGCGCGCTGCTCGGCCTCGGCTTCTTCGGCGCGCTCGCGCTCGGCGTGCCGATCGGCTTCGTCCTGGCCTTCGCGGCGCTGCTGTACTTCCTTTCGGATCCTTCCCTGCCCCTGCTCGTCTACTCGCAGCAGGTGATGGCCGGCAGCGACCACTTCGTGCTGCTCGCGATTCCATTCTTCGTGCTCGCCGGCCTGCTGATGGAATCGAACGGCATGTCTTCGCGCCTGATCGAGCTCCTGCTGCGCGTCTTCGGACGCGTGCGCGGCGGGCTCGGCCTGATCACGATCACGGCGACGGCGTTCTTCTCCGGCGTCTCGGGCTCGAAGCTCGCCGACATCGCCGCCGTCGGCGGCATCGTCATGCCGGCGGTGCGGCGCACGCGCCAGGACCCGAACGAAGCGGCCGGCCTGCTCGCCTGCACGGCGGTGATGGCCGAGACGATCCCGCCCTGCATCAACATGATCATCATGGGCTTCGTCGCCAACATCTCGATCGCCGGCCTGTTCATCGCCGGCCTCGTGCCGGCGGCGGTGATGGCGCTCTCGCTGGCCGTGCTCGCGGTCGTCGTCGGCAAGAAGATCAACCCCGACGAAGCATTCGAGAAGCGCAAGCCGATGCTGCAGCTGCTCGGCGGTGCGCTGGTCGCGATCGTCATGGTGGCGATGATCGGCAAGGGCGTGACCGCCGGCGTCGCGACCTCGACCGAGGTCTCGGCCTTCGCCGTCGTCTACGCGCTGGTCGTCGGCAGCCTGGCGTTTCGCGAGCTGAGCGTGCGTGCGCTCGCCGAGCTCTTCGTGCGCTCGGCATCGATGGCCGGCGGCATCCTCTTCATCGTCGCCGCGGCGACCAGCCTCTCGTTCGCGCTCACCATCGAGCAGATCCCGCAGCACGTCTCGGCGACGATGATCGCCTTCGCGCACCAGTACGGCAGCCTGATGTTCATGCTGCTCTCGGTGCTGATGATGATCATCTTCGGCGCGGTGCTCGAAGGCGCGCCGGCGCTGATCATCTTCGGGCCGCTGCTGACGCCGATCGCGAGCCAGCTCGGCATCCATCCCTTGCACTTCGGCACGGTCATGGTCATCGCCATGGGCCTGGGCCTGTTCGCGCCGCCGATCGGCCTCGGCCTGTTCGCGACCTGCGCGATCACGGGCACGCAGGTCAAGGACGTCGCCCGGCCCATGATGAAATACCTCGTCGTCCTTCTGCTCACCTTGATCGTGCTCGTGCTCGTTCCGTCCTTTTCCCTCTGGCTACCGAACCGCCTCGGCGTCTAGCGCTCCTCAGACATGACCACGATCCAGGATGTCGCCCGCCACGCCGCCGTGTCGGTGAGCACCGTCTCGAACGTCCTCAACGGCCGCGCCGACCGGATGCGGCCGGAGACGCTGGCGCGCGTCGAGTCGGCGATCGAGTCGCTGCGCTTTCGGCCGAGCACGCTGGCGCGCCAGCTGAAGACCGGCCAGACGCCGCTGCTCGGCCTGCTCGTGCCGTCGATGGCCAACCCGATGTACGGCTACATCGCGCGCGAGATCGAGACCTGCGCGCAGGAGAGATTCGGCTACCGGCTGCTGCTCGGCAGCACCTACCGCGACCGCGCCAAGGAGAGCGCCTTTTTCGACGACCTGCTCGCCCACGGCGTGCGCCGCGTCATCGTCATCTCGTC
>Ga0097691_1002084_pt1 | contig 13897 bp, 9 predicted proteins | sample NGESurdeep072012_8_FD_72858 | JGI IMG/M metagenome (GOLD analysis project Ga0097691, IMG submission 72858) | Arctic peat soil microbial communities from Barrow, Alaska - NGEE Surface sample 210-1 deep-072012 | ecosystem: Environmental > Terrestrial > Soil > Wetlands > Peat ...
GTCGGGGGCATCCCGCGCGGCCGGGTCACGGAAGCGTTCGGCCCGGAGTCGTCCGGCAAGACCACGCTCTGCCAACACGTCATCGCGGAGGCGCAGCGGCGTGGTGGCGTGGCCGCCTTCATCGACGTGGAGCATGCCCTCGACCCCGGCTATGCCCGCGCCTGCGGCGTCAACGTCGACGAGCTCCTCGTCAGCCAGCCGGACACCGGCGAGCAGGCCCTCGAGATCACGGAGACGCTCATCCGTTCCGGCGGGATCGATATTGTCGTTGTCGACTCGGTCGCGGCGCTCGTTCCACGGGCCGAGATCGAGGGCGAGATGGGCGACAGCTTTGTCGGCATCCAGGCCCGCCTCATGAGCCAGGCCCTCCGCAAGCTGGCGGGCGCTGTCAGCCGCTCCAACACCTCGCTCGTCTTCACCAACCAGCTCCGCGAGAAGATCGGGGTCATGTTCGGGAACCCGGAAGTCACGCCCGGCGGCCGCGCCCTCAAGTTCTACGCCACGGTGCGGCTCGACATCCGGCGCGTCGAGACGATCAAGAGCGGCACGGAGTCGATCGGCAACCGGGTTCGCGTCAAGGTCGTCAAGAACAAGGTCGCGCCGCCGTTCCGGGTGGCCGAGTTCGACATCATGTACGGCGATGGGATCAGTCGCGAAGGCGGCCTCCTCGACGTCGGCGTGGCGATGGACGTCGTGACGAAGACGGGCGCCTGGTTCACCTTCGGCGAGACCCGCCTGGGCCAGGGCCGGGAAGCCGCGAAGGGATTCCTGCGCGACAACCCGGCCGTCGGGGCCGACATCGACGCGCGGATCCGGGCCAGCATGGCGAGCGTCGCCATTCCCGTGGAGGGGATTTCCGAGGCCGAGTAGCGGCCCGGCGCGGCATGCCGCGCACTCCCTGGGAATCGCTCGCCGATCGCCGCTCGCGCCGGGCTGCGATCGAGGACTCCGCCGACGTGCTGGCGGCCGCCGCGCGCTTCCTCGAGGCGCGCCCACGCTCGTCGGACGAGGTCCGGCGCCGGCTGCGCGACGCGGGCTACCGGGCCGATCTCGTGGATGGCGCGCTCGAGCGGTTGACCGAGCTCGGCTACGTGGACGACGCCGCGTTCGCACGCGCCTGGGTGGAGTCGCGGGATCGGGCGCGACCGCGCGGAGCGCGCGCGCTCCGCGACGAGCTGCGCCGAATGGGCGTCCCGGCGGCGGATGCCGAGGCGGCGCTCGCCGCACGAGAGGCGCGCGCCTCCGGCGCTGATCCCGACGATCCACGGCTTGGGCCAGGGGCGGGGGAGCGGGCCGCCTCGGAGGCGTCCGATGACGCGGCCGCGGCGCGGCTCCTCGCCCGGAAGGGCGCCGGCCTCCTCCGCGAGGCGGACCTTCGGAAGCGGCGGGCGAAGGCGTACGCGCTGCTCGCCCGGGGCGGATTCGATCCCGGGACGGCCGGTCGGGCATCGGCGGCCTGGCTCGCGACGACCGGCACGATCTCCTCTGACGACGACCCGGAACCCGCCGCCGAGCCGTGACCCTGGCCGGCGCCGGCTGCCGCACGGGCGACCGGCGCGGGGCTGCCGGGCCTGATTCGTGTCCGATTCGTGCCCGAAATGGGCACGTTTGACCCTCCCGCCCGCCGGCCGTAGGCTACGTCCACCAAAGAACGGCGCCGCGGGTGCGACGCCGGTTGTCACGTTCCGACTCATCCATCCCGGCGAGCCCACGCCGAAGCCCGGTCCGCGTATCACCCGAGGGTCAGCGGGCCGGTCCCGACGTATCGCCGTTCCCGAACAATCACTCGCCGGCCGCTCACCCGGCCGGTCGGGAGGCGAGAGCATCATGGAGAACCCCGTCGTCGCGGCGGTGGCCCTTGTCGTGGCCATTGTCGGCGGCCTCGCTCTAGGATTCGTCGCGCGCGGCGTCGTCGCGGCACAGGCGGTCCGAGGAGCCCAGGACAAGGCCGCCCGCATCGTTGCCGAAGCCCGCACCCAGCAGAAGGACCTGATCCTCGAAGCAAAGGACGAGAAGCTGCGCTTCCAGCGCGAAGCAGAGGACGAGGCCCGCGCCAAGCGCGCCGAGCTCAGCGGCCTGGAGCGCCGACTCCTGACTCGCGACGAGCAGCTGGACCAGCGCACGGACATGCAGGAGCAGCGCGATCGCAAGCTGCTGGAGAAGGAACGCGACTTCGACCGCACCCGCGAGGAGCTCGCTGCCGCTCGAACGGAGCAGATCGCGGCGCTCGAGCGGGTCAGCGGGATGAGCGCGGAGGACGCGAAAGCGGTCATCCTCGACACCGTCCGCGCCGAAGCCGAAAACGACGCCGTCCGCCTGACCCGGTCGATCGAGCGCAAGGCCCGCGACGAGGCCCAGGACAAGGCGCGCGAGGTGATCGTCACGGCGATCCAGCGGGTCGCCGCCGACCACACCGCGGAGCACACCGTCTCGGTCGTGCACCTTCCTTCGGACGAGATGAAGGGCCGGATCATCGGCCGCGAGGGCCGCAACATCCGGGCGCTCGAACAGGCGACCGGCGTGGACCTGATCATCGACGATACGCCCGAGACGGTGATCCTCTCGGGCTTCGATCCTGTGCGTCGCGAGATCGCCCGGATCGCGCTCACCAAGCTGATGGCCGACGGCCGCATTCACCCGGGCCGGATCGAGGAGGTCGTTGCAAAGGCGCGCGCCGAAGTGGACCTCGTGATCCGCCAGGCCGGCGAAGCAGCCGCCTACGACGCCGGCGTGCCCGGCCTGCCTTCAGAGATCACGCGGCTTCTCGGCCGCCTCAAGTACCGGACGAGCTACGGCCAGAACGTGCTGAACCACGTCGTCGAGACCAGCCGGCTCGCCGCGATCATCGCCGCGGAGCTCGGCGCTGACGTGCTGACCGCGAAGACCGGTGGCCTCCTCCACGACATGGGCAAGGCCATCGACCACGAGGTGGAGGGCCCGCACGCCGCGATCGGCGCCCAGGTCGCGCAGCGCCACAACCTCTCCTTCAAGGTCGTGAACGCGATCGCGGCTCATCACCAGGAGGTGGAGTACGCCTGTGTGGAGGCGCCGATCGTGCAGGCCGCCGATGCCATCAGCGCGTCGCGTCCGGGCGCCCGCGGCGAGTCCGTCGAGCTCTACCTCAAGCGGCTCGAGGACCTGCAGGCGATCGCCGGGAGCTTCGCCGGGGTTGACCGCTCGTTCGCGGTCCAGGCGGGTCGCGAGGTGCGAATCCTCGTCCGGCCCGAGGAGATCGACGACCTGTCGGCCTCCCGCCTCGCCCGGGACATCGTCAGGAAGATCGAGGAATCGCTGACCTACCCGGGCCAGATCAAGGTGACGGTGATCCGCGAGACCCGCTCCGTCGAGTACGCGAAGTAGCGGTGGCCGACTCGCGGGCGCCGCGCCCCTGCCGGATCCTCATGATCGGCGACGTGATCGGCCGCCCGGGCCGCGAAGCCATCGAGCGCGAGCTGCCCGGCCTGCGCGACGTGTACGGGGTGGACTTCGTCACCGCCAACGGGGAGAACCTCGCGGGCGGGATGGGTCTCACCACGTCCACCGCCGAGTCGCTCTTCCGGGCCGGCGTGGATGTGCTCACGTCCGGCAATCACATCTGGGACAAGAAGGAGATCCTGCCGGCGCTCGATCGAGACGAGCGAATCCTGCGACCCCACAACTACGGCACGGACGGCGTGCCGGGCCGCGGCTGGGGCGCGTACGTCGCGGCCGACGGGACCGACATCGCCGTCCTCAACTTCCAGGGCCGCACGTACATGATCCCGATCGAGAACCCGTTCACCGATGCGGATCGCCTCCTGGACGAAGGCGCGGATGCGCTGCCGCCGGTTCGGCTCGTCGACTTCCACTGCGAGGTGACGAGCGAGAAGAATGCCTTCGGCCTTCACCTCGATGGGCGCGTGAGCGCGGTCGTCGGGACCCACACGCACGTCCCGACAGCGGACGAGCGGATCCTGCCGCGCGGGACGGCCTACCAGAGCGACCTCGGGATGACCGGGCCGCTCCACAGCGTGATCGGCTTCGCCCCGGCCACCGTCCTGCCGCGCTTCCTCAACGGGCTGCCGACACGGTTCGAGGTGGGTGGCTGGCCGGTGGTCCTCAACGCACTCCTGATCGACGTGGACCCCGCCACCGGCCGGGCGCTCAGCGTGGAGCGCGTCCGGCGGATCGTCGAGGCCGCCTGATGGGCCGCGGCCGCCGGGCGCCTGCCGCCGGGCGGATCGTCCCGCCGGAGCCCACGGTGGTCGACCTGCACGCGCACACGTGCCGCTCGGACGGGTTGCTGGAGCCGTCGGCGCTGGTCGCGGCCGCAGCCGCCGCCGGCATCCGGACCCTCGCGATCACCGACCACGACACGCTGGCGGGCTACCGGGACCTGGTCGCGCCGGGTGCGGGGCCACTGCCGCCCGGGCTGGATGTGCTCCCAGGCGTGGAGATCAACGCAATGGCCGGCGGTCTCAATCTGCCCGACGGGGAGCTCCATGTCGTTGGCCTTGGCGTGGACCCGGCCGACGTCGCGTTCGAGGCGGCCCTCGCCGAGCAGCGCGAGCGGCGCCGGCGACGTTTCGAGCGGATGGCAGCCCGGCTTCGCGCCGCGGGGCTTGGCGTGGATGCCCAGCTGGCCGGCCTGGACCTGACCCGTGACGATGCGCTGGGGCGCCCGACGCTCGCTCGGGCGCTCGTGGCGGCGGGGTTCGCCACGAGCGTCCAGGATGCGTTCGCGCGGTTCGTGGGCCGGGGTGGGCCCGGCTACGTGCCCCGGGAGGGACTGGGACCGGTCGAGGCGATTCGCGCCATCCGTGGCGCGGGCGGGATTCCGGTGCTCGCGCACTTCTCTGTCGCACCATCTCGGCGGGTCCTCCTGCGCGAGCTGATGCGTTCTGGCCTCGCGGGCCTCGAGGTCCATCATCGAAGCTTCGACGCCGCGACCGTGGCCGCGGTCGGGGCTGTCGCGCGCGACCTGGGCCTGCTGCCGTCGGGAGGGACGGACTACCACGGCGACGACGAAACCTACGCGGAGGCGATCGGGGAGACCTGGGTTCCGCCGGAGATCGCGGCCGGCGTCCTCGCTGCGCTCCAGGTGGGGGTCGTGGCGTGACGTCCCGCCACCTTCCAGTCCTGGATCTCGCCCCGCCGGCGGTCGCGCTCGACGGGCCCCGTCCCGCAGCCGCCGCCGCGGATGCGCGCGTCGCCGAGTTCCGCCCGGAGGACCAGGCACTCCCGCGCTTCTGGGTCTGGACGCTGGGCTGCCAGATGAACAAGAGCGACTCGGAGGAGATGGCCGGTCGACTCCTCGCGATGGGTTGCGCGGAAGCACCCGGGATGGAGGCGGCCGACCTCATCGTCATCAACACGTGCGCCATCCGCGAGGCGGCCGAGGCAAAGGTGATCGGCCGTCAGGGCGCGCTTGCCGCGCTCAAGGCCGCGAACCCCGCGCTCCGCGTGGTCCTGACCGGCTGCGCGGTGCGAGAGCGCGATCGGGCCGGCCTCCGGCGCAGGTTCCCGGCGGTCGACCTCTTCCTGCGTCCCGACGAGGAGCCGGAGCTGGTGGAGCGGCTGGGCCTCGCCTCCGCCCAGGGCCCGGTTGGCCTGGGCAGCGGGAATGGGGCTGCAACCGGGGCTGGGGCCACCCCCGGCTCGGCCGTGGCTCCCCGCACGGCGGCAACCACCTTTGTCAAGGGCGTTACCGTCTCGGCCGCCGATCATCTCGCGGGCTCTCGCGCAATCGCCGTCGCGTCGGGCGCGGTGCGCCGCGAATCGGCCGTCGCCGCGTGGCTCCCGATCATCTACGGCTGCGACAAGACCTGCACCTACTGCATCGTCCCGTTCAGCCGCGGGCCAGAGCGGAGCCGGCCGTTCGACGAGGTGGTCGACGAGGCGCGGACGCTCGCCGCCGCCGGCTACCGCGAGATCACGCTCCTGGGCCAGAACGTCAACAGCTACGGCCATGACCTGCCCGCTGAGGCACGCTTCGACCACGTCGCCGAGGCGCGCCGGGCCGGGCGACGGATCGATCGCGCATCGCGGCCCGATCTCGCCGAGCTGATCCGTGTCATCGACGCCCTGAGCGGACCCGACGGGGGACGTGCCGTGCCGCGCCTCCGGTTCATCACCTCGCACCCATGGGACCTCTCGGACCGGCTCGTCGACGCGATGGCCGAGGCGCCTAGCGTCTGCGCGGCGCTCCACCTGCCGGTCCAGTCGGGCGACGACGAGGTCCTCCGCCGGATGGGTCGGCAGTACTCGATCGCGCACTACGAGGAGCGCCTCGGCCGCATCCGCGAGGCGATCCCGGGGATCGCCGTCAGCACGGACGTGATCGTCGGCTTCTGCGGCGAGACCGAGACGCAGTTCGCCTCCACGCTGCGCCTGCTCGAGACGATCCGCTACGAGCAGGTGTTCGCGGCCGCCTACTCGCCACGCCCGGGCACGCCGGCGACGCGACTCCCCGACGACGTCCCGGCCGCCGTCAAGAAGGAACGCCTCAACCGGCTGCTGGCCCTCCAGGAGGCGATCGGCTTCGCGCGGAACCGCGAGCGACTCGGGAGCGTTGCCTCCGTCCTCGTCGACACGCTGGAGCGGCCGCGCGGCCACGATCACGATGAGGCGGGGGACGAGCCGCCGCCGCCGACGCTCGCGGGCCGTGACCCGTTCGCCGTGCCGCTGCCGGACGGCTGGGTTCGCCTGGCCGGCCGCTCACGTGAGAACCGGCTCGTCCACCTGGCCGGCCCGGCGGCGTTCGTCGGGAGCATCGTCGACGTGCGCATCGAGGCGGTCGGGCCGTACAGCCTGCGGGGAGTCCTCGCCTGACGACGGGGGAGGGGAGCACGTCGGGCCGGCGGCCACCGCTCGTCGTCGTCGGCGGCCCGACTGCCACCGGCAAGACCGACCTTGCCGTGCGGCTCGCGCTCGCGCTCGGCGCCGATGGCATCCCGGCAGCCGTCATCTCGGCGGACTCGCGCCAGGTCTACCGGGGGACCGACGTCGCGACCGCGAAGCCCACCCTCGCCGAGCGTCGGGACGTGCCGCACCACGGCCTGGACCTCGCCGATCCGGACGAGCGCTTCTCGGTGGCCGAATTCGCGGCCCACGTGGAGACAGTCCTGCCGGCGATCGCCGCGCGCGGGGGCGTCGCGCTCCTCGTGGGCGGCACCGGGTTCTGGCTGCGCGCGATCGCCGATGGCCTCGCCATCGATGCGCTGCCGTGGGACCCGCACGTCCGGGACGTCCTCGAGTCGGACCTCGCCGACCAGGGACTGGGCGCCCTCGTGACGCGCCTTCAGGCGACCGCACCCGGGCTCGCCGCCCGCGTCGACCTGCACAATCCGCGCCGCGTCGTGCGCGCCCTGGAGATCGCGACCCTCCAGGGGGACGCACCGCTTCCCGCTCCGCGTGGCTACGGCGGACCGGTCCTGCGCCTCACGCTCGATGTCGCCGATCGCGTGCTGCACAGGGCCTGGATCGCCGATCGCGCCGCGGTCCAGCTCGATGGGGGAATCCTCGCCGAGGCGGAGTCGCTGCGTGCCCGCTACCCGACCTCGCTGGCCGCGTTCTCCGCGATCGGGTACCGGGAGGCATGGGACCTGCTCGACGGGCGCATCGACCGGGCGGGCTACCTGGCGGCGAACGTCGGCCGCAACGTCGCATATGCCCGGCGCCAGCGGACGTGGTTCCGCGCGGCGCCAGCCGACCTCGCGCTCGACGCCGGGGACCCGGGCGCACCGGACCGCGGGATCGAACGCGCGCGTACCTTCGCCCAGACGTTCGCGCGGCGCGGCGGCTGAACCGGCGGGGGAAGTAACGCGCCAAGTGGGGTTTACCCGACGCACCACGGGAGCGATTCACGCTTCGTAGGGGGGTGCTCTAACGATGGGGCGGTTGCGGACGCAACGAAACTGGGAGGGTGCGAAACGCTGACCCTCGGGGCGCGCACCTCGCGGACCCGGCCGACGGTGCCAAGGGCCAAGCACGTCGGTTCGTCTGAGACGCGAAGAGAAGAACGCGCCAACGCTCCAACGGCCCCAGGGCCCTTGGAGCCGGCCTCTCGCGCTGCGCCCTCAGACGTCACCATGTCGTGGGCACGGGCAGCGCCTGATCGAATGGCCGCCCCGATGTTCTCGATGCTCGCGGCGCGTCACGCGGGGGCCGGCGTGTGAAACGCCGGGGTGCTGGCCGAGCCTTCGCGCACGGGCGCTGGGCGGCGCTTGACCCGGCGATGCGAAGGGCCGATGCTCATCACGAGCGCGCAGTCGCGCGCCGGAGACTCGAGACGAGGGTCAAGCCATGCCATACCGCCCGATCACGCCGCTCAAGGGCCCGGGCATTGTGGCGATGGAGGCGCTCTACGACGAGCAGGAGGGCGCACGCCAGGCCCAACGCGCCGATGCAGCGCGCAGCCGTGCCGCAGTTCCGAGCCGACGCCGCACAGCCGGGCTGGCTGCTGCCCTCCTGGCCGTCGCCCCTCCTCGTCGTAACGGCCGTCGCGGCGTTGCCCCGCAGCGGGCCGGGGGCGACGCCGTCCGTCGTACTGTCGCTCGCGACCCTCGCCGGCAACGCTCCGACGACCACCGCGTTCGACGGTCAGCGATACACCATCGCCTTCACTGCGGTCAACCCCCTGTCGATCGTCGCCGATGGCCGGATGTACGCCGTCAAGCAGGGCTACTCGTTCGATACCCCGTCGGACCCGGTGTTCGTCATTGCCGGACCGCAGGGCGGGACGGCGCTCGCCTACTTCGACGGCGGTGGCGAGCCGAACACCGGAGTCCGCATCGTGGTGGCGGCGTCCGACCTCACGGTCGACGGGAGCGCCCTCAGGTGAGCGGCCTGCGATCGTCGGGATAGGCGATTGCACGCCCTCGCTCCGGCTCGGACTCCGGCCAACCCACCGAGCCTATGAAGCGCGGCACCAGTCAAGGGCATCGGCGGGCCTCGCGACGATTGCTCGCTACCGCGCGTAGGACAATGGGCGGCGACGGGACGGGGCTCTCGATCCCACGTTCAGCCACCTTCTATGGCACGGAAGTCATCGTTGCGCGCGCAACCGCCCCATCGTTAGAACACCCCCTTCGTAGGCGCTTCTGGTGCGCGGGGTAAACCCCACCAGAAGCGATGCCCCGCCGGCGGGCTCAGGCCGAGCGATCGCGCGCGCCACGATGGCGTCCCGCCCGGAGCCTGGGTCGCCGCCGGGGTATCCTCCGCGGATGGCCCGCTCCACCACGATCGAACTTGCGTCGCCCGCCGAGAAGGCGTTCCTCGTCGCCGTTGATACCGGCGACGACCCCGGCTGGAACGCCCAGGACTCGCTGGCCGAGCTCGCCTCGCTCGCGGAGACGGCCGGCGCCTCGGTGGTCGGGGCCGAGTGGCAGAACCGCCGCCATGTCGACCCGAACTGGTACGTGGGCAAGGGGAAGGCGGAGGAGCTGGTCGCCGCGAAGGCCGAGACGGGCTTCGACCTGCTCGTCGCGGACGACGAGCTCTCGCCGAGCCAGCAGAAGGCGCTGGAGGGGCTGCTCTCGGTCAAGGTGATCGACCGAAGCCGGCTGATCCTGGACATCTTCGCCCAGCACGCCCGCACGCACGAGGGTCGGCTCCAGGTGGAGCTCGCCCAGCTGGAGTACCAGCTGCCACGCCTCACCCGGCTCTGGACGCACCTCTCCCGGACCGGCGGCGGGATCGGGACCCGGGGGCCCGGCGAGAGCCAGCTGGAGACCGATCGCCGGCTGATCCGCGAACGGATCAAGAAGATGAAGGAACGCGTCGAGCAGGTCCGCCAGCAGCGTGCGACGGCGGCCCGCGGCCGGGACCGCCGGCTCTACCCGACGGTGGCGATCGTCGGCTACACGAACGCCGGCAAGTCCACGCTCCTCAACTCGCTCGTGGGCAGTGAGGTCGCGCTCGCCGAGGACAAGCTCTTCGTCACGCTCGACCCGACCAGCCGGCAGGTCAAGCTCGGCGACGGCCAGACAGCCATCGTCACCGACACGGTCGGATTCATCCACAAGCTGCCGCACCAGCTGGTCGATGCCTTCCGGGCGACCCTCGAGGAGGTGACCCGTGCGGACGTCCTCGTCGAGGTCGTGGACGCCTCCGACGCCCACTTCGCGGAGCACCGGGCGACCGTCCAGACGGTCCTCGACGAGCTGGGCGCGGGGACGAAGCCGCGGCTCGTCGCCTTCAACAAGGCGGACCTGCTTGTCGCCGGCGGCGGCGTGGCGGCCCAGGCGCCGATCGTCGCCGGCAGCGTGCTGGTGTCGGCGCTCAGCGGCTTCGGCCTCGACGCGCTCCGCGACGGGGTCGCGGCCCTGCTTGCGTCGCTCTGGGAGGACATCGACGTCGCCGTCCCGTACGCCGCGGGGGAGCTCCTGGCCCGCGTCCGCGAGCGGGGAACCGTGGAGGTCGAGTACGGCCAGCGCGACGTCCACGTCCGCGGCCGCGTGGGGCCGGCCCTCGGCGGCGAGCTCTCGGCGGTTGCGGCACGCTGGGCAGAGTCACTCCGCGAGGCCGAGCGGGCGGACGCCTGATCGAACCGATGGCCCACGAGTCCGCGCGCGTCCCGCCGGGCCCCGGTGACGTCGTCCGCGAAGTCCGCGGCCTGACCGGCGTCCCGTGGCGCCGCCTCCTTGGCTATGTCCGGCCGCACCTGCGGCTCTTCGGGCTGGCGCTCGTGGGGCTCATCCTGTCGGCGGGCCTCGGGCTCGTGTTCCCGCTCCTGATCGCCCGCATCACGACCGTCGTCGTCGCCGGCGGCGACATGGGGGGGCTCGACCGGCTCGTCCTCCTGCTCATCGTCCTGTTCTCCGTGCAGGCTGTCGGAAGCTTCCTCCAGACGTACTTCCTCGGCGTCGTCGGCGAGCGGATCGTCGCCCGGTTGCGGTCGGACCTGTTCGCCCGGCTCGTCACGCTCTCGCTCGACTTCTACGTCCACGCCCGGGTGGGCGAGCTCATCTCGCGCCTGTCGAGCGACGTCACGCAGGTCCGGATGATGCTCACCCAGACGATCACGAACCTGCTCGCCGCGTCCGTCGGGCTGCTCGGATCGATCGTCATCCTCTTCGTGCTGAGCCCGACCCTGCTCCTCGTGGTGCTCGTGCTCGCGCCCGCCCTCATCGGCGCCGCGTTTGCGTTCGGACGGCCCCTCCAGCGGGTGAGCACGCAGGTCCAGGACGAGATCGCTCGCTCTACGACGACGGCCGAGGAGGCGCTCTCCGGAATCCGCATCGTCAAGAGCTTCGTCCGCGAGGACTGGGAGATCCACCGGTACGGCGTCGACCTCGGCCGCGTCGTCGCCCGGGCGACCCGGCTCGCGCTCTGGCGCGGGCTGTTCGGTGCCGTCATGACGTTCGTCGGGTTCGGGGCCATCGCGATCCTCCTCTGGTACACGGGCCGCCAGGTGATCGAGGGCACGCTCGCGATCGGGACGTTGACGAGCTTCCTCCTGTACGGCGTCTCGATCGCGGCGAACCTCGCCAGCATCGCCGGCCAGTACGGCCAGGTCCGCGAGGGCTCCGGAGCCGTCCAGCGCGTCTTCGAGCTCCTCGACACGGAGGCGACGATCCTGGACCCGGCGACGGCGCAGCCGATGCCCCGCGTCGCGGGCAGGATCACCCTCGACAATGTCTCCTTCGGATACCTGCCGGACCGACCCGTGCTGCGCGGGATCGATCTCGACATCGCACCCGGCGAGATCGTGGCCCTGGTGGGTCCGTCCGGGGCCGGCAAGACAACCCTATGCAACCTCATCCCGCGGCTCTGGGACGTGACGGACGGGGCGATCCGGATCGACGGCATCGATATCCGGCACGTTGACGTACGGACCCTGCGGAACCAGATCGGCCTGGTCCCGCAGGAGGCGACCCTGTTTGGCGGCACGATCCGCGAGAACATCCGCTACGGCCGGCTGGACGCCTCCGAGGCAGAGATCGTCGAGGCCGCCAGGGCCGCGTTCGCGGATGACTTCATCGCCGAGCTCCCGGAGGGCTACGAGACGCCGCTGGGCGATCGGGGAGCGCGTCTCTCCGGCGGCCAGCGCCAGCGGATCGCGATCGCCCGGGCCATCCTCAAGGATCCCCGGATCCTCCTCCTCGACGAGGCGACCAGCTCCCTCGACAACGAATCGGAGCGCGCGGTCCAGGCCGCGCTCAACCGGCTCATGGTGGGGCGGACCACCCTCATCGTGGCGCACCGCCTCTCCACGATCCGGGCCGCCCATCGGATCGCGGTGCTCGACGACGGCTGGCTCGTCGAGCTCGGCACCCAGGACGAGCTCCTCGCGCGCGACGGCCTCTACGCGCGCCTCCACCGGCTGCAGTTCACCGACGCGGCCGATGCCGATGCCGGCCGCCCGGTCCCGCTCGAAGGGTCCATCCGGACCCTAGACTCCCGCACCTCGCCCGCCTAGCATCCCAACGTGGGGAGCGTCCCACGCGAGCGCGAAGTTCCAGCCGAGGGTGAGCTCATCATGGATGGATGGACCGGGCAATTCCTGCGGGTCAACCTGACCTCCCGGACGTTCAGGATCGAGACGTTCTCGGAGGAGTTTGCCTACACGTGGATCGGCGGCCGCGGCTTCGCCGTCAAGATCCTCTACGACGAGCTCGCCCCGGGGATCGATCCACTCGGGCCAGACAACAAGCTGGTCGTGGCCGTCGGCCCCATCTCCGGCATCCCGGCCCCCAACACGGGCAAGACGATCGTCGCCGCCAAGTCGCCCGCGACCGGCGGGTACGGCGACGGGAATCTCGGCACGCGCGTCACGGACCAGCTCCGCAAGGCGGGCTATGACGCCCTCATCATCGAGGGCCGGGCGGACCGCCCCACGCTGCTCTCCATCGACGACGACCGCGTCGAGTTCCTGCCGGCCGACGAGGTCTGGGGCAAGGGCACGATGGCGACGAACGACTGGATCTACGCCCGCTACGGGAAGGGCGTCGGGGTCCTGAACATCGGCCAGGGCGGCGAGAACATGGTCCGCTTCGCCGTGGTCCGCAGCCTCGAGGGGCGGTCCGGCGGCCGGCCCGGCATGGGCGCGGTGATGGGCTCGAAGCTCCTCAAGGCGATCGTGGTGAAGGGCTCGAAGCCAATCCCGCAGGCGTTCCCCGTCGCGATGAAGGAGCTGGGCCGGGACGACCTGCGGACCGTCCACGCGATGGACAAGGAGGCCGCCTGGTCCATCCAGGGCACGACCGGGGTCCTGCCCTGGTGCAACGAGGTCGCGGCGCTCCCGGTCCACAACTTCCGCGGCACTCACCACCCGGACGCCTGGAAGGTCGACGGCGAGCGGGTCCACGCGGCGCGGGTCGCCACGTACGGCTGCCCGAACTGCACGATGCGGTGCGGCATCGGCATCCCCGACGACGAGGGTCACGAGGCGGAGGTCGACTACGAGAACATCGGCCTCCTGGGGCCGAACCTCGATCTCTTCGACCTCCCGCAGGTCGCCGCGCTCAACTACCTGTGCGACGACTACGGGCTGGACACGATCTCGGCCGGCAGCGTGCTGGGCTTCTACGCCGATGCGATCGAGCGGGGAGCCGTCGAGGGCGACCTCCGCTTCGGCGATGCGGCCGGCTTCAAGAAGGTCCTCGGCATGATCGCCCGGCGCGAGGGCGAGATCGGCAACCTGCTCGCCAACGGGACGCTACCGGCCGCCCGGGCGTTCGGCCACGGGTCCGAGGACTACGCGATGCAGGTCAAGGGCCTCGAGATCTCGGCCTACAACTGCAAGTTCATCCCGGGCATGGCCCTCGCGTTCGGGGTGAGCCCCATCGGCGCCCACCACAAGGAGTCGTGGATCATCACGTTCGAGGTCAAGCAGACCACCCGCGGGTCGTACGGGCGCGACAAGGCCCAGAAGATCGTGGACCTCCAGCGGATCCGGGGCGGGCTCTTCGAGTCG
>Ga0097691_1002085_pt1 | contig 13888 bp, 13 predicted proteins | sample NGESurdeep072012_8_FD_72858 | JGI IMG/M metagenome (GOLD analysis project Ga0097691, IMG submission 72858) | Arctic peat soil microbial communities from Barrow, Alaska - NGEE Surface sample 210-1 deep-072012 | ecosystem: Environmental > Terrestrial > Soil > Wetlands > Peat ...
CCCGCACGAGAAAGTCGAACATCCACTGCAGGGTGTCGTACCGAAGCCGCATTGACTGGCCGTCCCGGAGCACCTGGGACGTCGGGCCCAGCCGGACGGCGACGTCCGTGTATGCGATCGCGGCCTCACGCACCATGGCTGCGAGTGCCAGACGGTCGCGGGCGTCGAACGCGCGGAGGAGAGATTCCCGCGCAGCCCCGGTTTCCCCGAGCGCGCGTTCGACCCGCTGGCGCTCCTCAGCAGTCGGTCCGTCGCTCACCTGACGACAATAGCAGTTGCCATCAAGGGAACGGCCCACGATCGCACGGTAGTGGAGCTGCTTCTCGATGTAGACCGTCATCTGGGGATGACGCTGTACCTTTCCTCCAGTCAGGCGGTCTTCGCCCCCGCCGCGTCAAGCGCCATTGCCCGCTGGAGCGCAGCGGCCCGCATGTCGGCCGCGATCTCGACCGGACCGCCAAGGGCCTGTGCGCTGAGCGCTGCCTGCGCGGCTTCCTCGATGACCCCGCCGATGAGGACGGCCAGGTCAGGGGTTCGGTGGAAGACGAGCACGCCGTGGTTCGCGAGCAGCACGGCCGGCGCGCCCGGTCGAACCGCTGCGCGGATGTTGGCGACCGCCTGCTCGGAGCCCCGCGGCGCGTATGCCGCGACCGCAACGCCGTCGGCAAGCCCGAACATCGCGAGCGCCTCGATCCAGCAGGCGATGGGTCGGTTGGCGACGGCAAACGCCGTCGCGTGTGGCGAATGCGTGTGGACCACGCACCCGACATCGGCACGATCCCGGTACATCGCCGTGTGCATCGCCACGACGGCGGCCTGGATCGGGGGGAGGGTGCCCTCCAGCAGCGTTCCGTCCAACGCGACGCGGACGATGCCGTCCGCCCTCAGCCCCTTCAGCGACGAGGCGGACGTGTAGTACATCTCCTCGGCGCCCGGGACCCGGAGGCTGACGTTGCCGTGCCCGTTTGCCGAGATGGCCCCGCCCGCGACCACCCTGGCGGCGGCGTCGAGGACCTGGTCGACGAAATCCTTGTTCACCTGTTGTCCCCCCACCCGTCTCGAACTGGTCGCGGTTCGCGTGCAGCCAGTCGCGCTGCACCTACATGGGCATCGGGCTGAGGAGCTGGAAGTAGTTGTTGTCGGGATCGGCGAACGTGGCGATCCATGCTCCAGCCGCATCCCCGAACTGGTACGGCTCCCGGATGACCGTGGCACCGGCAGCCTTGAACCGCTCGAAGTCGCCCTTGACGTCGGACGTCTCGATGTTCCAGATCAACCGTCCCGGCTCGGTGTTGCTGCCCGTGACCTGGTCATGTGCGCCGACGGTGAGGAAGCCCGTGCCGAGCTGCCAACCGCTGTAGGCGCCTTCATTCCAGCCAGGCGTGCCGAAGAGCCTGGTGTAGTAGTCCTTCAGGCGCTGCGGATCCGCCGACCCGATCAGGATGCTGTTCAGGTTCACGCTGTCTCCCCCTTGATGCTCCCCCGCCCGGCTGGGACGCCGACCCGACGCAGGACGGCGATTGTCGGCGAGGCCCGGATTGGCGTCAAGACACCGGTGCTACCACGTCGACGCCGGCGTCAACCTCCGCTCTCGAAGAGCAGGGTGTCGAGGCCGCGCGTCAGCCCGATGCGCCCGAGGACCAGCCGGACCGCGAGGATCGTTCCGGACACGTAGGGCATGGCCGAGAGGCCGGCGTCGTGACGGATCGTCAGCCGTCCGTCGGGCAGGCCGAAGATGACCTCGGTGGAGACGGAGTAGCTGGGGAGCCGCACGGAGTGCACCTGGACGCTCTCGGCGCGTCCGGCTTCGTCGCGCTGGAGTAGTCGATGATCTCCGCCTGCGGGAGGTGGCGAGCCACGAGCATCACCGCCGCCTGCGCCATCGCCGCCGTGAGCGAGAAGTACGCCCTGCCGAGGTCCGTGCCGGCGGCCGATCGTGCAACCGCGGAACGTAGGACCAGGCCGTCGGCCTCGAGGACCCCCGCGACCAGCGCCCGGCCCGCCCAGCCGGTGGCACCGGCGACGCAGACATTGATCATGCCCGGCGCCCGGCCCCCTACGCCTCGGCGATCACCCCGATCGAGATCCGGAAGCCGGCGCGGCGTTGCAGCGGGGGCATCAGCGTTCCCTGGCCGACCGGCGCGTCGCCGGGGAACACGCGGACCCACTCCTCGTTGAAGACGTCGAACTCCGCAGGGTCGCGCAACGACCAGTTCGCCCAGACAACCTTCTCCAGCGAGCTCCCCGCACCCTGGAGCTTGGCCTCGAGGTTGCGCAGGCACTGGCGCGCCTGTTCCCTGATCGCTCCGCTGACGACCTGACCGGTATCGGGATCGACCGGCCCCACCGACGAGACATAGACCATGCCTCCGGCCGCGACCGCCCGACCGTGACCGACGGTGGGTCCGACTGTGGCGGACGTCTGGGGCGTCTCTCCGGCGGTGAACCTCCCCTTCCCCCGGTGGACTGCGCCTGGTCGCGTGGGGTCCTCGGCGGGGATTCCGAACTCGCCGGGCGGCAGCTCGACGCCGTTTGCCTTGAATCTCCCCATGAACGTCGGCCGGGTCCCGGTCGGCTTGAGCTGCCCCTCGATCTTGCCGTCCCGAACGCCGGTCTGTTCGAAGGCGAAGATGTCCTGGGTAAGGATCTGGTCGTCCTCGATTCCGTAGACCTCGGTGATGTTGACGACCTTGCGGGAACCGTCCTTGAGGCGGGCGGTGTGGACGATCACGTCGACGGCGGAGGTGATCTGCTCGCGGATCGCCCGCAGCGGCAGCTCATAGCCGGTCATGAGGACCATCGTCTCGAGTCGGCGAAGCATGTCTATCGGGCTGTTGGCGTGCCCGGTGGAGAGCGAGCCGTCCTGGCCCGTCGTCATGGCCTGGAGCATGTCCAGGGCCTCGCCTGCGCGGCACTCTCCCACGATGATCCGGTCGGGCCGCATGTGCAGGGCGTTGCGCAACAGGTCGCGGATCGTGATCTCGCCTTTGCCGTCGAGGTTCGACGGGCGCGACTCGAGCGTCACGACGTGCGGCTGGCGGAGCTGCAGCTCGGCGGCATCCTCGATCGTGATGATCCGCTCGTCCGCGGGGATGAACGAGGAGAGGACGTTGAGCGTCGTCGTCTTGCCGGAGCCGGTGCCGCCGGAGACGAAGAGGTTGAGCCGGGCCTCGATGCAGGCCTTGAGGAAGTCGAACATCTCGGCCGTTGCCGTGCCGAAGCCGACGAGGTCGTCAACGGTGAACGGCCTGGCAGCGAACTTGCGGACCGTGATCACGGGTCCAACGAGCGAAAGCGGATGGATGATCGCATTGACGCGCGAGCCGTCGGGCAGGCGCGCGTCGACCCGTGGGCTCGACTCGTCGATCCGCCGCCCCATCGGCGTGATGATCCGGTCGATGATCCGCATCACGTGCTCGTCGCTCAGGAAGACGCTCTCGACCCGCTGGATCTTCCCGCCCCGCTCGATATAGATGTGGCCCGGGCCATTGACCATGACCTCGGTGACCGTCTCGTCACGCAGAAACGGCTCCAGCGGCCCGAAGCCCGTGAGGTCGTCGGCCGCCTCCTCGACCAGGCGAAGGCGCTCCTCCCGCGTCACGCTGAACCCGTTCACGTCGATGACCCGATCGACGATCCCCGCGACCTTGCCGCGGGCATCCGCAGCGCCGGAGACCTCGCCCAGGCTGTCGAAGGCCCGGATGACCTCGTCGTGGAGGCGAGCCCTGACCTGGCGCAGCAATTCCCCACGGCCTGCGGGCGGAGCGGATCTCGGCGGTGCGCCAGGCCCCGCGGGCGGTGCGCCAGGCCCCGCGGGCGGCAGGCCAGGCCCGACGGGTACCAGCGTGCCGGAATCCGGGATGCCGACTCCGCGTTGCGCTCGCTCAACCCGCTGGAGCAGCGACATGACCTCTACCTCCCCCGGGTCTGGCTCGTGACTCCAGATGGGTGCGATCCAGGCTTGCGTGGAGAAACGGTGCCCACGCTCGATGAGTTCTCCGAGATAGTACCTCTGCCCGGCCGAAAAGGACCCCTGAAGTACCAGAGTCAGGTGCGTCTGAGCAACCCCAATACGCCGGCCGCGGTGAGCGGCGCCGGGCGCAGCTTCGGGCCATTGGGCCCGGGGGACCAGCGACGATGGACTCAGTGCAGGTCGGCGCATCGCCGTGATCCTGAACGTCATGGCAGTCCAGGGATTGGGGCGGACACCGGCGGTGCACTCACGTCGACGGCCGATGAGCGTCGTCCTGACCGCCTGGACGGTCATCCTCGCGTTGTCCCTGATGCCGACCGTCGTCGCGCAGGAGGTCCTTGGCGAGCCGGTGTCCGCGGACCTGCGGGCCGGCAGCTCCGTCGCCGTGATCCTGGCCGGCCTCCTGTCGACCCTGGCCTGGAAGCCGCTACGGACGCTGCGCCCCCTCCTCGGGCTCTTCCTCGTGCTGGTCGCGACGCAGTGGGCCGTCTACACGCAGCTTGGCCGCCTGCCGATCTTCCTGGGCTGGTTGCGGGACCGATCGTTCAGCGTCTACATGCCCGCCGAGCTGGTGTTGAACCTGATCGTGACGCTGGCAGTCGTGGCAGCGCTGGTCGGCCTGAAGCGGGATCGCCGGGCCTTCTACCTCTCACGGGGCGATCCGTCGGCCCCGGCCGAACCGATCCGCTGGCTGGGCGTGAAGCCGGGCGCCAGGTGGAGCAAGACCGGGCGCGACCTGTCCATCGTCATCAGCCTCGGCACGCTGGCCTTCCTGGCGATCGCAGGGCGGACGTCCATCGACATCGCCGGCGCGGTCCTGCCGTTCCTGCCCGCCGTCCTGCTCGCCGCTGCCCTGAACGCCTTCAACGAGGAGATGACCTACAAGGCGTCGTTGCTGTCGGTGCTGCTGGAGCCCGTCGGTTCGCGCCAGGCGCTGCGGATGGTCGCGGCCTACTTCGGGATTGCCCACTTCTACGGCGTTCCGTACGGTCTCGTGGGCGTGGTGCTGGCCTGGTTCCTCGGCTGGATCCTGGCGAAGTCGATGCTGGAGACGCGCGGCCTCACGTGGGCCTGGTTCATCCATTTCGTGCAGGACGTGCTGATCTTCGGGTTCATGGCGACCGGCGCGATCACCCCGGGAGGTGGCTGAGCGCCACGACGGCGACCCGCGAGCGTGTCGCTGCCCAGCGTGCGCGGCCGCCCGTCCCGGGAGGACAATCCCGGTGACCCCGGACACTTCGAGCGCCCAGCGCGTCAACTCGGTGGGCAACCTGGTCGATCGACGACGTCGTCGGGGTGTCTGCCACGCCGGAGGACCGACCATGAGCCACCTGCCCGCACCCGGACGCTACGACGCGATGACCTATCGCTTCTGCGGGCGGAGCGGCCTGCGCCTGCCGCTGCTCTCCCTGGGGTTGTGGCACAACTTCGGCGACCACACCCGCCTGGCGACCCAGCGCGAGATCGTCTTCACGGCGTTCGACCTCGGGATCACCCACTTCGACCTTGCGAACAACTACGGCCCGCCCTACGGCAGCGCCGAGCTCAACTTCGGGCGCATCCTCCGCGAGGACCTGGCGGCGCACCGTGACGAGCTGATCATCTCCAGCAAGGCCGGCTGGGACATGTGGCCGGGGCCGTACGGCCAGGGCGGCGGGTCGCGCAAGTACGTGCTGGCGAGCCTGGACCAGAGCCTTCGCCGCGTCGGCGTCGACTATTTCGACATCTTCTACTCGCACCGCTTCGACCTCGACACGCCGCTCGAGGAGACGATGGGGGCGCTCGCCACGGCGGTCCGCCAGGGCAAGGCCCTCTACGTGGGAATCTCCTCGTACTCGGCGGCAAAGACGCGCGAGGCGGCTGCGATCCTCCGCTCCGAGGGCGTCCCGCTCCTGATCCACCAGCCGTCCTACAACCTGCTGAACCGCTGGGTCGAGCCGGAGCTGCTCGACACCCTCGAGGAGGTCGGGGCCGGGATGATCGCGTTCACGGCGCTCGCCCAGGGGCTCCTGACCGACAAGTACCTCGACGGCATCCCCGCCGACGCGCGCGTCAACCGGCCCGGGGGCGATTCGTTCGCGCGGGAGATGCTGAACCAGCAGAACCTTGCGCGGGTCCGGGCGCTCAACGAGATCGCGCTGCGCCGCGGCCAGACGCTGGCCCAGATGGCCTACGCGTGGGTGCTGCGCGACCCGCGCGTCACGACCACGCTCATCGGAGCGAGCTCGCCGGCGCAGGTCCGGGAGAATGTCGAGGCGCTCGCCAACCTGGCGTTCTCCGCGGCTGAGCTGGCGGAGATCGACCAGCACGCGGTCGAGAGCGGCGTCAACCTGTGGGAGAAGCCGAGCACGGACCAGCGCGCCTGAGCCGGACCATCGGCTGCGCCCCGCCGACCCGTTCGTGGGATGGCAGGCGGCGCCATTCCCATCGACTCTTTGGCTGGTGCCGACGGGCACCACTTCGCCGATCGCGTCGCGCGATCCTCGAGGTGCCCGCGGTCCCGAACAGGGGTTGGTGGTGGTGAAGAGACAACTCGGCCGACCTCCGGCCGTCGCGGGAGCGAGCCTCGCCGGTTCCAGGGCTGTGACGTTCGCCGGCGTTACGCTCGACGAGGTCGAATCGGTCTCGAGAACCGGATCGTTCTCGCTCGACATCGCATCGGGATGCTGGACCAGCTCGACGGGTCTCGACGCGATCTTCGGGATCGACACCGCATTCGACCGCTCGGTCGAGGGCTGGGCGTCGCTGATCCACGTCGATGACCGCCAGGCCATGCTCGACTACTTCGCCGAGGAGGTCGTCGGTCGCGCCAGGCCGTTCGATCGCCGGTATCGGATCGTCCGCGCCGACACCGGCCAGGCACGGACTGTCCAGGGGCGCGGCGCGCTGGATCTCGATGAGTCCGGGCGACCGCTGCGAATGGTCGGCACGATCTCCGACGTCACCGATCAGGTTGCGCTGGACGACGAGCGGGCCCGGCTCGAAGCCGAGCTCCGCCGGAGCGAACGCAGCCTCGCCGAGGCGCAGCGGATCGCCCAGATCGGCAGCTGGGAGTGGGATCTCGCGACCGACTCCCACCGCTGGTCGGATGAGGCGCACCGGATCTACGGGCTCGAGCCGGGCACGTTCCACGGACCCACCGAAGCGTTCGTCGCGCTCGTCCACCCGGACGATCGCGCTCGCGTCGCGGAGGCCGACCGGGCCGCGCTCGCAGGTCAGGCCCACTATGCGATCACCCACCGGATCGTCCGCCCGGACGGCGCCGTCCGGACCGTGCACGAGGAAGCCGAGGTCATCCGCGACGAGCAGGGGCGTCCGATCCGCATGCTCGGCACCAGCCAGGACGTCACGGAACAGGTCGCGGGACAGGCGGAACGCGCGCGCCTCGCGGCGGCCGTCGAGCAGACGTCCGACTCGGTCGTCATCACCGACCTTGCCGGCACGATCGAGTACGTCAACCCGGCCTTCGAGCGAGCGTCGGGCTATGGTCGCGACGAAGCCATCGGACAGAACCCGAGAATCCTCAAGAGCGGCCGCCAGTCGGCGGCGTTCTACGGTGCCCTGTGGGGTCGCCTGACGCGCGGTGAGAGCTGGTCCGGGACTCTCATCAACCGGCGCAGGGACGGCTCGCTCTACGAGGAGGAGTCGACGATCTCGCCGATCCGCGACGCGGGTGGCGAGATGACCGGGTACGTCGCGGTCAAGCGCGACGTCTCTGCGCTCCGGGCCGCGGAGTCGCACCTCGCCGCCGAGTACCGCGAACGCGCCCAGGTGGCCGCAGCGCTCTCCCGACTCCAGCCCGGCGCGAGCGCCGAGGCGACGGCGGCCGATGTCTGCAGCGAGCTGGCGGGCGTCACCGGCATCGACCTGGTGGCGATCATCAACTTCCTCGACCCCACGCATGCCATGACGCTCGCCGCGGCCGGACCCGCCGGCATGCCGCTGGCTGCCGGCCGACCTGTCCCCGCCACGCGCGCCGCCTACCTGTACGCGCGGGCGCGCCAGGGTCCGTGGGCCGAGGCCTATCGACCCCGAGCGGCGGACGGGGCGTACGGGCGGGCGATGTCCGAGATCGGCCTCCGGGCCAGCGCCTTCGCGCCGATCCGCAATGGTGAGGGCCTGCTCGGCCTGGTGGCCGCCGGGACGCGCGACGAAACGTACGCCCGCCACCTGATCGACCATCTTCCGGCAGTCGGCGAGTTTGCCGCGACGGCCAGCGCCCTGCTCAGCGGCCAGCTCGAGGGCGACCGCCGGTTCTCCCGGCGCCACGCGGAGATCGCCGAGATTCTCGCCAGCCGGGCGTTCCACCCGGTGTTCCAGCCGATCGTCGACCTCGACAACGGCGAGGTCGTCGGGCACGAGGCGCTGACCAGGTTCAGCGACGGGACGCCCCCCGACCATCGGTTCGCGGAAGCCTGGATCGTGGGCCTGGGAGAAGCCCTCGAGCTCGCGACGCTCGAGGCGGCGATCGCCGAAGCGCGGCAGCTGCCGGCGGCCCGCTGGCTGAACATCAACATGTCGCCGCGGCTCCTCGGCGACCCCACGCTCGTCCGGACGGTGCTCGCGAAGGCGGACCGGCCGCTGATCCTCGAGATCACCGAGCACGACACGGTCGCCGACTACCGAACGCTCCGTGACGCGATCGCGAGCTTCGGCGACTCGGTCCGGACCGCGGTCGATGACGCAGGTGCCGGCGTCGCCAACTTCGCGCACATCGTCGAGCTGCGGCCCGACTTCGTGAAGCTCGACATCGGGCTGGTCCGCGGCGTCAACGTCGATCTCGGCCGCCAGGCGCTCGTCGTCGCGATGCGCCACTTCGCCCGAACGGCCGGTTGCCGGCTCATCGCGGAGGGCGTCGAGACCGAGGCCGAGGCCAAGAGCCTCGCGGCGCTCGGGGTCGACTTCGGCCAGGGCTACTTCTACGGCCGGCCGGAGACCGTCGCGATCCTTCGCACCGACGAGCGCGGATCCTGAGGCTCGGCCGCGGAACCGAGGGCTCCGCGGCCGCCTGATCGCCGGTCTCAGTAGCGCCTGGCCTCCGCCTCGTCGACGATCCAGACCTGCGGCGCCCCGTCGACACCCCCGCGCTCGTGGTCCAGGAGCTCCGGACGATCGTGCACCGCCAGGAGAAGGCCTGGATGGCCGGTCTCTCCGAGCCCGAGCTCCGCAGCTACATCGCGCAGCTGCACCGGATCCAGGACAGCCTTGCCTCGATGCCCGAGGGTACCGGCTGACGACCGGTGGCGCTCAGCCGGGGCCGGGTTGGTCCGCGGAGCTCGACATTCCGGCGCGCCCCTGGGAACGGTCCTCGATGAGCGCCTCGGCCCGATCGGCCGCGATCGCGACCGCCTCGTCAAGGGGGATCTCGGGGTCCGCAGCCTGGACCTGGGCGACGACCTCCGCCAGGTCGATCCCCTCGACCTCGTCCACCGCGCGCCGGTTGACGACGTACCGGAGGAGGAGGTTGACCGCCGCGACGATCGGGATCCCGAACAGCGCACCCCAGAGCCCGGCGACCTGTGCGCCGAGAAGGAGAGCGATGAGCACGAGGATGGGATGGAGCCCCGCCGTCTCTCGCATCAGCCGCGGCTGCAGCACGTTCACGAGGAGCGTCTGCCCGACCAGCAGGACCGCCACGACGGGCAGGGCAACCTCGGGGCGGAAGGCGATGGCGATGAGCAGCGGAGGCAGCAGCGCGATCGGCGGACCGAAGAACGGGATGAACATCGCGAGCGCGACGCCCAGCGTCGTCACGTACAGGTACGGCAGGCCGAACAGGAGACCGACGACGACGGTCAGCGCGACCTGCAGGACGACGAGGATGGCCTGGACTCGGAGGAACCCCCTGAAGGCTCGCCCGACAGACTGCTGGACGAGCAGGAGCTCCTGGGCGTAGCGATTGGGGACGACCCGCTGCAGCCCGCCCAGGATCGCGTCGACGTCGACCACGGCATAGAGCGACAAAACCAGGATCAGGAACAGGTTGCCCGTGACAGTCAGGGTCGTGCCCGCGATCGCCTGGACCTCGGCGTTGAGCTTGGTCGTGAGCGCGGAAAAGAGGGATCGCTGGGCCTGGTCGAACGTGGCCGCCAGGTCGATCGTGCTCGGGCTGATCCGGAGCGACCCCTGAGCGCTCACAAGGAGCCCGTGGACACGCGCAGTGATCTCGTCGCTACGGGCCAGGATGTCGGCCGCCTCGCGGGCCCCGATCTGGGCGGTCGCAGCCACGAGGAGGCCGATGCACGCGAGGACGGCCACGTAGACGATCGCGATGGCCTTCCCGCGTCCGATCCGCAGCGCTCGCCCGGTGGCGTCGATCAGCGGCGCCACCACGAACACGAGGAGCCAGGCGAAGAAGACGATCAGGAGGATCGAGCTGAACCCGGCGGCGATCGCCACGACCTGCGCCGCGACCGCCAGGCCGAAGAAGATGCCGCCGAGCACGAAGAACGCGGTTGCCGCCCGCCCGCGAGCGGGACCCTCCTGGCCTGCCGGCGTGCCTGACTTCGCGGTCATCGGGGTGGATCGATTCGCGACTGAGCCTGAGTCATGACGCCGCGTCCCGCCTCAAGCGAACTGACACGGGCCCCCGCCGCCCCGGGCCTGGCGCTCAGCTGCGGCGGAGACCCCGAGAGCCCCTGAGCAGGCCCACCACGAACACGACGGCGATTGCGCCGAGCGTCGCGATCACGACGCTCTCGACGTTGATGCCGTTGACCGAGCCGACCTTGAGGACGGTCGCCGCGACGTATCCACCCACGAGGCCGCCGACGATGCCGAGGACGACCATCATGATCAGGCCCTCGCGGGAGCCCATGACCTGGTTGGCGAGGAAGCCGGCGATTGCGCCGACCACGATCCACGCGATGAAGCCCATCGAGAAGTGATCCTTCCGTGTCGCGCGCCGTCGTGCTCCGGCCGGCGCTGTGTGCGGGCCAGACCCTGCCCGCCCGGGGACCGCCCTGCGGTCAGGCCCTGTTCAGGCCGGCTCGCGCCGGAAGATGCCCACAGCCCAGAGCACGATCAGCTCGAGGATCGTCCAGCCGACGAAGGCGACGACGGCGGCGACGTCGAGCGTCGACCCGCCCGAGGTGAGGGCATTCGAGTTGAGGATTCCCTCGAACGGCGCGACGAAGATCTTGCTGATGTCGAGGATTCCCGAGACCAGCGCGTTGCCGGTGCGGGCGTCGAGCAGGAGCAGGACGATCCGCAGCCCGATCACGATCTGGATGAGCCCGAACACGAGCACGATGACGCGGCGGGTCATCTCGGAGCCGCCGGGGCCCGTCCGCGTGACGTGGCGAGTGTCGGTCCGAACCGTCTCCTGGACCGTGGGCGGCGGCACCGTTGCCTGGCCCGCGGTCACCGCCGGCTCACTGGTGACGACCGTCTGGTCGACCTGATCGATGGCCATGGCTTCTCCTTGTGCCTTCAAGCATCCGGGGACGCGGGATATCGAGACACCCCGTTGAATGCCGATCTCGAGTCTCCTCTCGCGGGGACAGCACGTCATGACGGTCCGTCATGCGCCCGGAAGCCGTCCCGTCGCACCATGACTGCCGCGGACGTGATCGACCGTGGCGACGGGAGCTCAAGAACGTTGGGGCACGTCGGCTGGGTGGACGAGCGCTGGAGAAGGGGAGGGGTCGTGCCGTGATCGATCCGGACGCGTCGCCGGACGCCGACGGGCCGCGAGTCGACCCCGGGCGCGCCGTCGATCCCAAGGCGGCCGAGCTGCGGGCAGAGAAGAACCCGCTTAAGCGCCTCGGCAAGGCGCTCGGCCCCGGCCTCATCACCGGGGCGTCGGACGACGACCCCTCGGGCATCGGGACCTACGCGCAGGCTGGCGCGCAGTACGGCTTCGCCACGCTCTGGACGACGATCGCGATGCTGCCCATGCAGACGGCCGTCCAGTTCATGTGCGCCAAGATCGGCCTGGTGACCGGCAAGGGCCTGGCCGGGGTGCTCCGCGAGCACTACCCGCGGGCACTCTACCCGGCCGTGATCGCCCTTGTCATCGCCAACACCCTGAACGCGGGGGCGGACATCGGGGCGATCGCGGCGGCGATCAACCTGCTCGTGCCGATCCCGGCGATCCTGTTCATCGTGCCGGTCAGCCTGGGGATCATCGCGCTCCAGGTCTTCGGCAGCTACCGCCTCATCGAGAAGGTCTTCAAGTGGCTGGCCCTTGCGCTCCTCGCCTACATCGGCGCAGCCCTCTTCGCGAAGCCCGAGATCGTGAAGGTCCTGGCCGGATCCCTGATCCCGACGATCAGGCTTGATCCGGCCTACATCGGCATCGTTGTCGCGCTCCTCGGCACGACCATCTCGCCGTACCTCTTCTTCTGGCAGGCCAGCCAGGAGGTGGAGGAGCAGATCAGCATGGGGCGACGCCAGCTCCGGCATCGCCAGGGAGCATCGCGGTTCGAGCTCAAGTACGCGCTGTGGGACACGATCGCGGGGATGGTCTTCTCGGAGATCGTGGCGTACTTCATCATCCTGGCCACCGGCGCCACGCTCTTCGCGGCAGGCAAGACGGATGTCGCATCGGCCACCGACGCCGCCCAGGCCCTGCGTCCGCTCGCCGGCGACGCGTCCGTGCTCCTCTTCGCCATCGGGCTCATCGGCTCCGGCGTGCTGGCCGTCCCGGTCCTCACCGGCTCGGCGGCGTACGGCGTGAGCGAGGCATTCCGTTGGCGGTCGGGGCTCGATCGCAAGCCCACCCGGGCGCCGCAGTTCTACGTCGTGATCGTCGCGGCAACGCTCGTCGGGATGGCCATCAACTTCCTGGGCATCAACCCGATCACAGCCCTCGTCTGGAGCGCGGTGCTCAACGGCCTCGTCGCCCCGCCGCTCCTCGTCCTCGTCATGCTCGTCTCGAACGACCGCGCGGCGATGGGCGAGCGGACGAACGGCCGGCTTCTCAATGTCGTCGGGTGGGTGACCACGATCTCCATGGGTGTTGCCGCAATCGGCCTCATCGTGACCTCGATCTTCGGGTAGCTCGCCGCTGGTCGATCAGCGGCGGCCAGCGATTCATCGCCGTGATGACCGGCAGATGACGGACCTTCATGACGCGGTAGGGTCGTGACGACATGCTGGCGCCACGTTCCATGCCTTGGGGACCCGGAGCGGTCGCGGCGGGTTGTGCTCCGCACGTCGTCGCCTGGCCGCACCAGTCCCTCTCGACCGACAGTCTCACCCGAAGGAGATGGCAATGGGAACCGCTGACCTGGCCGCCAAGCGGTATTTCACCAAGGATCAGGCGCGCGCCATCGCGACGGAGCTCGGGATCGACTTCGGCGCGCTGGGGTGCGATCTCGAGCAGTTCCGGATGGGGCTCGGCGTCGAGCTCGAACACGGGCCCCGAGACCCGGAGACCGACGTCAGCGCGGATGATCCGATCGTCACCGGCAAGATCGCGCTCGCACACCTCACGGAGTTCCCCGACTACTACACGCGTCTCGCAGTGCTGGAGCGCGAAGCGGCCGACCAGCTGCGCACGAAGAAGTAGCGCAGGGGACGTCGCGACGCCCATTCGCGTCCGCGATCGGGGCGCTGCCGTCACGGCTCCCGCCGGATGACGAACCTTCATGACTTCGTCGCGCCCGGGACGCACACTCGGGTTCGCGACCGGCGCTGACCGGCCAGCAACCAGGACCGGAGAAGCAACCATGACGCAGGAACGAATCGTCGAGCGAAAGACCGTCACCGAAAGCAGCCCGGCACCGCACGAGACGATCGAGAAGGACTATGTGACCGGGGCCCCGCACGGTGACGAAGAGGCCGGTGGCGCGGTCGGAGGTGCCGTCGCCGGAGCCGTCGTCGGCGCGGTCGTCGGCGGGCCCGTGGGGGCCGTCGTCGGAGGCGCGATCGGCGCGGCTGCGGGCACCACGGCCGGCGCGGTCGACGAGA
>Ga0097691_1002086_pt1 | contig 13887 bp, 14 predicted proteins | sample NGESurdeep072012_8_FD_72858 | JGI IMG/M metagenome (GOLD analysis project Ga0097691, IMG submission 72858) | Arctic peat soil microbial communities from Barrow, Alaska - NGEE Surface sample 210-1 deep-072012 | ecosystem: Environmental > Terrestrial > Soil > Wetlands > Peat ...
AAGAAAAAATGGTCGTCCGCATCGCCCTGGCGCGTAAACTGTTGGTCCGGCTCAACGCAAAAGCACGCGATGCGCGTGCCGTATACGCTAATGCAACTTGACTCCTCAGATAGTCGCTCACCCGGCGCTTCGCGCCGACCTCTTCCTGAGGGAGAGGTGAAAACATCATCATGGAGGCCGACGTGCCTAGCGAACGCTTTCAATTCACAGGCTCGGAGAGCCAGCAATTGGCCGCCGCGCTGGACCTGCCCGAGCGGGAGCCGCTGGCCTATGCGCTGTTCGCGCATTGCTTCACCTGCGGCATGGACGTGCTGGCGGCCAGACGGATCGCGGTGGCGCTGGCGGCGAAAGGCATCGCGGTGCTGCGCTTCGACTTCACCGGCCTCGGCTCCAGCGAAGGCGATTTCGCCAACTCCACGTTCTCGTCCAACGTCGCCGATCTGGTGCGGGCCGCCGACCATCTGCGCGAAACCCGCAAAGGCCCCGCGATCCTGATCGGCCACAGCCTCGGCGGCGCCGCCATTCTTGCCGCCGCCGGCCAAATCCCGGATGCCAGAGCCGTCGTCACCATCGCCGCACCGTCCGATCCGGCTCATGTCACCGGCCTGTTCAAAGATCGCATCGAGGACATCCGCAAGCAAGGCAAGGTCGAAGTCTCGCTCGCGGGCCGTCCGTTCCACATCAGCAGCGAATTCCTCGACGACATCGCCGAGCACGGCCTGATGGCGCATGTCGCAAAGCTGCACAAGGCCCTGCTGATCATGCATGCGCCGACCGACGATACTGTCGGCATCGACAATGCGACCCGCATCTTCATCGCCGCCAAGCATCCCAAGAGCTTCGTATCGCTGGCTGACTCAGATCATCTGCTGACCGGCAAGCGCGACGCCGTCTATGTCGCCGACGTCATCGCCGCCTGGGCCACGCGCTACCTCGATCCGGTCGTACCGGAGCAAGCTGCCGTTTCAGATGAAGCGCCGCGCAACGTGGTGGTTCGCGAGACCCGCAACAGCAAATTCCAGCAGACCGTTTCGATCGGGCCGCATCGCATGCTGGCCGACGAGCCGGTCGCCGCCGGCGGCGAGGACTCTGGACCCGGGCCCTATGACTTCGTGCTTGCCGGCCTCGGCGCCTGCACATCGATGACCATGCGTCTGTATGCCGAACGCAAGTCGCTGCCGCTGGAGCGCGTGACGGTGACGCTGAAGCACAGCAAGATTCACGCGGAGGATTGCGCCGACTGCGAAACCAAAGCCGGGATGCTCGACCAGATCGAACGGGTCATTGCGATGGAAGGCGCGCTGGACGCAGAAGCGCGCAGGAAGCTGATGGAAATCGCCGACAAGTGTCCGGTGCATCGCACCCTCACCTCGGAGATCCATATCGTGACCCAAGCGGCGGATTGACGAACAATCGCGCGGGCGTATCATTTGCGCGCTTTAGAGGAGACCTCTATGCCGGTGGTGGCACGCGTCGACCCCAAAACCGTTTTTACACCTGAGGAATGGAGCCGGCTGACGTCGCGCAGCTCGCTGCGGGGCATGTGGCTCGTGCTTCATGCCTGGGGCACCATCGCCGCCGCCATCGCGCTGGTCACGCTATGGCCAAATCCCCTGACATGGCTGATCGCGGTGACCGTCGTTGGCGCGCGCCAGCTCGGGCTTGCGATCCTGATGCATGAAGCCGCGCATGGCGGACTGCACAGCAACAAGGCGATCAACGAATGGGTCGGACAATGGCTGTGCGCGGTCCCGGTCGGCGCCGACCTCGCCAGCTACCGGTCCTATCATTTGCAGCATCACAAGTTTACACAGCAGCCCGAGGATCCCGATCTCTCGCTGTCGGCGCCGTTTCCGATCACCAAGGAGAGCTATACTCGCAAGGCGATCCGCGATCTCACCGGGCAGACTTTTGTGAAGCAGCGGCTGCCTTTGTTGCTGTCGCTGTTCCGGCGCAGCAATTCCGATGACACGGCGTCGCATGAGAGTTTTGTGTCGAGCGGCGCCGACAAGATGGCGCGATTTCTATGCCTGAATGCCGCCCTGTTCGGCCTGTTCTCGCTGGCGGGCGCGGGCATCTGGTACTGGGCCGTCTGGGTGTTTGCGATGGCGACCTGGCTGCCGCTGGTGACGCGCATCCGCAACATCGCCGAACACGCCTGCACCAGCACCGGCGAAGACCCTTTCAGTCACGCCCGCACCACCCACGCCAATCCGATCGAGCGCTTGTTGATCGCGCCCTATTGGGTAAACTATCACGCCGAGCACCATCTCTTCATGTATCTGCCGTGCTATCGGCTGCCGGAAGCGCATCGGCTGCTGGCCGAGAAGGGCCTGATCGAGCGGATGGAAGTACGATCAGGATATCTCGACGTGATGCGGCTGGCGACCTCAGGTCAGCGGGCCTGACCATCCTGCGCCGAGACCCGCGCATCCTGCGCCGGCACCAGTGGCTGAACGCGGAGCAGCCCGCGCAGACCCGCGGCCGAGCCTGACAAAATTCCGCCGACCGCGACGAACGACGCAAGCGCCAGCGTCGACAGGCCCGTCAGGCCCTGCCCGATCGAGCAGCCATAGGCCATCGCACCGCCCGCTCCCATCAGCGCCGCGCCGCCGATCGAGCGCAGCATGTGGCGCGGCGACGCGTAGCCTTCCCAGTGGAAGCGACCCGTGGCCAGCGCCGTCATCAGGCTTCCGGCCAATACACCGGCAACCATGGCGATGCCGAAATTCAGCGTCAGCCCGGTCGACAGCATGGAATATTGCACCGTATCGGCGATCGGCGCGATGAAGGTGAGCGACGTGACCGCGGCAGGATTGAAGTCGTCGGCACCGAGATAGCCGGTCGCGAACCACCCCGCAGCAACCAGCAGGCCGACAGCGAGCCCCGCCGCGATCTGCCCCCACGCGCGCTGGAACGGCGCATGCGCGAACGCAAAGATGATCAGGGCTCCCGATATCGCCGAAGCCGCAAGCATCCGCGCAAATGTCTCACTGAGGCCTAACGTCGACAACAGCGCCGGCAGGGAAATGGCCTTCGGCGCGGTCTGCGACATCTGCAGCACGGCGATCCGCGCCGGCGCGATCAGGCCTTTCAACGTCATCTGCGCTGTTATGCCGAGCACGATCACCACGACAAACGAGCGCAGATTGCCGCGGCCGAGCAGCACCAGCGCGCGCGAGCCGCAGCCGTTCGCAAGCACCATGCCATAACCGAACAACGCGCCGCCGACGAACATCAGCGGCGCCGAAAACGACGGCTGCAGATAGATCGATTTGCCGAGATCGACGACGCCGCCCGCGGCGAGCAGCTGCGCCGCTGATATCGCAACGCCGAGCGCCAGCGCGTATGTCCGGATCAGGCGGCTGTCGCCGTCAGCCCACCAGCCGCGCAGACCGCTGAGCAAACAAAAGCCGCTCAACAGGCCGACCGCGCCATAGGCGAGACCGATCAGCAATCCGCTCACTACGACAATGTTGCCACCGTCCTGCACTGGCTTTCCCTTATGTCTTCTGCGGCTGCGATGTCCGCCACGGCCTAAATCGAATGCAATTTCCGTGCTGCTATAACGTCTTACGTCTGTGCCAGTCCACGGCTCGCACGCACAAAGAACGAAGCTGTCGTGTGGCGCGGCGCAAGGGGAATAAAACCTCGCTCTCAATTGAAATACGAGTGGATTCGTTCCCGGAAGGGATCCCGCTCCCGCCGGGATCGTTGACACCATAGTGGCTTCGAATCATGACTAACCGACTGAACGTACAGTTAAAGAGGCTTGTTCCAACAAGCCCGGCGACACATGGGAGAGCATTTTGTATCCGATCCCGATCGTCCGAATTGGCGGGGGAACCGCGGTGAACGTCAAGGCCACGCTTTCATCAGACGATCTCGCGCGCGCCTGCGGCGACGCGATGTGGAAGGAAGACGACGCCAGCAGGGGTCTCGGCATGGAGATCCTGCAAATCAAGCCAGGCGAAGCGACCCTGGCGATGACGGTCAAGCCGCACATGGTCAACGGGTACGGCACCGCCCATGGCGGCTTCATCTTCACGCTGGCGGATTCGGCGTTCGCCTTTGCCTGCAACTCCCATAACGAGCGCACGGTCGCCGCGCAGTGCGACATCGCCTTCATCAAGCCGGGCAAAGTTGGCGACCGGTTGATCGCGACGGCACGGGAAATCTCGCGAACCGGACGTTCCGGAATTTACGATGTGCGCGTCACCGTCGATGATACCGCGATTGCCGAGATGCGTGGTCATGCCCGCACGGTCGGCGGCACGTGGGTGCCATCAGCCTAAGCAGATGCCAAGCCGAAATAGGCAGCTGATTTCAGGAAACCTGCGATGGCTTCGACGAACCTTCAATCCAGGAGAAGCGCGCGTATTCGACAAGCGGCCGAAGCGGTAGGCGGCGTCATTCCGGGGCGCGCGAAGCGCAAACCTGGAATCTCGAAACCACAACGGGATTCCGGGTCTGCGCCATCAAGTCGGCTCTCGCCGACTTGAATGGCCCATCCCGGAATGACGATGAAAGTCAGGCGCTAAATGTGATCGTAATCCACCACGACCCTGTCCGAGGTCGGTCGCGCCTGCCAGGTCAGGATGAACCCCGCCTTGAGCTCCCACGGCTCCAGCGAATAGTTCACCTCCATCTGCGCATTGCCCTCGACGAGCTTGGCGCGGCAGGTGCTGCACATGCCGCCCTTGCAGGCGAACGGCAAATCCATGCCCGCGCGCAACGCGCCATTGAGAATGGCCTCGCCCTCCGCGACCGGCACCTCGCGGCGCTTGCCGTCAATGATCAGCGACGCCATCGCCTTCGGCGGCGCTGTTATCGGTACAATAGCTTTCGGACGCGGCTTGCCGCCGAGCCCGGAAACGAAGCGCTCGACGTGAATACGATCCGCGGCAATGCCGATATCCCGGCAGGTCGCTTCGATGTCCTCGCTCATGCCAATGGGGCCGCAGATGAAGACATGATCGACACTTTCGGCCGGCACCAGCGAGCGCAGCAGCACCCTCACCTTGTCGCCATCGAGCCGGCCGTGCAGGATCGGGATGTCCTGCTCCTCCCCCGAAATCACATGGAAGACCGAGAGCCGCTGCATGAAGCGGTCCTTGAGTTCTTCCAGCGCCTCGCGAAACAGCATGCCGCCGGTCGAACGATTGCCGTAGAACAGGAAAAACCGGCTGTCCGGCTCGCGCGCCAGCACGCCCCTCACGATCGAAAGAACAGGCGTGATGCCGGAGCCGGCGGCAAAGCCGACATACATCCGCGCCTCATCGGGCGCCGGCGCTATGCCGAAGCGGCCGGTCGGCGTCATGATGTCGAGTTCGGCGCCGACTTTCAGCTCATCGGCGGCCCAACTTGAGAACGCCCCGCCATCGACCTTCTTCACCGCTATGCGCAATTCGCCGTCGTCGGGGCCGGAGCAGATCGAATAGGAGCGGCGCACTTCCTCGCCGTCCATCGTCGTCCGCAAGGTCAGATACTGCCCCGGAGCAAAACTGTAGTCGTCCGCAAGCTCCGGCGGAATCGCAAATGTCAGCGACACCGCGTCTGATGATTCGCGGCGCAGATCGTTCACGACGAGGCGGTGAAAACGCGGAATCGATGAGGACATATTCAGTGGCACTTGAAATAGTCGAACGGTTCGCGGCAGCTCTTGCAGCGCCACAGCGCCTTGCAGGAGGTCGAACCGAACTCAGAGAGCACCTCGGTATCCTCGGAGCCGCATTGCGGGCACGGCACCTGCTGCGCGCCGAACAACGCGCGGCGGGAGCCAGCCGCCTGCGGCGGCGCGATGCCGTACTCCCTGAGCTTGCGGCGACCGGCTTCGCTCATCCAGTCGGTGGTCCAGGCCGGCGACAGCACGGTACGCACCTTTGAATTGCGAAAGCCCTCACGCTCCAGCGCCAGCTCGATTTCAAGCGTGATCATGTTCATCGCGGGGCAGCCGGAATAGGTCGGCGTGATCGCAACCTCGACGTGACCGTCGATCACCGCGACGTCGCGGAGCACGCCGAGATCGGCGATGGTGAGAACCGGTATCTCCGGATCGACCACGTCAGCTGCAGCATCCCACGCGCGTTGCCGCAACTCGACATCGGTGTGCGCAGCGGTCACCATGTGGCACCCGGAAACGTCCGTTGCATCGATTGCAGTTCGCTGAGCAGGTGCCCGAGATGTTCGCTGTGCCGGCCGCTGCGGCCGCCCTGCTGCATCCAGTCGCTCTTGGGCAGGACCAGTGTCGCTTCGCTGACGATATCGGAAACCGTCTTGAGCCATTGCGGATACAGCGTCGCGGGATCGACGGCGATGCCGCTATCGATCAGGGCACGCTCGCTGTCGTCGACAGGAAACATCTCGCCGGTGAAGGCCCAGAGATCGTCGATCGCGGTCTGCGCGCGGCGATGACTTTCCCCGGTGCCATCGCCGAGCCGCGCCATCCATTCCGACGAATGCCTGAGGTGATAGGCGCTTTCCTTCTCGGATTTCGCCGCGATCGCCGCGAGCGTCGCGTCATCAGACTTCATCATCGCGCGCCAATAGAGGTCCGCAAACGCAGCGTAAAAAAACTGCCGTACCATGGTGCGCGCGAAATCGCCGTTAGGCTGCTCCAGCAGCAGCAGATTGCGATACTGCCTGACGTCGCGCAGATAGGCGAATCTATCTTCGTCGTTGCCCTTGCCTTCGACATCAGCCGCATAAGAATACAGTTCGCGCGCCCTGACCGAGCAGATCGAGGCCCATATTGGCCAGCGCCATATCCTCTTCCAGGACAGGCGCGTGGCCGCACCATTCCGACAGCCGATGCCCCAGTATCAAAGCATCGTCGGCGCGGCGCAGCGCGTACAGCACCAGCGGCGTCTCCAGGACCTGGATCGACACAGTGGCCATCACATATGTCCGACTTCGTCGGGGACGTCATAGAATGTCGGATGGCGGTAGATCTTGGATTCCGCGGGCTCGAACATCATGCCCTTCTCGGCAGGATCGGAAGCGGTGATCGCGCTTGACGGTACCACCCAGATCGACAGCCCTTCGCCGCGGCGGGTGTAGATATCGCGCGCGGCCTGCAGCGCCAGCGTCGCGTCAGAGGCATGCAGCGAGCCGACGTGCTTGTGGGCGAGGCCGTTGCGGCTGCGAATAAAGACTTCCCACAACGGAGTGTTCGGCGTGGTCATCTTGACCTCCCTGATTTCTTGCGCCTTACGCCGCGGCCTTGCGGCTCTTGCGTTTTTCGGCATAGGCCTGCGCCGCCTCGCGCACCCATGCACCTTCGTCGTGCGCCTTGCACCGCGCCGCAAGCCGGTCGCGGTTGCAGGGGCCATTGCCGGCGAATACAGAATTGAATTCGTTCCAGTCGATCGCGCTGTATTCCCAATGTCCGGTCGTCTCATTCTGCTTCATGCCGGGGTCGGGAATCACGAGACCGAGATATTGCGCCTGCGGCACCGTGGCATCGACGAATTTCTGCCGCAGCTCGTCATTGGAGAAGCGCTTGATCTTCCATCTGGTCGAGGTGTCGCTGTGCTGGCTGGCTTTGTCGGGCGGCCCGAACATCATCAGCACCGGCCACCACCAGCGATCGAGCGCGCTCTGCGCCATCGCCTTCTGCTCTTCGGAGCCGCGCGCCAGCGTCAGCATGATCTCGAAGCCCTGCCGCTGATGAAAGGATTCCTCCTTGCAGACCCGGATCATCGCGCGCGCATAGGGACCGTAGGAACAGCGGCATACCGGAATCTGGTTCATGATCGCCGCACCGTCCACCAGCCAGCCGATCACCCCGATGTCCGCCCAGGTCAGCGTGGGATAGTTGAAGATCGAGGAATATTTGGCCTTGCCGGCCAGCATCAGATCGACCAGCTCCTCGCGCGAGGCGCCCAATGTCTCCGCTGCGGCATAGAGGTAAAGACCATGGCCGCACTCATCCTGCACTTTTGCCAGCAGTGCGGCCTTGCGGCGCAGCGAAGGCGCGCGCGTGATCCAGTTGCCTTCCGGCAGCATGCCGACGATTTCGGAATGCGCATGCTGCGAAATCTGCCGCGTCAGCATCTTGCGATAGGCCGCAGGCATCCAGTCGTTCGGCTCGATGCGTTCCTCGGCGTCGATGCGCGCCTGAAACTGCGCCGCGCGCGTGGCGTCCTCGATATTGCGGTCTCCGGCGTCGGACGTGTTGAGCGCCTGCGTGTACATGGCCGATCTCCAGGGAGGCGATGCCGTTACATATAACAGAAATTCCCAAATTCAAGTTGTTTTTGTAACACATTACCCGTCGCCGAACCTTTGCCCAAGCTCCGCGCCCGCAGCCGGCAAGTGGCCTGTTTCATTCGAGCCGTGCCGATCGAGCCATTGTTCGGATGCGGAAAGCAGGCCGCGATAGATTTCGCGGCAGAGCTGGCGAGCGGCCCGTCCCGGCCAATCCGCAGGCAGCAGCGCGACCGGCAGCAGCGGATCGTGCAGCACCACGCGCCGGTAATAATGGATCATCAGAATCCGCGCCGTGATGGCATCGGTATCCGAAAGCCGCTCGCGCCGGCCGATCAAGCGCCGCAACGGCTCGAAGGTTTTCATGAATTTCAGATAGGCGTCGGCGGTCCGATGCAGCGGCCAGCTTTCGCTGAGCAGACGCCGGCCATTGTCGTCCTCGGCCGACACTTCCAGCCGGATCGCGCGCGCCGCCACTTGCGGAACCGGCACGCCCGACGGCGCGATCCACACCCCGGGCAACGGACTGCCGAAGCCGACTTCCTGCAGTGCTTCGCGCGATGCCTCGCGATCCCCCGAATTTGCGATCAACAGCAGTTCGAACCGTCCGGTCCAGTCAGGCGATTGCGGATTATAGACATGCTTCACCGCGGCATCGAAGGTCAGGCGTCCCTTGTCCGCCAGACGGTAGAAGCTGTTGCGGCCGACTTTGTTGCGTTCGAGCCAGCCATCGTTCGCCAGCCGCGACATCGCCGTGCGCACCACGCCACTGTCGATGTCGATCGTCTTGAAGAACTCCAATAACGTTTCGAGCCAGACCGAACCGCCGCGCGGCACGATCGCATCGCCGAACAGGGTGATGACGATGGAGCCGGTGCGCGAGGGTTCGCGCTTGAGCTGTTCGATGATGCGGGAGAGCGGGTGCGGCATGCGCAACGCATAGCGCGTTTTTTGGATTCACAACAACGCCGGCTTGCAACCGGCGCGGCGATCACCTGCCGGGATCGAGATCACCTGCCGGGATCGCGATTACCTGGCGGGATCGGGATAGACCATGCTGCGCCAGCCGCTGCGGTCGAACGGCGCCCATTTGCCTTCGGGCTGGGCGAGACGATCGGCCACGGCGTAGACGACAGCGGGATGATGGCCCATGCCGCAATGGCTGCTTTCGACCTCGATGTTCTCGGACCGGATAGATGGCTTTTCCATGCAGCCCTGCCACGCGCAGATGCCGTCGGTGCGGCTGAAGATCGCGGTGGTCGGCACCGGCGGCGTTTCCGAAAGCGATCCTCCGAACCGGCCATCCTCTTCGTCGGCGCGGCGGCCGCTCGCCATCTCATAGACGCGCCAGGCGTTGGTCGCCTTCGGGTTGCCGGCAAACGGACTGCCGAGCGTGATCACCGAGCGCACGCGATCCGGCATCATCTTTGCCAGCTGGCGCGCGTAGAGACCGCCAAGGCTCCAGCCGACCAGGCTGATTTTGCGCCCACTGGTATCGCTGAGCTCACGCACCAGATCGACCATCGCGTGCTGCACGCCGTCGCGCAGACCGAGGTTGCGGCCCTGACGCCAGCCGCTGACGGCATAGCCGCGGCTCCCGAGAAAGCTGCGCAGCGGGCGCGTCGAGCTGTCCGACGCGACAAGCCCGGGTAACACCAGCACCGGATGACCATCGCCCTTCGGCGCAAGACTAAGAAGCGGCAATGCGCCGAGAAACGCGCCAAGCTCATGGATGGCCCGCCCCTCCAGAAACATCAGGGTTCTGGACGGCGGGCGCAGCGTCTGGGCAGTGGCGGACATCATGTTTCCTCTCGTGGCCGGCCTCGAACGGGCCGCTCGAATCGATCAATTTGAATACGCGAGACTCGTACAATCGTTCCGCAACGCAACCATCCCCTGATCAAGTGAGGGCGCTGATTCCGTCATTCAAGCTGGTGACTTCAGACGGGACAATGGGTCTCCACACTTAAAAGCGACTCAGTGATTTATAGATCAGTTCATAAGTTAGCGACTATTTTGTTGAATTTTGCGCGCGGCGGTGTATGATTCAGCCTATGAAGGTCGACGGCCGTAAGCTGAGCCATGCGCAACTGGGGCGGATCGACCCGTAAGAGCGACGAAGGCTCTGTAATGGGGCTGGAGCAAAGGGGTCGGGTCAGGTGGTTGTATCAGCGTGCAACCGGAAGCGGGATGAAGCGATGCATACAACAAAGACGAAGTCGTACAACATTGAAAAGAAGTTAGTGTACGACGCCTACAAAGCGGTCAAAGACAATGCGGGTGCGGCCGGAGTAGATAAGCAGACGATTGAGCAGTTCGATGCGGACTTGAGGGGAAACCTCTACAAGATCTGGAATCGAATGAGCTCGGGAAGCTACTTTCCACCGCCGGTGCGCGCCGTCTCCATTCCGAAAAAGACTGGAGGTCAGCGCATTTTAGGGGTTCCCACTGTGGCCGATCGTGTGGCGCAGATGGTGGTCAAGCAAATCGTGGAACGAACTCTGGAACCAATCTTCTTGCCAGACTCATATGGTTACCGGCCCAACAAGTCGGCGCTGGATGCCATAGGTGTGACGCGCGAGCGTTGCTGGAAGTACGACTGGGTACTGGAGTTTGATATCCGTGGCCTGTTCGACAACATCGACCACACGCTGCTGCTGCGTGCTGTCCGCAAACATGTGAAGTGCGAATGGGCTTTGCTGTACATCGAAAGATGGCTGACAGCACCGATGCAACTTGAGGATGGAACACGGGTCGAAAGAACTCGTGGAACTCCGCAAGGCGGTGTGGTCAGTCCCGTCTTGGCTAACCTGTTCATGCATTATGTGTTCGACGTTTGGATGACACGTGGGCACCCAGACCTCCCATGGTGCCGGTATGCAGATGACGGCTTGGTACACTGTCGGACGGAGGCGGAAGCGGTTGCCATAAAAGCAGCGCTTGCGGCACGTCTGGCGGAATGCCGACTGGAGATGCATCCGGATAAGACCAAGATCGTTTACTGCAAAGACGGGAAGCGCAGGAGCAGTTATCCGAATACGAAGTTTGACTTCCTCGGTTACGGCTTCAGGCCACGGATTGTGAGAGATCGTAAAAGCAAAAGAGTTTTTACGAGCTTCGGTCCGCAGGTCAGTGCGTCATCCCTAAAAGCTATGCGGCAAAAGGTCAGGGAGCTAAACCTTCGTAAGCACACACACGTCCGGCTGGCGGATATCGCCCGGAAGCTCAACCCGCTCCTGCAAGGATGGTTGAACTGCTACGGGCGCTACTGTCCGTCGGCGTTGTATCCATTGTGGAACTACACCAATGCCACATTGGTCGCGTGGGCCATGCGAAAGTATAAGCGCTATGCAGGGCGGAAAATACAGGCTGGCCAAATGATTGGTTCCATTGCCATCAAGAGGCCCAGGCTGTTCGTACATTGGCGTCAAGGCAGGGTCGGCGCGTTTGCCTGATGGGAGCGGTGTGAGGTGAGAATCTCACGCACCGTTCTGCGAGAGGCCGGAGGTGCAATCCCTGCGGCCTACTCTCCATGACGTCAAGAACAACGGCGTCGGTCGAACATTGATCCGCAACGTGAGAGATTTGAACCGGGCGGTGAATTCCAGGTTGCGGCTGCTGCAGAAAAATCCCGACAAGGTTCGCGCCTTCTTCCAGATGGAAACCACTCGCTACGCAGCTGCCGCGTAGTCGCTAACATATGAACTGGTCAGTAGATCACGCCACCGAACCCGCCCACTGAAGCGAACCAATAGCCGGCTCTCGCTGCAGGATTTGTTTGCGCCGACGCTGAGTTGAGCGGAGACGTCGCAGCGACCGTTGCCCTCACCCAGATATGCGTTTGACCTCACCTTGGTCGGAGCTCGGCGCTAAGTCAGGTCGTGAGTTTAGCCTATCTCTTAGGTTTTTCTTTTGTGGGCTTTCGAAGGCGCACACCGGGGCCACCGCCGTTCTCGTCGATGAACTCGACGCCGGCGGCTTCTAAAGCATGCCGCAGCGCGGCTTCGTTTACGAGCGTTACCGGAATTTCCCCATCAACAACCTCCACACGACGAATTGTTGCAACGCCAACCTTTGAGGCTTCCGCGAGATCAAGAGCGCTCCACCGGAGCAAAGCACGAGCCGCCCGCATTTGTGCGCTTGAAATTTTCTTAGTCATGGGTCTTGATCTTTATTATATAATATGATGTAATCTACATCATTGATCGGGCGCACACCAAACTGGAGGTGGACAATGGCACTACACATTAGAAGAATACCTGATTCAGCAGCTAGGCGCAGCTTCATCGGCGGTTCGGATGCCCGGATCATCATGGGAAGCGATGAAAGTTCGCTCATCCGGCTGTGGCGGGAGAAGCGGGGCGAGGCCGAGCCTGAGGACTTGTCTGCCAACCTCATCGTCCAGCTTGGGACCGTGACCGAAGACCTCAATCGGCGGTGGTACGAACTTAACAGCGGCGAGGTCATCAAGGATGTCCAGAAACGCGCCCAGCATCAAGTAATCCGGTGGATGGCGGCAACCCTGGACGGTGTTGTCGAGAGCACGGGCGCTGTCTTCGAGGCCAAATTCATGCTGCCGTGGTCGTTCTCGGAAGAAGCGGCGGCCGAGAAGCACATGGCCCAGCTTCAGCACAACATGTGGGTGATCCAGTCCCGCTCTGCGGTGCTTTCCATCATCACCGGGGGCGGCAAGTGGGTCGAAATCACCATCCACGCTGATCCTCTGTACCAGCACCTGCTCCTGACTGCGGAGAAGAAATTCTGGCGTTGCGTCGAGAGCGGCGAGCCGCCTCGGCTGTTTGGAGTCGAGCCGCCTCGCCCGCGGATCGAGGCGGTCCGGATCGTCGATATGACATCGTCGAATTCCTGGGCGGAATTTGCCGGAGTGTTTTGCCAGACCCGCCCGGCCTATCTCGATCATGAGGCCGCGAAAGCAGAACTGAAGAAGCTGATGCCGGAGGACGCCAAGGAGGCAATCGGACATGGAATCCGCGCCAAACGTTCCAAGTCGGGTGCGGTGAGTTTCGACCTCATGCAAATGGAGGCTGATCGTGCATAGCTCAAGCGAAACCATCGGCGCAATTGCCGGCGCGCTGGCCAAGGCACAGGGTCAACTCACAAACCCCGAGAAGTCCCTCAGTGCAACCATCCGATCGCCGTTCCCGCGCGAGGGCGAGCGCACCTTTCGATATGCCTCGCTCTCTAGTGGCCTCGATATCGTTCGCAAAGCGCTTGGACAGCAACAAATCGCAACAATCCAAACCACGGCGTTCGACGCGGACGCTGGATTGATCCGGTTGACCACGGTTCTTGCCCACGCATCGGGCGAATGGATTTCGTCAGACTGGCCGGTGTGCCCGGTCGGCGACGCCAGCACGCCGCATCGAATGGGCGCAGCCCTCACCTACGCTCGCCGCTATGCCCTGTTCACGCTGGTGGGCATCGCGGGTGAAGATGATCTGGACGCTCCGGATTTGCCGGACCTCCAAGCAAAGGGCCACGCGCTTGCAGGGCCAACTCAAGAAGAGGCTGCCGCAAATGGTCCCAAGCCGACCGCTTCAAACAGGCCAAAATATATGGTCAGACCGCCGAAGCCGGTCCTTGCGGCCGAGGCGTCGGCGGCGCTCCGCGATCAATTGCTGCCTGCGATTGCGGAATTGACAACGGCTGACGAACTGG
>Ga0097691_1002087_pt1 | contig 13880 bp, 11 predicted proteins | sample NGESurdeep072012_8_FD_72858 | JGI IMG/M metagenome (GOLD analysis project Ga0097691, IMG submission 72858) | Arctic peat soil microbial communities from Barrow, Alaska - NGEE Surface sample 210-1 deep-072012 | ecosystem: Environmental > Terrestrial > Soil > Wetlands > Peat ...
CCTGTTCGCAAACGAGTTTCCCAACCGCTGCTTCGACGTCGGTATCGCCGAGCAGCACGCGGTGACGTTTGCAGGCGGTCTGGCGACGGAGGGCTTCAAGCCGTTCGTGGCGATCTACTCGACCTTCCTGCAGCGCGCCTACGACCAGGTGGTGCACGATATCGCGATCCAGCGGCTGCCGGTGCGTTTCGCCATCGACCGCGCCGGGCTGGTGGGCGCCGACGGGCCGACCCATGCCGGCGCCTTCGACGTCGCCTATCTCGGCTGCCTGCCCGGCTTCGTGCTGATGGCGGCGGCCGACGAGGCCGAGCTCGTCAACATGGTGGCGACGCAAGTAGCGATCGACGACCGGCCATCGGCGCTGCGCTATCCGCGCGGCGAAGGCCTCGGTGTGCCGATGCCGGCGGAAGGCCAGCCGCTGGAGCTCGGCAAGGGCCGCATCGTGCGCGAAGGCCACAAGGTGGCGCTGTTCTCGTTCGGCGCGCGATTGGGCGAATGCCTGAAGGTGGCCGATGAATTGGCCGCGCTCGGCCTGTCCACCACGGTTGCCGATGCACGCTTTGCCAAGCCTTTGGACACCGATCTAGTGCTGCGGCTGGCGCGCGAGCACGAGGTGCTGGTCACCATCGAGGAAGGCTCGGTCGGCGGCTTCGGCTCCTATGTGCTGCAAACGCTGGCCGACAACGGCGTGCTCGATGCCGGGTGCAAGGTGCGCTGCATGGTGCTGCCGGATGTCTTCATCGACCAGGATTCGCCGGTTGCGATGTATGCAAAGGCCGGCCTCGACGCCAAGGGAATCGTCGCAAAAGTTTTCGACGCGCTTGGCAGAGGCGTTCGTGCGGAAACACTCACGCTCGGCCTCGCATGACAGACCAGATCTGGCGGAGAAACCGATGATCCAGAAATCGCCCATGCGGATTGTCCTGGCGCAGCCCCGCGGCTTTTGCGCGGGCGTGGTGCGGGCCATCGAGATTGTCGAGCGCGCGCTGCAGAAGTACGGCGCTCCGGTCTATGTGCGCCACGAAATCGTGCACAACAAGCACGTGGTCGACAGCCTCAAGGCCAAGGGCGCTCGCTTCGTCGAGACGCTCTCCGAGATACCGGAAAACGCGGTGACCATCTTCAGCGCTCACGGCGTCGCCCGAAGCGTCGAGGAGGAGGCGGCAGGACGCGGCCTTCCCGTGCTCAACGCCACCTGTCCGCTGGTCACCAAGGTCCACAATCAAGGCAAGCGCTATGTCGCGCAGGGGCGCACCCTAATTCTGATCGGCCATGCCGGCCACCCCGAGGTCGTGGGCACGATGGGACAGATTTCCGGTCGTGTGGTGTTGGTGCAGACGGAGGAAGAGGTCGAGACCCTCGACATCCCAACCGATGCCCCGGTCGCCTATGTAACCCAGACCACGCTGAGCGTGGACGACACCAGGGGAATTATTGCAATGCTTGAGCGGCGCTTCAGCGATATCGTCGGTCCCGAAATGAGGGACATCTGTTACGCCACGCAGAATCGCCAGGCGGCCGTGCGCGAGCTGAGCAGGCAGGTCGACGTCATTCTAGTAGTGGGTGCGAAAAACAGCTCGAATTCCAATCGCCTGCGCGAGATCGGGTTGGAGGCGGGCATCCCGAGCTATCTGATTGCCGACAGCAGCGAACTGCAGCCGGAATGGGTGCGGGACGCGCGGACCGTAGGCCTCACCGCGGGCGCCTCGGCGCCGGAGGTTCTGGTCGAGGGCGTCATCGATGCCCTGGGCCGCCTTGGTCCCGTCGAAGTTTCCACCTTAGATGGCCGAGAGGAAACGATCGAGTTCCGGTTGCCTGTGGAATTGGCATCCGTCTAACGGGCCCCATTATTTTCACGTGTTGCGTGGCGCGTGACATATCGAACGGGAATCAAGAAGTTATGATAGTTCCCTTTTTCAAGGAAATGCGCATCGGCGCCTACCTCATCAAGCAGAGGATCATGGGTCGCAAGCGCTACCCGCTCGTCTTGATGCTGGAGCCGCTGTTCCGCTGCAATCTCGCCTGTGTCGGCTGCGGCAAGATCGACTATCCGGACCCAATCCTCAACCAGCGTCTGTCGGTCAAGGAGTGTCTCGACGCGGTCGATGAATGCGGCGCGCCGATGGTGGCGATTCCCGGCGGCGAGCCGCTCATCCATCGCGAAATCGGTGAGATCGTCAAAGGCATCGTCGCGCGCAAGAAGTTCGTCTCGCTTTGCACCAACGCGCTGTTGCTTGAAAAGAAGCTGCATCTGTTCGAGCCCTCGCCATATTTATTCTTTTCCGTCCATCTCGATGGACTCAAAGAGCATCACGACAAGTCGGTTTCGCAGAAGGGCGTGTTTGACATTGCTGTGCGGGCGATCCAGGCCGCTAAGGCAAAAGGCTTCACGGTCAATGTCAACGCAACCATCTTCGATGGCCATGCTGCCGAGGACATTGCCGCATTTCTCGATCAGGCGAAGAAGCTCGGCGTCGGCGTGTCGATCTCGCCCGGCTATGCCTATGAGCGCGCGCCCGACCAGGATCACTTCCTCAATCGCCGCAAGACCAAGGAACTGTTCCGCCGGGTGTTCGCACTGGGCAAGGGAAAGAAGTGGGATCTGATGCATTCGGGTCTGTTCCTGGATTTCCTCGCCGGCAACCGGGAATTTCACTGCACGCCGTGGGGGATGCCGACGCGCAACCTGTTTGGATGGCAAAAGCCCTGCTATCTGCTCGGCGAAGGCTACGCAAAGACTTACAAAGAGCTGATGGAGACCACTGACTGGGACCTCTATGGGACCGGGAAGTATGAGAAATGTGCCAACTGCATGGCCCATTGCGGTTACGAGCCGACTGCGGCGCATGCCTCCATCAGCAATCCGTTGAGTGCCCTGTGGACCGCCTTGCGTGGCGTGCGCACGGCGGGGCCTATGGCGCCGGAAATCTCACTCGAGCAGCAACGGCCGGCGCAGTTCGTCTTCTCCCGCCACGTCGACAGTATGCTGAACGACATTTATGCGGCCAAGTCCGAGGCCGGGGCCGATGCTTCCGGAGCGAAGCCGGCCCAGCCAAAGATGCCGGCCGCGGCGGAATAGGACCCGGTCTTTTCCAGTTCGACGCTCGGAATCGCGCCTGCGATGGAACGGTGCGGTGCCGCCGCCGTTTTCCATGAGGCGCAATCGGGCGCTCGGATGAACCCCACTCCATGCTCACATCTCTCGTTGTTCGCATCATCGACGTCTGCACACGCCACGCCTGGCGCGTAGTCGCGGTCGGATTGGTGCTGGCTTTGGCGTCGGGGGTCTACGTCGCACGCCATTTCGCCATCAACTCAGACATCAACACGCTGCTTTCGTCCGATCTCGGCTGGCGCAAACGCGAACTCGTGTTCGAGCAGGCGTTCCGCCGCTTCGAGCTGATCGTCGTCGTTGTCCAGGCGCCGACGCCGGAGTTGACGGGTGAGGCGACGGCAGCGCTGGCGCAGGCGCTCGCGCAGAAGAAGGACCGGTTCCGCGCGGTTACTCAATCCGGTGGCGGGGAGTTCTTCGCCCGCAATGGGCTCCTGTTCCAGTCGCCGGAGGAACTCAGGCGCAGCGTCGCGCCGCTGGTCCAGGCGGAACCGCTCATCCGCGACCTCGCGACCGATCAGAGCTTGCGCGGGCTCGTCAGCGGGCTCGAGGATGGCCTGCTCGGTATCCAGTCCGAACACATCAAGCTTGATGACTTCACGCGCGTTTTCAACATGGCCTCCGACACACTGGAGAACGTGATTGCGGGCCGGCCCGCGAGCTTCTCCTGGCGCGTTCTTGCGCAGGGCCGCCCGGCGCAGCCGAACGAGCTGCGGGGCTTTATCGAGGTACACCCGGTACTCGACTACAGTGCACTGGAGGCCGGCCACGCCGCGACTGAGGCCATCCGCCTGGCAGCCGCCGAAATCGCCCCGAAATTCCACGCGAACGTGCGGCTCACGGGGCCGGTGCCGATGGCGGACGAGGAATTCGCCACCGTCAAGGAAGGCGCGGTGCGCAACGGTCTCATCACCGTCGTCATCGTGCTGGTCATCCTGTGGCTCGCGCTACGCTCGGCGCGGCTCATCGTTGCGGTGTTCATCAACCTGTTCATCGGGCTCGCCCTGACTGCGGCGCTTGGCCTGATGATGGTCGGCGCGCTTAACCTGATTTCGGTCTACTTTGCCGTGCTGTTCGTCGGCATTGGCGTCGATTTCGGGATCCAGTACAGCGTGCGCTACCGTGCGGAGCGCCACGAACTCGATGATCTCAGGGGTGCGGTGCTGCAGGCCGGCAGGGTTGTGGGCGCGCCGTTGACGCTGGCCGCCGGCGCGACGGCCGCCGGCTTCCTTTCGTTCCTGCCCACCGATTACCGCGGCGTGTCCGAATTGGGCCTCATCGCCGGTTTTGGCATGCTAATCGCCTTCGCGACCAGCATCACGATCCTGCCGGCCCTGATCCGTCTGCTCAACCCGCCGGGCGAGCCGGACCAGCTCGGCTTTTCTTCGCTGGCGCCGGTCGACGAATTTCTGGAGCGGCAGCGCATTCCGGTCATCGCCGGCACCGCCATCGTGGTGATCGCGGGCCTGCCGCTGCTCTATTGGCTCCATTTCGACTTCAACCCGATCAATTTGCGCAGCCCCGAATCGGAATCGATCGCGACCTATCTCGAGCTCAGCCGCGACCCCGCCACCAATACGAATGCGATCGAGGTGCTGGCGCCCTCGCTCAACGACGCCGGCGCCATGGCAGCCCGCCTGTCGAAGGTGCCGGAAGTTTCGCGTGTCATGACGCTCGCAAGCTTCCTCCCGGATCGCCAGCAGGAGAAGCTGCCGGTCATTCGCAACACGGCAAAGACGCTCGATGCGGCCTTCGATCCGAAGAACGCGCTGGCGCCGCCGACCGATGCGGAAAACGTCGAAGCGCTAAACGAGGGCGCCGACCGACTCATCGAAGCTGCGGGTGATCAAAAAGGCTCTGGCGCCAGCGCGGCCAAGCGGCTATCCGCGGCGCTCACTACGGTCGTCCGCGCGAACCAGGAGTTGCGTGCAAAGGCTGAGGACGCGTTCATCCAGCCGTTGAAGGCAGCGTTGGGCGGCTTGCAGGCTTTGCTCCAGGCACAGCCGGTGACGCAGGAATCATTGCCGCCCGATCTCGTTCGCGGCTGGACAACACCGGACGGACGCGCACGCGTGGAGGTCACGCCCAAGGGCGATCCCAGCGACAACGAGGCGATGCGCCAATTTGCGCGCGCCGTGCTCGCGGCCGAGCCGAGCGCCGTTGAAGGGCCGATCTCGATCCTGGAGGCAGGAGATATGGTCGTGCGCGCCTTTATCGAGGCCGGCCTCTGGGCGCTGCTGTCGATAGGTATCCTCTTGTGGGTTGTGCTCCGGCGGATCGGCGATGTCCTGCTGACGCTCATCCCGCTGGTTTTGGCGGGCGTTGTGACGCTGGAAGCCTGCGTGGTGATCGGCCTTCCGCTCAATTTCGCCAATATCATCGCGCTGCCGCTGCTGCTCGGCGTCGGCGTCGCCTTCAAGATCTACTACATCATGGCATGGCGCAAGGGACAGACGAAGCTCTTGGCGACGAGCCTCACTCGCGCCGTGATCTTCAGCGCGCTCACCACCGCCACTGCGTTCGGCAGCCTGTGGTTTTCCAACCACCCCGGCACTTCCAGCATGGGCAAATTGTTGGCCCTGTCGCTGATGTGCACGCTTGCGGCGGCGGTATTGTTCCAGCCAGTCCTCATGGGCAAGCCACGCAATGTCGCGCCGGATGCCGAGGCTTGACATGAGCGACGCTCGCGATAGTGCTCACGCGGGGGTGAGAATGAATTCAGGGAGAGCTGATGATGATCCGCAAACTCGTGCTGGTGGCCGTCCTAACCGCCGCCTCCTCGACAGTAATCGCGCAGGGTTTGATGCAGGGCACGCCCGAGGAGCAGGCGGCGTGCCGCCCCGACACCCGTCGATTCTGCCATGCCATCAAGCCGGGGTCGGGCAACGAGAGTTTCCTCTCCTGCCTGCAGGAGCACCGCGAGAGGCTCAGCCGCGCCTGCCGCGCCGTGCTGGAAAGCCACGGGCAGTGATGCGCGGCTTATGCTTATGCCGCGTCTACGCTTCGCCTAGGCCAGAAAGGTACCGCAGGGACTTCTGCCCTCACTGACAGTGCGATTCCAGGATCTTGCGGCAAGGGACACTCAGCTGCTCGCGATGGGCCTTGAGGCATGCAAGAAATGCTAAGGGTGTGGCCATCGAGTTTGAGCACGGAGCACAGCCGCTCCGCGTCGGGCCGGCACGCCGCTTGCTCTTGCGGAGTACCTTCCGGGAGCCCTTGGGCGATGAGGCCATGGAGAAGTAGGCGAGCACGGTAAGCGCGACGAGACTTGTGCGGAATAATCTGGTTTCTCCCTCATCGCTCTCCGGTGGATGGCCCATGCGCCTGCCACGGACGCTGACGAATAAGCCAGGCGATGCACAGGCCGTGAATCGGCTGCGGCGTCTCGGGTGCTGCGCATGAGGCTGAAGTTTTTGACGGGCATCGTGGCCAGTCTTGCAGCCGCGCTCGCATATGCCGGTCCGCTGCGCGCAGCCGAGCCCTTCGCGGTCGGCCTGTGGGAGCAGGCCGACGAGAATGGCCGAGTCGGCGGCTGGTTTCTCCTCTTCGAGCATGATGGTACCTACGAGGGAGCCATCGCCAAGATGTTCCCCAAGCCCGGCGAAGACTCGCATCCGATCTGCACCAACTGCTCGGGCGACCAGAAGAATGCGCCGTCGCTTGGCCTCACCATCATCAAGGGCATGCAGCGCAAGGCCTCATCTACGTGAACGGCACCATCCTCGATCCGCGCGACGGCTCGGTCTATCAGGCCAAAATGGAGGTGAGCCCCGATGGGCAAGAGCTCACCGTGCGCGGCTATCTCGGCATTGCGCTGTTCGCGTGGACGGTTTTCGGGGAAAGCCAGCAGCTTCGAACTTCACCTTTGCGGCTCTCCTTTCCGGGGGCTTTGCCGGTCGAATTGCACGCAAAGTAATTCAAAAATCCTCAAGGGAGTTTCACGATCCATCGCGCTCACCGGCCGCTGTGAGCCAGAGGATATTTGGATCGGTCTCGAAAGGCCATCATGGCCGCGCACGCCCGGTCCGTGGCCGCGGCAGCTGACGGCGGACGATCGAGTGAGCGCGGCTAAGGCTTGACGGCGTGACAGATATAATATGAGCCGAGCAGGAACTCTTCCTTGTCGAACTCGCCGGCGACTTGCTTGAGGTCTTCCCAAGGCCGGATATAGGGGTTGCCCAGCATCGTCCACTTCATCAGCCAGAGACTGAACGGCAGGATGAGCCGCCGGGCCGGGCCGGGCGGCAGCTTGGCGTCCATGATCACCAGACGGCCGCCGGGACACAGCTGTTTCCAGGCTTGGCGCAGCACCTTCATATGATGCGGCATGGTGTTGTAGGACAGGCTGAAAAACACGCCGTCGAGTTGCTCGGGCGCGCTGAAATCGGCGGCATCGCCTTGCGTCAAGCTGATATTGTTCCAGCCATGCTGATCACGCAGCATGTTCGCCTTGCGCAACATGCCGGAGGACAGGTCAACGCCGTAGATGTGGCCCGACCGCCCAACCGCTTCGTAAAGATAGGGAAAATTCCGCCCGGTCCCGCATCCCACTTCGAGGACACGATCACCAGACCGCAGAGTTAGGCGGTCGACCGCTTTCTTGCGCAGACCGCGCGGAAGGAAGAGCAGCCATTCAAAGAATGGAATCAGGCCAGCGATCCGGTCGTAGCGTTGTGAAACTGCGGATTGGTCAAAATCCACCCACTCGTAGGCCATGCTGCTATTCGCCCCGGTCTTCAAAACCACAACCGTTTCCGTCAAAGCGGCACTCCAAATATTTACAGAGTCTATATTTATGCGCAATAAAAAAGTGAGCGGTATCCGGGTATCATTTTGCGCGAGCCCCCCGCGATGCCGAAGGAGACGATGCCCTGGCAGCGCCGCGCGATGGTGGCGGCAACGGCGGCGGCGAGCTGCTCGGAGCGGCTGCCGCAGATGGTCACGACGCCCCTAGCCCAACTTCGATGCGCGCCTCGAAGGCCAGCCCGGTGACAGCAATGACGGGAAGTCGCCGGCGGCATCACATTCCGAATCTGACGGACCGACCTTCCGTCAGGCTCTTGTAGCGCGCGAGCGCCCAAAGCGGAAATAATTTTGCATAGCCGTGGTAGCGCAAATAGAAAACGCGGGGAAAACCGGTCGCGGTATAGCGCTCCTCCGCCCACAACCCGTCGGGTCCCTGCGTGCGCAGGAGGAAGTCAATCCCGCGTGCGACCGCTGGGTGGCGGGCCGCACCCGCCACCATCAGGCCGATCAGCGCCCAGGCAGTCTGCGAGGCGGTGCTCACGGCGGGCTCATAGCCGTGGTAATCGAGCTTGTAGCTCGTCCCGTCCTCGCCCCAGCCGCCGTCGGCATTCTCGATGGAGACGAGCCAGTCGACCGCCTTGCGCATCACGGGGGAAGCGGGATCGAGCCCGGCGGCGTTGAGGCCGCACAGCACCGACCAAGTGCCGTAGATGTAGTTCATGCCCCAGCGGCCGTACCAACTCCCGTCCGCGAGCTGGGTGCGGCGAAGATAATCGAGTGCGCCGTGCAAGGCCGGGCTCGTTTCCGCTCGCTCGCCGAGCTGCGCCAGCATCGACGCGCAGCGACCGGTCACGTCCTCGGTCGGCGGGTCGAGCAGGGCGCCGTGATCGGAAAACGGGATGTTGTTGAGGTACAGGTAGTCGTTGTCGGCATCGAAGGCGCCCCAGCCGCCGTTGCGACTCTGCAGGCCGCAGACCCATTCACGCCCGCGGTCGATCGCCGGCTGGAACCGCTGGTCGCCAAGACCGCCCTGCGCCCGGTCCATCGCCATGACCACGACGGCGGTGTCATCGAGGTCGGGGTAATGCGGGTTGGCATACTGGAACGCCCATCCGCCGGGACGCACGTGCGACCGGTGGGCGACCCAGTCGCCGGCCAGGTCGAGCACTTGCAGGGGTTGCAGCCAGTTCAGTCCGGCAATGGCGCTTTCGACCGCTGGTTTGGTGTCAACCTCGAGCAGCGTTTGGCACACGAGCGCGGTGTCCCACACCGGCGACACGCAGGGCTGGCAATAGGCTTCGTCAGGCTTCACGATCAGCAGCTTCTCCAACGAGGCGCGCGCCGTCACGTAGTCGGCATGATCGTGTTTGTAGCCGAGCGCGTCGTACATCATGACCGAGTTGGCCATGGCGGGAAAAATCGCGCCGAGCCCATCCTCGCCGTTGAGGCGTTCGGTGACGAAAGCCACAGCCTTGCCGATCGCGCGCCGCCGCGTTCCCGCAGGGAAGGCCGGCGCGATCAGGCGCAGCACGGCGTCAATGCCGCGAAACAGCAGAAACCACGACCATTTCTGATGCGGCGCTTTGGCGGGCGGGCCGACGGTCTGCGGCGGCTGCAAGAACAATTCGTCGATCCCGATCCCCTTCGGATTGTGCGCCTTCGGTTTAAGAGCTTGCAGCACCAGCAGCGGCACGATCACCGTGCGCGCCCAGTACGAAATCTTGGAGAGGTGGAAGGGAAACCAACTCGGCAGCAGCATGATCTCGACCGGCATCACCGGTACCGAGCGCCAGGTCAGAATGCCGAACAGCGCCAGCATGGCGCGGGTGAAGACGTTGCTCTTGGCCGCGCCGCCGCGAGAACGGATCGCCTCGCGCGCCCGGCGCATGTGCAAGGCTTGTGTGTCGTCGCCGATCATCTTGAGCGCGAAATAGGCCTTCACGCTGGCGCTCATGTCGAAATTACCCTCGTGAAACAAAGGCCAGCCGCCATGCGCGCCCTGGATGCGGCGCAGATACACCGCGATTTTCGCTTCCAGGGCTGCGTTCACCGGTTCGCCGAGATAGTGCCGCAGCAGCACATATTCGGCCGGGATGGTGGCGTCGGCCTCGAGCTCGAACACCCAATGACCGTCGGGACGCTGGAGCGCGAGCAACGCATCGGTCGCCGCGGCGATGGCGCGATCGAGTGCGGAAGACGCCGTCGTCGACATGCTGTCGGTCAGATCATTTGAGGTGTCGGACATTGTGCCTGTCGTTAGCTCGTTTCACCGATCAATCCGGCCGCCCGGTTGCCTGAGCGTATCGCGCCCTCGATCGTCGCCGGCAAGCCCGTGGCGGTCCAATCGCCGGCGAGCAGGAGATTGTTCCAACGCGTATGCGGCCCCGGGCGTTTTGCGTCCTCGCGCGGCAGAGCGGCGAAGGTCGCCCGCCGTTCCCGCACGATTTGCCACGGGGGGAGGGGACCTGCAATGCCCGCGATCGCGGCGACCTCCCGCCAGATCCGGGAAGCGAGTTCCTCGCGCGGGGTATCGAGCAGCCGATCGGCGCTGCTGATGGTGACGGAAAGACGGTCGTGAAAGGCGAACAGCCACTCGGCCGTGCCGTTGATGATGCCGGTTATTGGCGGGAGCCCAGCAGGCGGTTTGACGCGGAAATGGGCGTTAACGATGGCGCGAAACTCGGTCGGCGACGACAAGCCTGGAACGAGCGATGACGCCACCACCGGCGGCACCGCTAGGACGACGGCATCGCCCGGGCGCAGCGGCACTGAGATCTCGCCGAAATCAAGCGCCGTCACGCGGTCCGCCTCGCAAGCGAATGCGCGTAGCCGCTGGCCGAAGACGACAGTGCCCCCTTTCGCTTCGATGAAGCGTAGCGCCGGCTCCACGAAGGCGGCCGACAGTCCGTCGCGCGCGAACAGCGGACGGTAGCTGCGGCCACCCGCGACAAGCGTTTCGCGGATCACCGCCGCGGCGAGACTGGCGGAGCTCTCCGGCGGCTCGGTGTTGAGCGCGGCCAACAGGAGCGGCCCGATCAGCCGGTCATACAGCGGCCCTTTGCAATCGAGCACGTCGCCGATGGTCGCGCCCGGCGCAGCGCGCAGCAGGCGCAGAATGGACAGATAATCGCGCGCGCGCGTTCCCGGCACGCGGCGATTGCGGTCGAATATCCACCACGGGATGCGGCCGTTATTGGCGCGCAGGGTCCAGCGCTCACGGGTCGCGAGATCGATAAAGGGAAAACTCGCGGTCGAAGGCCCGATCAGACGATCGCGGGCGCCGATCGTATCGAGGTAGCCGAGCGCCGCCCGGTTACCGGACAGCAGGAGATGGTTGCCGTTGTCGATCGTAATCCCAAGGACGGGGTCAAGATACGAGCGGCAGCGCCCGCCCGCCTGGTTGGTTGCCTCGTATACGGTCACGCGCACGCCCTGCTCGAGCAGCCGCACCGCGGTGGCGAGGCCGGCAAGCCCGGCGCCGATGATGTGGACCGAGCGTGGCATTACAAGATCGCGTAGCGCAGCAATATCCAGAGGAATTGCCAGCGCCGCAGCCGCACCGGCCTGCGCGGCGCTTGCCATCCGCGCGCAATCATCTGGTCGAATATCATGCGGTAGGCCGTCGCCATGATGCGCGGCGTCCGCACGGTGCGGCGCGCGCTGCGCGCCATGATAGCCTCGGCTTCCGCGAAGTGGCGTTCCGCGCGTGCGGCGAGTGCTGCGCAAGCGTGTCCGATCGCCGGACTGGCCAGCACTGTCGCCGGGTCGTTGGTTGTGATGCCGGCGTCAATCAGCGCTTCGCGCGGCAGATAGAGACGGCCGATGGCGGCGTCCTCGTCGAGGTCGCGCAGGATATTCGTGATCTGCAGTGCGCGCCCAAGATGATGCGCGAGCGCCAGCCCCGCCTGCTTCTCCATTCCGAACACGCGAACGCTCAGCCGGCCCACCGCGCTGGCGACGCGGTCGCAATAGAGGTCGAACGTCGCGAGATCGGGCGCGCGGATGTTGGAAACCACGTCCATCTCCATGCCGTCGATGACGGCGAGGAAGTCCTCGCGTTGCAGGTCGAAGGCGCGCACGGCCCGCGCGAGACCGCTCAGCTGCGGCGGCGGCGTGCCGGCGTAGATCGCATTGATGTCGGCACGCCAGCGCCGCAATTGATCGAGGCGCACATCGCGCGGACCGGCTTCGTCGGCGATGTCATCGACCTTGCGGCAGAACGAGTAGATCTCGAACATCGCCTCGCGCTGCGCCTTCGGCATGATGCGCATGGCCAAATAGAACGAGCTGCCACTGGCGCGCCGGCCGGCTTCCGCTGCGGGTTCGTCGGTCACGGCACTCACGGTTGCGCCGCCGAGGTTGGACGGTGAAGGCCGGCACGGCGCGTGACGCCCTTGAGCACGGCGAACAGGCTGACGCCGGCGACGCCGAGCTTGCCGAGATGCACACGTTCGCTCAAGGGATCGCGCCGCGTGAGAATGCGGGTGAGATGCTGCGCCAGCGTCTGGATGACCGAAATCTCGAGCGCGAGCCGCCAGTCCTCAACCAGGTTTGGCAGCGCGTCGCCCTGCAGCAGAAGGACCCCGGTGCGCTCCGCCAGCCCTGCGAGGCAGCGTCGCAACTCCGGCGACGCCTTGGCCGCACCGAGCGCCTCGACGCCGAGGCCGCAAGCGGCGAGGGCGTCAAGCGGAATATAGACACGGTCCAGATTGCGGTAGTCGGCGGCGCAGTCCTGCAGGTGGTTGATAATCTGCAGCGCCGCGCAGATGGCGTCGGACGCGAACCAAGTGCCATGGCTCTCGCCATGCACGTCGAGCACGAAACGTCCGACCGGCATCGCGGAGTAGGCGCAGTACCCCATGAGATCGTCCCAGTCGCGGTAGCGCAATTTGGTGGCGTCGAGACGAAACGCCTTGAGGAGATCCTGCGCGTGCCGGGGGGACATGCCGCGCACGGCCAGCGCGCGCCGCAGCGCTACCGCCTGCGCATTGCCGTCGCCGGCGCCAAGCAGATCCTGCTCCAGCCGGTCCAATAAATTGAGCTTCTCCGAGGCCGAAAGCGTGGCGTGGTCGGCAATGTCATCGGCGCAGCGCACGAATGCGTAAAAGGCCAGGATCAAGGTGCGGTGGCGCGGTTGGATGAGCCACGACGCTACGGGAAAATTCTCGTCGCGGTGGGTCTTGCCGGACCGAAATACGCTGGCATCCGTCATCATACGCCGTTCACGTTCGACTGAATGCGGCCTTTCCACATGCCGCCGCGCTTTCGTGCATATTGATAAGCGGAGTCGAGGGTAAAGGCCATGTAGGCGAGCGCGATCACCGGCAGAAAAGGTCCCCATAGCGGCGACAGCCGGTAGAACCGCAGCATCGGTTGGAACGCGATCGCCAGGAGCGCCCAAGCGAGCAGGCCGAGCGTCTGCGCAAGGCCGTGGCCAAACAGCGCCAGAACAACCGGAATTAGATAGATGAGCGCCATGCCGGCTACCGTTGCTGCGAGGAGCAGCGGCGAATAGCGAAGCTGCGCGTAGGCCGAACGCGCGACCATGCGCCGGATGTCCTGCACCGTCGCATAAGCACGGATGCTGCGCACGCGCTCCGTCAGGCTGAGCCGGATCGGCCCCTGCGCCTTGAGGTTGCGCGCCAGCGCGCAGTCGTCGATCAGTGCGCCGCGGATGGCCTCGATGCCGCCCGCCGCGCCGAGTGCATCGCGGCGCACCAGCATGCAGCCGCCCGCCGCCGCCGCCGTGCTGCGGTCTTGGCGCTTCACCCAGGCGAACGGGTAGAGCATCTGGAAAAAAAAGATGAAAGCCGGAATAAACGCGCGCTCGGCGAAGCTCTCGCAGCGAAGCCGGACCATCAGCGAATTGAGCACCAGCCCGTTCGCCTGCGCCTGTGAAACGAGGCGCGTGAGCGCATCGGGGCCGTAGACAATGTCGGCGTCGGTGAACAGCAGATAAGTGGGCTCGCTGAGTAGCGCGCGCGCGACGCCTTGCTGCATCGCCCACAGTTTGCCCGTCCAC
>Ga0097691_1002088_pt1 | contig 13872 bp, 16 predicted proteins | sample NGESurdeep072012_8_FD_72858 | JGI IMG/M metagenome (GOLD analysis project Ga0097691, IMG submission 72858) | Arctic peat soil microbial communities from Barrow, Alaska - NGEE Surface sample 210-1 deep-072012 | ecosystem: Environmental > Terrestrial > Soil > Wetlands > Peat ...
TCGAGCAGACTTATATTTCCTTTGGTTGAAGAAATGATCAGCACTGTTTTTTTATCGCCCGCATCTACGCTGCTGTTTTGAAGGGCATCACTAATGGAGGCCATAAGCAGCTGCTCAAACCTGGTATATTTATGATCGCTGTCTTTTATAAAACCGCTTTGATCAAACAAGGCAGCATAAAACGGCTGGTCAGATAATGCTGTATCATGATGCTTTTGGATACCCGAAACACTTTTTTTAAGCTGTCCAAAATTTTTGGAAGTAGTTAAACCGATGGGGGATAAAATATTATCCGATACAATAAAAACACCTGACATTATTTGCTGTTAAATATATTCATTTCACATTGAGCCATTACTATATCATTACGCCTTACCGTACCTGAAATTACGGTTACATCAAACACCTGGTTTTCTATCTTTACTTCGGTCACTAATTCATCGTTTATTTTTGGCAGATCAAATATCTCAAGATTTTTAACAGCACCAATATAGCCAACAGCTACAGGCTTGTTTTCCATCATCGCAATATATCCTGCCCTTGCGGCCGCGGTTTGGGCAATGTTTTCCATTAAACCAGCTTCACTAAACTTACCCTCCACTACCAAAACATTTTCTTCATTAACACGGAAAGCTGTTTGCGTGCTATTTTCATCAGAACTCAGCAATTTATCTACCATTACAAATGGTGGCCTTTGAGGTATTAATAATAAAATATCTTCCGGGAACATATTGCTTACTAAAACTTTAATAGAATAAAATATGGTTAGGCCGATCTACAACAACTGTATGCGGTTTCTTTTTGAGCTTATGAATACAAACCACCGTTTACAGATAATACCTGCCCGGTAATATAAGCAGCCTCCCCCGAAGCTAAAAAGGCCACAGCATGTGCTACTTCTTCGGCTGACCCGAACCTATTGACGGGGATCATTCTTTTTAATTCCTTTTCATCCAGTTCTTCTGTCATATCGGTTTTGATAAAGCCCGGAGCTACGGCATTTACTGTAATTCCGCTACGGCCTACTTCCTGTGCCAGTGCTTTTGTAGCGCCAATAACTCCTGCTTTGGCTGCCGAGTAATTGGTTTGGCCAGGCAATCCCTTCAAACCAGACAAAGAAACAATATTGACAATCCTTCCATATCGTTTAAGTAACATACTATCAAGCACCAAACGGGTAACAAAGAAAAAACCATCGAGGCTGGTTTTTATAACATTATCCCATTGCTCATCTTTCATCCACAACATCAGGCTATCATCTTTAATACCGGCATTGTTTACCAGTATTTCAACATGCTTTTCCGGGTTTGTTGTTATCCAGTCGCCAAGTGTTTGTTTTATTTGACTTCTGTCTGCTACATCAAATTTCAACAATTCACCATCACCGCCGTTTTCCCTTATTTGCGAAAGCGTTGTTTCCGCTTCCTGCATATTACTTTTATAATTAACCAGCACATAATAGCCCATGGCAGCCAGTTTGATACAGATCGCCCTGCCAATTCCTCTCGAACCGCCGGTTACTAATGCAGTCTTCATTTATTAGATTTTAAGCATTGAATGAAATTGCCGGATGTGTTGTTTCCAGGAAAATCCTGACTTTTTCCATTTCTTTATATCTGGGCTGATCTTCAATAAATTTTGGAAATATTTTCCGCACCATTGTATACAAAGCTAATGTATGCGGCGACAGCCTGTCCTTGCAACCTAAGTAATCAATTGCCTGTAAAATGGTCATTACCTGAATACCCAGCACTGCAAATGAATTATCAATTACCTTTTTGGTCATCAATGCGGCATTACAACCCATACTTACAATGTCCTGGTTGTCGTTATTGTTTGGAATACTGTGCACATACATGGGAAACGAAAGGGTTTGATTTTCCGCTACGGTTGATGTGGCTGTAAACTGCATTCCCTGCATACCGAAATTTAATCCTAATACGCCCAGGTTTACAAAGGGTGGAAATTTTTGATTCAGCTTATCGTTCAGCAGGTAGTTCAATTGGCGCTCCGCAAGCATTGATAATTTAGTGATGGCTATCTTAAGTTTATCCATCTCCAGTGAAACATAATCCCCATGAAAATTTCCGCCATGGAAGATATTTTGATTTACGTGATCGATAACCGGGTTATCATTCACCGAGTTTAATTCATCCACCAACACTTTTTCAGCCTGAATGATCGTATCATAAACCGGCCCCAAAACCTGGGTAACACAACGCAATGAATAATATTCCTGCACTTTATCTTCAAAAATTTCCTGGTCAAGGTTGCCCCGATGGTATAAATGTTCTGAACGGTTACGGATCATTTTACTATCACTCAAAATGTCACGCAGCATAGCAGCAACCCTGTTCTGGCCCTTATGGTGCTTTAAGATGTTTAGCTCGTGCGAGTAATGATCATCATAAGCCTCTACTATTTCATTGGTCATAGCCGAAAACATGGCCGACCATCCCAATAATTTTTGCGCCTGGATGATATTCACCAATCCAATACCTGTCATGGCCGATGTACCATTTAAAATAGCTAATCCTTCGCGCACATATATAGAAAGGGGTTTAATACCCAAGCTGTTGAATAAGTCAGCCGTTGAATGTATTTTATCTTCAAATATAACTTCACCTTCACCGATCAATACTAAGCCCAGATGGGCCAGTTGTACCAGGTCGCCACTGGCGCCTACTCCCCCATGCTCATAAATACAGGGTGTAATATTTTTATTTATCAGTTCCCTCAGCAATTCCACTACATCGGTATGCACGCCCGAATAGGCCTGCATTAAACTATTTAAACGTGCGATCATTAACGCCTTCACCAAAACAGGAGGCAAAAGCGCCCCGCTGCCCGAACTGTGGCTGCGGATAAGATTATACTGAAGTTGTAAAAGATTCTCTTCGCTAACCTTATACTGTGCCATCGGCCCAAAACCGGTGTTTATACCGTAAATTAATTTATTAGATGAAAATTTTTGAAGGAACCGGAAGTTAACATTAACCTTTTCTAAAGCGGACGAAGGTAAAGTAATTGCTTTTTTCTTAAATAGGATGTCAGAGAAATCATCTAAAGTAAGGACGTTTTGTCCAACAGGTATCATAGACGAAAATTATTTTTATTTATAAAGCGCAAATATAGGTTTTTAGTTGATTGGGTTGATTGGGTGAGTAGTTGAATATGTTAAACTGATTCAAATGATCAAATCCTTCTGTCGATAAATTTAACCACTTTCCTGCTGGCTTCCTGGAACTGCATTTTTTGGATCTCTTCTGCAGTGATATAAGTAACATGCGGACTTACACGTAAGCGGGCCTGTAAATAAGCCCTTATCCGGTTATCACAGGCTTTACTATCATCTGCAGGTAAGAGGTGAAGCAATACTTCATCCATGCCAATTTCATTTGAATATACATCAACCACAAAGTCAAGTACCTCCTCCATCTCGTTCAGCAAATCAAACAGGGCGGGCGGATAAAGTGTAGTGCCTTTAAATTTTATCATTTGTTTTTTACGGCCTATAACGGGGGATAAGCGTAAACTTGTGCGGCCGCATGCGCAGGGCTCATCAAAATACATGCAAATATCTCCCGTTTTATAACGCAGCAATGGCATACCTTCAACACCCAGTGTTGTAATGGTTACCTCGCCGGGCATATTTGATGCTACCTGCCGGTTATTTTCGTCCAGCAGTTCAACGATCACTAATTCGGGTTGCAGGTGCCCGCCACGCCCTTCACTGCATTCTGTAAATGCTGTTTGCATTTCAGTAGAAGCATAGGTTGAATACAGGCGGATGTCCCAGGCTTCAGTTATCTTTTTACCGAGTATATTATAAGAGAAATCAGTGTTACGTATATTTTCGCCAATACAAACGGCTTTTTTTACGGAAGATTTGTTTAGATCAATGTGATTATCCTTCGCGAATTTAATAAGCTTGAGTATAAAAGATGGAACAGCTACAATGGCCGTAGGTTTAAGCCGCTGTATAGTTTCCCATTGCAGGGAAGGTACTCCGGGCCCTAAGCGGATGATGCCGGCACCCAGCTTACGCAATCCGGAGTAATAAGCGATACCCGCCATAAATTGCCTGTCGAGTGTAAGCATTAACTGGTATGTATCCGCCGCGTTACCATCTGCGCATACAAAAGAATTATATTCATTAGTTGTTAAACGGTTCAAATCATTTTCGGTAAGCGCAATGGTAACCGGACTGCCTAATGTTCCTGATGTGGATGTGTATTCGATGATCTTATCAGGGTCTACACATAAAAAATTATTATTGTGTTGCTGCAGATCCTCTTTACTGGTAGTTGGCAGGGCAGGCAGATCTGCAAACTTTTTAATTGCAGCTATATCAACCTGATGTTTGGCAAATAGTTCCCGGTAAAAAGGTGAGTGTATACTAAGATAAAGCAGTAATTCCTGCAGTTTTTGTTCCTGTAATATGTTTGCTTTATCTGTTGATGCAGATTCTGTTCCCGGTAAACTCATATTATTTTTCTATGATTACAACTGCCGAAGCAATTGTTTTAAGATGCGACAAAGAAACCAAAATTTTACTTATCCCCCATGCAGAAAGCGTTTTTTTGGTTTCGCCCAGTAAAACCAAGGCAGGTTTCCCTGACTCGTCGTTTGTTATTTCAACTTCATTAAAATGCGTTCCTTCAAGCCAGCCGGTCCCAAGCGCTTTAAAAAAAGCTTCCTTAGCAGCAAAACGTGCGGCATAATGCTCAAACTTATTGGTTTTTGATTCACAATAAGCTATTTCTGTTTTTGAAAACACCATCTCCCTGAAACCGGATCTTTTATTTATTTTTTCGGCTATGCGTTCAACTTCCGTTAAGTCCGTTCCTAATCCTGCCAGCATAAGTTGGATGTTAGTTTAATTATTTATAGTAATTGCCTGATTATTGCACTTAACTCCTTAGCCTTATTTACGGTCATAAAGTGACCGCCATCTTTAACAGAGATACCACATTTTACATATTTAAAGAGAAAAAGCCTGTCTGCGGTTCCATGAATATGTATTAAATTTTTATGTTCAATCACGTTTTTCCAGTTTGCGATTTTACCTAACACCCATTTTAAAAATACATGATCAGTATCATTCAATATATCGGCCAATAATTTTATGCTCAGGTTCAAGTCCTGAAGGGGAGCAAAAGCGAAAAAGGTTTTAGTGTTTAAATACTAAAACCTTTTTTATTAAGGAAGAGTTTTGTAATTAAAATTAACTGAATAAACCGCCTTTCTTAAGACTCCGAACTGCTTCTCCAATCTTAAAGCCATTATTATAAATTTCAATCTTATAATCGCCTGGCATAAAATTTTGAGCTTTAGCTAATTCAAATTGCACTTGCTTACGCTCGCCCTGTTTATAATCAACTTCTACTTTTTTAGTGGCTAACTTTTCCACTCCTTCTCTTGTTACAAATTTAGCTGAACCTATATCAGGTATAACAATTACTGAACCGTCTGGTGCAATAATATTGATATAAATTTCTTTCAATCCGCTTTGAGTGATCCTGTTCTCATCCAGATCAAAAGATATCTTTAATTTATCTACACGTTTTGCTGTTGCAGTTTCTTTTTCTTTTCCACTGTTTTTTTCTTTTACACCCATAACATTTAAGTTAGAAGCATGCAAAGTGGAACCTATATCAATTATACTTTCTTTTTCTTTTATAACAGTTTTAGCTGAATCAAAATTCTTTCTTACTACATCTCTTTCTACAGTGACCACTCTCTTTTCTTCTGTTAATTGAATATTGTCATTTTTTAATTTTTCAATTTCGGCTGTGTAGGTTTCAATATTGCCTTTTAGCTGTTTTATTAATCTTCTTGCTTCAGCAAGCTGTGATCCAGTTGCATTTTTATCATTAATTATTTTTTGAACTCTTGTTTTAAGATCTTGTATATCCTTATCTTTTGTTCTTAATAAACTATCTGCTCTTGCATTTGTACTTTTAAGCATGTCAAGACTCATCACTGCATCGTTTAACTCACGTTGCAGATCATTTTTAGATGAATCACTCGTGGTTAACTGCATGGAAAGCTGTTGCTTTTGTTCGTTTGATTTACTTTTATCCCATACTAAATATGCCCATGTACCTGCTAAAGCAGCTATCAATACAGCTAATAATATGCCTTTGTAATTGTAATTACGTTTTTTAGGTGCAGGTTTTTGTTCGGGAATGTTGCCGGTTGGAAAATTTTCAAAGCTCATTTTAATTTTAATTTTAAGGATTAAAAAATGAATTTAATCAGCGGGTTTAAAGAGATATATATTTTCCAGAATCATGCCAGCAGTAAGATATTAATCCAGTATCCGGTATTTTAAGATTTCTTTTAGAATCTCTCCGTTAAAAACTTTCGTTAAAAAAGATTACCTGATTTGAGCATTTGGAATTATTTCTCTGTGATTCGATTGCTTTAATGCATAGTAACTTTTTTGTTGTAAATCTTCGTGGTAAAAAATTTACCAAGTATGTTATGTGTACGCACTTTTTTCCTATTGCAGGAAGAATGATCTAAATCTTCTTCTGTTGCATCGTCTCTCCCTGCAAGGCTATTCCATGAAATAGAAGCCAGGATACCAATGTTATGATTTGCCATTATTAAAAATTGAATTATTATTTCTATGCTTTAAAACAACTTCTTCTTCAACCTATTCCCAAAACTATAAGATGCTAAACCTAAATGCTGTAACCGTCCAACAACAATACCTGCATCGGTTTTGTATTGTTTGGCAATTTTCAATACATCCTCTTCTGTAAAATCTTTAGGTAAGTCATCAATAAAATTTTGCGACAACAACCATTTTGATGCAAATTCATCTGCTTCTTTTTCTTTTTGCTTATCTTCTTTATAGCCCTCAAAATCTTCTAAAAAAATCTCTTTTCTTCCATGCAATAACACATGCCCTGCTTCATGCTACAGTTATTGGTTCTTTTCCTGTAATGATATCATGAACTTTGGAAGGTTTCTTGCCAAGACGTTGAGCAAGCTGTGCCTGGCTCATTCTCAGGTATTTAATCGTTTCCAAAATATCATCGTCAGGGGGTGATAACAATGCTCTTTCTGCTTTTAACTTCTCATTCATAAACTAAATATTTTTTAATGATAACTGTCGTTTCCAATATATAATTTATTACTGAAAAAGGGTAATTATTTTTTATCATCTATTTTAACGTCAAGCGGTACAGGTATTTAAAAATATTCAATAATTTACCGCCATTACTTCATTTAAAATTATTCAAGTTCAAATTTTTTTTATCTTAGTTGCTACCCAAAGCTTTTGTCATATACATATTCTTTTATTTAATTAGTATAATTTTAAAAACAAATATTGTTGTACCAATCATAAATCAGCTTATTATTCGTTTACTAAACACCTTGAAGAAATCAATAATAATTTTATTCTTACTGCCTTTAAAACTAATTGCACAGGATACTACAGGTTTATGGACCGGATTTTTACAAACCAGTGGTATAAATTTGCCCTATGAGATTGTGATAAGTAAAAATGAAGAAGAATTAACGGGTTATTCCCTCACTGTTTTTACAATCAAGGATGTTGAAAATATCGGAGTAAAATCGATCATATTCAAAAACAAGAATGGAAATATAATTGTTGAAGACAAACAGCTTGTTTATAGCAATTATACTACCTCGCCAAAACGGGTAAAGCAATACAGCTATCTTGTTTTAAAAGTAGAGGATTCCGTAATGACATTAAGTGGTACATTTCGTACAAGATCAATGGAATCCAGGTCTTACACAGGAACCATTCAATTACAAAAAAGAAATATCTCTACGCCATCAAAACTAATCTCCAAACTGGATGAAATAAATTTGTTGAACTCTCTTTCATTCATTCAACCCAAAATAAAACAAAAAGAAGAAGTGCTTGTTGTACCTGTTGCTCCTGCTAAATTAAAAATCCCTTCGCTAAAAGAAAATGAGAAGGAAATAGTTTCAGCATCTGTTAACAAAGAACCACCGCCGACGACGCTTCAACAAAAATCAAAAGAAAAAGATATAACAATAATTTCGCCACCTGTAACTGTAAAAAACTTACCGGCTACTTCTCAGCCTAAGTTAATAGACGTTGTAATCAGTCCTTCCTTACCACTAAAAAAACCTCAGCCTTCATCTGCGGCAAAAGAAAAGGAAAAGCCGGCAGTAATAGTTTCTAAACCAATAACAGATAAAAAAGTACAAGTTGTCTCAGCGCCCAAACCAAAAATTGTTGTCGCAGCTCCGCAACCTGTAAAACGAATGCCTGAAATCGTTTCAAATATTGGTGGTGCTGAACTTGCAACACGAAAAATAGAAACAATCCGAAGTGTCTTTATTAAATCAGACAGCCTGTTACTTAGTTTATACGATAATGGAGTAGTTGACGGAGATACGGTAAGTGTATTATTAAATGGAAAGGTTATTCTATCAAAGCAGGGACTGAGCACCAATGCCATAAAAAAAACAATTTATTTTACTCCTGATCTTGGCGATTCATTACAATTGATTATGTATGCCGAAAACCTGGGTAAAATTCCGCCCAATACCGGATTGCTTATTTTACAAGATGGGGATGACAGGTATGAAATAAGATTTGCAGGAGATCTTCAAAAAAATTCAGCAATTATTTTAAAGAGAAAACATAAAACTCCCCTTTAACGTTTAAGGGTTCTACCTTTTTTGATTTAACAATTTAAGATTTTCACTCAATCAAAAGGTTGAAAGAAAATTTGATTAAATTTCTAAATTAAGTGAGATAAACAATCCAAAATATTTTTTTGTAAAGAAGAACTCACTCAACATCGTAAAGCCTCTTAGTAAACATACTACTTCATCAGTGTACTTGTACTGAATTACATCAGAACAATAAAATTTCCTGGCATTTCAGGCAATAATTTTAAAAAAAAAACGCTTAAACACTATCCATTTTGATCCTTTGATTTCTGAACGCTGAAAAACCACAAGTATGTTTAGATCTATCAGTTTACCGATAGCATTTTTAATTGCTTTTACAACATTTATAAATTTCTCTTTTTCTTTTAAGGAAAATAAAGTTTCAAATAAATTAAGCATCTTTACTGCTTATAACGATTCTGCTGCTTCATCCAAAACTTTTGTTCCTGAAAAATCCAATAAAACTTCTACGGCTGATGCATATTCTTTAATGAATCTTGATAAAAAAGGTTTATCAAAAAAAGTGTTTGATCTTGCTATAAAAGGATATAATAATCTCTTACAAAAAAGATTAATACACAATAAAAATATTTTAACTGTTATTGATTTCAGCAAACCTTCCAGTCAAAAGCGCTTATATGTTATTGATTTAAAAAGGAACAAAGTCATGTTTCAATCTTTGGTTGCCCACGGTCGTAATTCAGGTTTGGAATATGCAACCAGTTTTTCCAACGAAAATGATTCACACAAAAGCAGTCTTGGTTTTTATATTACTCTAAATACTTATTCAGGTGAATGCGGTTATGCCTTAAAATTAAAAGGATGCGAAAAGGGATTTAATGACCATGCTTATGAAAGAGCTATTGTTATGCATGGCAGCGAATATATAACCGAACAGTTTTTGCATAGCAATGGCTTCCTTGGAAGAAGCTGGGGCTGTCCTGCCTTGCCTGAAAAAATAAGTAAAAAAATTATTGATGTAATCAAGAATGGCAGTTGCCTGTTCTTATATCATCCTACACAAAAATATTTGTTAACCTCTCCTATCCTGCACGGATAATAACAACAGAACGGCACATGATATAAAGATTTTTTGTTAGGCACAAATGGAGAACACCAACAAACCCCCGATTAACTTCGGGGTATTTTTTTTATAAAAGAAAAGCTGCGCTGATAAATTGACAAAAGAATCCGCACAATAATCCGAGGTAAATATCTTTTTGTGTATGGTCGCTGACTATAAGCCTTGAAGTGCAAACTATGCCTGTAATAAATATTGCGATCATTAATGGTAAAGTAAATGGAGAGGATGCATTAGCGTTCAAAACAACAATCATTAAACCCAGCATTCCGCCACAGCCAATTGCATGCATACTTATCTTAAAATAAATATTGGCAATTAATGCTGCTGACGATGCAAGAAAAACTCCAAAAATAAAAGCCGTAAGTATTTGTGGTATTTCAGACTGGTTACGGAAGACAAGATACATCCAGAAAAAAAATATGCCCGCCGCCATGTAAGGAATTATTCTGTCTTTTTGTTTTTTTAAAAAGATAGATTCAATAAAACCCACTCCTTTTAAAAGCAATACTGTTAATGCAGGAAAGAAAACCATGTTCAGTGCAACCCTGATTAAAACCCATGATTTTGCTTTTTCACTATAGCCTGCAAAATAACCCTGATGTATAAAAACTAAGTAATAAACAACATACAATGGAATAAATAAAGGATGAAAAATGTAAGAGAATAAGTTTGCAAACACAGTTACAATTCCGGAATGCTTATAAGTATTCTTTGATTTATATTCTACAGCATGTGTGTGATTCATAATGAGAACTTATTCGTTTAAAGTTCTTTTCGTAAACGTGCCACCGGAATATTAAGCTGCTCACGATATTTAGCAACGGTACGTCTTGCAATATTATAGCCTTTTTCCTGCAGCAGGTCAGTTAATTTTTCATCACTTAAAGGATGCTGTTTACTTTCAGCTTCAATAAGATTGCTTAATATTTTTTTAACTTCTCTTGTACTCACTTCTTCACCACTATCCATCACAAGGCTTTCACTAAAGAAAAATTTAAGGCGATATGTGCCGAATTCTGTTTGTACAAATTTGCTGTTGGCAACCCTGCTTACAGTAGATATATCAAGACCGGTTCTTTCTGCAATATCTTTTAATATCATTGGGTGCATTTCTGTTTCATCACCAGTTAAAAAAAATTCTCTTTGGTATTCCATGATGGTTTGCATGGTGCTAAGCAAAGTATGCTGCCGTTGTTTTATTGCATCAATAAACCATTTGGCTGCATCAATTTTTTGTTTAATAAAAAGCACTGCTTCTTTTTGTCGTTTATCTTTTTTTGAACCACGGTCATATTCTTTCAGCATATCGCGATAACCCTCGCTGATACGCAGGTCTGGTGCATTTTTTGAATTGAGTGAAAGCTCTAATTTTCCATTGTTATTCACAACAAAAAAATCCGGTATCACATAATTCTCCATTCTGTTACTATCACCAACATGACCGCCTGGCTTTGGATTCAGTTTTATTATCTGGTTGATCACCTCTTTTATCTGCTCATCAGTTAAGTTTAAACCACGCTGAATTTTTTCGTAATGCTTTTTTGTAAACTCTTCAAAATATTTATCAAGTACTTTCATGGCAGTTTCAACGGATTTTCCATCACCGGATTTTCTTTCCAACTGAAGTAAAAGACATTCTCTGAGGTCTCTTGCAGCAACACCTGGCGGATCGAACTGTTGAATTTTTTGTATAAGTTCTTCAATTTCTTTTTCTGATGCATCTATATTTTGTCTGAATGCAAGATCATCTGCAATAGCAGATAGTTCTCTTCGTAAATATCCGTCATCATCAATACTGCCAACTATCTGCCCGGCAATTTTTTGCTGCCGCTCATCCAGGTCAAGCATACTTAACTGGCTTATCAATATCTCATAAAAAGATGTTTCAACCTTATGCGGTATCGTTTTTGTTTCTTCAAGCTCGGGATAATTTTCATCACGCAATTTATAATCACCTACATCATCATCGCCTTCGCTTACATATTCACTGATATCAATATTTCCATATTCGTCTTCGCTACCTTCTTTATCAAAGTCATCTTCCGGTGTTTCAAATTCTTCTTTGGTTTCCTCAAAATTATCTTGTCCATCTTCACCGGTTTCAAGAGCCGGATTTTCTTCAAGCTCTTCTTTTATCCGTTCTTCTAAATGTACTGTAGGAACCTGTAGCAACTTCATCAGCTGAATTTGCTGAGGAGATAACTTCTGAAGTAATTTTTGCTGTAAATTTTGACTTAACGACATTTCTATTTGTACAATCTAAGCTGGATAAGAAACCGTAAATTTACATCTACTAAATCAATGATATGTTGTTTTGGAATAAAATTTGTGGCTTTACAGCAATTTTTTTTCTGTATGCGCTTTTTTTAAGTGCACAGACTGCTCATCATATTAAATTATCAGGCACGGAATTATCTCAAAAGCAATTACCTAAGCCTGCATTTAGTTTAATAAACAAAACAAATAATAAAGAAGCGGTAAACCCATACCAACCATTTGCAGTAATTCCGCAGAATTTTTATACACAGCATTTTGGCATTATGTGTAAAAAAGAATTAGTAATTGAAAAGGCAACTAAAATTCCATTCAGGTTTAGATTAGGCTCTTTGCAGCAATGTAATTACCTGGAAGGAAAGAGATAGAACCATTATACTGAAGCATATTTATCTTCGAGGACTTTTTTTATTATACCGCTAATTTTTTCACCTTTTTCCCTGATCTGCTCTTCTGTCCATGTAAGACTTATCGCAGTAGAAATACAACGGCTCATAATTGCATCACTCGCTTTAAATGATTCGTTTGAATATTTTTTCAACTGTTGCTGCAATTGTTCACTTTGTTTATTTAAAAACCCATTATTTTTCAGATGATCCCATTTACGGATGTAGTGCCAGTTATTTTCAAACCAATAAAAATTGCCGGCTAATATATTTTGCGATCTCATTTCGGCAACCACCGCAGCAGCTGTTGTTGAATCGGGCAAAAACCATGTAAGAAATGTACAGCTATTTCCCTCGTTGTCATGAATTTTTCTAAATGTCACTTCAGGTATAGAACTTAAAATAGATTTAAGCAATGCGTGATTTTTTCTTTGCATAGATAAGAAATTATTGAGCTTGCCAATTTGTGCAACACCTATAGCCGCATGCAATTCACTTATCCTATAATTATATCCAACAAAAGGATGTAGGTCAGCACCACGGTCCGCGCCTTTATGATCATGCCCATGATCGGAGTATCCATCACACTTTGTGTATACATCTTCATTATTGGTTAGCACTGCGCCGCCTTCGCCACAAGTAATTGTCTTTACAAAATCAAAACTAAACGTTCCTGCATCGCCAATTGTTCCTACATATTTGCCTTTGTAAGTGGCACCAATACTCTGGCATGCATCTTCCAATAAAATAAGATTGTGTTCATCACAAATATTTTTTAAAGCATCAATATCAGCCATGCTGCCGCACATATGCACTGGCATAATGCATTTTGTTTTCGATGTTATAGCAGCCCTTACTGCATCCGGATCAAGCGTTAATGATTCATCAATATCAACCAAAACAGGGATGGCGCCAATAGAGATTACGGCTTCAAAACTTGCAACAAATGTAAATGCCGGCATAATTACTTGATCACCAAAACCAATACCTAAAGCTGCCATAGCTGCAGTTAATGCAGATGTTCCGCTACTAGTAAGCTGTGCATATTTGCATCCAAATGTTTCAGCTATTTTTTGCTCTAATTCTTTTGCTTTCCAGTTTCCTTTTCGTTGCCCATCAAATCCATACCGCATTAAAATTCCGGTGCTCATCACATCATCAATTTCTTTTTTTTCTTCTTCTCCAAAAAATTCATAGCCAGGCATAAAAAATTATTTAACTGTAAAGATAAAATGATTTCTACTTCAGTACCCAATGATTTCATTGCGATACAAAAATTAAAATTATCTGATTATTCTATCAAAAACTTCATCTTTAAATAAGAACGATTGTTCTAAACTTGATACATTAGTTTTTGAAATTGTAACAATTGAGAATTTTTGTGTTGGCAAAATACCAATAGCAGGAATTGCCAAAGGAAATAAGTTTTTATCTACA
>Ga0097691_1002091_pt1 | contig 13856 bp, 11 predicted proteins | sample NGESurdeep072012_8_FD_72858 | JGI IMG/M metagenome (GOLD analysis project Ga0097691, IMG submission 72858) | Arctic peat soil microbial communities from Barrow, Alaska - NGEE Surface sample 210-1 deep-072012 | ecosystem: Environmental > Terrestrial > Soil > Wetlands > Peat ...
ATTCGCGAACAAGACCGGCAACCCCGGCATGAGCAGCGCAGGCATGGGCGATGTGCTGACCGGCATGATCGCCGCCTTCATTGCGCAAGGACTGTCGGCGGACGACGCGATGCTGTTGGCAGTGCATCTGCATGGCGCGGCGGGCGATGCGCTGGCGGAACAAGGTATCGCCGTCGGCATGACTGCGTCGGAATTGACCGAACAGGCACGCAGCTTGCTGAACCAATGGCTTTAAACCTACTGCGCGATCAATCTGCCATGTTGCGTACTCGCTCATCTCCTCGCCTACCGTACAAAATATGTCTCGTCACTCGCTCCCACGCGCCTTGCATATTGAAACGGCGGCTGCGACACGTTACTGGCGAAGCCAGCCGATTGCGGGAGCAGCCGCCAGTTGCCCCTCCCGCACCGGATGCTTCGCAACAACGTGTCAAGGCAACCTCGCTACAGTTTAACTTTTTTCAACTGTGAGTTTTCCCATCGACATCTCCGAAGAAGCCGGCGTGCGCTATCTGTACTTCGGCTCCGAATGGATACAGGGCGCAATGCGCATTGCGCGGCCGTGGAATCTCGAGCTGGAATATACCCGCGAGATGATGGCTTCCCTGTTACTGCGAGAAGGTGCACGCTGGCCGCGCAAGGTGCTGCTGATCGGATTGGGCGCCGCCTCGCTGACCAAATTCCTGTACCGAAATCGTCCGCTCGCGCATCTGACCGTGGTCGAGATCGAACCTGACGTGATCGCTGCCGCACGGCAATTCTTCAAGCTTCCGGAAGACCCGAAGCGGGTCAGCATCGTCATCGGCGACGGCATGGAATACATTCTGAACAGCGACAAGAAGTTCGATTTGATCCTGGTGGACGGCTTCGACGAAAACGCGCGTTCAGGCGCACTGGATACTGTGCCGTTCTATCAAGCGTGTCGAACACACCTGAGCGATGACGGGATAGTGGCAGTCAACCTGCTCGGGCGCAGTCACGGCTTCGAAGCGAGTACGAAAAGGATCATGGCCGCCTTTACAGATCGCGCACTGGTGTTCCCGTCATGCGAAAGCGGCAATGCCATCGCCTTCGCTGCGGCCGGCAATCCTGTCGATATCTCCTTTGATGACCTGAAGGAAAGCGCACTGGTCTTGAAAGAAGAAGCCGGTCTGAATCTGTTGCCCACGCTGACACGGCTGGCGCAAGCCAAGACCTGTTTGAACAACACACTGACCCTGTGATCCGCCATGCGGCTTTGCACCGAAAGAAACAAAAAAGGCGGGTATGAAACCCGCCCTTATTCTATTCGACTCTGTGAAAGTCAGTCTTTCCTGCGCAACATTATCCGTTCCATCAAACCATCTTTCGTGATGAATTGATGCTTGATCGCACCGAGTATATGCAGCACCACCAGCACGATCAACACATTGACCAATTGTCCATGTACCACGTGGGCGAATACTCCCCTATAACCATGCTCTTTGGGCAGCAAATTCGCATCGAATGCCAATAATGCCGTGCCCGCCTTGCTGGTGAGCAGGATCAACACGCCGCTCACCGGCAACAGGAACAACACCGTATAAAGCAGGTAAAACACGCCTTTGGCCACTACTTGGTATATTGGCTTATCGTCCAGCAACGGCGGCGTACCATCCTTACGGCGGAAAAACAGTTGCAACAATGTCAACAACAAAACCATCCCCCCCACCGATAGATGTACGATGTATCCGGCCAGTGTCGCCTTGCTCTCGTCAGTCGCCTTGCCCAGGCTGTCACCCAGATACCAGGCGGCGATCAACAATGCCAAGGTCAGCCAATGAACGATCACCATGCGCTTGCTGTATTGCGTCATAACTTGAAACTCCTTAAATTTATCAAACCGCCTGAAATTTACTGAAACACCTGAAATGTACTGAAACAATAGTATGCCCCTGTTCCAGTATAGTTCCATTTTAAAAATGAGGGCGAAATTTACCCGAAACACGTTTGCTGTGCAGCTTTTTTTCCTGCATTGAACATCATCAAACACCACCGTGATTTACTCGCTAACCGCTATCGCGGTATGCTGACCGCATCGCAAGGCGTGGGAACAACCGGCATGAGCACAGTGAACGACGAACAGTTGATTTCGGGGTTGAGCACGGCAGAAGCGCAGCTACGCCTTGCCGCGTCCGGCTACAACGAGTTGAAACCGCCCAATCCACGCCGCATATGGCACATCGTTGCCGACGTGTTGCGCGAACCGATGTTCCTGTTGCTGATCGTGGCGGGCGGTATTTACCTGCTGCTGGGCAGCATTGATGACGCGCTGATGTTGCTGTTCTTCGTGCTGCTCATCGTAACCCTCACCGTGTCCCAGCAGCACAAGAGCGAACGGGTGCTGGAAGCGCTGCGCGACCTGTCCAGCCCGCGCGCACTGGTGATACGCGACGGCAAGCAGCAACGCATCTCGGGACGCGAGGTGGTGCAAGGCGACTTGCTGCTGCTCACCGAGGGAGGTCGCGTCGCTGCTGATGCAGTGCTGCTCAGTTGCAACGACCTGCTTGCCGACGAATCCATGCTGACCGGCGAATCGGTCCCGGTGCGCAAACATCCGGGCAACGCAGACGCAACTGCGCTTCAGCCGGGCGGCGATGATCAGCCGTTCGTGTACGCGGGAACGGTGCTGGTACAAGGCAGCGGTATCGGTCTGGTGACAGCCACCGGCAAGTCCAGTGCCATCGGGCAGATCGGCGAATCGCTGCAGGACACCCGCTCCGGCACGTCTCCGCTGCGCATCCAGACCGACCGGCTGGTGCGCCGTCTGGCGATATTCGCCGGCGCACTCTGCCTGTTGCTGGTGCTCACTTATGGTATCTCGCGTGGCCATTGGCTGGATGCACTGCTGGCTGGCGTCAGCCTGGCGATGGCTTCGCTGCCCGAAGAATTCCCGGTGATCCTGTCGGTGTTCATGGCGCTCGGCGCGTGGCGCATCTCGCGGCGTGATGTGCTGACGCGGCGGCTCAATGCCATCGAAACCCTGGGTGCCACCACCGTGCTGTGTACCGACAAGACCGGCACGCTGACCGAAAATCGCATGGTGATCCGCGAGCTGTATAGCAGCGGTCAAATGCTGCAAGTGGACAGCCACAGTCCGCTGCCTGAACCGTGGCACGAATTGGTGGAATTCGGCATCCTCGCCAGCGAGCGCGATCCGTTTGACCCGATGGAACGCGCTCTGCATGAACTGGGGCTGCGCACCCTGAGCGGCAGCGAACACCTGCATGAAGCATGGCAACTGGTACATGAATACAGCCTGTCGCCGGAGCTGGCGGCCATGTCGCACGTCTGGCAAGGCGACGGCCAAGAACATCACATGGTCGCTGCCAAGGGCGCGCCCGAGGCCATCATAGACCTGTGCCACCTCCCCGATGCGCAGGCCGCATCCATCGCACTAATTGCCGCAGAAATGGCCGACCAGGGCTTGCGCGTACTGGGCGTGGCGCGCGCCGAACTCAAGCCCGGCCAGGATCCGGAACATCAGTGGCCGGCACAGCAGCATGACATCGAGTTCTCATTCGTCGGCTTGCTCGGCCTGCATGACCCGCTACGCCCTGATATTGCGGAGGCCATCGCGCAGTGTCGCGCAGCAGGCGTTCGGGTAGTGATGATCACCGGCGACCATGCACGCACCGCACAAGCGATTGCCCGCGCACTGGGCTTGCCATCCGGGCAAGTATTAACCGGCGGCGAGCTGGACGCGCTATCCGATGCAGCATTGCGCACCAGACTGCACGATGTGCAGGTATTCGCGCGCATCGTGCCGCAGCAGAAACTGCGCCTGGTGGAAGCATTCAAAGCCAACGGCGAGATCGTCGCGATGACCGGCGACGGCGTGAACGATGCGCCCGCACTCAAGGCCGCACATATCGGCGTGGCGATGGGCAAACGCGGCACCGACGTGGCGCGCGAAGCCGCCGGGCTGGTGCTGCTCAACGATGACTTTGCCTCGCTGGTCGCCACCATCCGTTTGGGGCGTCGCATCTACGACAACCTGCGCAAGGCGATGAGTTACGCACTGGCCGTGCACATCCCCATCGTCGGCATGGCACTGCTGCCGGTGCTGCTAGGCGAACCGCTGCTACTGCTGCCTGCGCATATCATGTTCTTGCAGATGATCATCGATCCCGCCTGTTCGATCTTTTTCGAGGCCGAGCCTGAAGAAAAGAACATCATGCAGCGCCCGCCCAGACAGGCGAACGAAACACTGTTCGGCGGCATGCTGTTGACCAACAGTCTACTGCAGGGACTGGCGGCTTTCGCGGTTGCCGCCACTATTTATGCCTGGGCGATATCTCAAGGGTTCGAAGAAAACACCGTGCGCGCGCTGGTATTCGTCGCGATGGTGGCGGGTAATATCGCGCTGGTGTTCAGCAACCGCTCTTTGAATGCATCCTGGCAAGGCGCATGGTCGCGGGAAAACCCGGTGCTGTGGTGGATCGTGCTGGGTGGCAGTGCCGGACTGGCACTGGTATTAAGCGTGCCGGTGTTGCGCGGGCTGTTCCATTTTTCCGGCGATGCGCCGCACATTCTTGGTGTTGGTGTGCTGGCAGCCGGCAGCGTGCTGGTGTTCAGCGCAGGCGTAAAACGAATCATGGGGACACGTAAATAATTGCGTAACCAGAATGACCGGGACGCATCCCCTGGCACTCAGCAAAACAAAGCACGGAATGTGCGGCACCTTGACCTCGACGTTTCCGGAATCGGGTAACCGGCCATCGAGCACGAGCTCTAAGTAGAGCTTGACAGAGCTGGTTGGCAATACGTCATTAGTGATACCATTCAGTCTCTTGCATCTTAGGAAACGGAAATATGAAGATCGCAATCATCATTTATTCCAATGATTCCGAAACAGCTTGGAATGCTTTCCGTTTCGCCAACACCTCTCGATCTCTCGACAACCAGGTCAGCGTATTCCTTTTGGGCAAAGGCGTGGAAGTGGCAATGGTCAGCACGCTGCAGTACGACGTGTTGGAACAGATGCGACTGTTTCGTGACAGCGGCGGCCAGATCATGGGTTGCGGTGTATGTTGCGAGAGTCGCAAGGTCGAAATGCCCTTTCTGCTGGAAGAACTCAAATGTGAAATAGGATCCATGAGCCATCTCCATGGGTTGGTAGCGGAAGCGGACAAAGTTCTAACTTTCTAAAATGTCCCCGCACACACCACAAACAATCACGCTCGAAAGCGGGCTTGATGGCTTGCTGGGGAATTCCGCGGCCTATGACTTCCTTGATTCGGCTGTTGCGGTATTCGATATCCAGGGAACGCTGCGTTATGGCAATACTGCGTTTTCGAAATTCAACCATGCCGTGCGCGACTCCGTCCAGAATCTCAACAAACAAGCGGCACTGCTGGATTGCCCTCAATTCCGATCCTGGCTGCTGGATTCAGTCGCGGCGGACCATGTCAAATCACTCCGCCAAATTTTCTACTATGCCCCCTTAATCCAGGTCGAGTTGACAGTTTACGCAAGGCCAGTTGTTACACCCGGTGGCAAGACCCGGGGCATCCTGCTCACACTGGGAGAAGAATCGATTGAATTCGGCGGTCGCCATATCGCACGCGCACAGGAATCGTTTCGCACCTTCGCCGATCGTCTCAAGACTCTCGATCGCGACAAGATCAATAATGACAAACTGATACGCGTATTGCTCACCGATGCACCGTTTGCGATGGTGCTATTCAATGGCAAGCGGCAAATCGTCCAGGTTAATCGCGCCGCCGAACTGCTGTTCGGGATTGCGGCGGTGAAATTGATTGGGCAGTCCTGCGAACACCTTCTACCCTGCTACCAGCAATGCGGTGCCTGCCCGGCCATCGATCTGCAGCGGAAAATCGATGCCGAGGAAATCAACGGACTGGTGCATAACAACAAGTCAGTTCCGCTGCTAAGGAGCGTTGCCACCGTACATGATGACGCCAGAGGCCCCTTGGTGATCGAGGCATTCATAGATCTGACCGAGCGCAACAAGGCCGCAGAAGTGATTCACAACCTCGCCTTCTACGACCCGCTCACCAATCTGCCCAACCGCCGTTTGCTGATGGATCGTTTGCATCAGGCCGTGGCATCAAGCACCCGCAATCAGCAACACGGTGCCATCCTGTTTCTCGACCTCGATCATTTCAAAAATCTTAACGATACCCAAGGGCATGACATCGGCGACTTGTTGCTGGTCGAGGTCACGCAACGCCTGCAAGGTTGTGTGCGTGAAGGAGACACAGTTGCCCGGTTCGGCGGTGACGAGTTCGTGCTTATTCTTGAAGGACTGAGTGCTGAAAAGACCGAGGCTGCCGCTCAAGCCGAGCTAATCGGGGGAAAAATCCGCGTTAGGCTTGGTCAGCCCTGTGAATTTGACGCACTGGAGTATCACTGTTCTGCCAGCATCGGCATCAACCTGTTTATCGACCATCCCGGCAGCGCCGACGAATTGCTCAAGCAGGCCGATGTGGCCATGTATCAAGCCAAGCAGGCCGGTCGCAATGCCATTCGCTTCTTCGATCCCGCCATGCAAGCCGTGCTCGATGCGCGCGGTAAAATGGAAGTGGCGCTGCGCGGGGCACTATCGAAACAACAGTTCCGACTGCATTATCAGGTACAGGTCGATGCGGCATTGCGGCCGATCGGGGCAGAAGCATTATTGCGCTGGGAACACCCGGATATGGGCATGGTCTCGCCTGCGCAATTTATTCCGCTGGCCGAAGAAAACGGGTTGATCCTGCCGATCGGGCTTTGGGTGCTGGAAACCGCCTGTGAACAGATCAGGCTATGGCAAAGCGATCCGCTGTTCCGGGAGCTGAATGTTGCAGTGAACGTCAGCATGAATCAGTTCCGCCATGACGACTTCGTCGCACAGGTTAAAGCCGCGCTGGGCAAGAGTGGTGTCAACCCGAAGCGGCTGAAACTGGAACTGACCGAGAGTCTGATACTGAACAATGTCGAAGATAGCATCAGTAAAATGCAGCAGTTGCAGTCGATAGGCGTGGACTTTTCGATGGACGATTTCGGCACCGGATATTCCTCGCTCTCCTACCTGAAACGATTACCGCTTGATCAGATCAAGATCGACCGGTCGTTCGTGCGCGACATCAGCACCGATGCAAACGATGCGGCCATCGTTCAGACCATCATTGCGATGGCTGCGACACTGGGCCTGAAGGTGATGGCCGAAGGCGTCGAAACCGAAGCACAGCGCAAGTTTCTTGAACTGCGCGGCTGTCATGAATTTCAGGGGCATCTGTTCAGTGAAGCGATACCGGTGGAACAGTTTGAAGCATTGCTGCGCAAGCATGCCAAACTTGATGGCAAGTGATTCCCTTGATAAGCCTTTCTGCGTCGCACAAACCTGAAAAAACCGGGTTGATTGGACCTAGCTCTTGCGAGCTTCCAGCTCTTCCCAACGCGCCATCGCCGCGGACACTTCGGCCTCGATTTCCTCGTTGCGCGTTTGCAGTTCCTTGGCGCGCTTGGCATCGCTGCGATAGATCGCGCCATCAGCCAGATGCGCGACAATATCAATTTGCTCTTTCTCCAGAACCTCGATGCGCTTGGGCAATTCTTCCAGTTCGCGCGCTTCTTTGTAACCGAGTTTACTGGCGGGCTTGGTTTTTTCGACCATGGCGACTGCCACGCGCGGCGGTGTGGCAACAACAGGTTTAGCCGCCGCAGCGCTGGCCTGATACTTCTTCACCCGCACCCAGTCCTCATAGCCGCCGACGTATTCGATCAGCTTTCCATCGCCCTCGAACGCGATCACCTGCGTGACCACGTTGTCTAGAAAAGCGCGGTCATGGCTGACCAGAAACAGCGTGCCGTCATATTGCGCGAGCAGCTCTTCGAGCAGTTCCAGCGTCTCGATGTCCAGATCGTTGGTCGGTTCATCCAGCACCAGCACGTTGGCGGGCTGGGTGAACAGCCTCGCCAGCAGCAAACGATTGCGTTCGCCACCCGAACAGCTCTTCACCGGCGAGCGAGCGCGTTCAGGTGGGAACAGGAAATCGCCCAGATAACTGATGACGTGCTTCTTCTGCCCGCCGATCTCGACAAAATCCGAGCCCTGGCTGATCGTGTCGGCCAGCGTCGCATTGTCATCGAGCTGCTCGCGCAACTGGTCGAAATAGGCCACCGAAATCTTCGTGCCGAGCTTCACCTTGCCGCTATCCGGCTCCAGATTACCCAGAATAATTTTGAGCAACGTGCTCTTGCCCGCGCCGTTGGGGCCCAGCAGGCCGATCTTGTCGCCGCGCTGGATGCGGCAGGAAAAATTATCGACCAGCGTGCGCCCGCCATACGCTTTGCTGACATGCTCCAGCTCCGCAACCAGTTTTCCGGAACGCTCGCCGGTGTCCACGCTCATCTCGACCTTGCCGACCTTTTCGCGGCGCGCGGCACGGTCGCGGCGCAACTGCTCCAGACGCAGCACGCGGCCTTCATTGCGTACACGGCGGGCTTTGACGCCTTGGCGTATCCACACTTCTTCCTGCGCCAGCACCTTGTCAAATTTGGCATTCACCACCGCCTCATCGCTCAACATGCGTTCCTTGATCGCCTGATAGGCGGTAAAAGTGCCGGGAAAACTCGCCAGTTTGCCGCGATCCAGCTCGACGATGCGGGTCGCGACATTGTCCAGAAAACGCCGGTCATGGGTGACGAACAAGACCGCGCCTTTGAAATTATTCAGCAGCCCTTCCAGCCATTCGATCGAGGCGAAATCCAGATGATTGGTCGGTTCATCCAGGATCAGCACGTCCGGCTCGGCCACCAGCGCCTGCGCCAGAGCGACGCGCTTGCGCTGTCCGCCGGACATATCGCCGACACGCTTGTCCGGATCCAGATCCAGCTTGGTAATCGCGGTTTCGATGCGCGCTTCGACTTTCCAACCGTCTTGTGATTCCAATTGAGTCTGCAAGTGCTGCATTTCTTCGAGCAGCTTGTCGAAGTCCGCGTCCGGTTCTGCGAGTTGGTGGGAGACATGGTGATAATCGTGCAGCAGCTTTTGCAGATTGCCCAGACCCTTTGCCACGGCATCGAACACCGAGTCATCGGCTTCCAGCACCGGTTCCTGGCTGACGTAGCAAATGCGCGCTGTCGGCGCGCGCCACACCTGACCGTCATCGAGAGTACCTTGGGCTGCGAGCACGCGCATCATGCTGGACTTGCCCCCGCCATTGCGCCCGATCAGGCCGACGCGCTCGCCCTCATCGAGTTGAAAATCGGCATGATCCAGTAGCGCGACGTGACCAAAGGCGAGGCTCGCCTTGTCCAAAGTAATAAACGGCATAGATTATTTTTCTGAAAAGATAAATTGATAAAAAACGGTCGAATGTAGCCTGGATGGATTGTAGGAGCGGGCCATGCCCGCGAACACCTTTTCGCGGGCATGGCCCGCTCCTACGGGTGCCCGGCTAAAAGTTTTTCGGACATCCGGCAGAACTGTTGTCATTTTTAACGTAAATCGGAATTACAGCTTGCTCCCTGCAGTTAATTTTTGCAGATCCTCAATGATCTGTTTTGAGTGACGCGAGGTCTCCACGCTCAGATATACCTTGTTGATATTGCCCTGAGGGTCGATCAGGAAGGTGTAACGCCGCGCGACTTTGATCAGCAGCAAATTCATCAGTGCGCCATATCGCTCCGCCGTTTCGGTGGTCTTGTCGGCCAGCAACGGGAACGGCAGATGATATTTTTTGGCGAATTCCGCATGGCTGTCGGTATCGTCCACACTCACGCCCACCACTTGCGCGCCGAGTTCGGTGATCTGATGCAGGTCATCGCGAAACGCGCACGCCTCCTGCGTGCAGCCCGGCGTGTCGTCCTTGGGATAGAAATACAGCACCAGCCACTTGCCGCGATATTCCTGCAAGGTATGTAGCTTGCCATTCTGGTCGGGCAGATTGAAATCCGGCGCGGGCTTGCCCACTTCCGGCAACTCTCCGGCACGCGCCGCACGCGCCACGAACAACGCCGCGAAGACAACCAGTGCCGCAATGATCGCGAACCATTTCATTTCTCACTCCTCAAACCCGGGGCGACCCCGATTTGCGCATGATACCAGCGTGACGGTTTTGATTGCTGCGTATTTCCGTTAGAATGCGCCCCGCTGTCCCCGTAGTTAAATGGATATAACCGGCCCCTCCTAAGGGTCAATTACAGGTTCGATTCCTGTCGAGGACACCAAATTTCTGGATTTTATCTTCTCTTCGCAGCAGCGGGCTTTTTCGGTCTTGCCATGCTCCCCCGGCCTTCCTGAATTTCACCGCAGTGCCCAGGGTGTTGCACCAAAAACGAGCTTTCGACATCCAATTTTCAGTAGTACCAAAAACGGTCTATCACTGTCCGGCAATCTAGACAACAGCGTAATTGTCACGGCGAAATTGACACCGCAGTGTAGTATTAGATGACTTTCCCCACTCTACGGAATAAGGATAACGCCACAACGCTGATTTTTCAGGTTAATCGCCCGGGTGTTAACCGGTTCCTTACCAGCAGTACGCTTTGAATTAGCCCCCGACCTGTCAGAAATATTGTTTCAAGAGCCGGGAACTCTTTTGCATCATCCATATCTTATAGAAGACCGTTCTTGCATCATGTAGTAAAGCTGGGACGAACATTTGATTCCAATTGTTGAGGAGTGCCAATATGAAAAGAGCTTATTCTGCTGTGAAAGAAACGATTTCACGATTCGTGCGTTGGGTTATCGCTGGTATCGTAACCATTATCGTCGCGTTGCCAATCATCGCTTCTTTAAATACTTCCACGTAGTTAGCGTTCCAAAGTCCGCGTCGGCCTCTCCCTCCCTTGGCTGGCGCGGCATCTCTTCCACAGCTCTACCCACTTTTGTTTGGTCTCTCGAGTTTGCCTGACTTGCAAACCTTTCATGTACCGCCTGAAATTCATTCGCTGTCAGCAATACAGGATGACCAGCATCTAATGCAAGCAGAGTCTCAGCTAAACAAGCAAGGTCAACCAAACAGCTTGTGTTGCTTCGGCTCACGCCCCGCCCTGCTCAGTTCTTCCAGCGCATCTCGCGCCGAATCGGTGATCCCGTGCTGCTTGCCCAAGTCAAGTAACTTGGCCACCGCCCGGTCGAACGGATAGTCGGCATCCGACCACTGCTCGACCAGTTCGCCGGCCGAGTATTTGGCCAGCTTCAATATGCCGGACTTCACCTGCACCAGATGCGCGCAGGTCCTGCCCTTCTTCGCGACGATGGCGATATGCCGTTGTCGGTCCATCAACACCTGTCCTCGCGTCACGTTCAGAACGGGCGGAATGAAATCGACGGTGCTGTAATCGGTCGGGTCTTTGGCCATATCTTCCGCTGCTCTACTGGCTGTTATTCGCGAGCCGGTTTGCCATAACTGGCGAACCGGTTCTGTGCCGCAAGAAATTCCTCCTCCGTCAGCAATACCGGCTCACCCGCCTGCAACGCACGCAAATACATCTCGCTGACCGTCTCGACTTCCACGGTGATCCGAAACGCCTCGGCGAGATCCGTGCCTGCCGCGATCATGCCGTGATTCGCCAGCAAACATGCCTTGCGCCCGCGCAGCGCGAACAGCGCGTTATCGGACAAGTCCTGCGTGCCGAAGGTGGCATAGTCTGCGCAGCGTATGCTGTCGCCGCCCAGCAGCGCGATCATGTAGTGGAACGGCGGAATATCTTTGCGCAGGCAGGCCAGCGCGGTCGCCGCGATGCAATGGGTATGGATGATTGCGCCGAATTCCGGGCGCTGCACGAATATGTCGCGATGGAACAGCCACTCGCTGGAAGGTTGCCAGCGTCCTCGCGCAGTCCCGTCCATGTGCATAAACACGATGTCGTCTTCCGTCAGACCTTCCGCACCCATGCCTGAAGGAGTGATGAGCATGCCCTCGCCATATCTCGCGGAGAGATTGCCGGAGGTGCCGCGATTCAGTCCCTGCTCGTCCAGTTGCTTCGCGATGCGCACCAATTCGCGGCGCAGTTCTTTTTCATTCATCATTTCACCTTTTCAATAATCCTCTCCCCCAGCCCCTCCCCGTTAAGGGATAACCAGCGACTTGGCTGGCGTCGTTTGCCAGTCTAGTCGAATGGCTAGTAGTTTCACCAGAGGGTGGCCGAAAGGCCGGGAGAGGGATTTATTTCAACACCCGCATCGCCTCCGCATCCGCCTTCACCACACCGCGCTCGGTGATCAATCCGGTCACCAGCCGCGCCGGAGTCACGTCGAAGCCGTAGTTGGCGGCGCGCGAACCCTGCGGAGTGAGGCGCACCGTGCGCACCTGCCCGTCGTCGCACAGACCGGCGATGTGCGTCACTTCATCTTCCGCGCGTTCCTCGATCTGGATCTCCTTGATACCATCCTGCAGCGTCCAGTCTATCGTCGGGGTGGGCAGCGCCACATAGAACGGCACGCCGTTGTCGTGCGCTGCGAGCGCCTTGAGATAAGTGCCGATCTTGTTGCACACATCGCCGCGCGCGGTGACGCGGTCGCAACCGACTATCACCATGTCCACCATGCCGTGCTGCATCAAATGCCCGCCGGCATTGTCCACGATCACCGTGTTCGGCACGCCGTGCTGTCCGAGTTCCCACGCGGTGAGGCTGGCGCCCTGGTTGCGCGGACGGGTCTCGTCCACCCACACATGCAGCGGAATGCCCGCGTCGAACGCGGTATAGACCGGTGCAAGCGCCGTGCCCCAGTCCACCGTGGCCAGCCAGCCGGCGTTGCAGTGAGTGAGTATGTTCACCGCGCTGCCTTTTTTCTGCCCGACTTTATTCTGATAAGTGACGTGGATGATCTCGCTGCCATGTTTGCCGATGGCCGCGTTGATCGCGACATCCTCGTCGGCGATGCGCGCCGCTTCCTGCCATGCCGCAGCGGCGCGTTCACTCTCGTCCAATGGAGCCAGCAGCGCACGCATCTTCTCAATACCCCAGCGCAAATTCACCGCTGTGGGACGCGCGGCGAGCAACATGCTGCACGTGGCGGCCAGCGCTGCATCCGAAGCATGGTGGCGCATCGACAATGCCACGCCGTAAGCCGCCGTCACGCCTATCAGCGGCGCACCGCGCACCTGCATGTCGCGGATCGCGCGCTCGGCATCGCGCATCGTGTCCAGGCGCAGCGTGGTGAAGATGTGCGGGAGTTTGGTCTGGTCGATGATCTCCACAGCCGAATTGTCGGTCGTGGGCCAGATGGTGCGATAAGGGGTGCCGTTGATTTTCATAAAATCTTTTCATTGGTAGGTTGGGTTGAACGAAGTGATACCCAACAAAAATAACGATGGGTATCGCGTTGCTCAACCCATCCTACGCTCGCTGCTCCTATTTTTTCAGAGGTCTGATTTTTTGCATTTGTTCTGCCGGTGAAAGGCTTCCGTCTTCAGGTTCTTCCAACTGCTCTCTTGAATGGCCGTGATTAAACTCTGTGACTTCACTTTGTTTCATGGCAACCTTTACGTTGCCAAAAAATGTACAGAGATACATTGGGCGCTTCCAAAAGAAAAAAGGTACTTCCACGACTCCGGTGACAATACCTGGTTGTCCATCCCGTACTGGACCGATGTTTTTGACAGCGAGAATGAAAGTGCCGACAGGAAATAGTTTTGTTTTCATATGACCGTAGCCTCAGATAAAAAATCAGCCCGCGTAGGGCGCAATAACCAACGGGCATTGCGCCGGATGTTTATTTAGCAAATGGTGCAATGCGCTGCGCTTATTGCACCCTACAAATCAATCACCCTCAAACTCGCACAGCGCGAATACCTTGTGTCCGTGCTTCTCCAGCCTGGCGCGCCCGCCGATGTCCGGCAGGTCAATGATGAAGCAGCATTCGACGATCTTGCCGCCCA
>Ga0097691_1002092_pt1 | contig 13852 bp, 9 predicted proteins | sample NGESurdeep072012_8_FD_72858 | JGI IMG/M metagenome (GOLD analysis project Ga0097691, IMG submission 72858) | Arctic peat soil microbial communities from Barrow, Alaska - NGEE Surface sample 210-1 deep-072012 | ecosystem: Environmental > Terrestrial > Soil > Wetlands > Peat ...
AAAGGCTGTTTACGGCTCGGGATGTCATGTTATGGTGCGCCACCCCTCGGCTACGCTCGGCGGTCAACCCGGTTTCCGGGACATCGAACAACAAACCGACTTGGGTGAGTTTCACACCATAAATCCGTGGGGTCTCACCATGTCTAGACGTGCTTGGCGTTTTGCGCCTGCCGAGGTTCGACGCGCCTTTGAACTCGCGAAGGAATCCGGCCTTCCCATCAATCGATTCGAGATCGGCATTGACGGCACTTTGATCTTCGGCATCGGCGAGCCGCCGAAGAAGGACGGCGGCAAGCCAGACGCCCTCAACGAATGGGACGATGTCGCATGAAGCGCAAGAATCCGCCCTTCGTTCACGAGTACAAAAACCGCCACGGGGTCATCGTGTACTACGTGCGAAAGCCGGGACAAAAGAAGGTGCGGCTCCGCGTCCCGCAAGGGGTCTTGCCCCACTCGCCGACATTCATGGCCGAGTACGAGCGCGCCATGTCAGGCGAATGGAGCACGCCGGAAATCGGGGCCAGGCGCACGGTCGCGGGCACGGTGAATGCCGCCCTTGTTTCCTACTATCAATCGAGCGCCTTCAATGACGGGCTTGCAGATAGCTCGCGGAAGATGCGGCGGAACATCCTTGAGCGGTTTCGCAAGGAGCATGGCGACAAGCGAATCGCGCTGATGCACAAGAAGGCGCTGCAAGCGATTCTGAGCAAGAAATCTCCGGCTGCCGCTGCCAACTGGCGCAAGGCGCTGCGCGGTTTCATCGATCACGCCTTGTCGCTCGACATGCTGACGGTCGATCCGCTCGCCGGGATCAAGCTGGTGCCGATCAAGTCGGACGGTCATCACCCTTGGGAGCCGGAAGAGTGCAGCCAGTTCGAGGCGCACCATCCCATCGGGACGCGGGCGCGGCTGGCCTACGAGCTACTGCTTCAGGTCGGGCATTCGCGCTGCGACATCGTCAGGATGGGCCGCCAGCACGTCCGCAACGGCATCCTGTCGCTGACCCGGCAGAAAACCAAGGTGCCGTTCGACGTGATGGTGATGCCGATGCTGCAAGAGGCCATCGACGCCATGCCGCCGAGCGATCACCTGATGTTTCTGGTGACGGCGCACGGCAAGCCTTTCACCGCTGCCGGGTTTGGCAACTGGTTCCGGGAAATCTGCAATGAGGCCGGGCTGCCCAAGCGATGCACATCGCACGGCCTGCGGAAGGCGTCGGCGACTCGGGCGGCGGACCGGAACGCGACCACCACGCAACTGATGGCGTGGTACGGCTGGAAATCCGCGAGCGAGGCCGAGCGATACACCCGCACCGCAGATCGCAAGCGGGCGTCTGCAGCGCTCGGGAAGATCATGTCGGCAACAGACAGTGGCTCACCTCGATCCCCAGTGAGCCAAAACTCGACTAAGTATTTGAAAGGAAAAGGGTCGGATGAATAGATGGCGATCCCAGCAGGATTCGAACCTGCAACCCACGGAGTAGAAATCCGTTACTCTATCCAGTTGAGCTATGGGACCGTCGGGGCGTCTATACCATTGCCAATATGAAAAATCCGCTTCCCGGCCAAGCCCGTTCCGAACCGTTTCCAGCGATTAAGCGACCAACCTGAGCGGCGGACCATTGCGTCAGGTCCGCCCTCACGCAATGCTGCGCCGGCGCCGGCTGCCGGCGTCAGCTAAGGGCTCGCCCAGGCCATGTCGCATGCGACTTTTTCGCACGTTTGTTCCACCGCCACGAGTCCGTCACCTTTTAGCGCACTTCTGTTCGAGACGCGGCGTTCGTCCGCGCAGGGAGTTCCATCATGATCGGTTTGGTTCGCGCCGCAACACTTTGCGCAACGCTGGCGCTTGGCCTCGTCACGGCGCAGGCGGCGGATAAGGCCTTCAAACGCGACGATCTGGCCGATTCGGCGATCAAGCTGGAAGCCCAGATCAAGAGCGAGGCCGGTCCGGTCGCTAAAACCAACGCGACACTGAAAACCGACGCCGACGCCGCCTTCAAACACAGCGATTTCCGCACCGGCCTGCAAATCCTCGGGCAGATCGCCGCCACGGCGCCTGAGGACAGCGGTAACTGGCTGCGGCTGGCCCGCACCATTTTCCAGATTCGCCCCTCCAACAGCAGCGAACAGACCTTCCTGCTGGAGCGCGCCTCGACCGCGGCCTACATCGCCTATCAGCGCGCCAGCAACGCCGCGGATGAGGCGGACGCGCTGGCCGTGCTCGGCCGCGCGATGTCCGAGCGCAAGCTGTGGCGTCCGGCACTGGATGCGCTGCGGCTCTCGCTCGATATGCGCGAAGTCGCCGAGGTGCGCGGGAGTTACGAAAAACTGCGCGACGAGCATGGCTTCCGGCTGCTGGATTACACCGTGGATTCCGACTCGGCGTCGCCGCGCGCCTGTTTCCAGTTCTCCGAGGACCTCGCCAAGCGCACCGACTTCGCGCCATTCCTGGCGCTAGCGGGCAGCGACATGCCGGCATTGTCGTCGGAAGGCAAGCAGCTTTGCGTCGACGGTCTGAAGCACGGCGAGCGCTACAACATCAATCTGCGCGCCGGGCTGCCGTCCACCGTGAAGGAAAGCCTGCCGAAATCGGCTGAATTCAATATCTATGTGCGCGACCGCAAGCCGTTCGTGCACTTTACCGGACGCGCCTATGTGCTGCCGCGCACCGGCCAGCGTGGCATCCCGCTGGTCAGCGTCAACACCCCGGCGGTATCGGTAAATGTATTCAGGATCGGCGACCGCAACCTGATCAATACCGTGATCGACAGCGATTTTCAGCGTGCCTTGAGCAAATATGAGCTTTCCAGTCTCGGCGACGAGCGGGGCGTAAAGGTCTGGTCGGGCGAGCTCGCCACCGGCACCACGCTCAATCAGGACGTCACCACGGCGTTTCCGGTCGACCAGGCGCTGGGCGATCTGCAGCCCGGCGTCTACGTCATGACCGCCGCGGCCAAAGTCCCGGGCAGCGACGACGACAGCTCGCTGGCGACGCAATGGTTCATCGTTTCCGATCTCGGCCTCACGGCGTTTTCCGGCAATGACGGCATCCACGTCTTCGTCAATTCGCTGGCGACGACCGATGCAGTCGCCAAAGCAGAAGTGCGGCTGGTCGCGCGCAACAACGAGATTTTGGCCACCCGCAAGACCGACGAGTCCGGTCACGTGCTGTTCGAGGCGGGCCTGGCGCGCGGCGAGGGCGGTCTGTCGCCGGCAATGCTGACGGTATCAGGCGAGAAAGCCGACTACGCCTTCCTCAGCCTGAAAACCAACGCCTTCGACCTGTCGGATCGCGGCGTTTCCGGCAGGGAGGTGCCCGCAGGCGCCGATGCGTTCGTCTACGCCGAACGCGGTGTCTATCGCTCCAACGAGACGGTGTATCTCACCGCGCTGCTGCGCGATGGCCAGGGCAATGCCGTGACCGGGGGACCGCTGACGCTGGTGATCGAGCGCCCCGACGGCGTCGAATTCCGCCGCGCCACGCTGGCCGACCAGGGCGCGGGCGGCCGCAGCATGGCGGTAGCGCTCAATTCAGCCGTTCCGACCGGGACCTGGCGGGTGCGGGCATTCACCGACCCCAAGGGCTCGCCGGTGGGGGAAACCACCTTCATGGTCGAGGATTACGCCCCCGAACGTCTCGAATTCGACTTATCCAGCAAGGATAAACAGATCAAAGCTGATGTTCCCGTAGAGCTTAAGGTCGACGGCCATTTCCTCTATGGCGCGCCCGCCTCGGGCCTGCAGCTGGAAGGCGACATGCTGGTGGCGCCGGCTTCGGAGCGGCCGGGCTTTGCCGGCTACCGGTTTGGCGTCGCCGACGAAGAAACGACAAGTAACGAACGCACCCCGATCGAAAATCTGCCCGAGGCTGACGCCAATGGCGTGGCGACTTTCCCCGTCAGCCTGGCGAAGCCGCCGTCATCGACGCGTCCGCAGGAAGTCCAGATCTTCATCCGAATGGCGGAAGCCGGCGGCCGCGCTGTCGAGCGCAAGCTGGTGCTGCCGGTGGCACCCGCGGCGGCCATGATCGGCGTCAAGCCGCTGTTCGGCGACAAGAGCGTCGCGGAAGGCGACAAGGCCGGCTTCGACGTCGTGTTCGTCGCGCCCGATGGCAAGCAGCTGGCGCGCGATGGGCTGCGCTACGAGCTGTTGAAGATCGAATCCCGTTATCAATGGTATCGCCAGAGTTCGTCCTGGGACTACGAGCCGGTCAAATCGACCATGCGCGTCGCCGATGGCGATCTCGCCGTCGCCGCCGACAAGCCGGCACGGATAACGCTGTCGCCGCAGCCGGGCCGCTACCGGCTCGACGTCAAATCGACCGAGGCCGACGGGCCGCTGACGTCAGTGCAGTTCGATGTCGGCTGGTATTCCGACGGCAGCGCCGATACCCCCGATCTGCTGGAAACCTCCATCGACAAGCCGGAATATCAGTCCGGCGACACCATGGTGGTGTCGGTCAATGCGCGCTCGGCCGGCAAGCTGACCATCAATGTGCTGGGCGACCGGCTGCTGACCACCCAGACATCGGAGGTCAAGCAAGGCACGGCCCAGGTCAAGATTCCCGTCGGCAAGGATTGGGGCACCGGCGCCTATGTGGTGGCGACGCTGCGCCGCCCGCTCGATGTCGCCGCACAGCGGATGCCGAGTCGCGCCATCGGGCTGAAATGGTTCGGCATCGACAAGAAGACCCGGACGCTCGCGGTGACCCTGTCGCCGCCGGCATTGGTGCGTCCGAACACCACGCTGAAGCTGCCGGTGAAACTCGGCGGCCTTAGCCCCGGCGAAGACGCGAAAATCGTCGTGGCCGCCGTCGATGTCGGCATTCTCAACCTGACCAACTACAAGCCGCCGGCGCCCGACGACTATTATCTCGGCCAGCGCCAAATGACGTCGGAAATCCGCGACCTCTATGGGCAACTGATCGACGGCATGCAGGGCACCCGCGGCCAGCTCAAGACCGGCGGCGATTCCGGCGCCGAGCTGCAGGGAAGCCCCCCGACGCAGAAGCCGCTGGCGCTGTATTCCGGAATTGTCACGGTCGCCGCGGACGGCTCGGCCGAAATCAGCTTCGACATTCCCGAGTTCGCCGGCACCGCGCGGGTGATGGCGGTGGCCTGGACCGCGACCAAGCTCGGCCGCGCCACGACCGATGTCACGGTGCGGGATCCCGTGGTGCTGACGGCGACGCTGCCGCGCTTCCTGCTCAATGGCGATCACGGCACCATGAGTTTTGATCTGGACAATGTCGAAGGTGCGCCCGGCGATTACACCATCAATGTCAAGACGGCGGGCCCGGTGAAGGTCACGGGCAATCCCGCCACGACCGTAAAACTGGCGGCCAAGCAGCGAACCTCGATGTCGCTGGCGCTCGATGCCGGCGGCGCCGAAACCGCGCAGCTCGATGTCGACATCAAGGGACCGAACGGGCTGACGCTGGCGCGGCATTATGCGCTCGACGTCAAGGCGGCGACCCAGATTCTCGCCCGCCGCTCGATCCGCACGCTGGCCAAGGGTGAAAGCCTGACCCTGACATCCGATATGTTTTCCGATCTGGTGCAGGGCACCGGCGGCGTCTCGCTGTCCGTCAGTATGTCGACGGCGCTGGATGCCGCCACCATCCTGAAAGCACTGGACCGCTATCCCCATGGCTGTTCGGAGCAGATCGCCAGCCGGGCGATGCCGCTGCTTTACGTCAACGATCTGGCGGCGGGCGCCCATCTCGCCATGGACACGGAGGTGGATCAGCGCATCAAGGATGCCATCGATCGGCTGCTGGCGCGGCAAGGCTCGAACGGGTCGTTCGGGCTGTGGTCGGCCGGCGGCGACGACGCCTGGCTCGACGCCTATGTCACGGATTTCCTGACCCGCGCCCGCGAAAAGGGATTCGCGGTGCCGGATGTGCTGTTCAAGAGCGCGCTCGATCGCATCCGCAACTCAGTCGTGAACGCGAATGAGCCTGAAAAGGATGGCGGGCGGGATCTGGCTTACGGGCTCTACGTGCTCGCCCGCAACGGCGCGGCGCCGATCGGCGATCTGCGCTACCTCGCCGACACCAAGCTGAACAATCTGGCGACCCCGATCGCAAAATCGCAACTGGCGGCGGCGCTGGCGCTGGTCGGCGACAAGGGCAGGGCAGAGCGGGTCTACGCCGCCGCGCTCGAAAGCCTCGCGCCAAAACCGGTGCTGGAGTTCGGCCGGGTCGATTACGGTTCGGCCTTGCGCGATGCCGCGGCGCTGGTTTCGCTTGCCAGCGAAGGCAATGCGCCGCGGGCGACGCTGACGCAGGCTGTCGCGCGGGTCGAAGTGGCACGCGGCCTGACGCCTTACACCTCGACCCAGGAAAATGCCTGGCTGGTGCTGGCGTCGCGCGCCCTGGCGAAGGAAACGATCACCCTCGATGTCGCTGGCGCGCCGGTCAAGAGCGCGCTCTATCGCAGCTACAAGGCAACCGAGATGGCGGGCAAGCCGATCAAGATCACCAACACCGGCGATACGCCGGTGCAGGCGGTGGTCTCGGTGAGCGGCGCGCCGATCACGCCCGAGCCCGCGGCATCGAACGGCTTCAAGATCGAGCGCAATTATTTCACGCTCGACGGCAAGCCGGCCGATGTGTCGAAGGCCACGCAGAACGATCGCTTCGCCGTCGTGCTGAAGATCACCGAGGCCAAGCCGGAATACGGTCACATCATGGTGTCGGATTATCTCCCGGCCGGCCTCGAGATCGACAACCCGCATCTGGTCTCGTCCGGTGATACCGGCACGCTGGACTGGATCGAGGACGGCGAAGAGCCGGAGAATACCGAATTCCGCGACGACCGCTTCACGGCGGCCATCGATCGCGCCGCCGACGACAAGGCGGTGTTCACGGTGGCCTATGTGGTGCGCGCGGTGTCACCCGGCAAATACGTGCTGCCGCAGGCCTATGTCGAGGACATGTACAACCCGTCGCGCTATGGCCGCACCGGCACCGGCTCAGTCGAGGTGCGTCCGGCAAAATGAGCGCAGCGATGGCCATAGCGCCGGCAGCGCGCCGCGAGCGCCGCTGGCGACGGATCAAGCTGGCAGGGGCGGTGTCGGCCGCTGCGGGCTTGATCCTGGCGGGCGCCTTCGCGGCGTGGGTCGTTTCGCTGGGGCCGCTGCCATTGGCGCAGGCCCGGCAGGTTTCCACGACGATCGTCGATCGCAACGGCAAGCTGCTGCGCGCCTATGCCATGGCCGACGGCCGCTGGCGGTTGCCGGTCGATGCCAAGACCGGCGTCGATCCCGGCTACCTCAAGCTGCTGCTGACTTACGAAGACCGGCGATTTCGCTTCCATGCCGGCGTCGATCCTTTTGCATTGGGCCGCGCCGCGTTTCAGCTCGTCACCCGGGGTCACATCGTCTCCGGCGGCTCCACCATCACGATGCAACTGGCCCGGCTGATGGAGCCGCGGCGGGAGCGCTCGGTTTACGCCAAGCTGTGCCAGGTGGTTCGCGCACTCGAAATCGAGCGGCAACTGACAAAAGACCAGATTCTCGATCTGTATCTGGCGCTGGCGCCCTATGGCGGCAATCTCGAGGGCATTCGCGCCGCCTCGATCGCCTATTTCGGCAAGGAGCCGAAGCGGTTGTCGCTAGCGGAATCCGCGCTGCTGGTGGCGTTGCCGCAGTCGCCGGAAACCCGACGCGTGGATCGCTACCCCGACGTCGCGCGCGCGGCGCGGGATCGCGTTCTCGATCGCATGGTCGAAGATGGCCGCGTATCGGACGAAGACGCTGTAAGCGCCAAAGCGATGCCGGTGCCGCGGCTGCGCAAGCCGATGCCCATTCTGGCGCCGCATTCCGCCGATCAGGCCATCGCCACCGTGAAAGATGCTGATGTCATCGCACTGACGCTGGATTCCAGTTTGCAGAAAGCCCTCGAAGCGTTGGCGCGCGACCGCGCGGTCGCATTGGGTCCGAATATTTCCGTCGCCATCATCGCGGTGGACAATCAGAGCGGCGACGTGCTGGCGCGGATTGGTTCGCCCAATTATTTCGATGACCGGCGCGCGGGGCAGGTCGATATGACCCGCGCCGTGCGCTCGCCGGGATCGACGCTGAAACCGTTTATTTATGGTCTGGCATTCGAGGATGGCTTCGTTCATCCGGAAAGCCTGATCGACGATCGCCCGATCCGCTTCGGCAGCTACGCGCCCGAAAATTTCGACATGACCTTTCAGGGAACGGTGCCGGTACGCAGGGCCTTGCAACAATCCCTGAACGTGCCGGCCGTCGCTTTGCTTGACCGCGTCGGCGCAAGCCGGCTGTCGTCACGACTGCGACAGGCAGGGGCCAATCTGGTGCTGCCGAAAGACGAGGTGCCGGGCCTTGCGATGGGTCTCGGCGGCGTCGGCATCACGCTGCAGGATCTGGTGCAGCTCTATTCCGGGCTTGCGCGGCTTGGCAGTACGCGACCGCTGCGCGAGATCGTGAACGCGAAAGACCAGCGCGATCCATTGCGGCTGATGGATCAGGTCGCGGCCTGGCAGGTCGGTAACGTGCTGATGGGCACGCCGCCGCCCGAAAATGCTCCGCAAAACCGGGTCGCGTTCAAGACCGGCACCAGCTACGGCTATCGCGATGCCTGGTCGGTCGGGTTTGACGGCCGCATCACCATCGGGGTCTGGGTCGGACGTCCCGACGGCGCCCCGGCGCCAGGTATTGCCGGCCGCACCGCCGCGGCGCCGATCCTGTTCGATGCCTTCGCCCGGACTGGAAAATTGCCGGTGCCGCTGCCGAAACCGCCAAAAGGCACGCTGGTGGCGAGCAATGCAAAACTTCCACTCCCGCTGCGGCGATTTCGACCCGTGGGGGAACTGATCCGGACCGGCAGCGAACAGGCACCGCACATCCAGTTTCCGTTGAATGGCTTGCGGATCGACGTTGCCGGCTCTGGCGGCGCGCAATTCTCCGCGATGCCGGTCAAGGTCGCCGGCGGCGTGCTTCCGATGACGATGCTGGTGAACGGCGTGTTGGTGGGTGAAATCGACGGCCGGCGCCAGCGTCTGGTCGATCCGCCCGGCCCGGGCTTTGCCAGATTGACCGTAATCGACGCCACGGGCGCCGCGGACACAGTTGTCGTCAGAATTCAGTAGAGGTTCGCTAACCGGTTGTAGGAATAGCGGTTTCAGCGTATGCGGAACCGATGGCCGAGACTTATGCCCGCCCCCGATTTGGAGAGCCGCGCGAGCCGAAGAACCGGGTGAATCCGGGCAGCAGGCTTGTCGGCGTGATCGATTTTGTCACGGGCAGTCATGTCCGCGCCGTCGCATTCCTGACCCTGTGCGGTCTGCTGTTGTTCCTGCCGGGGTTTTTCAACATTCCGCCGATCGACCGCGACGAGGCGCGGTTCGCGCAGGCGACCAAACAAATGGTCGAGACCGGTGATTTCGTCGACATCCGCTTCCAGGATGATGTGCGCTACAAGAAGCCGGTCGGCGTGTACTGGCTGCAGGCGGCCGCGGTGGAAACCGCCTCGGCGCTGGGCTTGCCGCGGGCACAGGTCCGGGTCTGGCTGTACCGCGTTCCGTCCCTGATCGGTGCGATCGGGGCTGTGCTTCTCACCTACTGGACGGCGCTGGCGTTCGTGACGCGGCGCGGGGCCATATTGGCCGGACTCATCCTGTGCAGTTCGGTGCTGCTCGGCGCCGAAGCGCGGCTCGCCAAAACCGATGCCATGTTGCTGCTCACTGTCGTCGCGGCGATGGGGGCGCTGGCGCGGGTGTATTTATCCTGGCAGCGGGGCGAGGATCCCGCGCATCCGTCATGGACGTGGCCTGCGATCTTCTGGACCGCGCTGGCCGGCGGCATCCTGCTCAAGGGACCGCTGATCCTGATGTTCGTCGTGCTGACGATTGGCACGCTTGTTGTCCTCGATCGAACGGCAACATGGCTGTGGCGCCTGCGTCCGCTATGGGGCCTGCTGTGGATGCTGGTTCTGGTGCTGCCGTGGTTCGTCGCGATCTTCTTGCGCGCCGGCGACGCATTCTTCGCGGATTCGATCGGCGGCGACATGTTGAGCAAGCTGGCCGCGCAGGAATCCCACGGCGCACCGCCCGGATTCTATCTGCTGCTGTTCTGGGTGACGTTCTGGCCGGGGGCGGCGCTCGCAGGAATGGCGGCGCCGGCGGTGTGGCGGGCGAGGCGGGAGCCCGGCGCGCAGTACCTGCTGGCGTGGCTGGTTCCTTCCTGGATCGTGTTCGAGCTGGTGCTGACCAAACTGCCGCATTATGTGCTGCCGCTTTATCCGGCGATCGCAATTCTGACGATCGGCGCGCTGGAGCGCCGCGTGCTGTCGCGATCATGGTTGAAGCGCGGCGCAGCCTGGTGGTTTGCCATTCCCGCGCTGGCTTCGATCATTGCCGTCGTCGGAGCGATCGCGCTGACGCGCCAGCCGGTGTTTCTGGCGTGGCCGTTCGTGGCGGCGGCTCTGATCTTCGGGCTGTTCGCGTGGTGGCTTTACGATGACAATCGCGCCGAACGCTCGCTGCTGAATGCCGTGGTCGCTGCGATGTTCCTGGCCATGGCGATCTACGGCGTCGTGGTGCCTTCGCTGACGCCGCTATTCCCGAGCGCCGAGATCGCGCGCGCGCTGCGCAACGTCGTCTGCGTCGGACCGAAAGCCGCCGCTGCAGGCTTTCACGAGCCAAGTCTGGTCTTCATGACCGGCACCTCGACGCTGCTGACGGATGGATCAGGCGCCGCAAATTTCCTCGGCCAGGGCAGTTGCAGGTTCGCGCTGGTGGAGCAGCGCTCGGAACGCGGGTTTGCCCAGCGCGCCGAAGCCATCGGGTTGCGTTACAATGTTGCCACCCGCATCGACGGCTATAACATTTCGCAGGGCAGGGCGATTTCTATCGCCATATTCCGCTCCGAAGGCACGGAGTAAGATGTCCGTTCAGGCCGGCATCGGCTACTCGTCGAATTATTTCTCAGCGTTGTTCGCCACGGCGCGGCTCTCGGTGGCGCAACTCGCGCGGCCGCCATCACATTCGCGGCGCGCCGAGGCGGCGCGAAGATTGGCGCGTCACTCGTTGCTGATAACGGCGATTGTCGGAGCCGCGATCATCGCGCTGATGTACGGCCTGGATGCGAGAGAGATCGGCCTGATGCCGCCGCGCGGCAGCGCCGGCCTTTGGCCGGTTCGCATCCTGACCGACTTCGGGAAATCGGCCTATGTGCTGTTGTCGCTGGCGGGGGCGTTGTTTGTCGTCGCAATCATTTCCGCGCGATTGCGGGGAACCTCGCGATCCCTGCTGCTCAGTTTTGGGACGCGTCTGCAGTTTCTGTTTCTCGCCGTGCTGATGCCGGTTCTCGCCGGCGAGGTCATCAAATGGATTGTCGGGCGCGGCCGGCCGTTCGCGGGAGGCGAACCCGACGCCTTCAACTTCGCGCCCTTCGCCGGAACCGAAGCTTACGCCAGCTTTCCGTCGGGTCATGCCATTGCGAGCTTCGCGCTGGCCTTCGCTGTATCAGCGGTTTGGCCGCAGGCGCGGGTCGCGATGATGGTGTATGCCGTCTTGATTGCGATCAGCCGCCTGGTGCTTCTCGCCCATCACCCCAGCGACGTGGTTGCGGGGGCGTTGATCGGGGTGATCGGCGCGATGTTCGTGCGGTACTGGTTCGCCGCACGCCGGCTGGGGTTCACCGTTCGTCACGACGGCAAAATTGTGCCACTTGCCGGACCCTCGCTGGGGCATCTCAAAAGGGTTGCCCGCAAGGCGTCAGCCCCATAAGAAGCGGACGCCGCAACCGCCGGACGCAAGCGTCGCCGGCGGCAGGCCAACTCGAACGGTGAGTGTTGATTTGCCTTCTTCTGACACAGCCGCGGTGGCCGTTTCCATCGTCGTCCCCGTGCGCAACGAAGCCGAGAACGTAAGCCCGCTGATCGCGGAGATCGCCGCCGCTCTCGATGGCCGATGGAGTTACGAAATCATCTTCGTCAATGACGGCTCAACCGATGCGACCGGCGAGCGGCTTGCAGCTGACATGAAGCAGCGCGGAAATCTGCGCCAGATCCGTCACGCAGCATCCGCAGGTCAGTCGGCGGCGGTGCGCAGCGGGGTTCGCGCCGCGCGCGGCGCCATCGTGGCGACGCTCGACGGCGATGGGCAAAACAACCCGGCGTTCCTGCCGGATCTGATTTCGGCGATCGAAAATGGCGGCGACCGCGTCGGTCTTGCCGCCGGCCAGCGAGTTGGACGCAAGGACACCGGCTTCAAGAAGATCCAGTCGCGCATTGCCAATGGCGTGCGCAACGCAATCCTGCGCGATGGCACCCGCGACACCGGCTGCGGCCTGAAAGCGTTCCGGCGCGAAGTGTTTCTGATGATGCCTTATTTCGACGGGATTCATCGCTTTCTGCCGGCGCTGGTACGCCGGGAGGGGTACGAGATCGCCTATGTCGACGTGATCGATCGGCCGCGCCGGTCCGGCGTGTCAAATTACGGCTTCTTCGATCGGCTATGGATCGGGATCATGGATCTCGCCGGGGTGTGGTGGCTGATCCGCCGCAAGAAGCCGACGCCTGTAGCGACCGAGGTGCAGTGATGTTGATCCAGTACGGGCAGGAACTCGGCAACTATCTCTACGACGTTTTCGTCGCCAAGTTCGATTTTTGGCTCGCCTTCGGTCTGGTTGCACAATTGCTGTTCACGGCGCGCTTTCTGGTGCAGTGGATTTCGAGCGAGCGCGCCGGACGAAGCGTGGTGCCGATGGCATTCTGGTTTTTCTCGATGGGCGGCGGCCTGATGACGCTGGTCTACGGCATCGTCAAACGTGAGCCTGTGATCATCCTCGGGCAGTCATTGGCCACCGTCATCTATATCCGCAACATCATGTTGATCGTGAAGAATCGCGCGAGCGGATCGCAGACGCTGAATCGCTAGCCGCTCAATCACCTCGTCGGCGAGGACCCTGTTTGCGGGCGACCAGGTCGATCAGCGCCGACATACCTTTATGGCCTGACCCCTCCTCGATAATCGCGTCGTACTGATTTAGCTCCAGTATCTCCAGATCTGAAAAGGCTTCGCGCAGCATCGCCTCGGTATATAGATTTTCAACAATCGACGGGCCGCCTGTTCGATATTCAAGTTGCTTGGGACGGTAGCCTTCGAGAAACAAAAGCCCATTGGGTTTCAAGGCGCGCTTAATGCCCTGGAAAAGTACGGCGCGCAGTGGCGGTCCCGCGAATTGAATAAAGATCGCGGCGATCACGTCGAACCGGCTCTCGGGGAAACTCCAGGTCGAAAGATCAACCAGCTCAAGCTGGATGTGAACGCCGCGTCCAAGCGCAAGACGTCGCGCCTTCTCCTGCGCTACGGCTGAGGAGTCGATAGACAATACTTTGAGACCCTGTTCCGCGAGCCAGACGCCGTTTCGTCCCTCTCCGTCAGCCAAGGCCAAAGCCGACTTGCCGCGTTGGAGTCTTGGTGCCTGAGCAGCAAGGAAGCCGTTGGGCGCTTGCCCGAACAGATAATCCTCGCCGGCGTATCTTCGATCCCATACTGAGGTTTCATTCGCGCCCATTCAACCCGGATCCTTCCTCAATAATTTCAAATCCCCCAATGCGGAATGTGCCTGCAAGGCCCTATGCGGCGTTGAAGGCCTCAAACCCGCGCTCGAGATCCGCCTTCAGATCATCCACATTCTCCAGTCCGATGTGCAGCCGCAGGGTTGGTCCGCCCGGCGCCCATTTGGTGGCGGTGCGATAGCCTGCGCAATCGAATGGAATGACAAGGCTCTCGAAGCCGCCCCAGGAATAACCCATGCCGTATAATTCTACGGCGTCGAGCAATGCATCGACGGCTTTTGGCGGCGCTGGCCTT
>Ga0097691_1002093_pt1 | contig 13849 bp, 14 predicted proteins | sample NGESurdeep072012_8_FD_72858 | JGI IMG/M metagenome (GOLD analysis project Ga0097691, IMG submission 72858) | Arctic peat soil microbial communities from Barrow, Alaska - NGEE Surface sample 210-1 deep-072012 | ecosystem: Environmental > Terrestrial > Soil > Wetlands > Peat ...
GCCGCGGCTTGGCCTTGGCGGCCCGCGCCTTGCGCCGCACGGTGCGCTTGCGGCGTTTGAGCGCGCGGCGGCCAACATTGAGCAGGAATAATTTTTCCAGTGAAAAGCTCAACCGCCGCACCGCCGCGGCGAGCGGCAGCCACTCCACGGCCGCGATGTCCTTCATGACGTCGCGGCTCGGATTTGCCGCCGCCTGCATGCGCCAGAACTGCACCACCTTCGGCTGGCCCCGCACCGTATAGGTGATGGCGCCGAGAAATTCGTGCACGCGCACGCGATGGCCGGTCTCCTCCACCACCTCGCGGCGGGCGCCGGCGAGCGGGTTTTCGTCGCGCTTGAGCTTGCCGCGCGGCAGCACCCAGCGCTCGTCCTTGCTGCGCTGCACGACGGCGACCAGCGGCCGCGCGCCGCTGCGCACCACGATGCCTCCTGCCGCGTGAATGGCCTTGCGCGCCATGTCTGCCCAATCCGCTGTCAGCCGACTCGTTTAGCAAAATTGCGCGCGCGCATAGAGCGAAATCGCCGCGTTTGCGCACGTGCTTGTGGGCAACTCGGGCGCGCGCTGCCGGCATTGCATGTCATAAACCGGTCATCGGCCATCAGCGCTGCGGCTCGTGCGCGATGTCACGCGGGATCTGCCGCGGACGCTGCGACGTTTCGACCGTTTCGTGCCATTCCCAGAAGGCATCGTCCGCCGGCGTGCCGTCAAGCGACGCCATCGCGTCGTCGAAAGACATCTGTTCTTCCTGGGCCTGGGCGAGAATTGCAAACCAGGCGCGCACGCCTTCCGGCAGCAGCGGGAAGTTTCGCGGGACGCAGACGTGGACATTGCCGCGGCACGCGCGCGCGCGCCGGCAGGCCTTCTGGTCGCACAGACGCCAGAGGCAAAGGATGTCGTTCCAGCCGCGCATGGCTTCGGCGAGCGATTGCCGGCGGGTCGCGTTCGCGGACGTGGCATGACGGGAGTCGGCGTTGGTCATCGATGAGGTCCTTCGGTTCGCTCTGCTGTCATGGCCGGGCTTGGCCCGGCCATCCACGTCTTGTTTCCTTGAACAAAGAAAGGCGTGGATGCCCGGGACAAGGCCGGGCATGACGAAGGAGAGGTGTTGCGTCATGGCTTACGACCTCATCATCATCGGCACCGGCCCCGGCGGCTATGTCTGCGCCATCCGCGCGGCGCAGCTTGGGCTGAAAACCGCCGTGATCGAGAAGCGCGCGACCTTCGGCGGCACCTGCCTGAACGTCGGCTGCATCCCGTCGAAGGCGCTGCTGCACGCGTCGGAACTGTTCGAGGAAGCCGGGCATACGTTCGGCAAAATGGGCATCGGCGTTTCTGCGCCCAAGCTCGAGCTTGCGGCCATGATGGCGTTCAAGGACCAGGGCGTCGACGGCAACGTCAAGGGCGTCGACTTCCTGCTCAAGAAAAACAAGGTCGACACTTTTCATGGCGCCGGCCGCATCGCCGCGCCCGGCAAGGTCGAGGTGACGGGCGCCGATGGCAAGACGCAGACGCTGGAAACGAAATCCATCGTCATCGCCACCGGCTCCGACGTGGCCAAGCTGCGCGGCATCGAGATCGACGAAAAGCGCATCGTGTCGTCGACCGGCGCGCTGGTGCTCGACAAGGTGCCGGAGCATCTGCTGGTGGTCGGCGCCGGCGTCATCGGGCTCGAGCTCGGCTCGGTGTGGCGCCGGCTCGGCGCGCAAGTGACGGTGGTGGAATTCCTCGACGGCGTGCTGCCCGGCATGGACGGCGAGGTGCGCCGCCAGGCACAGCGCCTGTTCGAGAAACAGGGCATGGCATTCAAGCTATCGTCCAAGGTCACCACGGTCGATAGTTCGGGCAAACGGCTGAAGGCGACCATCGAGCCGGCCAAAGGCGGCGCTCCCGAAAGCATCGAGGCCGACGTGGTGCTGATCGCCATCGGCCGCGTGCCCTACACCGACGGGCTCGGCCTCGACGCGGTGGGCGTCAAGCTCGACGAGCGCGGCCGCGTCGTCGTCGATCATTATTACGCGACCAGCGTGCCCGGCATCTGGGCGGTCGGCGACGTCATCGCCGGGCCGATGCTGGCGCACAAGGCGGAAGACGAGGGCGTGGCGCTGGCCGAGATTCTGGTCGGGCAGGCCGGCCATGTGAACTACGACGCCATTCCGAACGTGGTTTATACGTTCCCGGAAATCGCGTCGGTCGGCAAAAGCGAAGAGGAGTTGAAGGCCGCCGGTGTCGCCTACAACGTCGGCAAGTTTCCGATGATGGCCAACGGCCGCGCCAAGGTGAACCTCACCCCCGATGGTTTTGTGAAAATCCTCGCCGATGCCAAGACCGACCGCGTGCTCGGCGTGCATCTGGTCTGCGCCGATGCCGGCAATATGATCGCGGAAGCCGTGCTCGCCATGGAATTCGGCGCTTCCGCCGAGGACATCGCGCGCACCTGCCACGCCCATCCGACGCTGCCCGAGGCGGTGAAGGAAGCCGCCATGGCGGTCGCAAAGCGCGCCATCCACATGTAGCATTCTGTCATGGCCTGGCTTGACACCAAAAGTCGCGTATACGCGACTTTTGGCATTATAAGCTTGCGCAACTCGGGCAAGCCCGAGTTGCGATGCCATCTCGCTTAGGATGGCACAGTGCCTCCCTAAGCGGGATCACCGGGACTCGCGCTGCGCGCGGCCCGGTGATGACAAAAAACATGTGAAGTGGAATGGCCAAGGGTCACAAGGACAAAGTCGCCGTCATCACCGGCGGCGCCAACGGCATCGGGCAGGCTTTCGCGAAACGGCTCGCCGAGGACGGCGTGCATATCGCGGTGGCCGATGTCGCCGACGGCAAGGACACCGTGAAGCTGGTGCAAGCCGCCGGTCGCCAGGCGCTTGCCGTCAATTGCGACGTGTCGTCGGAGCCATCGGTCGCCGCCATGGCCAGGGAGGTGCGGGCCAAATTCAGCCACGTCGACATCGTGATCAATTGCGCCGGCATCTTCCCGCAAAAGGAATTTTCCGAGATGACCTTTGCCGACTGGCGCAAGGTGCTCGCGATCAATCTCGATGGCACCTTCCTGGTCAGCGCCGCCTTCGTTCCCGGCATGCGGGCGCGCAAATGGGGCCGTGTGGTCAACATGGCGTCGTCGACGCTCGGCTCGGTGGTCACCGGCTTTGCGCATTATGCGGCGAGCAAGGGCGGCATTGTCGGCTTCACCCGCGCGTTGGCGAGCGACCTCGCTGGCGACGGCATCACCGTCAACGCCATTTCCCCGGGGCTCACCCGCTCGCCCGGCACGCTGGTGCGCGCGCCGCGTCCCGGCTTCAAGACCATGGATGAGGAATACGCCGCGGTCGCCCAGATGCAGGCGATCAAGCGCCCCGAGTTGCCGGAAGACCTGGTGGGCGCGGTGTCGTTTCTCACCAGCGACGATGCTGCCTTTATCACCGGGCAGACGCTGAACGTGGACGGCGGAAGGGTGCGGTCGTAGCCGCCTTAATTGCGTCGGCCGAAAGGACTAATATTTAACCATGCGTCGCTGGCTCCGCCCGCTCTGGGTCATTCTCGCGCTGCTGTTCCTGCTGGAAGCGTGGCTGTGGGACCATCTCGAGCCCATCGTCGCGCGCGTCGTCGATCTCATTCCCTGGGGCACGCTCAAAGTAACGCTGGCGCGGCTGGTCGACCGCCTGCCGCCCTGGGCGGTGCTGTTCGTCTTCGTCATTCCTTTCATCGTGATGCTGCCGCTGAAATTTCTCGGAGTCTATTTTCTGGCGACAGGTAATTGGTTCGGCGCGATCGGTTTCTTCGCCCTGGTGAAGCTGCTCGGCCTCGGCCTCACCGCCTTCATCTTCGACGTGACGCGCGAAAAGCTGTTGCAAATGGCGTGGTTCTGCCGGATGTACGATTGGTTCCTGTGGGCGCGCGATTGGGCGCATGCGCAGACCGATCCGATCCGGCAACGCCTGCATCGTTTTGCCTGGCTGTTGAAGCCGCAGCGCGCCGGAAGATTTCTGCGCCGGCTGATACGGCTGCGCCGCCGCGCCTATCGCAGCCGCGCGGCGTAAGCGCCGAGACTTCCGCCGTCAGTGAGAAGCGTGAGTCAGAAAATCCAAAGCGTGCGGCGCCCACAGGCCGAAGGCGGAGAAAGCGAGCCCCGCTATGCCGAGCGCGCCGGAAAGCCACGCCAGCACCAGCATGCCGGTGATGATGGTGGCTGATGCCAGCACGATCCCGATCTGGAACGCGGCCGAGGCGAATTCGTAATTGTGGTAGCGCGCCAACGCCTCGTCGCGTTGATGCTCGGCCGCCTTGGCGCGCTCGGAGAGCTGTTTGCGGCCTTCATGGGTTTCCGGCTCGTCATTGTAACGTGTGGCCGTCTTCTTCCAGGTGTCGATGGTTTTGAGCAGGCGCGCCTTGGCGTCCGCGTCGGCGGTTCGATCGGCCTCGATCTGCATCTGCTCCGCCGCCGTGCTCAGCACGGTCATGCGAATGGTCTTGGCCTGGAAAAACGACCACAGGTCGTTGGAGGTAACGTTCAAGGTAATGGCGGAGGTCTGTGCGCTCTTGCCCAGTGTCTCGGAGAACGCCAGGAACAGCGCCAGCACCGAGATCAGCAGCGCGATCTTCTTGTTGGAATGCGCCGCATGCTCGGCATGCTCGGCGGTTTCCAGATTTTCGTGCGGTCCAGCCATCGCCCCCTCCGACTAAATAGTCGTGGCGACGATGATACGAAATCTTAGCCGTGCGCAAGAGGCGCGTTATGGACTGGGCGATGAATTTATTACGCGCGCGGATGGGCGCTGGCATAAACCTCGAGTAAACGCTCGGAATCGACCGCCGTGTAGATTTGCGTGGTCGAGAGCGAGGCGTGCCCGAGCAGTTCCTGGATAGCGCGCAGGTCGCCGCCGCGCGCCAGCAGGTGGGTGGCGAAGGAATGGCGCAAGGCGTGCGGGGTCGCCGTGTCGGGCAGGCCGAGCGCGCCGCGCAGGCGCGCCATCGCCAGTTGCACGATGCGCGGGCTGAGCTGTCCGCCGCGCGCGCCGACGAACAGCGCGCCGTCGTCCGGCAGATCGAGCGGGCAGAGCGCGACATAGTCGGTGATCAGCTTGGCGACTTGCGGCAGCACCGGCACCATGCGCGTCTTGTTGCCCTTGCCGGTGACGGTAATCGCATCGCCCGCGACCAAGTCTTTGGGCTTAAGCGAGAGCGCTTCCGATATGCGCAGGCCCGAGCCGTAGAGCAGGCCCAGCACCGCGGCGTCGCGGGCGATGATCCACGGCTCGCGTTCCTCGCCGGCGCGCAGGCCGGTATCGGCGATGCGTTTGGCCGCGGCGATCGGCAACGGCTTCGGCAGGGTTTTGCCGACTTTGGGCGCGCGCACGGCGGATAGCGCGCCGACCTTGCCCTTGCCGTTGCGCTCCAGGAAACGCGCGAACGAGCGGGCGCCGGCCAGCACCCGCATCAGCGAGCGGCTGCTCAGGCCGTCGCCGCGCCGCGCCGCCATGAAGGCGCGCACATCGGCGGGCGAGAGCTTGGCCAATTGCCTGAGCGTGGGCGCCCCGCCCAGATGCCCAGCCAGAAAATCGAGGAACTGGCCGACGTCGCGCCGGTAGGCCTCCAGCGTTTTCGGCGACATGCGCCGCTCGGCACCGAGATAGCCGAGCCAGCGGCTGATTTCGGCGGTGACGTCGGGAGCGGCGAGGGTGCGCATGGCGGGTGAGAGTGTCACCGCTTTCTTCACCCTTCCTTAAGCGCCCGGAATCGGCCAAACCAAACCCTATGGCCCCACGTTTTATCGACGTTCTGGTGCCGGTGGCGCTGGACCAGACCTATTCCTACCGGGTGCCGGAGGGGCTTTCGCTCGCGCCCGGCGACCTGGTCAGCGTGCCGCTGGGCGCGCGTGGCGAGACCATGGGCGTGGTCTGGGCGGAGAACGCCGCGCCCAATCCGCGTCTGCACAACCGCATGAAGGACGTGGCGGACAAGCTCGACGTGCCGCCGCTGAAAACCGAACTGCGCAAATTTGTCGATTGGGTCGCCGACTATACGCTATCGCCGCGCGGCATGGTGCTGCGCATGGCGCTGCGCATGGGCGAACATCTCGGCCCGGCGCGCGAACGCGTCGGCGTGCGGCTCGTGGGCCCGCAGCCCGCGCGCATGACACCGGCGCGCGCGCGTGTGTTGGGGCTGTTCGCGGATGGGCTCACGCGCGCCAAGGGCGATGCCGTGCGCGAGGCGGGCGTCAGCGCCGGCGTGATCGACGGGTTGATCGACGAGGGCACGCTGGAGACGGTGGTGCTGCCGGGCGAGCCGGTCACGCAGCCGCCCGATCCGGATTTCCGCAAGCCCGAATTCTCGCTCGGCCAACTCGCCGCCGCCGACGCGCTACGCACCACGGTCGATCAGGGCGGCTACACCGTGACGCTGCTCGACGGCGTCACCGGCTCGGGAAAGACGGAAGTTTATTTCGAGGGCGTCGCGGAAAATATCCGGCACAAGCGGCAGACACTGATCCTGATGCCGGAGATCGCGCTTACCGCGCAGTCGCTCGACCGCTTCACCGCCCGCTTCGGCACACGGCCGGCGGAATGGCATTCGCAGCTGACGCCGCGCACGCGCGCACGCACCTGGGCCGCGGTGGCGGCGAACGAGGTATCTGTGGTGGTCGGCGCGCGCTCGGCGCTGTTCCTGCCTTACGCCGATCTCGGACTCATTGTGGTCGATGAAGAGCACGACCCCGCCTACAAGCAGGAGGACGGCGCGCATTATCACGCCCGCGACATGGCGGTGGTGCGCGGCAGCGTGGCGAAGATCCCGGTGCTGCTGGCCTCGGCGACGCCCTCGGTCGAATCGGAAGTCAATGCGCGGCGCGGGCGCTACAAGCGCATCCACCTGCCGGAACGTTTTGGCGGCGCGCATTTGCCGATGATCGAGGCGATCGACATGCGGCGCGAAGGCCCGCCGCGCGGCCGCTTCATCGCGCCGCGGCTGGCGGAGGCGGTGCAGATCGCGCTCGAACGCAACGAGCAGGCGCTGCTGTTCCTCAATCGCCGCGGCTATGCGCCGCTCACGCTCTGCCGCGCCTGCGGCTTCCGCCTGCAATGTCCGAATTGCGACGCCTGGCTGGTCGATCATCGTTTCAAGCGACGCCTGGTCTGCCACCACTGCGGCTTCGCCATGCCGCCGCCTATGGAATGCCCGAACTGCCACGCCACCGAAAGCTTCGCGCCCATCGGCCCCGGCGTCGAGCGGCTGGAGCAGGAGGCGGCCGAGCTGTTTCCGGGCGCCCGCATTCTCGTGCTGTCGAGCGACCTAGTGGAATCGATGGAACGCCTGCGCGCGGAACTCGACGACGTGGCGCAGGGCCGCTTCGATATCGTCATCGGCACGCAGCTCGTCGCCAAGGGCCATCATTTCCCCAAGCTCAATCTGGTCGGCATCGTCGACGCCGACTTGGGCCTCGGCAACGGCGATCCGCGCGCGGCCGAGCGCACGTTTCAATTGCTGCATCAGGTGGTCGGCCGCGCCGGCCGCGAGGAGGGGCGGGGCGTCGGCTTTCTGCAGACCCATCAGCCCGAGCATCCGGTGATGAAGGCGCTGATTTTGGGCGACCGCGAAGCGTTCTATTCGAGCGAGATCGCGCTGCGCGAAAAAACCGGCTACCCGCCGTTCGGCCGGCTCGCGAGTCTTGTCATCACCGCCAACGATCGGCACGCGGCGGAATCTTACGGCCGCACGCTGGCCTCCGCCGCGCCCAAGAACGAGCAGGTGCGCGTGCTCGGCCCTGCCGAGGCGCCGATCGCGGTGGTGCGCGGCCGGCATCGCTTCCGGGTGCTGGTGAAAGCGCCGCGCGGCTTCGATCTGTCGGCCTATTTGCGGGCGTGGCTCTCCGCCGCGCCCAAGCCGCGCGGCAATGTGCGGTTGGAGGTCGACGTCGATCCGCAGAGTTTTTTTTAACGATCGGGGCCGCGTAGTAGCGCGCGCCGGCCGTCCCCCTTACCCGGCGCGTACGCCGCGCCATGTTGCACCGCCCCCGCCCCTATGTTAGCTAGCCTCTCGAATTCATGGGGGTTTCCGCGGGCTCCCGCGCCGTCCTCACGAATCGGAATTCCCTCTTGGATTCCAATAATTTGCGCCGCCGTTCTGCGACGGCGCCCGGCCTGTGAAAAGCAACGAAAACGAGCGTCAAGTGGCTGGCAAAGACCCGATCATTTCCGGCATGGCTGGGCGGTACGGCAACGCCTTGTTCGAGCTGGCGCTCGAGAACAAGGCGGTCGACGCGGTCAAAGCCGATCTCGACCGGTTCGACGCGATGATCGCCGATAGTTCCGATCTCAATCGGCTGGTGCGCAGCCCGGTGTTCGACGCCGACTCGCAGCTGCGCGCGCTGGCCGCGATCCTCGACAAAGCCGGCATCAAGGGGCTCGCCGCCAACTTCCTGCGCGTCATCACGACCAACCGCCGGCTGTTCGCCGTGCGCGACATGATCCGCGCCTACCGCGTGCTGGCCGCCCGCCACAAGGGCGAAGTCACCGCGGAAGTCACCGTCGCCGAGCCGCTCAGCGACAAGAATCTCGACGCGCTCAGGGACGCGCTCAAATCGGTGACCGGCGGCAAGGAAATCGACTTCGACGTCAAGGTCGAGCCCGCCATCATCGGCGGGCTTATCGTCAAGGTCGGCAGCCGCATGGTCGATAGTTCGCTCCGCACCAAGCTCAATGCGATCAAGATCGCGATGAAAGAGGCTCGCTGATGGATATCCGCGCCGCAGAAATTTCCGCCATCCTGAAAGAGCAGATCAAGAACTTCGGCCAGGAAGCCGAAGTCTCCGAGGTCGGCCAGGTCTTGTCCGTCGGCGACGGCATCGCCCGCGTCTACGGCCTCGACAACGTGCAGGCCGGCGAAATGGTCGAGTTCGAGAACGGCGTGCGCGGCATGGCGCTCAACTTAGAGACCGACAATGTCGGCATCGTGATCTTCGGCAACGACCGCGAGATCAAGGAAGGCCAGACCGTCAAGCGCACCGGCTCAATCGTGGACGTGCCGGTCGGCAAGGGCCTGCTCGGCCGCGTGGTCGACGCGCTTGGCAACCCGATTGACGGCAAGGGCCCGGTCAAGAGCGATGAGCGCAAGCGCGTCGACGTGAAGGCGCCCGGCATCATCCCGCGCAAGTCGGTGAACGAGCCGATGGCGACCGGCCTGAAGGCGATCGACGCGCTGATCCCGATCGGCCGCGGCCAGCGCGAGCTGATCATCGGCGATCGCCAGACCGGCAAGACCGCGATCGCGCTCGACACCATCCTTAATCAAAAGCCGCTCAATGCGCAGACCGACGAGAAGATCAAGCTCTACTGCGTCTATGTGGCGGTCGGGCAGAAGCGTTCCACCGTGGCGCAGTTCGTCAAGGTGCTCGAAGAGCAGGGCGCGCTCGACTATTCGATCATCGTCGCCGCCACCGCTTCCGATCCGGCGCCGATGCAGTTCCTGGCGCCGTTTTCCGGCTGCACCATGGGCGAATATTTCCGCGACAACGGCATGCACGCGGTCATCATCTATGACGATCTGTCGAAGCAGGCGGTCGCCTACCGCCAGATGTCGCTGCTGCTGCGCCGCCCGCCCGGCCGCGAAGCCTATCCCGGCGACGTGTTCTATCTGCATTCGCGCCTGCTTGAGCGCGCCGCCAAGATGAACGATGACAACAAGGGCGGCTCGCTCACCGCGCTGCCGATCATCGAGACCCAGGCCAACGACGTGTCGGCCTATATCCCGACCAACGTGATTTCCATCACCGACGGACAAATCTTTTTGGAGACCGACCTGTTCTATCAGGGCATTCGTCCGGCGGTGAACGTCGGCCTGTCGGTGTCGCGCGTCGGCTCCGCCGCGCAGACCAAGGCGATGAAGAAAGTGGCCGGCCGCATCAAGGGCGAGCTCGCGCAATACCGCGAAATGGCCGCCTTCGCACAATTTGGTTCGGACTTGGATGCCACCACGCAGCGCATGTTGGCGCGCGGTTCGCGACTGACCGAGCTGCTCAAGCAGCCGCAGTTCTCGCCGCTGAAGATGGAAGAGCAGGTCTGCGTGATCTATGCCGGCGTCAACGGCTATCTCGACAAGTTCGAAGTGTCGCGCGTGCGCGCCTTCGAACAAGGCCTGCTCACGCTGATGCGCACCAAGAACGCCGATCTGCTCGACAGCATCCGCAAGAGCGGCGACCTTTCCGACGCCGACGCGGCCAAGCTCAAGGGCGTGGTCGACGGCTACGCCAAGACGTTCACCTGAACCTTGAAAGCGTGATCCGCAAGGATTGATCCCGGATGGCTTCACTCAAGGACATGCGCGTTCGCATCGCCGCTACCAAGGCGACGCAGAAGATCACCAAGGCCATGCAGATGGTCGCGGCGTCCAAGCTGCGTCGCGCGCAGGTGGCGGCGGAAGCCGCGCGTCCTTATGCGGAACGAATGACCAAGGTGCTGGGCTCGATTGCCGCGGCGGTGGCCGGCAGCGATTCCGCGCCCCGGCTGTTGGCCGGAACCGGCAATGACAAGGTGCAGCTGCTGGTGGTTTGCACCGCCGAACGTGGCCTGTGCGGTCCGTTCAATTCGTCGATCGTGCGGCTGGCGCGCGAAAAGGCGAATGCGCTGATGAGCCAGGGCAAGGACGTCAAAATCCTGTGCGTCGGCCGCAAGGGCCAAGACCAGCTGCGCCGGGTTTATGGCAAGCAGATCATCGAGACCATCGAACTGCGCGGTATCAAGCAGATCGGCTTCGAGCAGGCCGAGATGATCGCCAAGAAGATCGTCGCCTTGTTCGACGGCGGAGAATTCGACGTCTGCACGCTGTTCTTCTCGCGCTTCCGCTCGGTGATCGCGCAGGTCCCGACCGCGCTGCAAATCATCCCGCCGCTGTTCGAGCAGGCCAAGGAAGGTGACAAGGAGGCCGGTCCCGCCGCGGCTTACGAATACGAGCCGGAGGAGGAGGATATCCTCGCCGAGTTGCTGCCGCGCAATCTGTCGGTGCAGGTGTTTCGCGCGCTGTTGGAAAATGCCGCCTCCGAGCAGGGCGCGCGCATGAGCGCGATGGACAACGCCACCCGCAACGCCGGCGAGATGATCCGCAAGCAGACCTTGACCTATAACCGCACGCGCCAGGCGATGATCACCAAAGAGCTTATCGAGATCATCTCCGGAGCAGAGGCGCTCTGACCCCGAGGATTCAAGCTTCTAAGAGGATTAAAATGGCCACCGCACAAAATGCAGTCGGAAAAATCACCCAGGTCATCGGCGCCGTCGTCGACGTCCAGTTCGAAGGCGAATTGCCCGCCATTCTCAATGCGTTAGAGACCAAGAACCATGGCAACCGGCTGGTGCTGGAAGTCGCCCAGCATCTCGGCGAATCGACCGTGCGTACCGTCGCCATGGACTCGTCCGAGGGCCTTGTGCGTGGTCAGGAGGTCACCGATACCGGCGCGCCGATTTCGGTACCGGTCGGCCCGGGCCTGCTCGGCCGCATCATCAACGTGATCGGCGATCCGGTCGATGAAGCCGGTCCGGTCAAAGGTGAGGCCATGCGCTCGATCCATCAGGACGCGCCCCTCTATACCGACCAGTCGACCGAGGCGCAGATCCTGGTTACCGGCATCAAGGTCGTCGATTTGCTGGCGCCCTACGCCAAGGGCGGCAAGATCGGCCTGTTCGGCGGCGCCGGCGTCGGCAAGACCGTGCTGATCATGGAGCTGATCAACAACGTCGCCAAGGCGCACGGCGGCTATTCGGTGTTTGCCGGCGTCGGCGAGCGCACCCGTGAGGGCAACGACCTCTATCACGAGATGATCGAATCGGGCGTCAACAAGGATCCGCACAAGGGCTCGGTCGAGGGTTCGAAATGCGCGCTGGTGTACGGGCAGATGAATGAGCCGCCGGGCGCGCGCGCCCGCGTCGGCCTCTCGGGTCTCACCGTCGCCGAATATTTCCGTGATCAGGGCCAGGACGTGCTGTTCTTCGTCGACAATATTTTCCGTTTCACGCAGGCCGGTTCGGAAGTGTCGGCGCTGCTTGGCCGAATTCCTTCGGCGGTGGGTTATCAGCCGACGCTCGCCACCGACATGGGCACGCTGCAGGAGCGCATCACCACGACGCACAAGGGTTCGGTGACTTCGGTGCAGGCGATCTACGTGCCGGCCGACGACCTGACTGACCCGGCGCCGGCCACCTCGTTCGCGCATTTGGATGCGACCACGGTGCTGTCGCGCGACATCGCCGCCAAGGGCATCTACCCGGCGGTGGACCCGCTCGATTCTACCTCGCGCATGCTGTCGCCGCTGATCGTGGGCGAGGAGCATTACGCGGTGGCGCGCCAGGTGCAGCAGATTCTGCAGCGCTACAAGGCGCTGCAGGACATCATCGCGATTCTCGGGATGGATGAGTTGTCGGAGGAGGACAAGACCGCGGTGGCGCGCGCGCGCAAGATCGAGCGTTTCCTGTCGCAGCCGTTCTTCGTCGCCGAAGTGTTCACCGGCTCGCCCGGCAAGCTGGTCGACCTCGCCGACACCATCAAGGGCTTCCAGGGCCTTTGCGAAGGCAAGTACGACAACCTGCCGGAAGCCGCCTTCTACATGGTCGGGACCATCGAAGAGGCGGTCGAAAAGGGCAAGAAGCTCGCAGCGGAAGCGGCGTAACGCCATGCTGGGCCGATCAAACCTCGTCGCATTTCTAGTCGTCGGGCTGCTGATTGGCGCGCTGTCCGGCTATCTCACGCGGCCGGAGTCGGCTGAGATCAAGCTGGGGCCGCTGAGCATCGAAGTGAAGGGAAACCAGATCGCGCATGACAACGGGCCGCTGACCAGCAGCCAAGTTCAGCACATCGCCATCATCACTTTGATCGGCGGCGTCATCGGGCTTGGTGTAGGCTTCGCGGCCGGCAGAAGCAGAGGCTAAGTCAATAATGGCGACTTTCCATTTCGATCTGGTCTCGCCGGAAAAGTTGCTGTTCTCCGGCGACGTCGAGCAGGTGGACGTGCCCGGCGCCGAGGGCGATTTCGGCGTGCTGGCCAACCACGCGCCGTTCGTCGCCACGCTGCGGCCGGGTATTCTGACCGTGCACGGCGCGGGCGGCGCGCAGAAGATCGTCGTGCTCGGCGGCTTCGCCGAAGTGTCGGCGCAGGGGCTCACCGTGCTCGCCGACGTGGCCGAGGCGGTCGAGGATATCGACCGCGCGATGATTTCGACCCGCATCAGTGAATTGGAGAGCCGCATCGAAAAGACCGAGCCGGGCTCCGCGCTCGACAAGCTGATCACGCGGCTCGATCATTTCAAGACCGTCGACCGGCACTTGACCGGTACGGCGATGCATTAACGGGCACGCACAAACTTTTCGAACTCTTTTACCACCCGCTCGTAGGTCTGCCGCTTGAACGGCACCACCAGGTCGGGCAATTCGCTTGATCGCACCCAGCGCCAGTCGATGAATTCCGGCTCGTGCGCGCCGGCGGGATTGGCGATATCGATTTCACTGTCGTCGCCGGTGAAGCGAAGCGCGTACCATTTCTGCTTCTGCCCGCGATATTTGCCGCCCCAGGCCGCGCCGACGATGTCGCGCGGGATGTCGTAGGCGAGCCAGTCTGCGATCTCGCCAAGTTTCTCCACCGCGCGGATATTGGTTTCTTCGTAGAGCTCGCGCAGCGCGGCCTGATATGGTTCTTCGTTCTCGTCGATGCCGCCCTGCGGCATCTGCCAGACATGCGTCGCGTCGATGTGCTCGGGGCCGCTCGATCGCCGGCCGATGAATACGAGGCCGGCGCGGTTGAGCACCATGATGCCGGCGCAGGGACGATAGGGCAGGGATTCGAAGGGGAGCATTCGCACTCCG
>Ga0097691_1002094_pt1 | contig 13847 bp, 11 predicted proteins | sample NGESurdeep072012_8_FD_72858 | JGI IMG/M metagenome (GOLD analysis project Ga0097691, IMG submission 72858) | Arctic peat soil microbial communities from Barrow, Alaska - NGEE Surface sample 210-1 deep-072012 | ecosystem: Environmental > Terrestrial > Soil > Wetlands > Peat ...
GGCCGGCCGACGGCAAGCCAGGGACCGCTGCGCCATCGACTGGCGGGCCGTCGACCGTCGAGGCATTCACGGGCTGGGCCGGAGGGGTCACGAGCGCCTGTTGCGCCAGCAGAGCCTCGCGCCCGGTGGCCGGATTCTCTATGCAGCCCAGCCACCGGTTGAGCCCCATCCGGCCCACGCACTCCTGGTTGCAGGACAGGCAGAGCCGGATGTCCGCGGTGTGCCCGGAGCGGGCCTTGGCGGCGAAGTCGGGGTCAGCGATCTGGCCGCGCACGACCCCGACCAGATCGCAGTGCCCGTCGGCCAGCGCCCGCTCGGCCTGCAGCGGGTCCTTGAACCGCCCCACCCCGATCACCGGCAGGTCGACCGCGCGCCGGATCGCCGACGGGATGAACAGGGCGTACCCCGGCGGGATGTGCATCGACGCCTCGATCATGTACAGGGTCGAGGTGGCCACGCCGATCGAGGTGTTGATGTAGTCGACGCGGCCACTGGCGTCCACCAAGCGGGCGATGGCGACCGCGTCCTCGATCGTCGTACCGCCTTCGAGCAGCTCGTCGCCGCACAACCGGACGCCGAGGGCCAGCCGCGGTCCGATCGCCTCCCGGACGGCGGCGACGATCTCCAGCAGCAGCCGCGCCCGGTTGTCCAGACTGCCGCCGTAGCGGTCAGTGCGGTGGTTCGTGGTCGGGGACAGGAAGCCGCGCACGATCGAGGAGTGGGAGCACTGCAACTCGATGCCGTCGAAGCCACCCAGCGCGCAGTGCTCGGCGACCCGGGCGTACCCGGCGACAACCTCGGCGATCTCGTGGTCCTCGATCTCTTTGGGTACCTCGCGGAACAGCGGGTCGCCCACCGGCGACGCCGCCCAGATCGGCAGCCGGGAGTACATGCTCGACGCCTGGCCGCCGTTGTGGTTGATCTGCGCGAAGATCGGTACGCCGTGCTGGTGGACGGCTTCGGTGATTCGGCGGTACCCGGGCACCACGTCGGCGTGGTAGCCGTGGATGAGTTTCTCGTACGGCCAGTCGGTGGGGTGGACCGAGTGTTCCTCGGTGATGATCAGCCCGGTACCACCGGCGGCGCGGGCGGCGTAGTAGGCGACGTGCTGGTCACTGGGCCGGCCGTCCTCGGCGAAGTTCGTGAGGTGGGCGGCGAACACGATCCGGTTGGCGAGCACGACCGGTCCGACCCGCAGTGGGGAGAACAGGTACCGGAAGCTGCCACCGCTCATGTCGGCACTCCGATCGTAAGAGCTGCCCGCCGGCCTTCGAGGATCGCCTCGAACACGCTGCGGGGGGCCACCGAGTCGCCCACCTGGACGGCGCCCGGCACAGCTCGCCAGACCGGGTCCGCGGGCAGCCGGTGACCAGCGTCGACCACGAGCGCGGCCTTGAGCTCGCGCGGCTCCCCGGTGAAGCGGTCGTGCACCTCGGCCACGCCGAGGGTGGCGCGCTGCAACACGGTGCGTTTCTCCAGCCGCGCGCCGCCCTGGAGCAGGCGGGCGTTGGCGGTGGCCAGATCCCCGGAGCGGGACAGGTTGTTGCCGACGATGAGGTCGGGGGTCACCAGCGCGACCTCCCGACCCGCCCGCAGCAGCACCTCGGCGACGCCGACGCCGACCGGGCCGCCGACCGGGTCCCACACCACGACCGGACCGGCGGGCAGCGCGTCGGCCCGGTCCTGCGCGCAGGCGAGCAGGACCTCGGCAGCGGCCGCCACCTCGGCGCCCTCGGCGACATCGAAACTCGGTGCTCCGGGCCGGCCGCCAGCGGCGACGACGACGGGTCCGGCGTGCCCCCGCGCCTCCTCCACCGCAACCACCGTGCCCGGCTCGAGCGCCACCCCGTAGAGCCGGCACTCGCGTTCCAGCCAGTCGGCCAGGGCGTCGAACCGAGCGTGCCCGGGCAGCAGGGCGACGACGCGGAGCAGGCCGCCGAGACGCCGGGTGCCCTCGACGAGCCGGACGTGGTGCCCGAGCAGGGCCGCGATCCGGGCGGCCTCCAGGCCGGCCGGTCCGCCGCCGACGACGAGGACGTCGCGCACCCGGGCCACCCCAGCGCCGATGCGCGCGTCCTCCGCCTCGTAACCACTGGTCGGCTGGCCGACGCAGGTGACGATCGGGTTGCGCGGATCGCGCACCTGGCAGGTCTGGTTGCACAGGACGCACGGGCGGATCTGGTCGAGGTCCCGGCGCCGGGCCTTCTTGGCCAGATCCGGGTCCGCGATCTGGGCGCGGGTCATTTCGACCGCATCCGCCGCCCCGTCGGTGAGCAGCTGCTCGGCGTGCTCGACGTCGACGAGAGAACCCTGGGCGACGACGGTCACTGCGGGCGGCAGGGCGGTGCGCAGGGCGCGGGCCAGATCGACGCCGAACCCCGGCGGGGTGTGCCCGTCCGGTCGGCCCGCCCACGGGGTGTAGAGCGAGCCGCGAACGGCGGTCACCAGGTCCACCGGCGGGTAGACGGCGGAGGTGAGCGCAACCGCGATCCGGGTCGCCTCCGTCGGCACGATGCCGGCCCAGGGGGCGAGCTCGTCGCAGCACAGCCGTAGGGCGACGAGCGCGCCCTCAGCCGCCGCCCGGACGGCCAGCAGCACCTCGCGGGCGAAGCGGAGCCGGTCCTCGCCGTAGCCGTCGTCGCGCAGGTTGGTCAGCCCGGACAGGAACTGGCGGACGATACTGAGCTGGCCGGCGTCGATCTCCACCCCGTCACAGCCGGCCGCCACCGCGATCGCCGTCGCCTCCCCGAACCCGGCGACGACGGCCGCGATGTCCTCCTCCTCCATCACCTTGGGCACTTCCCGGCTGGCGACCTCCGGGACAGCGGACGGGGCCCACAGCGCCTGCTGGCTGTACGCGCTGGAGCCCTGGCCACCGGCGTGCCCGATCGAGGCGAGCACCAGCGCACCCTCGTCGTGACAGGCGGCGGTGATTGCGGCCCAGCCCGCGGCGCAGTCGAAAGCCAGCGGCGCGCGCTCGTAGGGCCAGTCCCCGGCGTGCACCGAAGCCGTCTCGGTGGTGACGACGCCGACCCCGCCGGCGGCGCGGCGGCGGTAGTAGGCGACGTGGCGCTCGGAGAACGACCGGCGCCGGCCCAGGTTCGTCTCGTGGCTGCCGAAGACGATGCGGTTGCGGGCGGTGCGCCCGCGCAGGCGCAGCGGCTCGTGCAGGGTCATGGCCGGCGCCCGATCGACACTGGCACCGGCCGCCGGGAGTGGCCGGGGCCGGGCGAGGGAATCGCCGCCGCCGCCACCGCGGTCAACGCCGCCTCCCCGTGTCCCAACACGCACTCCGGGTCCGGTCCGTCCAGGGCGATGCCGGTGAAGAACTTCGCCGCCATGCAGCCGCCCTGGCAGGCGTCGTAGAGGCCGCAGGACGTGCACGCGCCCGCGCTGCCGGGCGCACGCAGTTCCCGGAACAGCGGGGCTCCGCGCCACAGCGACGGGAACCCGCCCGGGTCGCGCACGCTGCCGGCCCGGAACCGCTCGTGCAGGACGAAGGGGCAGGCGTACACGTCCCCGACCGGGTCGATCAGGCACACCACCCGGCCGGCGCCGCACAGGTTCAGCCCGGGCAGCGGCTCGCCGAGCGCGGACAGGTGGAAGAACGAGTCGCCGGTCAGTACGCCGGGATGGGCCATCAGCCAGCGGTAGACCTGCCGCTGCTGGTCTTGGTCGAGCCGCAGCTGCGGCCAGGTCTGCGCGCCGCGACCCGAGGGCCGTAACCGGGTCAGCCGCAGCTGGGCGCCATACCCCGCGGCCAGCTCGGACAACGCGTCGAGTTCGGGTACGACGTGCCGCGTGACCACGACGCTGATCTTGAAAGGCCCGAAGTCCGCGGCCGCCAGCTCGTCCATGGCGCGGCGCGCCATCGCATAGGCGTCGGTACCGCGGATGGCGTCGTTGGTCTCCGCGGTGGCGCCGTCCAGGCTGATCTGCACGTCGACGTAGTCGGTGTCGGCCAGCCGGCGGGCCGCGGCGGCGTCCAGGCGAACCCCGTTGGTGGAGAACTTGACCCCCACGCGCCGGTCCACCGCGTGGTCGAGCAGGCTCCAGAAGTCGGGGCGAACCGTCGGCTCACCGCCGCCAATGTTGACGTAGAAGATGCCCATCTCGGCCATGGCGTCGACAACCGACATCGCCTCGGCCGTGGTCAACTCGTCCGGGTCACGCCGCCCGGACGAGCTCAGGCAGTGGATGCAGGCCAGGTTGCAGGCGTAGGTGAGTTCCCAAGTGAGGCAGATCGGGGCAGCCAGCCCGCTCTTGAAACGATCGGTCAACCGGCCGGGCCGGTTCCCGTCCCGGTCGCCACCGCCTCCGAGGTCACCTGCCGCGCCGGCTCCGGCGCGGGCCACCGCACCCGAAACTCCGCCCGACGCCGGCATCGACGTCAGGCCCGACTCCCACCGCTCCCCCGGCACCGCCTCCAGCACGTCGGTGTCGGCGAGCCGTTGCAGGGCGGCCGTATAGACCGATCGGTCCGGCGCGGGAACGCCGGCCGCACTCAGCGCGGCGCTCGCGCTGCTGGCGCCGTCGAGCGCGCGCAGGACCTCGAGCAACCGCGGGGTCTTGAGGAAGGCCAGTTGTCGGTTGTCGTAGGAATAGGCGAGCGCACCGAACGACTCCGGCCGCAGGGCGACGCTGGAGTTCAGCCGGTACGGCCGGTCGACATCCAAGGGTGCCATCGCCGGAGTCGCTTCGCCCGGCGCTAGTAGACGCCGCACATGCCGTCGATGGACACCTCTTCGACCAGCAGGTCCTCGACGTCCGGCGGCGGCGTCGGCTCCGCGGCGGGGTCGAGGCGCACGGCGGTCGCTTCGTCGACGGTGGGGACTGGTGCAGTCATGGCGAAACTCCTGACGGGAAGTGGCGGTGAAACGGTTTGGCGTCGGCGAGCGCGCCACCGGTGCCAGAGCTACCGGTGCCGGACAGGTCGGAATCGGGATTCGGGTTGCGGAAACCGCGGTTACGGACGCACGCCCCAGCGACATCACGCTATCCGCCCGAATCGGCCTCCCACGACTGACCGCCAGGCCACCACCTTCCCTGTCCGGACGGCCGGGTGGGTGCTGGCCGACCGGAAGGGTGGCGCCGAACAGCCGGGGGGGATTGCCCGCCGTCCCTATCTCGTCCGGTGCGGCCGGCACTACGGTCGGCGCACCGCGGACACCTACGACGTACCTCACAGCTCGCGCTCGAGGCTCGCCGGCCCGTGCTGCGCCGTCTTTGCTGGTGGCGTGGACGAGACGTGGCCGCGATGGCCGTGCACCGAGCAGCTGCCGGTGCCGCTCTCCGTCGGAAGGACGAGTCATGGACGCCGCCAAGCTCTGGCAGTTCCCCATCAAGGAGTTCCACCCGATGCCCCGCGCCCTGCTCGGTCCGGGCGCCTACGAGCTGATCGGCGTGGAGGCCAAGAACCTCGGCTTCAAGCGCAGCCTGCTCATGACCTCTGGGCTGCGCGGCACGGACATCATCGAAGACATCGTCGGCAAGGTGCGCTACCAGGGCGTCGACGTCGTGGTGTACGACCAGGTGGAGTCCAACCCCAAGGACTACAACGCCATGGACTCCTACGAGCTCTACACCCGAGAGAAGTGCGACAGCTTCATCTCGGTGGGCGGCGGCAGTGCCCATGACGCGTGTAAGGCGGCGCGCATCGTGGTGGCGCACGACGGCCGCAACATCAACGAGTTCGAGGGATTCAACAAGTCCGAGAACCCGAAGAACCCGCCGCACATCGCGGTGAGCACGACGGCGGGCACCGGCTCCGAGACCAGCTGGGCCTACGTCATCACCGACACCACCTCGGAGAAGGCTCCGCACAAGTACGTCGGTTTCGACGACGCCTCCGTGGTGACCCTGGCCATCGACGACCCGATCCTCTACTACGACTGCCCGCAGGACTACACCGCACAGTGCGGTTTCGACGTCCTGGCCCACGCCTCGGAGCCCTACGTCTCCCGACTCGACTTCGTGCCCAGCCTTGGACACGCGCTCAAGGCCGTGGAGCTCACCGCCACCCACCTGCGGCGCGCGGTTGCGGAGCCGACCAACTTCGAGGCCCGCCGGGGCATGATGTACGCGCAGTACATCGCCGCCCAGGCCTTCAACTCGGGCGGCCTTGGCATCATCCACTCCATCTCGCACGCCGTGAGCGCCTTCTACGACTCTCATCACGGCCTGAACAACGCCATTGCGCTGCCGCGCGTCTGGCAGTTCAACATGCCGGCCTGCTACGAGCGGTTCGCCGACATGGCCGTCGCCATGGGGGTGAACACCATGAACATGACGAAGGTGCAGGCCGCGGACGCCGCCCTGGACGCGGCGATCCAGCTGTCCAAGGACGTGGGCATCCCGGACAACTTCATGGCCATCAATCGCGGTTACACCTACGGCAAGAACCGGATGGGCACCGGCTTCTACAAGGATGCCGGTGAGCAGATCACCGGCGACGACGACGACATCGAGCGGATCGCCCGGCACATCCTCACCGACGCCTGCACGCCGGGTAACCCGCAGGAGTGCACGCTGGACAAGATGATCGGCGTGGTTCGCGAGTGCATGCACGGCACGTTGTAACCGCACACCTCCGGCCGCCGCCCGGGTTGGCCGGGTCCGGCTCGGCCGCACCGCGCAACTGTCTGCCAACCAGCCGGCCGCCGGGTGGCCCGAGTCCGACTCGACCGATCCGCACGCCATCCCGCCAGCCGAGACCGGAGGACTTCGTGACCGACTTCGCGAGCGTCGAGGAGGTGGGCAGCGGCCTCGCCGATCACGGTTACATCGCCGATCGGGCCCTCGCGACCACGGTCTTCCTGCTCACCCGGCTGGAAAAGCCGCTGCTCGTCGAAGGCCCGGCCGGAGTCGGCAAGACGGAGTTGGCCAAGTCCCTGGCGGCCGCGACCGGTCGGCGGCTGCTGCGGTTGCAGTGCTACGAGGGCCAGGACGAGACCAAGGCCCTCTACGAGTGGGACTACGGCAAACAGTTGCTCTACACCCAGGTGCTGCGCGAGAAGATCGGGGCCCTGCTGGGCGACACCACCGACCTGCGCTCAGCGGTGGAACGGTTGACCGCACAGGAGAGCGTCTTCTTCTCCGAGCACTTCCTGGCCTCGCGACCACTGCTGGAAGCGATCCGCTCACCGGAACCCAGCGTCCTGCTCATCGACGAGGTCGACCGGGCCGACGAGCAGTTGGAGGCCGTGCTGCTCGAACTGCTCGGCGAGTACCAGGTCAGCGTTCCGGAGATCGGCACCTTCGTCGCGGTGGTCCGACCCTATGTCGTCATCACGAGCAACAACACCCGGGATCTGAGCCCGGCCTTCAAGCGGCGCTGCCTGCACCTGTCCCTGACCTATCCCACCGCCGAGCGGGAACTCGCGATTCTGCGGACCAAGGACACCGGGCTGGCCGACCAACTTGCCGCCAGCCTGCTCGACGTCGTTCGGGGACTGCGCAACCTGGACCTCCGCAAGGCTCCGAGCATCAGCGAGGCGGTGGACTGGGCCCGCAGCCTCGCCGTCCTCGGGGTGACCTCGCTCGACGCCGACGTCCTGGCCGAGACCCTGTCGGTGGTGCTGAAATACGACAAGGACGTCGATCGGGCGAGCGTGGCACTTCCCGCTCTGCTGCGGGACGCGGCGGCGCGCGCGATGGCCGGGGCCTCCCCACCGGGAGCCCATCCCCACGGGGACCATACCCACGGGCCGCACGAAGCCAACGCGGACCACCACCACGACAACCAGGTAGCGGCGCGCTCGGCGTACGACCGCAACGGCCGGCACCCAGACCCACCCGAGCCCGTCAATCCACACGCCGCCGCCTACTTCGGGGCGGTCCGCCCCAGCGCCCCCTGAGGCGACAGCGGGTCATGGACCGGACGATTCACCGGTTTGCGCAGGTCCTCCGCGTCCGGGGGTTGACGATCAGCGTCGGAGAGGTGCTGGACGCCCTGCAGGCGCTCGCCGCGGTCGGTCTCGCGGACCGGGTGACCGTGCGGAGTGCGCTGGGCGTCGCCCTGGTCAAGGACGGCCGCGACTGGCCGACGTTCCTCGACGCTTTCGACGCCTTCTTCCGGGCCGACCCGCTGCCGGCAACCGGAAGTTCCGACCACGGTCACGATCACGGCCACGACGACCCGGACGCCGAGAGCACGCCGACATCGGTGATGGCGTCGCAGGAGCCGAGCGAGATGCCGGACAACAGCCACTCCCACGGCAAGCCGGTGGACATCCGCGACTTCTTTCACGAGAAGGACCTCGCGTCCGCCTTTCAGCCGCACCGCGAGGCGAACCGCGTCGACCTGTCCGCGCTGAGCCAGGAACTCGTGCTGCGCACCAGCCGGGACGCCGTCGACCGGGCCCTTGAGCAGTTCCGGCACCAGTTGGAAGCCCGCCGGTTGCACAATCCCGGGCATCCGGGGGCGCTGTCCGGCCTGGACAGCACCGTGGTCGACGTCGATCTGTCCGTGGCTGCCGAGCAAGCGCTGGCCGACCTGCTCAAGGAGCTGCCCGCCGACGACGCCCTGAGCGAGGCACTGCGCCGCCAGGTCGCCGGCGTCATCAAGGACCTGCCCGACCTGCTGCGCCGCTACCTGGAGCGCCTCCTCGCCGGCGACCTTGTCCCCTCCGCCGCTGCCGACGTCCGCCGGGCGCACGTCACGGCCATCGGTGAGCGGGAGCGGCGGGACATGGAAGAGGTGATCCGCCGGCTGGGTCGGCAGATGCGCGGCTCCCCGTCCCGCCGCCGGACGAGCTCGCCCGGCGGCCGGATCGACGTCGCCCGCACGATGCGCACGAACATGCGCTTCGACGGCGTGCCGTTCCGGCCGGTCATGGTGCGGCGCCGGTACGAGCGCCCGCGCCTGGTCGTCCTCGCCGATGTCAGCCTGTCCGTCCGCAACACCGCCCGCTTCACCCTGCATCTCGTCCACGGGCTGCAGAGCTTGTTCTCCCGGGTGCGGACCTTCGTGTTCGTCGCCGACCTGACCGAAGTCACGGAGTGCTTCACCGAGCACCCGATCGAGGACGCGCTGGGGCTCGTCTTCGGTGGCGCCCTGCTTGACGTCGACGCCAACTCCAACTACGGCGAGGCGCTGGCGCGCTTCGAGATCGAGCACGGCAACGCCGTCAACCGGCGCACCACCGTGATCGTGCTGGGCGACGGCCGCGGCAACGGCAACCCACCGAATGCGGAGGCCCTCGAGACGATTCGGCACCGGGCTCGACAGGTCATCTGGATGACCCCCGAGACCCGGGGCAGCTGGCGGCTCGGAGCCTGCGACATGCCGGCATACGAACCCTTCTGCGACCGGGTCGAGACGGTCCGGGACCTGCCCGCCCTGGAGAAGCTCACCAGCGAGGTGCTGACCAATGCCGTCGCCCGCTGAGTCCGCGGGCCCGCCGGCGGTCGACTGGGCCGCCCGCCGCCGCGGACCGGTCGGCCTGGTCGCCCCGGGGCGCTACACCGCCGGCGGCGTCACCGTCAGCCGCCGGGCCGTCGACGGCGACCTGGCGGTGACGCTGCCGGCCCCCAGCGCGCAGACTCCGCACTTCCGGGTGCACCGGCTGCCGGCCGGCGTCGTCGTCCAACACGACCTGCACCCCGGCGAGATCGACAACGACCTGGCCACCCACATCACCGCGGAGCTCTTCGGCCGCGGACCCTTTCGCGCTGCCGAGGACTTCGAGCACTGCCTGGTCGGACTGGTGGTCACCAGCGCCGAGGATCCGCTCGAGGCGTGGCTGCGGTTCTACCGAAACACCCTGCGGCGCCTTCGCCCCGGCAGTCCGACGATCGGTCCGGGCGCTATCGCGGACTTCGCCGACATCTACGCCACTGCTGCCGCACTGCAGTCCGGGAGCTCCGCCCTCGATGTCGGCTGCTGTTTCGGGTTCCTAGCGATCCGGCTCGCCGAGACCTGGCCGTTCCCCTCGGTCACGGGTCTGGACCGCGTCGCTGGCACGGTTCGGCTCCTCCGAGACGTGCTGGCCCGGCTCGGTCCTGAGGTTCGGCCCGAACCCCGGATCCGCCCCGTCTGCGCGGACGCGACCGCGCTGCCGTTTCCGGACGCCTCGCACGATACGGCGTACGCCGTCCACCTCCTCGAACACCTCGAACCCGCGCAGACCGCCATGGCGGTGCGCGAGTTGCTCCGGGTCGCCCGGCGGCGGGTCGTCCTCGCCGTTCCGCTGGAGAACGAGCCGGACGCCGCGTTCGGCCACCGGCAGACCTTCACCGTGGCCCGGCTGGTCGAGTTGGGCGCCGCGATGGGCTACCCGTACACCTGCTTTGACCAGTTCGGTGGATGGCTCGTGCTCGACATCCCGCCGAATCCACCCGCACCAGTACCGGCTGGAAGGCCCAGACGAAAGGAGACAGCGATGACCGAGCCGAACCAGGACCGTCCGGACGGCGGCGCCGCCGAGGTCGAGGGCGCGCAGTCCCAGAGCAAGCAGAACCCGGATCTCGCCGGTGCCGCCCGAGAGGTGGCGGAAGGAACCGACGAGCGCGGCGCCCCGACCCCCGGCGGCGGCTGAGCCCGCGACGGCGGACGGCACGCCGCAGCCGATGGGCTGCCGAGTGCCGTCCGCCGTCCTGCCCGTCTGTCACACCCCGGATTTCCCACTGCCGGGCCGCAGCCCACATTCGCTACCGAAGGAGAACCTGGTGCCTCGCTACATGGACGTGCACACCATCGAGGGCGGCGTGTCGGCGGCCGACGTCGCCAAGGCGCACGAGGCCGATCTGTCCGTACAGGACTCCCGCGGCGTCTCCTACCGGAACTACTGGGTGGACGAACGCGCCGGCAAGATCTTCTGCTTGGTCGACGCCCCGGATGCCGAGTCGGCTGCCGACGTGCACCGCGAGGCGCACGGACTAGTGGCCGACGAGATTTTCGAGGTTTCCGAGGGCTGAGATCTCTCAGAACGTGTCTCGAAAGCGCTGATCATGGCTTGATCTCACCAGTTGTAGGCCGGTGGGGTACCAGTCTCCACTCGGGCCAGCCGGCGCATCATCAGCGCGATCATCGCCCACTTGACCATCGCTTCGGAGTGTTCGATCGTCCGCTCGTAGTCGCAGGCCAGCCGGCGACAGTCTGGTGATCCAGGAGAAGGTTCGTTCCACCACCCAGCGGCGGGGGAGCACCTCGAAGCCACGTTGGCCGTCCCGCTTGCGCACGATGTCGACCAGCAGGGACAGCGCGAGCTTGGCCCACTCGACCAGCTTGCCGGCGTAGCCGCAATCCGCCCAGACCAGGCTGACCCCGGGCAGCGCGGCGCGCAGTCGAGCCAGGCCCTGCTGGACACGCTCGCATATGCGGCATGAGCCCATGCCGGCAGTGCGAAACTCCACACCGGAGCACCTAGCGAGCCGCTAGCGGCCGATCTTCGGTGCTGGCAAGCGCTCGCCGAAGGTCCCGCGCGGTCATGACGGCACGAGAATCCCGCGCCCCTGCCGTCGGCCGGAATCGAGATCGTCCATGGCGTCGTTGACCGCGTCGAGCGGATAGGTCCGGGTGTGCAGCGTCACCTGCCGGGTTTGGGCCAGCACCATAAGCTCGGCGAGCTCGTTGTAGCTGCCCACCAGGTTGCCGACGATGTTGCGCTCGGTGGAGATCACGTCGATGGCTGCCACCTCGATGGTGCCGCCGTACCCGATGACGAAATCGCTGCCGGCGCGTCGCGTCATCTGCCACGCGTCCCGCTCGGCGCCGTGCCCGCCAACGAAGTCGAGTACGACCTCGGCACCTGCTCCGTCGGTCATGTCGAGCACACGCTGGACGTGTGAGCCGTCGACGCGCACCGTCTCGTGGGCACCCCAGTCGTGCGCCAGCTTCAACGCATCCTCGTTGGGGTCGAGCACGACGATCCGGGTCGCGCTGAGGGCGCGTAGACACTGGATGCCGATGTGCCCGAGGCCGCCTGCACCGATGACCACGCACGTGCTGCCAGGGTGCAGTAGCGGCAGCGCTTTCTTCACCGCGTGGTACGCCGTCAGCCCGGCGTCGGCGAGAGCGGCGACGTCAGACGGTTGGGTGCCGGCGTCGAGCTTGACGACCGACCGCGCCGAGGTGCGGAGGAACTGCGCCATCCCGCCGTCGACGTCGATGCCCGGGAAGGCGCTGCTGCTGCAGTGCACGTCGTCGCCGTTGCGACAGGCGCGGCAGAACCCGCACGTCACCAGAGGGTGCAGGATCACGGTGTCGCCCGGCCCCAGATGCTCGACGGCGGAGCCGACCTCACGCACCCAGCCGGCGTTCTCGTGGCCGAGCGTGTAGGGCAGGGCGACATGGCTGCGGTCGGCCCACTGCCCTTCGACGATGTGCAGGTCGGTGCGGCACAGCCCTGCCCCACCGATCTCGACAAGCACGTCGTAGGGACCCTTGACCGTCGGCTCGGGCACCTCCTCGACCACCGGGCGCTGCTCGTAGTGGTGCAGCCGCACTGCCTTCACGGCGACCTCCCGGGTCGAATGCCGACATCTGGCGGACTGCCGGCCACGCCCCGCCATGCTCCCGCCGGTCACCCCGCCGCAGCAACTTGGCTCTTGTCGCCGTACGGCCGGCCAGGACGAGAGTCGGGGGCGCAGCCGTTCAGACCCTGATTTTGCAGCCGACCATCGGTGACGCCTGACGGATGATCGTTTCGGGCTGGCGGGCAGCCCGGTCGGGCGCTGCGGCGTTCGATTGGCGGCAATCCTGGCCGGCGGGGGCATGCGAGGTCAGTGTTGCGGCCGACTGAGCTGAACCCGGGCAGGGGTGATCACCGATGGGTGCCGCAAAGAGTGTCCGGGCACCGGTCAGCCGAAGCAGGGCAGCGCGTGGATGCGCCGCAGCGCCGCAGCGCCGCGGCGACGGCCTCGAGGTGCGGGTAGCCGGCGGCGAAGCGCGGGTGCAGCCGCCGGCCGTGGCGGACCAGCCGGGCGGCGACGTTGCGGAAGGCCAGCCGCAGCCGCTTGTCGCGGGCGCGGCGCAACGCCCGGGGCAGCGCCAGGGTGCGTGGCCAGAGGGCGACGTTGGGCGCCGGCGCGCCGGCCGGCCAATACAACCAGTTGCCGAAGAACGGCTGCACCGGCGCGTGGATCATCCCGAAGTCATGCTTCAGCGCCCGGATGGTGTCCTCGCCGGATGCCGCCGCGCAGCCGGTGGTGCGCCTCGACGGCCGCGGCGCTCATCCGCTCCGGGCCGACGTTGGTGATGATGGCGTGCAGCCGCCAGTGCTCGGAGTCGTCGATGGCCAACTGGTCGCCGGCGGCCTTGGGTTGACGGCGCACGATCAGCCGAACGGTGCGCCCGAGCAGGGTGGTCGTGGTCGCGGCGATCTCATTGCCCTGCTCGGTCCTGCGGCCGAGCGCCGGGGTCCAGACCGTGGCCGGGTCGGTGGCCAGCGCGTGGACCACGGCGGCCACCGGGGCGTACTGCCTGGCCGTCACCGAGAAGTCCGCGTGGTGACGCTCGGCCGCGGCGAGCGCTTGGTCTTGGTAGCCGGCCGAGTCGAGGCGGATCCAGCGCCGGTAGCGGTCCCGGGCCCCGGTCGGGACCGCGGCCACGCACTCGTCGATGCAGCTGCCCATCGCCCGGCCGTCAGCGCCCGGCCGTCAGCGCCCGGCCGTCGTTGGCCGCACCGCCGCGGGCGGGTAGCGCCAGCACGTCCCCGCCTCTCCCCGCACACCCCGACCAGCGGGGACAGCGCGGTCTGCCCGGTCCGGGAGAAGGCGCTGCCCTGCTTACCCGGGCCATAGACCGCCACCCGGGTGGCGTCCGGGTCGATTGTCAGCCGGTCCCCCTCGGGCGCGGCCCCGGCCGCCCAGGCCCGGCGCAGCATGACCCGGTTGGCGGCCGCCGC
>Ga0097691_1002095_pt1 | contig 13846 bp, 11 predicted proteins | sample NGESurdeep072012_8_FD_72858 | JGI IMG/M metagenome (GOLD analysis project Ga0097691, IMG submission 72858) | Arctic peat soil microbial communities from Barrow, Alaska - NGEE Surface sample 210-1 deep-072012 | ecosystem: Environmental > Terrestrial > Soil > Wetlands > Peat ...
GTAGCCGGCGTCGGCGCTAACGGCCTGGGGTTGGGCCCCCACATTCTGCTTCACCTGCTCCACCATGGGCACCAATTGCTGCTTGTCGTTGCTCTGCTGCGTTACCTCCGCCGCCACGATCACCTGCGCTTCCCCATCCACCGCGATCTGCGCGTTGTAGCCTTGCACGAAGCTGCCCTGGTGGCCCCCATCGGGCATGATCCGGCTTTCCGGGTCGGTGAAGTTGCGTTGCGCTTTCGGGTCGGGCACCGCCTGCTCCGGATCCGGCACCTGCGGTTCACGTCCGCTCACCTTCTTGCCCGTGCGGGCTTCTTGCTCCTGGCGCTGCCTGATCTGAGCTTCGGCGGCAGCTTTCTTTTCCTCGGCCTTCTGTTTGGCTTCCGCTTCCAACTCCGCTTTCGCCGCTCGAATCTTCGCCAGCCGGCTCTCCCGCTGCGCCAACTCCGCCGGTAACTCGTCGCCCGTCTGATCCTTCCCGTACTGCTCGTCTTCGGCCGCATCCACCGCTTCGGCACGCTGCAGCAGCGCTTCCACTTCTGCTTGCAGTTTCTTCTCCGCTTCGCTCATCCGCTCATAGCTCATCGCCTTGTGCTTGCTGGCATTCCCCTGGATCTTGCTGCCATCGATCGCCACGTGTCCCAGCTTCACCAGTCCCGCTTTCTCACACAACTGCAAGGCTTGGCAAAACAGCCCCGCCAGCGCCCCCAGATGCCGCTTGCGGAACTCTGCCAAAGTGCTATGGTCGGGATGTTCGTCGGCTGCCAAGTACCGAAACGCTATATCCTCGTAGGTCTTCGCCTGGATCTTGCGCGAGCTGTAGCTCCCGATGCAGTAGCCGTAGAGCAACACCCGCACCATCATCGCCGGGTCATAGGCGGCTTGCCCGCGCCCATCCTTTTCTTCATAGGACTCATAGATAGCCCCAAGATCCAAGGCATCCACCACATCCACCAGAAAGCGTGCTAAGTGCTTTTCTGGCAGCCAATCATGCAGGGACGGCGGGAGTAGCAGCGCCTGGTTCACATCCGCGGATCGAAAGCACTTTCCCATGGCCGCATCTTAAGCCCAAACACCCTCTGGAAAAACTGTCATGTTTGGTGCTTCGCAGAATCTATTCCCGACAGACTCCTAGCATCTATCGATCGGGCCAAAGAGGCAGCCGTCCGCGTTCTGCTTCATAACGCGCGGGGGCCATTTCAAGGACTTCCACGGACCGCCGGATGGGGATATCCGGAGCCCTACACGCGAGATCTGATGATTTCAGCATTGGGCCTTCTGGTCACCGGCAATGAAGAACTTACCGATGCGCTGCGCCGCACACTGGTGGCGCTGGCAACCAATCAGACGCCGCTTGGCCACATCCCATCAATCGCGCACGATCCCGGCGACCGTGGCGCCAGCGATTCCACGCCGCTTTTCCTCTTTGGCCTGGCACTGTGCAGGAGGTCAATCAACGAGCCGGAGTTCCTCAAAGAGGCGGCGCACAACGCACTGAAGTGGATGCGGTACCAGAGCCCTAAGGACACTGTGATGGTCGCGCAATTGCCGACCAGCGACTGGCGTGACGAGCAGTGGGTGCTCGGTTATGGGCTATACGTGAATGCATTGGTTTACGCTTACCTTGCGCTTTATGGCGAACACGAGTCCGCCGGTCGCCTGCGCGACCTGATGAACGGGCTGGCTGTCCCCGCCGACGAACGGAACCCACACGAGCACGAGCGTCTTGTGGTGCCGTCCAAGCCGTATTACGCCCTCTACTCCTACAAGATGTACAACAGCGAGCGTTTCGATTTGCTGGGCAACAGCCTGGCGATCCTGACGGGGATTGCCTCGCTCGATCGGGCGCGAAACATGGTGGCGTGGGTTGAGGCCGAGTGCCAGGCGATGCGGGAACACGGGGATCTGACCGTGGATCTGCCACCGTGTCTGTTTCCGTATATCTTGCCCCAACATCCCGACTGGCGGCCGCGATACGAGCGATTCAATCAGCCTGGCGAGTATCACAACGGGGGCGTCTGGCCATTTGTCTGCGGCTTCTACGTAGCGGCAGGGCGTATGGGCCTGGCCGAGCGGAAGCTGCTGGCGCTGACCGAACTGGTCAAACCTTGGCACGAAAACGACGCAGACTGGGGTTTCGACGAGTGGATTAAGGCGCAGACAGGCCAACCCAGCGGACGGACTGGCAGACGTGGTCGGCTGCCATGTACCTATACGCTGCCGAGTGTGTGCAGCAGCAACGCACCCCGTTCTTTGACGAGATCCGCATAGGGTGATCCGGGCGCAACTAAGTAGCCGGCGGGCAGCTTTCCGACCCGAAATAGCGCTGGCATTCTTCCTTCGAGAGCGTGAATAGGCGGATGCGGTCGCGGACCTGGGCGCGGACAACACGTTCGAGATCTCCGATCATCGAGAACGCCACGCATGCGTTGCCGGCGAGCTCCTGCCCGAGGCTCAGGGCTGCAGCCGCGACGCGCTGGTCGCCACTCTTGATCTGCTCCAACTCGGCAGCAGCCCGTCGACGCAATGGGCGTACAAATAGAGCTGGATGGTACGTGCTCCGGCAAAATCAGCAAGAAACAGCCGGGTCGTCACAGCAAGGATGGCAGAGAGCTGCGTCAACGACATCGATTGCATTCCACCTAGGAAGTCGAGTGCCGAACGCCGCATTCGGGCGACCTCGCCAAAGGCGAACAAGTACGTCGAACGGCTGCAAAGGAACGGCTCATGAAAGAGAATTATAAGGTCCGCAAGATTGCTTTTGTCGGCGGTCACTTGCCACGCAAGTGCGGCATCGCGACGTTCACGTCCGACTTGTTGGCGGCCGTCGCCGCTGCGCATCCACAAAACCAGTGTCTCTCGGTTTCCGTCAATGACGTTGAGGGTGGCTATAAGTACCCCGAAGTAGTTCGCTTCGAAATTGAGGAACAAGACCTTTCGTCCTATCTACGTGCCGCGGATTTTCTCAACATCAGCAACGTGGACATCGTCTGCTTGCAGCACGAGTTCGGCATTTTCGGGGGGCCCGCCGGCGGTCATATTTTGGCATTCCTGCGCGAATTGAGGATGCCTGTTGTCACCACGCTCCACACCATTCTGCGTGAGCCGAGGGCTGACCAACGGCGCGTGATGCAGGAGTTAATCTCACTGTCGACGCGGCTCGTTATCATGGCTGAGCGCGGACGACAGATGCTACAGGACATCTACCAGGCGCCCTTGGCCAAAATCGACGTAATCCCGCATGGCATTCCCGACGTTGGGTTTGTCGATCCGACTTATTTCAAGGACCAGTTCGGTGTAGAAGGCAAGGTGGTGCTCCTCACGTTTGGGCTACTCTCCCCGAACAAGGGAATCGAACATGTGCTCAACGCTCTGCCGCATATTCTGTCTGAGCTTCCCGACGTCGTTTACATTGTCTTGGGTGCCACCCATCCCAACGAATTGCGCGAGCATGGCGAGGCCTACCGGCTTAGCCTCGAGATCCTAGCCAAGAAGCAAAAGGTCGAAAAGAACGTTATCTTCTACAACCAGTTCGTCGACCTTGAAAATTTGAAGGAGTTCCTCGGCGCCGCGGATCTTTACATTACGCCTTACCTCAACGAAGCGCAGATCACGTCAGGCACACTGGCCTACGCGTTCGGCTCTGGCAAGGCGGTGGTTTCCACCCCGTACTGGCACGCGGCGGAATTGTTGGCGGAGGACCGAGGCGTGTTGGTGCCGTTCGGGGATTGCCAGGCCGTGGCACGCGAGGTGATCAGTCTGCTGCGCGACGACACCCGCCGCCATGCCATGCGCAAGAACGCCTATCGGATTGGCCGTGACATGGTGTGGAGCAACGTCGCACGGCAGTACATGCGTTCGTTCGAGTCATCGCGACTGGAAGGAGCGGCGCGGTCTCGAAAGTCTCTCGCCACCAAGACACTCGACCAGAAGCCGCGCGAACTGCCTGAGCTTAAGTTGAGTCATCTCTTCCGGATGACTGATTCCATCGGAGTCTTTCAGCACGCCATTTTCAGCGCACCAAACTTTTCTGAGGGTTATTGCGCCGACGATAATGCGCGTGCGTTGGTTCTCGCGGTGCTACTCGGTGAATTGGGAGAGGACCCGGAAGGATTGCGGACATTGGCCACCACCTGCACGGCCTTTCTCCATTACGCGTTCGATCTCAAAACGAAACGCTTCCACAACCACATGAAATTTGACCGCCGCTGGCTCGACTCCCAAGGATCTGAGGACTGTCAAGGTCGAACGCTCTGGGCCCTAGGCGTATGCGTGGGGCGATCGCCATTCCGGAGCTTCCAGATGCTGGCCGGACAACTCTTCGCGCAGGCATTGCCTCCCGTCACTGAATTCACTTCGCCGCGAGCCTGGGCGTTCGGCCTTATCGGTATCCACGAATACCTGCGGCGGCTAAGCGGCGACAGCTTGGTCAACCAGACTCGTGAGACGCTTACTTCAAAGCTCATGGAACTCTTCGACGCGCACGCCAAACCGGACTGGTGTTGGTTTGAAGACGAGCTATCGTACGACAATGCAAAGCTCGCCCACGCTCTGATTCTGAGCGGACGAGCAACCGGGCAAATGGCCGCGTTTGAACGAGGACTACAAGCCCTACGCTGGCTGATGGAATTGCAGATATCCGAGAATGGTCACTTTCGGCCAATTGGCAGTAACGGATTCTATCGCCGTGGCGGCACGCGCGCCAACTTCGACCAGCAACCCATTGAAGCACAAGCAATGGTCTCAGCCTGCCTGGAAGCCTATCTCGCGACCTCGGACGTCTGGTGGTACGAACGCGCGCAATGCGCGTTCGACTGGTTTATCGGCTGGAACGATCTCGGCTTGGAACTCTACCAGCCCGAGACAGGTGGCTGCTGCGATGGATTGCACGTGGATCGGGTCAATGAGAACCAAGGAGCGGAATCCACCCTAGCCTTCCTGCTATCGTTAGCGGAAATGCGCTTGGCGCAAAACATGGTGACAAGTTTTAGGGAACCGATCACCATCGAAAAGTAATGGCCACTTCCCGTCTTTTTCTCTGGAGCATCTCACGCATGATCGCAAACTCAATTCACCTCAACCGCACAGCCACGATCCTGAAGCCCGACCGGTCACGCGTGCTTCTGCGGCCATTCAGTCCCGGGGATTCCCAACGCGTCGCTGGGATTATCGCCAGGATCATGTCGCTCCCGGAAGACCAGGTCGGCTTCCTACTGGACGAAGTCTCCGCTGAATTCTCTCAGCGACATCAGCATATCCACAAACTCTTTCTGGAACGGTTTGAACAAGTCCACCAGATGCTTGCGACTGATGGGGAGCTCTCCGAACAGCGGCGGCTGTTGATCGGCTCCTATTTCCTGGCCGAATATTCTTTAGAGTCCGCTGCGCTGTTCAATCCCTCCATTGTCCCGCACCCCGATCAAACTGACGTAGCGCCAGGCGCTCTGCGGTTCATTCTCAGCTTGCGTGCCACGGGAGAAGGGCACATTTCCTCCATCACCTTCCGAACCGGTATCATCCATGCCGATCATCGGATCGAGGTAGCAGTCCCTTCTGGCTTCCTCACCGAGCCCCGTCAAGTCCCAAACCCCCTGTATGATAAGGCGCTGTTCGCGCGGAAACTCTTTGAACTGGGATTGACCAGCGAATTCACCCGCCGGGTCATGAGCAAACTCGGTGAGTCGTTCGCACTAGAAGAACTTCGTGGCAGTCTCGAAGACGAGGTAAAGCAGTCCCGTCTGGCGGATGGAACGGGGCAAGAAGACCAAAACGCAGCACAGGGAATTTGGATGCTGGCCCGGTCCAACTATGAGGTTCAGTTCCAGCCCGAACAGCGGCTGTCCGAACGCATCATTTTCCCAGCGACGCCCTCGCAGCGCAACGGAATCGAAGACGCCAGGTTTGTCTGTTTTCAAAATGATGATGGCACTCGGGTCTACTACGCGACCTTCACCGCCTTCGATGGCAAGGTGGTCGTGCCAGAACTGGTAGAGACTCCTGACTTCCTCCTCTTTCGATTCATTACTCTGAATGGTCCGGCCGCCGAAAACAAAGGCATGGCCATCTTCCCACGGAAGATCAACGGCGTCTATGCCATGCTCTCCCGTCAGGACAACGAGAACATCTACCTTATGTTTTCCGACAACGTCCACTTCTGGAACGAACGCAAGGTGCTGCTCAGGCCGATTTTCCCGTGGGAACTGGTCCAGCTTGGGAACTGCGGAGCCCCCATCGAGACCGATGCAGGATGGCTGGTCCTCAGCCATGGTGTCGGTACCATGCGAAAATACTGCATCGGCGCGTTCCTCCTCGATCGCGATGATCCCGCTAAAGTGATCGGCCGCCTCCGCGAACCCTTGCTCAAATCCAACCAAAGCGAGCGTGAGGGCTACGTGCCCAACGTCGTTTATACATGTGGCGCTCTCCTCCATAATGGCGAGTTGATCATTCCCTATGGTCTGGCCGATCACGCCACAGGTTTCGCCACTGTTCCACTGGATGAGGTGCTGGGCGCCATGCATTAGGAAGATCGTTGAACAGCATGAGAATTTCCGTTACGCACTCGACCGTGGACCGCTACGATTACCCGGTGCACCTCGAACCGCACACCTTTCGGCTTCGGCCACGCACGAACAGCGCGCAACTGCTGCTTACGTTCGAGATTCAGATTTACCAGCGCCCGCGGCGGGTACGGCCGAATGTTGGATCAGGATGGCAATCTCGCTTTGCACGCGTGGTGATGCACCGACCCGGGAGTTGAGCGTGCTGAGCCGATTTAGTGTTGAGATGCTCCGCGAGAATCCATTTGACTTCGTTCTAACCGGCGAATCGTTGAATCTTCCGTTGTGGTATCTGGAACCGTTGTGTGCGGCTTTAGCTCCTTACCAAAATGACGTGCACGTCGCCGAAGCGGTGAAGCAGTATGCGAAATCGGTAGCCGTCATTGCGCAATGGAACACGTTATCATTTCTGGCGGTCTTGAACACACAGGTCTTTCAAACCCGCCGCCAGGTGATCTGGCCAGACGGTCCGCCTTGGTCGTCTGACCTGTCGTTGAGCTTGCTCGAGGGATCTTGCCGCGATCTGGCTGTTCTATTCTGCGATTTTTGCCGTGTTATGGGAATCGCAGCAAGGTTGGTTAGTGAATATGAACGGGCGTCTGCGGGCTGGCAGGATTCGTACATGCACGCCTGGGTCGAAGTCTGTTTGCCCGGCGCCGGCTGGCGCGGGTACAATCCTTCTCGCGGTCTCGCCGTGTCCAGAGCACACGTTGCGGTAGCCGCTGGTTTCGATCACGATCTCGCGTGTCCCGTGGCGGGCTTGTATCGCGGTGGATCACGGTCACAGATGGAGGCTTCGCTGCGCATGCATGTCGATCCAGATCGTTCAATATCATGACCATTCCCAACAAAAGAGTGGCTGTCCTGTCGCCGGTAGCCTGGCGAACGCCTCCCCGGCAATATGGCGCCTGGGAGACGGTGGCTAGTAATATCACCGAAGGACTCGTCGCCCGTGGCTGGGATGTGACGTTGTTCGCCAGCCGGGATTCTGTGACTCGCGCTCATCTGCATGCCGTCGTGGACAAGGGATATGAAGAGGATTCCGGCATCGATCCGAAAGTGGCCGAATATCTCCACATCTCCGAAGCATTCGAGCACGCTTCTGAATTTGACCTGATCCACAGCCATTACGACTTCATGGCATTGACCCACACACGGCTGGTTAAGACCCCGGTGCTCACCGCCATCCACGGATTCTCGTCGCCCAAGATCATGCCCGTCTATGAAAAGTATCGTGACGGATATTTTGTTTCCATTAGCGACTCCGATCGCGCGCCGGGCTTGAATTACCTGGCGACAGTCTACAACGGGATCGACCTCGCGTTGTACCCGTTTCAGGAATCTGCCGGTGATGACCTGATCTTCCTTGGCCGGATTCACCCAGACAAGGGTGTCCATCTGGCGATTGCTGTTGCTCGCCTGAGTGGCCTGTCACTGCTCATCGCGGGAATCATCCAAGATGAAAGGTACTTCCGAGAACAGGTTGAACCCTACCTTGACGATCAACAGATTCGCTATATCGGACCGGTGGACGTGCAGGGCAAGAACGAATTGTTCGCCCGGGCGCGAGCTCTACTGCACTTGAACACCATTCCAGAACGATTCGGTCTTGTCTTAGCAGAAGCCAACGCTGCAGGAGTCCCCGTAATCGCCATGGACCTTGGCTCGTGCCGTGAGGTGATCCAAGGCGGGCAGACGGGGTTTCTGGTCAACAATGTCAACGAGGCGGTACGGGCCCTGGAACGCCTTTCTGAAATCGATCGCAGCGTCTGCCGCCAACGGGTCCAGCAATGCTTTTCCATCGAAACCATGGTGGAGGGATACGAGCAGGTTTACTCCACTATTTTTGATCTGGAGGAGAAGAGACAGTCATGAAGAAGGACATCGTCAGACGATATGGCCACAACCCGATCCTTACCAAGGCGGAGATCCCCTACCCGGTGGAGACTGTTCACAACGCAGCGGTAGTGAAGCATGGGGAGGAGTACATCATGCTCTTCCGCTCCCATCTCCGCACGGGCCGGTCCATCATTGGCTTGGCCCGCAGTCCCGACGGATTCCACTTCACCGCCGATCCAGAGCCCTTTTTGATTCCTGCGCGGGACAGCCCATTTGCCGCCTATGAAGAGTTCGGCGTGGAGGATCCGCGCGTGACCGGGCTGGAGGGGGAGTACATCATCACCTACAGCGCCTACTCGCGAGATGGAGTGCGGATCGCTCTGGCCAAGACGAAGGACTTCCGTCAGGTGGAAAGGGTCTCCCTGATTACGCAGGCGGATTATCGGAATGTGGTGATCTTTCCCGAAAAGTTTGGTGGACTCTATGCCCGGCTTGACCGTCCCCATTCGGAGATCGCCCCATGGTTAATATGGATTTCCTATTCTCCGGATCTACGCTATTGGGGTGAATCCCAGCTCATCATGAAGCCCGTACCGTATCACTGGGATGAAATGAAGATCGGTCCCGGCGCGCCGCCGATCAAAACCGGCCAGGGATGGCTCTCCATCTATCACGGGGTTTTCCAGACAATGGATGGATCGGTCTATCGTTTGGGGGTTGCTCTTCATGACCTACAGAATCCCGCGAACGTTATCGGTATGGGCGAGTCATGGATTCTGCAACCTGAGTAGGGCGCGCCAAGCAACACGAAGAAATACGGAGGAGCGAAGACCGCCAACGCCGCTAGGCCTGCTCCAACGGCGCCGCCCACGAGATACCCGATGAAGGCCGCGGTGATCACGATTGGCCCGGGCGTGATCATGGCGATGGCAACGGCATCCACAAACTGGCGTTCGGTCAGCCAATGGTAGTGACCGACGACTCCGCCATACAGGAAAGGAACGATCGCAAGTCCGCTGCCAAAGACGAACGCTCCTGCCTTCGCGAAGAACAGGAACAACAACCCAAGAGTTCCCGGAGTGGCTGCTCCGGCGCCGCCCGTGATGAGCTTAGCCATGATGTTCGGCAACACCACCGGGGAGGCGTGCGCGGGTAGCGATGGTGGTGCTTTCACCAGCATAGTGATGACACCGCACAGTAGGAAGAGCCAGACGATCTCCGATTGTGCCCAGGCTGTTGTAATAGCCATGGCAAGGAAGATCACCCAGAGCAGTCGGTCCTTCCCCACCGTACCCCGCAGCAGCTTGACCGCGCTCCTCGCGATGATTGCGATTACCGCAGCGCCAATTCCATAGAACATGCCGTGGATCCAGGGAAGGCCGCCGAACTGCACATAGAACACGGCCAGCACCATGACCATGAGAAATGAGGGCACAATGAACGCGACTCCGGTGAGGGTAGCGCCGAGTGGTCCGGCTCGAAGCCAGCCGAGATAGATAGCGAGTTGCGCAGCCAGAGGGCCGGGCGAGAGTTGGGAAAAGGCCAGGCCTTGCAAGTAATCCTGCTGCGAATACCAGCGGCGCTCTTCGACCAGGTCCCTCTGCATGTAACCCACAAGAGCAATGGGACCGCCGAAGCCCGCTGTGCCGAGCCGCAAGAAGTACACTAGCAATCGCGAAAGCGAAACCGGCACAACATTCGATTCGGATGGGTGCGGTCCTGTCTCTGTCATTTGAGCAAGATGGAAGTACCCGCGTTGGACCTCGTCTATTTCGCTGAGTTCGTCTTGTCGATCGCGGCGCGCAAGATCTTTGCCAGACTCACTGCGTCGTCGTTTGCCCAGAAGTGCATGTAGAAGAGCCTCGGCACGTCATCTAGCGCATGGCTATGCAAGGCCATTACTTGCACGCCATTGTCTTGCAGGACCTTCAAAACCAGTCCAACCTCATTCCCGGTCATAGCGAAATCCCCGGCTATGGCGGCCCGTCCATTGCCGGTCGGCTGGAAATTAAAGGCGGTACCTGCTCCCATCGAGGGGGGCGTTTCCATCCCTCCTTCGGTAAGCTTCTCTCCGCGTGGAACGTTGAAGTGCAGAACTCCACCGCTCACGTTGCCTTTGCGCCCCATGGTGTTCTCGACAGCAGCGACATCGAATCCAATATCCGCGCTTTCTTTGGTGCTGCCTCCCTGGGGAATAGGCGTCTTGGTCAGCCCAACCGCGTGCTTGATTGTCTTGGCGAACTTTACCGGGTCACCGTGCCCGCCCATGTGGACGTACATGAGTTTCGGCGATTCTCCAACCAGATGGTTGTGCAGCGCTGTTATTTCGACGCCTCCGTCCTGCAAAGCCTTCATCACCGGCGCGACTTCGTCTTCGGTGAGGACCAGATCACCCATAACCATCGCATCGTTGTCGCCGACCGAATGGAACGCTGCCCAGGAACCGAGCGCAAGACCTGGCTTGATTTTCGTGCCAGCGAGGGTGACGTGGAGGTCCTTGCGCGGCATGTTGAAACGAACTACATCTCCAGGCAAGTTGGCCGGTGGAAATCCGAAGACGTCTTCGACACTCTTCCACTTACCTGCGGTGGCCGCCTTCTGGTCTCCGATGGTCTGTGCCAGGGAGGTTGTGTGCAGGGAAACGAGCACGAGGATTACCGCAACCAGAGAGGACATCCTAATCGATGACAAGTTTGTGTTCTTCACTTGAGTTCCTTTCATGCAAAATTGCGATGGCGTTCATTTCGCGATGACCTTCAAGTTGTCGAAATACGTGACGGAGTCGGCTTTCGTCCAGAGACCAACTTTGCCGGCATCCTTGAATGTGCCGTCCGTCGCCTCGATCTTTTTGTCACCGTCGTAATAGCAGGTGATCTTGCTTCCGACCACCTCCACGCGAAGTTCGTGCCATTCTCCTGACGTAACCTTGAGGTTCGCTCCGGCGAACTGGCTGCGGCGACCATTCACTACGTGGTAGAGCCGGTAATTGTTTTCGAGAGCATTAGCGCGAACGATGTAGTAGTTGTTCGGATCCTTCAGCCGGAAAACCAGTCCTCCGGCTCGATCGACGCGTCCCGAAACAACCTTGAACCTCACGCTTATGTCCAGGTCTTGAAACGATCCCTCGTCGGCGATCAGCAGCGGGAAGCGGTAATCGGTTTGATCGGCGGATGTCTGAGCCACGACATTGGGTTTCGATGGAGCCGTTGGATCTCCAGTCACGGCCCACTTTTCCGAAGAGCCGCCGCCCGTTTTGGCGGTGTGAAACTTCGCAGGCAGCTGCCCGGGCGTATCACTGTCGAAGTCGTAAACGAACTGTTTGCCGGCTGGTTGCAGTGGAGCAGGTTTCTCCTGGGCGACCGCCGCGGGCGTGGCTGGGCCTTCCTCGCCCTCCTCATCTTCATCGGCATCGGGTTTTTCGGCAGGTTTTTGAGTGGCCGTTTGTGAGGCCCCGGCTTTTGAAGCAGCGGCCTGCTCTTCGTCTCTGTCTCGGTCCCTCTCTTTGCAGGACGCCATAGCGGCAAGTCCCAACAGCACAATTGTAAAGAGCGCGAATTTTAACCCAGACATGTCCTTCTCCCTTCAGCGCCACATACAAACAACTCGAGATGAGCTTAGCGGTGGCGCCTGAAGATTCCCTGAAGACTCCGTGGCAAAACCGCCCATGGAACTGTGGTTCAAGACTGAACCGGCAGGCTCACCATAAAGGAGGAGCCGACCCCTAACGAGCTTTCAACCCTGATCTCTCCACCGTGGGCTTGCGCGATCCAATGTCCAATCGAAAGTCCCAGTCCTGTGCCGCCTGAATCGCGGGAGCGGGCTTTGTCAGCTCGATAGAAGCGTTCGAAGATGTGTGGCAAGTCGGCTTCGGGGATTCCGATCCCAGTGTCCTGCGCCACAATTTCCGCGCGGACGCCCGTACTTCGAATGGTCAGACTGACGGTTCCACCGCGAGGCGTATACTTTACCGCATTGTCGATGAGGATCAGCAGCAGGCGCCGCAATGACTCAGGATCGCCCTGTACCCGGATCGGCGCCTCAGGTATGACGGCTTTCCACGTGAGCTGCTTGGCTTCGGCCAGGGTTTGCGCCTGAGTACAAACGTCCCGAGCCAGCGCGTTTAGATCAGTCCGTTGAAAATGTAATACCTCGGTGCCAGTGTCGGAACGCGCCAGCAACATCAGATTCTCAATTAACGCCGACGTTCGCTCGGATTCGGCCAACACTTCCTGAAGCGAATTGCGATACTCGTCATTTGTCCGCGGATTGTCGAGGGTAACCTCAGCGCGGGTGCGGATCAGGGCTATCGGGGTTCGCAGCTCGTGCGAAGCGTCGGCGGTGAACTGAGTAATGCGCACGACGGCAGCTTCAATTCTGTGCAACATGTTGTTCAGCGTTTCCGCCAGTTGCTGCAGTTCGTCTCCCGTTTGCGGCACCGTAACGCGTTGGGATAGATCTTGTGGAGTGATCGCCTGGGCTGCGCCCGTGATCTCCCGAACGGGGCGCATGGCGCGGGTACTCATCCAATATCCGCCAGCCGCCGCAGCGAGTAGTAGAACCGGGATTCCCAATAACATAGCGGTGCGAAAGCGCAAGCTAGAGTATATCTAGTTAGGAAAATGCCGGCAGCACGTGCTAGCATCTTTCAGTTTTGATTTCGGCACTTCCAGTCGAAGTGGCCGCTGCAAATCAACAAAGCACCCTTTTCTCCATGCAGGACGGCGATGAAAAGGAATTCCGCTTGGCTCTTGACGACGTTACCAAACTCATCGATGCCGGAAGAGAGGTGAATGACCTCATTCCGCATGGCGTCCACTCCTCGGAGGACTTGGACGACTTGGTCACCATTATCGGCACGCGGGCCATTGACGTGATCGAGAGCCAGTCCAAGCTACCTTCCGCGGCCCTCGAAAGAAAGTTTGAAGAGAGAGTAGAGGACGGCGAGCTCGACCTGACCCCAGGTGCTCTTGAAAACACCAACGATCCGGTGCGCATCTACCTGCGCCAGATGGGCATAGTGCCTCTGCTCACCCGTGGAGAGGAAGTGGATATTTCCAAGCGCATCGAACGCGGACAACTGAGCGCGCTGAAGGCGCTTTCACGCTCGTCCCTTGTGATCCGACAAATTTTGGTCGTTGGCGAGGATTTGAAGCGCGACATACGCGCGATCAAGGAAATTGTGGTCTTCGATGAGGAAGAGATCACCGAGGAGATCCTGCAGAACTGTGTCAAGGACATCACGTACCGCATCGACGAGCTGCAGAAGCACTACACAAGAGCCAACCAGTTGGCCGGACGGCTATCGACCATTGTGGCAAAACAGAAAGCGCGCGAATACCGCCGCTGCCGATTCAGCCTGGGCCGCGAGATCGTTCGAATTTCGCTCATCGTCCGCAACCTCGGTCTCAGCAACTGCGAGCGCCAACGCCTGATCGATCGGGTGAGTAGAA
>Ga0097691_1002096_pt1 | contig 13840 bp, 20 predicted proteins | sample NGESurdeep072012_8_FD_72858 | JGI IMG/M metagenome (GOLD analysis project Ga0097691, IMG submission 72858) | Arctic peat soil microbial communities from Barrow, Alaska - NGEE Surface sample 210-1 deep-072012 | ecosystem: Environmental > Terrestrial > Soil > Wetlands > Peat ...
CGAAATACGCGAGATGCCGGTCCGGATAGTCAAGGGCAAACGGCATAGGAACCACCCGTCACTCCCGGTTGGTCGGCATACCGGAAGTTAGCCTTCAGTGCTCCTCAACGGCCTTCTCAGACAGCAATCGCTACGTGGCGAAAAAGCGAGGCTAACAACTTCTTAAAGAAAGACTGACTTCCCGAACTTCGAGGCGCGTTTCCCCCTGCTTTCGACCGGGCGTTTGGAAGTTGATGAGCAACCCGTCCTCGACTCCGAGGATGTTCATGTAGTTCCTCAGTTGCTGCTCCTCGCATGCGCCGAGTTCGCTTGCGACAGCCTTCAACTCGACCACCACCTTGCGTCTGCCGAACTGAACCAGTAAGTCGGGGTAGCCCTCACCGACGTAGTGGTCGCGATACTTGAGTTCGACCACCTTCTGGTTTTCGTACGGAATACCCGCAAGCCGGAGGCCGACCTGCATAGCACAGTCATACACGTCCTCAGAAAATCCCGAGCCGAGGCTGGTGTAGACGTCGTGGGCAATGTTGGCGATTTGCTCGATGTCCTGGTTCATATCCATTAGCGTGGTGACCAGTGGCGCGAGGCTGAATTTCGGGTAAAACACCGCATTTTCAGGGATTCCAAAACGAGACCTTGTAAACCGCCCCTCAAAAGCCTCTGTCATCTGCGATTGATGTACTCCCAGTGCTCGCCTTGGCTGATTTCGCCTTGTGCGTAAGCAGTCTCGACGCAGGTCTGGCAAAGCAAGTCGCACGGGCCGCAATCGTCGGAGCCCTGATGCCACACCTGATAAAGACAGTCGTGCTTCTCACAGACCAGCCGACGACATCTGCCACATCTCCGCCAGTGTTCGGGCGCGCAGAGGCTGAGCGCGTCGGCAACACAATCGGGCGCGCGGTCAGGCTCCATCTTCGAGTGTGAATCCTTGTGTTCTCAGCATCCACTCTTCCGCCGTGCCCACGTGTTCTGGGTTGACACAGTCTTTGCCCAGTTCGCATTTTGGCATGCGGTACATTCGTCGGAATGGCGGAAGTGGTTTGCCACTGAGGGCTGCCAGCAGCCGGATAATGTTGCACCCGTACTGTCCTGCCCAGGTCCAGCACCCGTTCTCTTGTCTTTGGACGTCCGCCCAAATCGCCCGTTCTACGGGATCAAGCATGCGCTTCACTCGTCATCATCATCGTCGTGTTCGCCGTACTGGCATTTAAAGCAGCGGTAGTGGTAGTCCTCGTCCAGTTCGGTGTTCTTCGGCAGGTGTAGCTCACGAAGGATTTCTTTAACGACGGCGGGACGCGACAGGATGCACTTGTCGGCCATCACCAAGAAACGCTGGGTTTTCGACTTATAGACGACCCTGGCTCTCGGAAACTCCTCGTACTCGACTTCGGGCGGTACTTCGCCGCGCTCCTGCAACCGCGACCAGTAATCGATGTGCGCTGTCGCATGGCCGACATTCCCGCCGTAAGTCTCGCCTTGAGACACCGGTGTGCTGTCGAGGATGAGCCTCCCCTTGAACAGCCAGAAGATTCCGACCCTCGGTTCCTTCTTAGTGCGAGTTTGGGTCATTCTTCTCCTCTTCCTTCTCCCAGTCTGACGATTCACAGTCGTCATCGTCGTGGCCGATTTCTAGCAGCCGTTTTCTGGACTGCTTTCGCCCCGCCGCCGGATACTCAGCGCACGTCGAGAGGTGCTCGTGCTGTGCTTCCATGGAGAATTTAGGATAGCTGTAACCGCACCACAAACACGCTGCCCCAGAAGTCCCGGCCTGTTCGACGGCACGCGCAATTTTCTCCTTGAAGTCGTTGGGAAATTCAATGGCGACAGCGTCGGAATCGATTGGTTGCATGGGCGCAAGGTCATACGGATGCTCGGGGCACGCCCGTAGTTCGATGGGGCATTTGGCGTGGTCGCCTTCGTTCATACGCCCATCGCAAATGCAAAAACATTCGTCACTGTCGCACGTCCAGCGATGACCCGCGACGTCGCAGTAGTGTCCGTGTGCCATGGTGTCCTTGTGGGGCACCGTTAATTTACGGTCGTTTTCAGGATTTTGGCTACGGAAGCCGTTTTCCCGCCCAAGTGTAGCCAAAATATTTTGCTGTTCCGTAAATTAACGTGTGGCAAGCGAACATCAGCACCAACCGACCGGAATGACGAAGGCCTGGGAGAGGCTGTATCTCGGGTGCCGAAAGGACGCGGAAACACTCTATCGCGACAACCCGCACCGAATCACCACGGTCATCTCGTTATCCGAAGAGCCAGTCCAGTGGCGCAGTGCACGAGTCAATTATCTCCACTTTCCGACAACGCTTGACGCCCCAGTATCTCGCGGCCAGTTCGACTCCATCATTGACGCCATTTACGAGAACATCCGGTGGGGCACGGTGCTCGTCCAATGCGCGGCTGGAGCAGGTGCTGCGCCGGTGATCGTCGCTGCGTGGATGCACGTCGTCGGTTTCAAGACGATTGATGCCGCGCTGGATGATATCCGCGAAGTGCGACCGCAGATTTCACCATCCGCCGTTCTGCTGAAGTCCGTGAAGGAGCACCTGTGACGAAACGGTGTGTGCTGTACGCCCGAGTGAGTAGCGTCGACCAGCATGTCGAAACGCAGCTGTATGACCTGCGCCAGTTCGCTGCTCAGCGTGGGTTCGAGGTCGTCGCCGAGTACACCGACCAAGGCGTCTCGGGTGCCAGAGCACGCCGTCCCGGTCTCGACGCGATGTTGGTGGATGCGCGGAGGCGGAAGTTCAACGTCGTACTCGTCGCTGCGTTCGACCGCCTAGCGAGGAGCACGAAGCACTTTTTGACGGTCGTGGACGAGCTTGACGAACTCGGCATCGAGTTTGTTTCGCACCGGGAGAACATCGACACAACAGGCGCAATGGGACGAATGTTCCTCACAGTTCTCGGGGCAATCTCGGAGCTTGAACGAAGCATGATTGTCGAGCGCATTAAGGCCGGCATGAGGCGGCGGAAGCTCGAAGGTTATCCGTTAGGCAGACAGCCGCTCGACGTTGACCATCCGGCACTGGTGCGCGACCGCCTGCACGGCATGTCTCTTACCAAGGTCGCCAAGAAATATGGCGTTAGCCGGGCCTCGGTCGTCAGGTTCGTGAGGCTCGCAAAACAGCGCCAAGCAGCCGAGTTCGCCGCGATGCCGATTCCTGGGCAAGAACACGCCGTAGTTGAGTGCGGGTAGCAAGGAGAGCAGATGCAGAACGAGCCTGAATTCCAATTCCGATTCCGTCGCCCAAGCGGTTCTCGCAGTCGCAAGCCGAGCACGGCGATGCAGGCGGCTCTGCATTACTTGAGCCAGGCGCGGGAGATGCAGCCGCTGCTCAGCAAAGCACGAGAGACCGGCAGGGAAGTAGTCATCGAGGTGTTTCACGCGAAAGACGGCCAGCCGCTGCTGATCCACACGGCACTGCTGCCGGAGAGAAGCATTTAGGAGGACGAATGAAGACGTACGACAACCACGGCAATTTGCTGAATGAGCAGAATGTCATCTTCAGCGACGACGGCAAAGTCACCCAAACCAACACCACCTACGACACTCACACAGGCCGTGTGGCATTTCAGAATGTTTCCGAGCGTGACAGTCAGGGTCACGTGAAAACGACCAACACTCTGGGCGGGAAGCTCCGCCCGTAACAGTGCCCGATCAAACCGCCTCTCTCAGCGATTGGGGGAGGCGTTCTTTCGTGAGGTGCAGATGATGACCGACCACGATGTTCTCCGCGAACGACAAGAGCGTGTCTACGAAGTACTCGATGTCGCCACCAAACCAGCGCAGTTGGTCATCGGCGGTCTGCAATTCTTTTCGCTCCTACTTATCATCGCTGGCGTGTGCATCGTCGCGCCCATCTATGCATATCTCCATGGGGACGGCTTCTCTTCATTCCAGTTCGCAGCCGGGTGCTGGGTTCTCGGCTTTGTCATCATGTTCTTGGCAGCGCCGTTTTACACGTGTTTCTGGGGCGCAGTCATCTTCATTTCGCTTTTCTGGTGGGATATCAACGCGGACGATGCCAGCCACAACCTGTTCGCAGTCGTGCTCTGGGTTTACGAGGGAATCGGGCTCCTGTTAATCATCTCTCGAATCCTGCGGTGGGCGAGGAGACGGCGAGCGCAAAGAATCGCCTCTAGTAGCGGTACGTAAGGTCGAAACATGCGAGTCGCCCTCTATGCCCGAGTCAGCACGTTGAATGGCCAGCATCCAGAAATGCAGTTGGCCGAACTGCGGGAGTATTGCGCCCGTCGCGGTTGGCAGATCGTCGACGAATACATCGACCAGGGTGTGTCCGGATCGAAGGAGTCGCGCCCGGCGCTGAACCGCCTCATGGCCGACGCTCATCGACGCCGTTTCGACCTGGTCGCGTGCTGGAAGATAGACCGCTTCGGCAGGTCGTTGAAGCACCTTGTGAACGCACTGGCCGATCTCGATGCATATGGTGTCGCGTTCGTCAGCCTTAAGGACAACCTTGACCTCACCACGCCGTCCGGGCGGCTGATGTTTCAAATCATCGGCGCCATGGCCGAATTCGAACGCGCACTCATTCAGGAGCGCGTTCGTTCTGGATTGAGCGCCGCTCGTGCTCGTGGGAAACAGCTGGGTCGCCCTCGGAGGGTTATCGATAGCGACCGCCTCGCACGCCTCAAGGCTGAGGGGATGAGCATCCGCGACATCGCAGCGAAGCTCGGGATCGGCTACGGGACGGTTCGCACACGGCTCAAAGCAGGTGAGCGGAAAACCTCTGTTCCGAAGCAGTCGAAACGACATTGAATCGCAAGCACTTCTGCGTGCGGAATCCGCGAGCGAGAACCACTTGTTTTTCGCTCAGGATGTGAGGTCATCAGGTGAGCCAAGAACGACGACGAAGGGCGGAAATTAGGAAATGTGCAGCCCAACGTGTCGAGGCCGTGTGGTCGTACATGAACGTCCTTTGTCCTGACGTTCCGCTGCCCGAAAGAAAGGCTCTTGCCACTAAGGTGCTCGACCTCTGCCGTGGTGAGACTGAGCCAGCGGTCAGAATCAACGCCGCTCAGGTGCAGGAGATTGTCTGGCGCAATACGCAGTGCGTGAATCGCCACTGCCCGATGGTGCTGTTTTCGCGGGAGATTGCTGACGAACTGAATGAGTTCTTCAGTGCGACGGAATGACCTACACGGGCCGCGTTGCGTTCCGGAACGTCTTCGAGCGCGACTCGCAAGGCAACGCGAAAACGACTAACACGCTGAATGGCAAGATACGGCCATAGCGGTCAATCGACCTGCTGAGCCTCTTCCGGTTTCGGGAGAGGCTTTTTCTCGGAGGGAAAGGACGAAAGTCACGGGTATGCTTCCCGCCTCGAAGCACCCCGGTCAGGGGCTGCTGTGAGAACCAGTTCGTCCGTGTACCGTTCGATTCAATTGCAACACCGTTATATGCGTGCTAGGCTATGTGGCGAACAAAGGGCGAAACCATTTCTCGGTTCGCTCAAGTACTCACGGAGGGCGGCGTGACAGCGGTGTCGCACAGCTTGGCTTTACGCACGGGACGATGGCATCAGCGGGGTGGCAGCGAAGGCGGCAATACCCTGGCTACCGTGCAGGACGCACTGGGCAAATTGGTCGCCCCGTACGGACGCGACGAAGTTCTTACGGCCGTGCAGCACATTCCCGCCCGTGAAGCCCAATTCCGGCCCATGCCGGCATGGGTCAGACCGGAAATCGTGACCGCCTACGGAGCGAAGGGAATTGACCGGCTGTACTCGCACCAGCAAGCTGCGGCCGACCTGATCGTAGCCGGCAAGAACGTGGTGATCGTGACGCCAACCGCATCCGGCAAAACACTCTGCTACAACCTGCCGATCTTGAATGCGATCCGGGAGAATCCCGATACCCGCGCGCTGTACCTTTTTCCCACCAAAGCGCTGGCGCAGGACCAACTCACGGAATTGCACGATCTCGCTACTCGTCTGGACGACAGTTTCGGCGTGTACACGTACGACGGCGACACGCCCAGCGATGCGCGCAAGTCGATTCGCGAACGCGGCCACGTAATCCTGTCGAATCCGGACATGTTGCACTCCGGCATCCTGCCGCACCACACGCGGTGGACGCGGCTCTTCGAAAACTTGCGCTACATCGTGCTCGATGAACTGCATACCTACCGTGGTGTCTTTGGCAGTCATTTGGCGAACGTGCTGCGGAGGCTGAAGCGGATCGCGACCTTTTACGGCTCGAATCCGCAATTTATCTGCTGTTCGGCGACGATCGCCAATCCCGGCGAATTAGCGGCGCAACTCATCGAAAGCGATGTCGCCGTCGTTGATGAGAACGGCGCACCTGCCGCGGAGAAGCTCTTCGTGCTGTACAACCCACCGCTTGTCAACCGGAACCTCGGGATTCGTCGCAGCTATTTGAACGAGACGACGCGGGTCGCAAAGGAACTGCTCGCACGCAAGCTGCAGACAATCGTCTTTGCCAACAGCCGGCTGCACACCGAAGTTCTTCTTACGTACTTGCAGGAGGCGAACCCGCCGAAGCCAGGCGAGAGCTCGCCGGTTCGAGGCTATCGCGGTGGTTACTTGCCCAAGGAGCGGCGGGAGATCGAGCGCGGTCTGCGCGAAGGCCATGTGCGTGGAGTGGTGACGACGAGCGCACTCGAACTCGGAATCGACATCGGCTCTCTCGACGCCTGCGTGATGGCGGGTTATGCCGGCACCATTGCTTCCACGTGGCAACGGGCGGGGCGGGCCGGCCGCCGCACGGGCACATCGTGCGCAGTGATGGTCGCCTCGTCGGCACCAATCGACCAATTCATCGTTCAACATCCGGAATACTTCTTCGGGAGCTCGCCCGAGCACGCCTACGTCGAGCCCGATAACCTCGAGATCCTGTTGAACCACTTGAAGTGCGCTGCCTTCGAGCTGCCGATTTCTCCCGAAGAGCGCTTTGGCGCGGTGGACGTCGCCGGTTTATGTGAACGCCTCGCCGAAGTGGGATTTCTGCATCGCACCGGCGGCCGGTGGCACTGGGTTGAACAGGCGTACCCGGCCGACACTGTCAGCCTGCGCTCCGTCACCTCCGACAATTTCATCGTCATCGACACCAGCGTCAACCGTAACGGCAAGCCCGAAGTGATTGGGGAAGTCGATTTTTCCAGTGCGCTTACCACCGTCCATCCGAAGGCTATTTATCTTCATCAAGGGCAGCAGTACCACGTCGATCGCCTCGATTTCGAGGAACGCAAGGCGTATGTGCGGCGCGTGAACGTGGATTACTTCACCGACGCAATCCGCTACACCCAAGTGCGGGTCCTGGAGGTTGCACTCGAGCAGCCTATCGCCGGTCCGGCGGTGCGGGCGCACGGCGATGTGCTCGTGCGGTCGCAGGTAATCGGTTTCAAGAAGATTAAATTCTTCACCAACGAGAACATCGGCTCGGGGAATCTCGAATTGCCGGAAAACGAGATGCACACGACGGCTTTCTGGGTAACGCTGGAGAGCAGTCTGCTGGCGAGTCTTCCATTCAGCCTGTCCGAGCGGCAGAGCGGCATGTTCGGTTTGCTCCATGCCTTGCAGTCGATGGCGTGTCTGCTGTTGATGTGCGACCCACGCGACCTGGGCACCGCGATTGGGGAGCGTCCCGCCGCAGCCGGTCTGGGACTGAATGAGGACCCGCACGCCTGCCTTGTACCCGGTGCGGCCGGGGCCTCGCCAGTCACAGAGTTCTTCTCACCCAACCTGTATCTCTACGACGCTTATCCCGGCGGCATTGGCTTTAGCGAGCCACTCTACGATGTACACGACGTGCTCTTGCAACGTACCCGTGAACTCGTGGTCGGCTGTCCGTGCGAGCAGGGATGTCCGTCTTGTGTCGGTCCTGCGGGACAAAAGAGCGAACACGTCAAGGAAGCCGCCCTGGCGATCCTGGACCGGCTTTGTTCGTCACTGCGCGGTTGAACAGGTGAGCCTGCGATGGCGTCGACCACTTCCGATCCCTTTTCCCGATTGAAGGCGCTGCAACGTCCAGCGGCATCATCGTCAATACGGCAAGCTGGCGCGCAGCGAAGTAAACATGGCGCTGACGACGATTCTTCTCTCAGCGATTCAGTCGCCACGTGTCTGGGGGGAACGCTCGAGAAGAATGAATATGGCGAATACGTCAAAATCAGCCAGTGGTTCGCCGAATCCCAGCCAGTAGCGGTCGAGCCAGCAACGCTGCATTTGCTCCGGCCCGACGCCGAAGACGTGACCACGGACCTCCGGCAGTGGGTGTTTCTCGATACGGAGACCACCGGCCTGGCCGGCGGTACCGGCACATACGCTTTCCTTGTTGGAATCGCGTGGTGGGACGGCATCGGCCTCCAGGTGGAACAGTACTTCATGCGCGATCTGAACGAGGAGTTGCCAGTCCTGTCGGCGCTCGCCAATCGCATCGATAACCGCCGTGTACTCATCACCTTTAACGGAAAGTGCTTCGACTGGCCGCTTCTGCAAACCCGCTACCGCATGACGCGGAAGATCTCCGTCCCGGAACCGATTGCGCACTTCGACTTTCTCCATCCGGCGCGGAACCTCTGGCGCCTGCGGTTGGGGTCGGTCCGATTAGCGGAACTGGAGCGTCACGTTCTCGGTTGGGATCGTGGTGCCGACATACCTTCGGATTTGATACCTGGCATCTACCTCGACTTCATTCGTGGCGGAGCCGCGGAACCACTGGTCCCCATCATCCGTCACAACCAAATGGATTTGCGCTCCTTGGCCGCGTTGTCCACCCACGTGCTCTCTCTGCTGGCTGATCCTGAGGAATTCGGCCGCGACCCATTGGAGGTATACGGCGCATCCCGTATCTACGAGCGTAGTGGTGAGCCGAAGAGAGCGCGCAGTTTGTACGAGCACGCGATTGCCTCCAGCCTGCCCGTTGCAATGGACCGTGCGGCGCGCATGTCGGTCGCTCTGCTCGCCAAACGCGCCGGAGATTATTCCGTGGCGGTGGATCATTGGGGAAAAACAGCTGGCACGTCAAAAGAAGGCTTTCGCGCCTATGAAGAGCTGGCCATCTATTACGAGCATCGCCGTCGAGAATGTCAGAGAGCTTTAGAAATCACGCGCGACGCCTTAAGCCGACTTCGCGATGCCTACCGGCTGGGCGCAATCGCACCGACAACCTACCGTCACTATAAATCCAGATTTGAGCATCGCCTCGCACGGCTCGAAGGTAAATGTCACGCGCCCCTATTGCAGATGGCGACAGTGCGCGACCTCTAGATCACGCAAGTGTCGACAGTGCTTAACGTAAAGGGTGTCCCACCCGCATACTTGGAGCCCACCACCCTCTGAACCGGGGCGGTTTACAAGGGTGCATTCCGGAGACGCGAGAATCGCGGTGTTTTTCGGGTTTTCGGCGTCCGGGTCGCTGGTCAAATCGGTACAGGCAATGGACTACTTGGGTCGCCGCATTCGGTCGTGCTCGGTTCGCAGTCCAACTTCCCGCCGCGAACGCCGACGCTGGAATATTCTGTCCGTGAGGTTGAACGAGAGATTGCCCGGACGAGGGCGTCCAGCCTTAGCTTACGATAAGCGGATTTCGCGCGAGTTCGGCCACCCAGCGGCGAAGAGAAAGCGCAAGCTTACGCTAATGTATGGTCCGCCGCGGGACTGCAAGAGGAGATGTTGGGGACGAAGGTACAGTCTGCGTAAATGTATCCGGCCTCTAGTTGGAGATTTTTCTCCGGGCCATAATGATGATCCGCGCGTTCCGGTCCTGATAAGTGGAACGGTCAGTTGCGACCCTTCACGTAGTAAGGTTTTCCGGCACGCCGTTTGACTGTTCTTTCGTCCTGTCCTCTCCTCAGCAGACTTCGAGAAAGCGATCCGAAGCTCTTCTAGGCGGCCGCCACGGGCACGGTCCTGTACTCGTTACCGCTGGATAAGACCGCCCACACGATGCGCGCCAGTTTGTTGGCGACCGCGACGATCACCTTGTTGCGTGGCGCCCGCAGTTCGAGCTGACGCATCCACTGCCCTAAGCGGCCGGTGTCGTGCTTCACGCACAACAGAACCGCACGGGCACCGTGGATGAACATGCGGCGCAGATAAACGTTGCCGCGTTTGCTGATGCCGAGCAGCTGCGCCTTCCCGCCGGTGGAGTGCTGACGCGGAACCAGCCCCAGCCAGGCGGCGAACTCGCGTCCTCTGTGGAACGCTGCGCCGTTGCCGATGGCCGCCACGGTCGCGGTGGCCACCAGTGGCCCAACTCCCGGTATCTGGCGCAGCCGCTGACAGGCTGCGTCCTGGCCGGCAATCGCGTCGATCTCATCGCTGACGCATTCAATATCGGAGTTCAAAGTCTTCCACTCCTGCCAGAGATGATCGAGCAAGCGGCGCAGGCGCGGCGTCAGGTTCTGTTCCGCATCTTCCAGGATCGCGGGTATCTGGTGGCGCAGGTTCGCCGGCCCTTTGGCGAAGGTGATGCCGCGCTCCAGCAGGAACCCGCGGATCTGGTTGATCAGCGCCGTGCGCCGGTGCACCAGTCGGTCTCGCACCCGGTGCAGAGCTTGCAGATCGAGTTGGTCGTCGGTCTTGATGGGCACGAAGCGCATGTTCTCGCGTGCCACCGCTTCGGCGATCGCCTCCGCATCGAGGAAGTCGTTCTTGTTGGACTTCAGAAAGGGTTTCACGAACTGCGCCGGGATCAGCCGCACGTCGTGGCCCTGGTCGCGCAGCGCGGCGCCCATGAAGTGGGCGCCCGAGCATGCCTCAATGCCGATCAACGAGCTTGGTAGGTTCGCGGTATAGGCGAACAGTTGTTTCCGCGAGAACTTCTGTTTGATGACCACCTTGCCGCGTTCCTCGAGTGCAACCAGGTGGAAAGTGGTCTTGCCCAGGTCAATGCCAATGGATGTAATCTGCATGGGATGATCCTCCGCGTCTGAGTTGCCGCATCATGCTACTTCCCATGACCAGCGGCGGACCATCTCATTAGTGCTGTTATCAATACTTACGCGGAGAGGGGCTTAAATCCGCGATCGCTGATGTCGCACGGATAAGTGTCCCGCGCACACACTGATAAAGCGCCTTAGCACGCACTCGCGCCCGCCCGCACACAAAATGGTGCACGGCAGCGGCAGGGGGGCGGTACTTCACAAGCCATCGTGACGATGGTCATAGTCTCTGCGCACGTCCAAGTCTAAGCTCACGACCGAAACGGGTGGAATCCCTGGGAGCTAGGACCTCACCGGCTACTCTTGCTGAAGGCGGAAAAAGAGCAGAGATGAAGACAATATGTGCGTGGTGTGGATCAGAGATCGCGCCCCGTGGAACGGAAGAGCCTACCGATGGCCCCGTCAGTCACGGCATCTGCGCATCCTGCCGGGATAACTTCGACTGCCAGGAAGGCGTCGCACTGCAGAGTTACCTGGACAGCATTCCGCTTCCGATTATGGTGCTCGACAGCAAGTTCCAGGTCACAGCTTTGAATCGCAAATTCTGCGAAATCACCGGCAAGAACCCCAGAGATCCAGCAAAACGACTGCCTGGAGAGGTGTTTGAGTGCGAGCAAGCACGCCTCCCAGGAGGCTGTGCCAGGGCGGTGTGCTGCTCAGGCTGCGCGATCCGGAAGGCCGTGCTCAAGACCTTCGAAACCGGCGAACCAGAAAGCGGCATTCCAGCGACTCTAACGCTGGAAGGCGATCAATCTTCCCTGGCTCTCACGATCACTGCAGTCAAAGTCGGCGATGTCGTGATGTTGCGGATCGAGGGGCTTGGGGATTAGGCGAGAGCCCGCGAATAGACCCTTCGCGAACCCCAACTGCTGTGAAATCCACTTAGCGTAAGCATGCGCTTTTCATTCGCCTACAAGCGAAGAAAAGGCGCAAACTTACGATATGCGCTGTTATCACTCGTTGGGGTCACGGCCCTCGATCTGACGCCCGGCGGATTACTTCCGAGTGGCCCGTGACTCGGGCACAATCCGTGTATCGCAGGGGGTAATTGGATACTTCTCCAGGCTTGACAAGATCGAGCCCTTCGTCACAAGACTCGTTGCAGTCCAAACAATGGCGCCATCTCGCGGCTTGTTCGGCACAGTCTGGTTCAGTTGCCGTTGGCGCTACAACTTCTTTAATAACACCAACGTGAGGTCGTCGGCTAGTGAAGTCGTCTTCCGAAATTGGATAACGGACGTATAAATCGTCTCGATCAGTTCGCTAGCGTTCTGTTGCAGATGCAAACCAACGGTCCTTGACAACCGTTCTGCGGAGTATTGTTCTCCTGCTGGATTCTCAGCTTCGACCGCACCATCGGTGTACAAAACGAGAATGTCTCCCTGGCGGAGTGTCTTGGCTCAGCGTGAAATGGAGAAGGGGCGTTCTCCGTTAGTGTAGATTCCGCCCCTTCGGGGCGGGGATTTTCAAGGCATGGGGGTCTATCGTCCGATGGCTTTTGCCTCGCAGTGCACAGCGCGAGAGGATTGGCTCCCGCGCTGCTGAGCATCGGCTCGATGAGCCCCACCAGGTTATCCCTCAGCATGGTTGCATCCCTGCAGTGCCTGCTTCCGTTTCACCCGGCGAGGTCATTGTAGCTGGGGTTGAAGAGTGTGCAAACATCAAAGATGCCGTCTGCCGCCGGCGAAGTTGCCGCTGGCTACGAGCCTCTTCTAACTTGTGATCGCGAGTCGCGTGGATCTCGGCCTGTCGTCCGGCGAGCCGATCCTGCGGCGTCACATAGCCGATCGCGCTGTGCAGTCGCACCGTGTTGTAGTGATCCACGTAGATTTGAATCAAGCGGCGTGCATCTTCCAGCGTCAACGGGGTCAGGGGCCGGATGCACTCCCGTTTGAGCGACTTGTGCCAGCGTTCGATTTTCCCGTTCGACTGCGGGTAAAACGGCGAGGTGCGCACGTGCGTCATCCCCGAGATGCGAATGAACTCCTTAAAATCCCGAGCGATGAACTGCGGTCCGTTGTCGGAGATGATCCGCGGCGTAGCCCCCGGGTACTTCTCCTTGGCTCGTTCCAGAATCATCTCAATGTCAGCTTCCTTCATCGACTCCCGCAGATCCCAATGCACCAGAAAACGACTGCATCCATCCAGCACGCTGCATAAGTAATAGAACGTGCCCGACAGGTTGATATAGGAAACATCGACATGCCAGTGCTGGTGCGGCCCGAGCGGCTGTTCGAAGCCGGTGCCCTTGCGCGACGGCTTGCCTTTCCAGCGCGACAGGAGTCCCGCTTGTTTCAGCACTCGCCATACGCTCGCCGGACTCACTGCCACCACATCGTGATCTAACATCATGAACGTAAGTCGCCGATAGCCTTCCAATGGATTCTTCAGGTGGAAGCCGATGATGGCTTCCTTCTCCCACGTCTCCAACCAGAAATCTCGGGGTACCCAACCGTTGTGCTCATTCGCTCGTCCATAGCGCTGCCGCCAGTCGTAGAACTTGCTCACGGTAACGCCCAGCCACGCAATGAATCGGCCGACGCTGATCTCAGTCTTCTCCGACCAGCGTCGGACGAAATCGACCACCTGATCCCGCACATCGTGCGGCACCCAGGTCTCGGTCAGAGTTCCCCAAGGCTTTTTTTTAACGCGATATGCTCCGCCATCAGCTCGGCCAGGACCTCATCCTTGGTCTGCACCTTCTTCTCCAAGAACTCAATCCGCTTCTGTTTCTCCTCCGCCTGGTGGCGAGGACGTTCCGTCGTTTGGAAGGCGGCCGCTCCGTTCTCGAAGAACTCTTTTTGCCAGCGGTAGAACACCGTCGGCTGCAGTCCCAGTTCCTCACACAGATCGGAAACTGGGACCTTGTCTAAAAGATGGCGTCGTAGAACAACCACCTTCTCT
>Ga0097691_1002097_pt1 | contig 13840 bp, 11 predicted proteins | sample NGESurdeep072012_8_FD_72858 | JGI IMG/M metagenome (GOLD analysis project Ga0097691, IMG submission 72858) | Arctic peat soil microbial communities from Barrow, Alaska - NGEE Surface sample 210-1 deep-072012 | ecosystem: Environmental > Terrestrial > Soil > Wetlands > Peat ...
CGCCGGGTTCGGCGGCCTCTTATTTGCCGCAACGGCGCCGCCTCGCTAGTAGCGCGGCGGAGACGGGGCTAACATGCAGCCGATGACGCAAACCGCCTTCGAAGTAGCCTTAGCGGAGAGCACGAGCGAGATGCTCGACGCTTGCACCAAGTGCGGCAAGTGCGTGGAAATCTGCCCGATGACGGGCCCGGCCGGCGTCGGCGACGCCACGCCGAAAGCGGTGATTTCCGGCGTGCTCGATATCGTGCGTTTAGGCGACGGGCCGCAGGCCCCGAAGGCTTGGGCGAAAGGCTGCGCGCTGACCGGCGACTGCATCGCGGCCTGTCCCGAGGGCGTCAATCCGCGCTTTCTGCTGGCGATGGCGCGCGTGAAAATGGCGCGGCAAGCGGCCGAACCGCGCGAGCAGCGCAAAAAGGGCGTGGAAAACTTCCGCCTGGTCGCCGACGGCACCAACGTGCTCGCGCGCATGCAACTATCCGCGAATGAATTGACGCGGCTCGGTCAAAAAGCGACCGAGCGTCTTGAGTCCGGCTCGACCGTGAAGCCGGGCGAGCGGCCGGATTTTGTCTTTTACACTGGGTGCAACGTGCTCAAGACGCCGCACATCGCGCTGCTCGCGCTCGACGTCATGGACGCGCTCGGCGTCACTTACAAGGTCATGGGCGGGCCGAGCCATTGCTGCGGCATCGTTCAGGCGCGCACCGGCGACCTTGAAGTGTCCGGCCGCGTCGCCACCAATTCGCTCGACAAGCTGGCCGAAGGAAAAACCGGCGTGATCTCGTGGTGCGCGAGCTGCCACGTGCAGTTCACCGAGACGACGCTGCCGACGATCGAGAAGGTGCGCGGATCGCGGCCGTTCGAGATGACGCCGTTCATGCTGTTCCTGGCGACGCGCTTCGACGATATGCGCCCGCTGTTGAGGAAGCCGGTGCCGCTGAAGATCGCGCTGCACAAGCATCCGGGCGTCAAGGGCGTGGTCGAGGCCGGTATCACGTTGCTGCAAATGGTGCCCGGCATCGAGATTGTCGATCTGCACCAGCCGGCGGTCGGCCTGATGAGCAATTTCCTCAACGCGTTGCCGGAGTACAAACGCGGGCTGCATCTGGCCGAGCTAGAAGCGGCGGAAGCCGCCGGCGTGGACGCGCTGGTCGCGATCTATCACCCCGACCACCGCGACCTGTGCGCACACGAACGCGACTGGCCGTTCAAGATCATCAATATTCTCGACATCGTCGGCGAAAGCATGGGGCTGCATCACGACGACCACTTCAAACGTCTGAAGATCATGCAGGACGCCGACGCCATCGTCGCCGACTGCAAGGACTTGATGTCCGCCAATGGCGTCGATCCGGCGATGGCCCGCGATATGGTCGTCAAAGTCATGCTCGCCGATCAGCCTTTACCTTTGGGCCGGCCGGCGGCTTGACGCCGGGGTGCCGGCGGCCTATCTCACGCGCCCATGACGACGCTATTTGCACCAGCGAGCCTCCGCCGCCGCCGTATCGCCACGGCACGGGCGCGCTTTCGCGTGTAAAAACGTCCCCCGTGCCGCCGGATTTTGGCCGCGGCACCTTCTTTCCTGACATCCGCGCTGTTGGCCTTGCTCCGGTAGTCCTTTAAGACTCTGGATAAGGATCGACCCATGGCTACCAAAGCGAAAATCGGCGTGCTCGGCGCCTCCGGTTATACCGGCGCGGAACTGGTGCGTATGCTGTTGCGGCACCCACGCGCCGACATCGTGCTGCTCACCGCCGAGCGCAGCGCCGGCAAGGCGATGCGGGAGGTGTTTCCGCAGTTCTCGCCGTACGACTTGCCGACGCTGGTTGCCATCGAAGGGCTCGACTGGGCCAAGGCGGGGCTCGACATCGCCTTCTGCGCGCTGCCGCACGCCACCACGCAGAAGGTGGTGAAGCAGTTGCTGGCGCAAGCGCCGGCGACCAAGGTGATCGATCTGTCGGCCGATTTCCGGCTCGGCGACCACACCGCCTATGCGCGCTGGTACGGCCATGAGCATCACGCGCCGGAGCTACAGACCGAAGCGGTCTACGGCCTGACCGAAATCCACCGGCGCGAAATCAAAAAGGCGCGGTTGATCGCCAATCCCGGCTGCTACACCACCTGCGCACAACTGCCGCTGATCCCGCTGATCAAGGCCAAGGCCATTGACCTCGATGAGATCGTGGTTGACGCCAAGTCGGGCATGACCGGCGCCGGGCGGGCGGCCAAGGAGGCCATGCTGTTTTCGGAAGTTTCGGAAGGCTTTCACGCCTATGGGGTGGGGCATCACCGGCACATGGCCGAACTCGACCAGGAATTTTCGCTCGCGGCCGGGCGGGAGGTAATCGTCAGCTTCACCCCGCATTTGGTGCCGATGAACCGGGGCATCCTCTCGACCATCTACGTGCGGGGCAAACGCGGGCGGAGCCCGGAAGACCTTCATGCGCTGCTTTTAAAGTTCTACGCGAAGGAGCCGTTCGTGCACGTTTTGCCGTTCGGGGAGACGCCGCAGACCAGACATGTGCGCGGCTCGAACATGACGTTCATCGGGGTCGCCAAGGACCGCATCCCCGGCCGCGCCATTATCGTCTCGGCGCTCGACAATCTGGTCAAAGGCGCGTCCGGCCAGGCGATCCAGAACATGAACCTGATGCTGGGCTATCCGGAGGCCATGGGGCTGGAGCAGGTGGCGCTGTTCCCGTGATTCCCTGTCATTCCGGGACGGCCCAATAGGGCCGGACCCGGAATCCAGATACATTCTTCCCGAGTCTGCATCTGGATTCCGGGTTCGCGCCTTCGGCGCGCCCCGGAATGACAGCGTTTATTCCGGGAGGCTCGTCCCATGTTCGAGGTCAGCAACCAGCCGCCGCCGCTCGAGCCCTATAATCTGTTCGCGAGCGATACCGTGCTGCGCGCGGCGGTCAAGCGCGAGCAGGCGGGATGGGCGGACGACGGGCTGGCCGCGCTCGGCGCCACGCTCGGCAAGCCGGAAACCATCCAGCTCGGCTTCGACGCCAATAAATATACCCCGAGCTTGCGCACGCTCGACCGTTACGGCCATCGCCTCGACGAAGTGGACTACCATCCGGCCTGGCACGCGCTCATGGCCATCGCGCTGCGTGCCGGCCTGCATTCGAGCCCGTGGGCCGATCCGAAACCGGGCGCCCATGTGGCGCGCGCGGCCGGCACCTACATGCTCAACCAGATCGAGAGCGGGGTTTATTGCCCGCTCGCCATGACCTACGGCTCGGTGCCGACCTTGCGTTATGCGCCGGCGATCGCGGCGGAATGGCTGCCGAAGATTTTCGCGCGCGATTACGATAAGCGTTTCATCCCGGTGCGTGAAAAATCCGCGGCCCTGCTCGGCATGGGGCTGACCGAGAACCAGGGCGGCTCCGATCTGCGCACCAATTCGACGCGCGCCGAGCCGGCCGGCGACGGCAGCTTCCGCCTGCACGGCCACAAATGGTTCCTGTCGGCGCCGATGTGCGACGCCTTCCTGGTGCTGGCGCAGTCGGCGAAAGGCCTGAGCTGCTTTCTGATGCCGCGCTGGACGCCGGACGGCGAACGCAATGCGATCCATATCGTCCGGCTCAAGGACAAGCTCGGCAACCGCTCCAATGCTTCGAGCGAAGTGGAATTCGACGGCGCCACTGCGCAGTTGATCGGCGAGGAGGGCCGCGGCATCCCGATCATCATCGAAATGGCCGGTTACACGCGGCTCGACTGCTGCATCGGTTCGTCGTCTCTGATGCGCCAGGCGGTGGCGCAGGCGGTGCATCACGCGCGCCATCGCACCGCGTTCCAGAAGCGGCTGATCGACCAGCCGCTGATGAGCAACGTGCTGGCCGATCTCGCGCTCGAGTGTGAAGCGGCGACCGTGCTGACCATGCGGCTGGCGCGCGCCTATGACGAGAGCGATGAGGTTTCCACCGTGTTCCGCCGCGTGGTCACACCGGCGGCGAAATTCTGGATCTGCAAGCGCGCGCCGTTCGTGACGCTGGAGGCGATGGAGGTGCTGGGCGGCTCCGGCTACATTGAGGAAAGCATCCTGCCGCGGCTCTATCGCGAGGCGCCGGTCAATTCGATCTGGGAAGGCGCCGGCAATATCATGTGCCTCGACGTGCTGCGCGCCATCGAGCGCACGCCGATGGCGGCCGAGGTGTTGCGCCATGAACTCGCCGAGGCCGGCGACACGCGCTTGCAGGCGTTCGCCGAACGGCTGCAACAGCGGCTGCGCGCCGCCGACCGCAACGATGAATCGCAAGCGCGCGTGCTGGTGCGCGATCTGGTGCTGGCGCTGCAGGCGGCGCTGCTCATCAAGCATTCGCCACCGGCAGTGGCGGATGCGTTCTGCGCGTCGCGGCTTGGTGCCGAGAATGGCGGAGCCTTTGGCACGCTGCCGCGCGGGCTCGATCTGCGCGCCATCGCCGAGCGCGCCACGCCGCTAAATTAAAGCTTGCCGAAAATCGCCAGCACCAGCGCCACCTGCGCCAGGAAGCCGACGGTGAAGGCGAGCGTGCGCAGCACCGGAACGCCGAGCGCGTAGATGACGGCGTGCGCCAGCCGCGCCCAGAAATAAACCGCGCAGGCGATCACGGTGCTTTCGGTCGAATGCCCCTGGGCCTCGAGGATCAGCACCAGCGGCGCGAACACCACCAGGTTTTCCACCGCATTGGTGTGCGCGAAATAAAGCCGCTGCGCCCAGGGCGCCTGCGGCTTGTCGCTGCGCGAGGGGTTGGCCATCGCGCCCATCAGCCCGCGCACCATGGCGCGGTCGATGATGTAAGGCACCCACAACAGCCCGGTCAGGATGACCGTCAGCGTCAGCCACATCAGTTCCCTGGACATCGCCATCCCCCATTTCTTGAGTTAGCCAGCGGCCGACAGATTAGTGGATGAGGGCGCGGTTGTCGCGCCCCGGCGGCATCAACAAGCCACCACCGACTTAACCGATGATCGACTTGGCGACGATATAGAGCCCGACCGCAACAACAATGCCGGAAAATGTGAGCGTCAGCGCATGTTTGTAGCCGGCCAGATGGTGGGCGAGGCGGGTGCCGAGCAGCCCGCCGAGCGCGCCGCCGACGATGAACAGGATGGCCAGGGGCCAATCGATCAGACCGGACCAGGCATAGCTCGCCGCCGTGGTCAGCCCGAAAGCGGTGACCGAGACCAGCGAGGAGCCGATCGCGTTGATCAGCGGCATAGCGGTGGCGCCCATCAGCCCCGGCACGATCAGGAAGCCGCCGCCGATGCCGAAGAAGCCGGACAGCGCGCCGACCAGGAAGCCGACGCCGATCAGCAGCGGCAACAGCCGCGGCATGCTCGCGCGCGTGAGTTGGACGTCCGCATTGCCGCCCGACTTGCGCGGCCACAGCATCGTCAGGCCGACCACCACCATCAGTACGCCGAACAGCAGCAGCAGGCGGGTGCCGTCCACCATCTTGCCGAGCTGCGCGCCGCCGGCCGCGCCGGCGATACCGGCGACCGCGAACACCAGCGCGCAGGGCCATTTCACGGTATGCGCACGCGCGTGGCCGGCAAGATTGGCGGCAGCGCTGGCGGCAACGGCAATAGCACTGGTGCCGATGGCGATGTGTGGGGAGCGGACGCCGACCACATAGACCAGCAGTGGCACGGCCAGGATCGAGCCGCCGCCGCCGACGAGGCCGAGCGTGAAGCCGACCAGGCTGCCGGAGGCGATCGCCAACAGCGCGTGCAGGATCGTCATTGAGCGGCGGCGGCGCCGGGCATCGGCTTCAGGTCCAGCTTTTCACTTTTACATAAGACCCCGGCGCGTCCTCGATTGTCTTAAGCTTGCCGCTGCCGATCGTGCGCGCCGGTACGGTCTCGGCGTCCTGGCCCTTGAGCCATTCCAGCCAATCCGGCCACCACGAGCCGGGGTGCTCCTGCGCCGAGGCCAGCCAGTGGTCGACATCGGAACCGCTCGGCTCCTTGCCGGTCCAGTACTGGTATTTCGGCTTGCCGGGCGGGTTGATCACGCCGGCGATATGGCCGGAGCCGGCGAGCACGAATTTCACCGGGCCGCCAAAATATTTCGAGCCTTCCAGCACCGATTTCGCCGGTGCGATGTGGTCCTCGCGGGTGGCGAGATTGTAGACCGGCATTTTCACCTTGCGCAGATCGAGCGTTTCGCCGGCAATTTCCATCTCGCCTTGGCTGAGCTTGTTGTCGAGATAGCAATTGCGCAAATAGAACGAGTGGTTGGCCGCCGGCATGCGGGTGGCATCGGAATTCCAATAGAGAATGTCGAACGGGAACGGTTTCTTGCCGCGCAGGTAGTTGTTGATCACATACGGCCAGATCAGATCGTTGGAGCGCAGCAAGTTGAAGGCGTTGGCCATGCGCGAGGCTTCCAGATAGCCCTGTTCCTGCATATGCGCTTCGAGCTGCTTGATGCGTTCCTCGTCAACGAACACCTTGAGATCGCCGGAATGGACGAAATCGACCTGCGTTGCGAACATAGTGGCCGAGCGCGCGCGGTCCTCGTTCTTGGCGGCGAGATAGGCGAGCGCGATCGCGAGCAGGGTGCCGCCGACGCAATAGCCGATCGCATGCACCTGCTTTTCGCCGGTCGCCGCCTCGACGGCGTCGAACGCCGCCAGCACGCCTTCGCGCATGTATTGTTCGAAACTTTTCGCGGCGAGTTTTGCGTCCGGATTGACCCAGGAGACCACGAACACGGTGAGCCCATTGTCGACGCACCACTTGACGAAGGATTTTTCCGGCGTGAGGTCGAGAATGTAGAACTTGTTGATCCAGGGCGGCACGATCAGCAGCGGAACCTTCAGCACCTCTTTGGTGGTCGCCTCGTATTGGATCAACTGGATCAAGTCGTTCTGGAAAACCACCTTGCCGGGCGTGAGCGCGAGATTGCGGCCGACCTCGTACTGCGAGGAGTCGGACTGGCGGATCTTGAGATGACCCTGGCCGGCCTTGATGTCCTCGCCCAGCATGTGCATGCCGCGCACGAGGTTTTCCGCGTTCGACGATAACGTCTCGCGCAGCAGTTCCGGGTTGGTGAGCACGAAATTTGACGGCGAGATCGCGTTGGCGATCTGCTTGACGTAGAACGCGGCCTTCGCCCGCGTGTGCTCGTCGATGCCGGCGGCGTCCTCGACCAGCCGCTCGCCCCATTGCACGGTGAGCAGGTAGCCCTGCTTGAGGAAGTCGAAGAACTGGTTCTGCGACCACTCCGGATCGGCGAAGCGTTTGTCCTTGGGGTCGGGGGCGGCGACCGGTGCGGCCTGCTCGCCGGCCATGCGCTTGACCGCGCCCGACCACAGATCGAGATAGGCGCGGCCGAGGCTGGTTTGCAGTTCGAGCGCGCGTTGGGGGTCCGACAGCCAATATTCCGCCACCTGGCCGACGGTTTTGACCACTTCGGCGACGTCGTCGGCCGCTCCGCTTTTGATTTTGCCTTCCTCGCGCGGCTTCAAATAGGCGGCGAGCGTCTTGCCGCCTTCCTCGACCAGGCGGGCGATATTATGCGCGAAGGCCTCGATCTCGACCGAGCCGATCTGGGCAGCCTCCTTGGCCGGTTCCTTGACCGGTTCTTTGGCCGCTTCTTTGGCTCGTTCGGTGGTGGGCTTGTCCATCGGCTTCACGTCGGTCCCCGCCTTGAAAATTGGCCCGGACCGCGTCCTCCCGCAAGGTATGTTTGCGTGTATGGCTTTACCGGCGTCCGGCTTCCTGCGAGCCGGTTAGCGGGCGTGCCACCTTGCTCCAGCCATATTACCCCGTTACTCGGTTTATGGTATAATTCATTGAGTTTGCGTCGATTTCCCGTCTCAAGCACAGCTTAGGCGGCGCATGGAGCGAGCCTTGCAACGATCGATTTTGGCGGCCTTGACCCTGGCCACGGCTACGGCGCTCGCCGGGTGCTCGTCCGGGGCAGTGATCGACAAGCTGCCGGGCGATATGGGGCTGCCGGCCGGGACCCCGGAGCGGCCGACGACGCCATACGTATACCCGGCCGTTCACGACATGCCGCCGCCGCGCGCGACCCCGACCATGAGCGAAGAACAGCAGGTCAAAGAGGAAGAGGAGCTGAAGGTGGTGCGCGACCGGCAGGAAGCCCGCGATGGGGCCGCCAAAAAGACCGCGCAGCCAGCGAAAAAGAAGCCCGCGACCATCAATACCGGCCAAGCCGCCGGCGCCCAGGATGGCGCTAAGACCAACCCGTGATAAAAGCCTGCCGGGGTAACGCCTGCCGGCTGGACAGGGCAGCCGACTTTAGGGTTTGAGACTATGGAAGACTTCTACCGCATCCGCCGCTTGCCGCCCTACGTGTTCGAAGAGGTGAACCGGGCCAAGGCGCGCGCCCGCAATGCGGGGGCGGACATCATCGACCTCGGCATGGGCAATCCGGATTTGCCGGCGCCCGCGCATGTGATCGAGAAGCTCAAGGAGACGCTCGGCAAACCGCGCACCGACCGCTATTCCGCCTCGCGCGGCATTCCCAAACTGCGCCTGGCGCAAGCGAAGTATTACGAGCGCCGCTTCGGGGTGAAGCTCAATCCGGAAACCCAGATCGTCACCACGCTGGGTTCGAAGGAAGGCTTCGCCAACGTGGCGCAGGCGATCACCGCGCCGGGCGACGTCGTGCTGGTGCCCAATCCGAGCTATCCGATCCACGCCTTCGGCTTCCTGATGGCGGGCGGCGCGGTCCGCTCGGTGCCGTCGGAGCCGACGCCGAATTTCTTCCATACGCTGGAACGCGCGATCATCCACTCGATCCCAAAGCCGTCCGCGGTGGTGGTGTGCTATCCGGCCAATCCGACCGCTTATGTGGCGAGCCTCGACTTCTACAAGGACCTGGTCGCCTTCGCGAAAAAGCACGGCATCCTGGTACTGTCCGATTTGGCTTACGCGGAAGTCTATTTCGATGGCGATCCGCCGCCCTCGCTGTTGCAGGTGCCGGGCGCGATGGATATCGCGGTCGAATTCACCTCGATGTCGAAGACGTTTTCGATGCCGGGCTGGCGCATCGGCTTTGCGGTCGGCAACGAGCGCGTGATCGCGGCGCTGGCGCGGGTGAAATCCTATCTCGATTACGGCGCCTTCACGCCGGTGCAGGTGGCGGCCATCGCGGCGCTCAACGGCCCCGACGATTGCATCAAGGAGATGCGCGAAACGTACAAGCGCCGCCGCGACGTGCTGGTGGAGAGTTTCGGCCGCGCCGGCTTTCATGTGCCGAGCCCGCGCGCCTCGATGTTCGCCTGGGCGCCGATCCCGGAGCCGTTCCACAGCCTCGGCAGCGTGGAATTTTCGACCTTGCTGGTGGAGAAGGCCGAACTCGCGGTCTCGCCCGGCATTGGTTTCGGCGAATATGGCGAGGGCTTCGTGCGCATCGCGCTGGTGGAGAACGAACAGCGCATCCGTCAGGCCGCGCGCAATGTCCGCCGCTTCCTTGAATCCGCGCCGAAACACCTTCACAACGTCGTCCCGCTCGCCACCCGGCGCTAATTTCATGGTCACTCCGCTGAAAGTTGGTGTCGCCGGATTGGGCACGGTCGGCGCCGCCTTGATCGCCCAGGTGGTGCGCCAGCGCGAGGCGCTCGCCGCGCGTTGCGGCCGCGCGATCGAGATCGCCGCTGTCTGTGCGCGCGCGCGCGGCAAGGATCGCGGCATCGATCTCAAGAAAACGAAATGGTATTCCGATCCGATGGCGCTGGCGCGCGCAGCCGGCATCGATGTTTTTGTGGAATTGATCGGAGGCGCCGGCGATCCCGCCAAGAGCGCCGTCGAGGCGGCCCTGGCGTCGGGCAAATCGGTGGTCACCGCCAACAAGGCGCTGCTCGCCAAGCACGGCGTCAAGCTCGCCGCGCTCGCGGAAAAGCACCACGTCGCGCTTAATTTCGAGGCCGCGGTCGGCGGCGCCATTCCGATCGTGAAGACCTTGCGCGAAGGGATGGCGGGCAACTCGTTCGAGCGCATCTACGGTATCCTCAACGGCACCTGCAATTACATCCTCACCAGGATGGAGCAGGACAAACTGCCGTTCGCGGAGTGTCTTAAGGAAGCCCAGCGCCTGGGCTATGCCGAGGCCGATCCGAGTTTCGATATCGAGGGTCACGACACCGCGCAGAAGCTCGCGATCCTGGCAAGTCTGGCCTTCGGCACCAAGGTCGATCAGAGCGCGATTTATGTAGAAGGCATTTCCTCGATCACGCCGGCCGATCTTTCCGCAGCCGACGAGCTCGGCTATCGCGTGAAACTGCTCGGCGTGGCGGTGAAGACGCCGCAGGGCATCGAGCAGCGCGTGCATCCGACCATGGTGCGCAAGGATTCCGCGATCGCCCAGGTGATGGGCGTGACCAACGCGGTCACCGTGGATGCGGAGGGCATCAATCCGCTCACGCTGATCGGACCCGGCGCCGGCGGTGCCGCGACCGCCTCGGCGGTGCTCTCCGACATCGGCGATATCGCCCGCGGCGTGCGGACCGCGCCGTTCGGGCGGCCGGCGGCGCTATTGCGAAGCGTGCGCAAGGCGCCGATGCAGCGCCACGAGGGCGGCTACTACATCCGGCTGCTCGCGCGCGACAAGCCGGGAACCGCGGCCACCATCGCCACGCGGCTTGCCGAACAGGAAATTTCGCTGGAATCCATTGTGCAGCGCCACCATGGGCGTGCCGACAGCGACGCCAAGGCCGGTTCCGTCCCCGTTATCCTCATTACCTATGCGACAACTGAGGACGCCGTGCGCAAGGCTCTTGCGGCGGTGGGGCGCGATAGGGTGATCTCGGGCATGCCGCAGGTGATCCGGATCGAGAAGAACTAAGCGCATGATCCCGAAAAGTGGGAACCGGTTTTCGGAAAAGATCATGCGCAGCTAATATCCAAACCGGCTTGCAAGCCGGCTTCGTCCATGGGGGAGCTTAAGAAATGGCATCGATCACCGTCCAGCCCGAATTTTTGCTGGAGCGTATTCTCACCCTCGAGATCGTACGCGTGACCGAGCGCGCGGCGGTGTCGTCGGCGCGTTTGCGCGGGCGCGGGCAGGAGAAGGCCGCCGACCAGGCCGCGGTCGACGCCATGCGTCGCGAGCTGAACAAATTGCCGATCGACGGCACAGTGGTGATCGGCGAGGGCGAGATCGACGAGGCGCCGATGCTGTTCATCGGCGAGAAGGTCGGCAACAAGCACGGACCCAAGGTCGACATCGCGGTCGATCCGCTGGAAGGCACGACCTTGTGCGCCAAGAACATGCCGGGCGCGATCGCCACAATCGCGATGGCCGATGGCGGTACGCTGCTGCACGCGCCGGACTGTTACATGGACAAGATCGCCATCGGCCCCGGCTATCCGAAGGGCACCATCGACCTCGACGCGCCGGCGGAAGAAAACATCATCCGGTTGGCCAAGGCCAAAGGCGTCAAGCCGTCGGAAATCACCGCCATCCTGCTCGACCGGCCGCGCCACGCCGACAAGATCGCCGCGATCCGCAAGCTCGGCGCCGCGGTCAGCCTGATCAGCGACGGCGACGTTGCCGGCGTGATCCATTGCGCCGAGCCGAAGACCGGCATCGACATCTATCTCGGCAGCGGCGGCGCGCCGGAGGGCGTGCTGGCGGCGGCGGCCTTGCGCTGCATCGGCGGCCAGATGCAGACCAGGCTCATCATCGATACTGAAGCCTTGCGCGAACGCACCTTGAAAATGGGCATCAAGGACGCCAAGAAGAAATATGAGATCGAGGACATGGTGAAAGGCGACTGCCTGTTCTCCGCCACCGGGGTGACGACCGGCGCCATGCTGAGTGGGGTCAAGTTCGGCAAGGACGTGATCGTGACCGAGACGGTGGTGATGCGCTCGGCCACCGGCACCGTGCGGCGCGTGATCGCCGAGCACCGGCAGTTCGCGAAGTTTTATCTGGATTGACGAACGCAACGAGCGCTTTTCATCGCGTGGTATGACGATGGCGGCTCTGCCGGCAGCGGCGTTGAATTCTTCCGACCGCTTCTTTCTCGGTGTGGAGAAATCTGCGACCGGGCGCGCGTGGCGCGACCGCTTGGACGAACGCGGACAGGCGCGCGCACTCACCATCGCACAGCGTTCCGGCGTGCCGGAACTGCTGGCGCGCGTGCTGGCCGGGCGTGGCGTGGAGGCCGACGAGGTCGCGGCCTATCTCGATCCCACCATCAAGGGCCTGATGCCCGACCCGCATACGCTGACCGATATGGAGGCCGCCTCGGCGCGTCTCGCGCATGCCGTTATCCATGGGGAAAGCGTAGCGATCTTCGGGGATTACGACGTCGACGGCGCCACCGCCGCGGCGCTGCTCGCGCGCTATCTGCGCCACTGCGGGCTCGATCCGATCGTGCATATTCCCGACCGGATTTTCGAAGGCTATGGGCCGAATGTGGACGCCATCCGCGCATTCGCCGAGCGCGGCGTCAAGCTTTTGGTCACCGTCGATTGCGGAACAACCAGCAATGTAACGCTCGTAGAAGCCCGCAAGCTCGGCCTCGACGTTGTGGTGCTCGACCATCATCAGGCCGACGAGGAATTGCCGCCGGCGGTGGCGATCGTCAATCCGAACCGCGCCGACGATCTCTCCGGTCTCGGCCATCTCGCCGCCGTCGGCCTGGTGTTCCTCACGCTGGTGGCGCTGACGCGGGAGTTGCGCCAGCGCAACTTCTGGACCGGCCTACGGGGCGAGCCTGACCTGTTGTCGCTGCTGCATCTGGTCGCGCTCGGCACCGTCGCCGACGTGGTGCCGCTCAAAGGCCTCAACCGCGCCTTCGTCGCCAAAGGTCTGATTGCGCTGCGCCGGCGCGATCAAATCGGGCTGACCGCGCTGATGGATGCATCGCGCCTTTCCGGCCCGCCGGAGCCGTGGCATCTCGGCTTTCTGCTCGGGCCGCGCATCAATGCCGGCGGCCGTATCGGGCGTGCTGACTTAGGCGTGCGGCTGCTGCTTGAGGAGGACCCGTCTGAGGCCGCGCGCATCGCCGCCGAGCTCGACCGTTTGAATCGCGAGCGTCAGCAGATCGAGATCGCGACCGTGGCGCAGGCGGAAGCCGAAGCCATGGCCGCGCTCGGGCTCGAGGAGAAGGGCGCCGTGGTGGTGACCGCGGGGCAGGGCTGGCATCCCGGCGTGGTCGGGCTGGTGGCGGCGCGGCTGAAGGAACGTTACGGGCGTCCCGCGTTTGCGATTGCGCTCGAGCCGGGCGGCACCGGTACCGGATCGGGACGCTCGATTACAGGCGTCGATCTCGGACTGGCGGTGCGGCGCGCGGTTCGCGAGGGCCTGCTGCTCAAGGGCGGCGGCCACGCCATGGCGGCCGGCATCACGCTAAAAAAAGACGCGCTCGCCGCATTCCGCGCATATCTGGAGGACGCGCTGGCCGCATCGGTGGAGGCGGCGCGGCGCGAGCGCGGGCTCGCGATCGACGGCGCGGTCAGCGCGGGCGCCGTCAATCTGGCGCTGGTGGAGATGCTGGCGCGCGCGGGACCCTACGGCGCCGGCAATCCGGAGCCGCTGCTGGCGCTGCCGGCGCACACGCTCAGCTACGCCGATCTAGTCGGCGACAACCACATCCGCGCGCGCTTCAAATCCGGCGACGGGAAAATCGTGAACGCGATCGCATTCCGCGCCGCCGGACAGCCGCTCGGCCAGGCGCTGCTCGACAATCGCGGCCGCCCGATGCACGCGGCAGGCCACCTCGCCATCGATCGCTGGCAAGGCGAGGAGCGCGTGCAGATGCGGCTGGTCGATATGGCGGTGAGCTAGTACCCACTTTTCTTAGAGCGTGAGTCATGATTCAAGATCGGGATGATTCGCGAAGCAAGAGAAGTCCACCTTTCGAGGAAAGAT